>Ga0335074_10010654_pt1 | contig 12865 bp, 12 predicted proteins | sample Lox_Sample_23_FD_206715 | JGI IMG/M metagenome (GOLD analysis project Ga0335074, IMG submission 206715) | Soil microbial communities from Loxahatchee National Wildlife Refuge, Florida, United States - Lox_Sample_2.3 | ecosystem: Environmental > Terrestrial > Soil > Wetlands | place: USA...
GCGCCCTGGCGGCCCGCTGTGACGCGGCGCCCACGCGCGCCAGCGGCCAGGTGAGCGCCAGCGCGGCGCCGATGAGCAGGCCGCTGGCATGGGTGTCGGTCCCGTAGTAAACGAACGAGGGATCCGAGCCCGGTACGTAGACGGCCGCCATCGTGGCCGCGGAGGCGGCGGCGCCGGCCCACGCGACCGCGGCGCGCAGCCACCTGCGGCGCAGCCTGATCACGGCGACGGCCAGGACCAGCGGCCAGACCAGGTAGAACTGCTCCTCCACCGCGAGCGACCAGAGGTGCTGCAGCGGGGGAGGCGGCCCGAAGACCGAGAAGTAGGATTCGTGCGCCACGGCCTGCGACCAGTTGCTGCTGAACGTCACGGCGCCGAGGAGCGCGCGCCGCAGGCTGGTCAGCTGATCCGGCTCAAAGACGGTCACGGCCGCGGCAACCGTGACCAGGACGACGGAGAGCGCGGGCAGCAGCCTGCGTGCCCGGCGCGTCCAGAAGCCACGCAGGTCAAGCCGCTCCAGCCGCCCATGCCGCTCGGATTGAGCGACCAGAAGGTCGGTAATCAGGTAACCGGACAGGACAAAGAACACATCGACGCCGAGAAACCCGCCGGTCATCCCGGGGATGCCCTCGTGAAAGGCCATGACCGCCAGTACAGCGAGCGCGCGCACCCCGTCCAGGCCGCCGAGTCGCGCCCGGCGGCCCGCCTCCGCGGGCACGCCTGAGCACGCCCCCGAGCGCGCCCCTGCCGGCGTACCTGAGCACGCCCCCGAGCGCGCCCCTGCCGGCGTACCTGAGCACGCCCCCGAGCGCGCCCCTGCCGGCGTACCTGAGCGCGCCGATGCGGTCATGCCTGATCGCCCCCGTCCCAGCTGCTGGCCGTCTTCCGCGTGGCGCATTTGCGGCCACGCGGACGGCAATCTCAGCGCGGGCCGGAAAGGGCCGTCGGCCATTCCCCGCCATTTAAGCGCCGAGACAGTGCTGTCTTTGCCGCATGGCGGGTGCTGGAAACGCGGCAATGGTAATAGGACAGGGCGGCTTTGCTATAGGTTTGGCTGCTGGTTTGGCTGCTGATCGGCGGTGACCTTTAGCTGGTCATCGGCGAACCGGACAATCAGCTTCTCGCGGCGTGCCACCTCGGCAGCGGAGCGAACCACGCTGGAATCGCCGTGCTGCACGATCGCGTAGCCACGGCGGAGCGTTGCCGCTGGTGAGAGGGCGAGCAGCCGGGCACGCGTGTGGCTCACGTCGTCACTCGCCCGGTCCAGGGCTGCGGAAAGGCAGCGCCGTGCGCGCTGCGTCAGCGCGGTCACGAGTTCCGCCTGCCGTTCTATTTCGCGGACCGGATTGGCGAGCGCTGGCCTGGATTTAATGGCGGCCAGCCAGGCCGTCTCCCTGTCGATCCGGCCCGCGACGGACCTGTGGGCGCGGGTGCGCAACTGGGCTATGAGCGCGATCTGCTCGCTCACGTCGGGCACCACCCGCCTGGCGGCGTCGGTCGGTGTCGACGCGCGCACGTCCGCGACGTAGTCAAGAATCGGCGCGTCCTGCTCGTGCCCGATCGCGCTGACCACCGCGGTCCGGCACGCCGCCACCTCCCTGATCAGCGTCTCGTCGGAGAACGGCAGAAGGTCCTCGATCGACCCGCCGCCGCGGGCCACGATGATCACGTCGACCGCCGGGTCGGCGTCCAGTCGCTGCAGCGCCGCGACGATCTCCTCGACGGCGTACGGGCCCTGCACCGCGACCTGCTCGACCCGGAACCGGACGGCGGGCCAGCGCAGGGCCGCGTTCTTGAGCACGTCACGCTCGGCGGCTGAGTCGCGTCCGCAGATCAGACCCACCATTCCGGGCAGGAACGGCAACGCCCGCTTGCGCTCTGCCGCGAACAGCCCCTCGGCGGCGAGGGACCGCCGCAGCCGCTCCAGCTTGGCCAGCAGCTCGCCGATGCCGACCGCGCGGATCTCCAGCGCGGTCAGCGAGAAGGAACCCCTGGAGACGTTGAAGTCCGGCCGGGCCCAGATGACCACGCGGGCTCCCTCGGCCGGCGGCGGGTCGTTGGCGTCGAAGACCGCCCGGGTACAGACCACGCGGGCGGACACGGCGGCGACCGGATCGCGCAGCGTCAGGAACACGACGTTGCCGCGGCGGTTCAGCTCCGCAATCTGGCCCTCAACCCAGACCCTTCCCAGACGGCCGACCCACTCCCCGACCATCCGCAGCACGGTACGGACCGGGACCGGCGACTCCGCGGTCGTCTCCAGCGCCATGATGCGGTCAGGCTCCGTCGCTTTCCAGCTTCGCGATGCGGCGCTCGAACATCGTGAGCACGTCGCCCCGGCCCGCGTGGGCCTTCTCGTAATCGAGCAGCATGCGCAGTTGGGCCGTATCGAGGTTACGCAGGCGGGCGCGCAGTGAAGGGACGGTCAGGTTGTCATAGTTCGGCACCGGAAGCGAGGTTGCTGAAGGTTCCTGGGCAACGGGCGGCTCCGCCGGTATTTGCTCCGATATGGCGGCTGGCCCGGGCGCGACGGCCTCGATGACCTCACTGGCCTCGGCTACCTCGATTGCCTCGGCAGTCTCGGTGACCTCAGGGGCCTCAGCTACCTCGATCACCTCTTCAGCCTCGATGACCTCAGGCACCGGCGGTGCTGTGGCCGCGCTGGCCGCCTTGGACGTGTCCTCGCCGGGGATCAGCCTGACGTTCCCGGTCTCATCGAGCGACCGCCACCTGGTCTCGTCCCGCACCGTGGTGGCGGTCTGGGGCGCCGGCTCGGCCGGACCGGGCGAGGCGCGGTCCGGCTCCGCTGCCCGGCTCTTGATCCGGTCCGCCACGAGGAGGACCTGGCCGATCCCGGAGAACACGGCCCGCAAAGCCTGCGCAGGAGCCTCCTTGACGCGTTCACTGACCTGCTGCGGCATGCGCATAGTGATCTTCTCCCTCTGGCGTGTACGGCAACTCGTCCCGCCTCGTGGCTTACGGCAGCATGGCGGCCGCGCTGCGGCGGCGCATGACGCCTGCGAGATGATTCTCGTCAATTGGCACGCCTGCGCAATAGCGAGACCACAATGTGTTGCCAATTTGAGTGATCAAGTCCTGGCTCGGGCGTGCTTGATGATTCCGTGACGTGTTCACCTACGATGGGGTCATGTCCACCCGACGCGTCCTGCTCGCGAAGCCCCGCGGCTACTGCGCGGGAGTCGACCGTGCGGTGCAGACTGTCGAGAAGGCGCTGGAGCGATACGGGACCCCCGTCTACGTCCGCAAGCAGATCGTGCACAACACGCACGTGGTGCGAGAACTGGAGGCGCACGGCGCGATCTTCGTGGACGAGGCCGAGGAGGTTCCCGAGGGGTCCGTGGTCGTCTTCTCCGCTCACGGCGTGGCGCCGCAGGTCCGGGAGGAGGCCGCCAAGCGCGACCTGCACATCATCGACGCGACCTGCCCGCTGGTCACCAAGGTGCACAGCGAGGCCAAGCGGTTCGCGGCCCAGGACTACGACATCCTGCTGATCGGGCACGAGGGCCACGAGGAGGTCGTCGGGACCACAGGTGAGGCGCCGGCCCGGATCCACCTCGTGGACGGCCCCGAGGCCAGCGCGAACATCGAGATACGCGACCCGGCCCGGGTGGCCTGGCTGTCGCAGACCACGCTGTCGGTCGACGAGACGAACGAGACCGTAGCCGCACTGCGCGAGCGCTTCCCGATGCTCCTCGACCCGCCGAGCGACGACATCTGCTACGCCACGCAGAACCGGCAGGCCGCCGTGAAGAGGATCGCCGCCGAGGCCGACCTGATCATCGTCGTCGGCTCGCGGAACTCGTCCAACTCGGTCCGCCTGGTCGAGGTGGCACTCGACGCGGGCGCGGCCGCTGCCTACCTGGTGGACGATGCCTCAGCCGTCGATCCGGCCTGGCTGCAGGATGTCATGACGGTCGGCGTGACCAGCGGCGCCTCGGTGCCCGAGGACCTCGTGTCCGGGGTGCTCGACTGGCTCAGCGACCGCGGGTTCGGCACCGTCGAGGAGGTAGAGGCAGTGCCGGAGCGCATGGTGTTCGCGCTGCCGCACGAACTGCGGGAAACCGCGGCGGGCGGCTAGCTCCGCACGCCGCCGGTGCCGCGCGGATCACGCGGATCGCGCTGCATGGACGGCTCCCGCTGCGCCGAAGGCCCGCGCGGGCCCAGGTCGCCGCGCAGTTCCGCGCCCAGGTCGCGGACGCACTGGGGAAGCCCGCGCAGCATCGCGATGACGAGGCCGGTGACCACCCCGCCGAACAGCCAGGGCGCAACCGCGGCCAGGGTGAGGACGATGCCCTCGGCGGCGGAGGTCAGCGAGTGGCGGACGGTGTCCGCATGCGAGGTCAGCAGCTCGGCGATGACCAGGGCGACCATGAAGACCAGCGGCGGGGTGATCACCGCTGTCAGCAGGGCGTCGCGGCGGCTGTAGTAAGCCGCCAGCGCGCACCCTGCGACAAAGCTGAGCCCGGCCAGCACCTCGAGATGCAGCCACCCGGCCGCCAGGGTGCCCACCAGGAACAGCAGGAACATCGTGACGACCGCGCCGCGCGCGGTCATCCGCGTTGCCGGAGGGTTGCCAAGGCTTCCGGGCTGCGGCCCGGGTTCTGAGACCACCGGGCCCGGCGGCTGGCGGCCCGGCCGCTCTCCCTGTGGCAACCTGCCCCCTCCTCCCGTTCGCGCCTATCGCGGCGGTTCTGCCGCCGTCAGCTAGCCGCGCCCATCGCCCGAGGCCCGCTGACCAGCTGCGGTGCGGTCGTGTCGGCACGTCCTGAGCTTGGCCCCGCGACGAGTTCGGGTTCTGGATCCGGGATCAGGTCCGCTGCGGACAGCGCCCGCACGGTCTCCTCCACCGGAGTGGGCGCGCTGAGCTCCGCGTCGACCACCCCAAGCTGGTTCAGCTTACGGGCGCTCACCAGTACCCGGCCCTCCAGCGAGCCGATCGTCTTGTTGTAGCTGGACACCGCGTTCGTCAGGGCCTTGCCGAGCACGTCCATGTGCTTGCCCATGCCCGCGATCCGGTCATACAGCTCCCGTCCCAGGTCAAAAACGGCGTGGGCGTTCTCGGACAGGGCCTCCTGCTGCCAGGCGTACTGCGCGGTGCGCAGCATCGTGATCAGCGTCGTGGGCGTGGCAATATGCTCGAGCAGCGCCGGATCGTGCTCGAGCGCGGGTGCCAGGAACGCCTCGCCCGGGATGAACAGGACCACGAACTCGGGCGCGGGGCTGAGCGCGGCCCAGTAGGCCTTCGCGGCCAGCCGGTCCACGTGCTCGCGCAGGTGCCTGGCGTGCGCGTCCAGTCGGCTCTCGCGCACGGCGTCGTCGGTGGTCTCGGCGGCCTCCAGGTAGGCGGCGAGGGAGACCTTGGAGTCCACCACGATGTTCTTCCCCCCGGCAAGGCGGATCACCATGTCCGGGCGGATCATGCCGTCGTCGGTGGTGACCGACACCTGCTCGTCAAAGTCGCACCTGGCGTCCATGCCGGCCATCTCGACGACCCGCCGCAACTGCATCTCGCCCCACCTGCCGCGGGCTTCCGGCCGCCGCAGCGCGGTCACCAGCGCCTGGGTCTGGGCGCGCAGCTCGTCCGAGCTCTGCCGGGCGACCATCACCTGCTCGGCGAGGGCGGCCGCGGACCGGATCCTGGCCTCGTCGCTCTCGCGCAGCTGCATCTCAACCCGGGCGAGCGTTTCCCGAAGCGGCTGGACCATATGCTCGACGGCGGCCCGGCGCGTGTCCAGATCGCCGGCCGCCCTGGCGTTGGCGGCCTCCAGCCGGCCCGCCGCCATCTCAAGGAACCGCCTGCCGCTCTGGTCCAGCGCCTGCCCGGCGAGCGCCTGGAAATGCTCGGCGGCCACCGTCTGGCCAGCTCCCCGGCTCCGGGCGTAGAGGTAGCCGATGAGCGCGCCGAGCGCGGCACCGAGCAGGAGCCCGGCCAGCAGCGAGATCGTGTTCATATCTCGCCATGCTTGCAGTCCTCGCTGACAGTTCTGGCCGCGACACGCCCGGGCCTGCCGGGGCGCTTCAAACCCGCATGTCCGTAAATCGGCTATTGCGCCCCTGATGGGAGCCGCGAACTCTCACCGGCGGTTCCGCTGATTAACAGGTGACGACGCCGCGCAGCGGAAGGGATGCACACATGACCGAGGGCCACGGATGACGGTGGCAGAACGCGACGCCCTGGCCGCCGCGGGCGACGCCGAGGTCATCGAGCGCTCATGGCAAGAACCAGAGCGGTTCGCCGTGCTTTTCGATCGGCACGCCCCGTTAATCCACAGGTACGCGGCCAGGCGCATCGGAGCCCAGGCAGCCGACGACCTGGTCGCCGAGACGTTCCTGACCGCGTTCGGCAAGCGCCGCCGGTACGACACCAGCTATCCGGACGCCAGGCCATGGCTGTACGGCATCGCCACGAACCTGATCGGGCAGCACCGGCGCGACGAACTCCGGCAGTACCGGATCCAGCGGTCTGCCCTGCCCGACCTCGACTCGCCGGGCCATGCCGAGCGGGTGGCGGCCAGCGTGACCGCCCACGGCATGCGCCACCAGCTGACGACCGCGCTCGCCAGCTTGCCAGATGGCGAGCGGGACGTGCTGATCCTGATCGCCTGGGAGCAGCTCAGCTACGACGAGACGGCACGCGCACTGCGCATCCCGCTGGGCACCGTCCGGTCCCGGCTAAACCGGGCGAGAGCCAGGCTCCGCCAGGCGCTCGCCGTCGCCGGTCACTCAGAGACGATCAAGGAGATTCTGCACGATGAATGATCTTGACCTGGTCACAGACCTCACGCCCGATATCCCGCTTGCCGAGCCCGCAGACCTCGCCAGGGCCCGTAGCCGGCTGACCGCGGCCATCGCCGCCGAGGGCACCGGCGCCCGTGCGCGGATGCGGCGTTCCTGGCGAGCGCGCCCAGCCAAGCAGCTCACGGTCATCACCGCGGTTGCCGCTGCCGCGGCGGCAGCCGCCGCGCTGATCGTTGTTCCCGGGCACAGCCCGTCCGCCCCGCCCGCGGTGCAGCGGCCGGCGGTCAGGCCGTCCGCGCGGCCGGCGGCCGGGCCGCCCGCCGTGGTCAAGCTGGCCGCCGCCCAGTTCTTCCGGAAGGCAGCAGCGGTCAGCGGTCGGCAGCCCGTGACGTCGCCCGGCCCGGACCAGTTCGTCTACACCGAGACCGAGGGGGCAAACGGGGTCGCGAGCCGGCAGTGGCTGTCGGCCGAGGGCAACAGGGCCGGGCTCGTCGAGAACGCCGGGCAGCGCCCCTTCCGGTCGCCGCCCTGCACGGTCGCCCAGGCCGAGGCGGGAGGCAAGCCCCCGCCGGGGCTGATCGCTTCCGGGGTATACCACTGCGCCGAGCAGGCCGGCTACCTCCCGTCCATGCCAACCGACCCGCACAAGCTGCTCGCGTACCTGGTCAAGGTCGGGATAGCCGACGCCCCGCCGCGGCCGGGCTCTCCGCAGGCTGCCTCGCCCGGATGGTTTGCCAATGACCTCGGCAAGTGCGCGGACTACCTCATGCAGACGACGTACCTGCTGCCCTTGCAGCGAGCGGCGCTGTTCAAGCTGATGGCGCAGACGCCAGGTTTCACTGTGGTCTCCGGGGCGCGGGATGCGACCGGGCGCATCGGCGTGGCGGTCAGGTGGACGTACGAGGGTGCTCCAGCCGAGATCATCCTCAACGCTGTCAGCTACGGCTATATGGGCGACCGGACGTGGCCGGAGCCTGGCATCAAGGCCAACGGCTATGACGGCGCGGCCCTGGTCAAGATGGCGTTCGTGAACAAGGCAGGCCAGCTGCCCTGACCGCGGCCGGCTGATGCCGTCCCTCGCGCGGGGCCGCGCTTCATCCCGGCGCGAGGGACGGCTGCGTTGCGCCTAGACTCGCCGGGGTGAGCCTGTCCATCGGCATCGTCGGCCTGCCCAACGTCGGCAAGTCCACCCTGTTCAACGCGCTGACCAGGGCGACCGTCCTGGCGTCCAACTACCCGTTCGCGACGATCGAGCCCAACGTGGGCATCGTCGGCATCCCGGATCCACGGCTGGACGCGCTGGCCAGCCTCTACGACTCGGCCAGGATCGTGCCGGCCACGGTCAGGTTCGTGGACATCGCGGGCCTGGTCCGCGGCGCCTCGCAGGGGCAGGGCCTGGGCAACCAGTTCTTGGCGCACATCCGCGAGACCGACGCGATCTGCCAGGTGGTGCGCGTGTTCACGGACGCGGACGTGAGCCACGTGGACGGCGGGGTGGCACCGGAACGGGACATCGAGACCGTGGTCACCGAGCTGATCCTGGCCGACCTGCAGACGCTGGAGAAGGCCGTGCCGCGGCTGGCGAAGGAAGCGAAGTTCGGCAAGGACCCGGCGCGGCTGCGGGCCGCCGAAGCGGCCGCCAAGGCCGAGCGGGTGCTCGACGGGGGGACGACGCTGTTCGCCGGGGCCGCGGCGGCCGGCATCGACGTGGCCGACGTGCGCGAGCTGCAACTGCTGACCGCGAAGCCGTTTGTCTACGCATTCAACGAGGACGAGGCCGAGCTCGCCGACAAGGAGCTGCGGGAGCGCCTTGCCGCGCTGGTGGCGCCCGCCGAGTCCGTGTTCCTCGACGCGAAGACCGAGGCGGAGCTCGCCGAGCTTCCCGAGGACGAGGCCGCCGAGCTGCTGTCCGAGCTCGGGCTGGGTGAGCCGGGGCTGGCGCAGCTCGCCAAGGCGGGATTCGCCGCCCTCGGCCTGTCGACGTTCCTCACGGCGGGCCCGAAGGAGGCACGGGCGTGGACGATCCGCGCGGGGGCGACCGCACCTGAGGCCGCCGGCGTGATCCACACCGACTTCCAGCGGGGGTTCATCAAGGCCGAGGTGGTCTCGTTCGGCGACCTGATGGCCGCGGGCTCGATGGCCGCTGCCCGGGCCGCCGGCAAGGTGCGGATCGAGGGCAGAGATTACGTGATGCGCGACGGCGACGTGGTCGAGTTCCGCTTCAACGTCTGACCGCCTCTGGCCTGCCAGACGGGTGAGCATCTGCGGGATTGCGGGAGCCGACCGCGCTCGATAGAATGTAGTTACATGTACTACTTCAAGGGAGGTGGATGTGGCTACAGTCACTGCGGCTGAGTTCAACCAGCGCCCTAGCCAGGTCAAGCGCGCGGCCGAGGACGAGCCGGTGGTGATCACCGAGCACAGCCGCCCGTCCTTCGTGCTGCTGACCTACGCCGAGTATCAGCGGCTCCTTCGCACGCCGACCGACCTCGCCGATTGGCTGGAGATGGATGAGGAGGTCGAGTTCGAGATCGAGCCGGTCGGCTTGGACATCCGACCCGCGGACGTGTGATGTACCTGCTCGACACCAATGTCGTCAGCGAACTCCGAAAGCGGCGCGGCGACACCGGGGTCAAGAAGTGGGTGGCCGGCCAGAGCGCGGCGGACCTTGCCGTCAGTGTCGTGACCATCATCGAGATCGAGACCGGAATCCTGCGGAAGCAGCGCACCGACCCCGACCAGGCCCGCATCCTTACCAGATGGTTCGAAAACAACGTCCTCACCGGCTTCACCGACCGCATCCTGCCCCTCGATCTCGCGGCCGCCCGCCGCGTCGCGTCGCTGCACGTACCAGACCAAGCGCCCCAGCACGACGCGCTCATCGCGGGCACCGCGCTTGCACGTGGCCTGATCGTCGTCACTCGGAACACCCGCGATTTCGAACGCGCCGGCGTTGAGTGCCTCAACCCCTGGTCAGATGGTTGATTTCCGGCGGTCGTTCAGCGTGTGGCTGCGCCGACGGCGGCGAGCACCGCGAGAACCATGGTGGTTATGGCCGCTACCCCGTGGCTGGCGGGGATGAGAGCCGACAGCGACGGCCGGTGGCGGCGCGCAGCAATCGACGGGCCAGCGTGTGCCCGGGCAACCACGTCCTCGACGAGCTGGCTGAGCAGCACGTCATCGGTGAGCGCACGGTTGAGCATCTCATCGGTGAGCTCGCCGGTCAGTGCGCCCTCGGCAGGGGGGACGAGCGCGTCGTCGTCGCCCAGACGGCCCCCGCCGGGATCGCCGGCGCCGGTGTCGCCGTCGGCGCGGTGGGCGGGGAATGGAGTCCAGACCGTGACCGTGGAGACCCCGAGCCCGATCACGACCATCAGCAGGCCGACGGCCAGCCAGGCCAGGACGATCCGGCGGGTCGCCAGATAGCTGACCCACACCAGCAGCCCGGTGCTCGCCATCCCAAAGTGCCCGAAGACCACCCGGGGGGCCAGCCGGTCGCTGGCCCGCTGCCGCCGCAGGCCGCCGCGCGCGATCCAGGTGCGGAGCATGTACCCGCCGCTGACCGCGTCGAACAGCCAGGTGATCAGCGTGGCGAAGGCGAGCGTCCGGCCGGGTGCGGCGGCCGCACCCGAGCGGATGTACTCCAAACCCGCGATCGCGGCTGCCTCGGTCGTAACGGTCATAGGGCCTCTCCCGGGTGATGGCAGCGTATCCGCCCGGGTGCGGCCGAACCAGACCATCGCGGCGACGCCGCGTTCTGGCCCGGAAACGTCGTGGCACCTGGCGGCCGCGTCTTCATAGACTCCAGAGCCATGAGCAGCGAGCAAGCGAGCACCTCCACGGAAAGCCCCGAGCCGCCGGCCGCCCGGCGGGTCCCGTATGAGCGCACGTTCCACGGCGACACGTTCGTGGACGAGTACGCGTGGCTGTCCGACAAGGAAAGCCCGGAGACGATCGCGTTTCTCGAGGCGGAGAACGCCTACACCGAGGCGATGACGGCCGGCCAGGAGGAGCTTCGCCAGGCCATCTTCGGCGAGATCAAGGCCCGGACCAAGGAGACCGACCTGTCCGTGCCGAGCCGCAAGGGCGGCTGGTGGTACTACGTGCGAACGATCGAGGGCCAGCAGTACCCGGTGTTCTGCCGTCGCGCCGTCCGCCCGGACGACGCGGGGCCGCCGATGAGCGAGGACGGCGCGCCGCTGGACGGCGAGGAGGTGCTGCTCGACGGCAACGAACTGGCGGGCGACGGGCAGTTCTTCGCGATCGGCGCCTACTCCGTGAGCCCGGACGGCCGGCTGCTGGCGTACTCGACCGACTTCTCTGGCGGAGAGCGCTTCACGCTCCGGGTCAAGGACCTGGTGACCGGCCAGACCGCGGCCGACGAGATCCCGGACACGTTCTACGGCACGGCCTGGTCGCTGCACGGAACGGCGCTGTTCTACACGACGGTCGACGACGCCTGGCGGCCGTACCGGGTGTGGCGGCACATGATTGGCACAGCCGCGGCCGACGACGTCATCGTCTACGAGGAGCGTGACGAGAAGTTCCGGGTCGGCGTCGGCCTGACCCGCAGCGAGCGCTTCCTCGTCCTGTCCGTGGCGAGCTCGGTCACCAGCGAGGCGAGGCTGCTCGACGCCGCGCGGCCCGAAGGCGAGTTCACGATCGTGATGCCGCGCCGGCAGGGCGTGGAATACGACGTCGACCACCAGATCGCGCCCGACGGGACGGACCGGCTGCTGATCCTGCACAACGACCACGCCGAGAACTTCCAGCTCGATGTCGCTCCGCTGTCGGATCCGGCGGACCGGACGCCGCTGATCGCGCACCGCGCCGACACGCGCCTGCTGGACATGGACGCCTTCGCGGACTACCTGGCGGTCTCGTTCCGCCGCGACGGGCTCACCGGCGTCCGGATCATCCGCCAAGACGGCAGCGAATACGAGGTCCCGTTCCCCGAGCCGATCTACACCGTCGGGCCTGGCAGCAATCCGGAGTATGACTCGAGCGCGCTGCGGCTCGGATACGTCTCGCTGGTCACGCCGGATTCGGTCTACGACTGTGACATGGCCACCGGCGACCTCACCCTGCTCAAACGCCAGCCGGTGCTGCCGCTGCCCGGCGGGCAGGAGTACCGCCCCGACGACTACGAGCAGCACCGCGAGTGGGCGACGGCGGGCGACGGCACCCGGGTCCCGATCTCGCTGGTGTGCCGCAAGGGGACTCCCCGCGACGGCAGCTCGCCGTTCCTGCTCTACGGCTACGGCAGCTACGAGATCTCGATCGACCCGACCTTCTCCATCAGCCGGCTGTCACTGCTCGACCGCGGCTTCGGCTTCGCGATCGCGCACATCCGCGGCGGCGGCGAGATGGGCCGCCGCTGGTACGAAGACGGCAAGCTGCTGCACAAGAAAAATACGTTCACCGACTTCGTCGCGTGCGCCGAGCACCTGGCGGGCCAGGGCTGGACGGAGCCATCGCGGCTCATCGCCCGCGGCGGCTCGGCCGGCGGCCTGCTGGTCGGCGAGGTCGCGAACATCGCGCCGCAGGACTTCGGTGGCATCGTGGCGCAGGTGCCGTTCGTCGACCCGCTCACCTCAATCCTCGACCCTTCGCTGCCGCTGACGGTGGGCGAGTGGGAGGAGTGGGGAGATCCGCTGCACGACGCGCAGGTGTACGCGTACATGAAGTCCTACTCGCCCTACGAGAACGTGACCGGGCAGACCTACCCGCCGATCTTCGCGTTGACCAGCCTGAACGACACGCGCGTGCTGTACCACGAGCCCGCCAAGTGGATCGCGCGGCTGCAGGCGGAGGCCAAGGGCGGCCCGTTCCTGCTGCGGACCGAGATGGTGGCGGGCCACGGCGGGAGGAGCGGGCGGTACGACAAATGGCATGAGGAGGCGCTGGTCCTCGCCTGGATCGTGACCACCGCCGGCGCAGCCACCGCCTGACAGGTCTGGCCCCCCGCGCCCGGCGAGCAGAGCCCGGCGAGCAGAGTGGTGGGAACCGCGCCGTTGCAACGGCAGCGGCGGGGTGCCGACGACACTGTTTTCTTTCGGCTTCGGCTGCCAGCCCGATGCTCTGCACCCGGCGGACGAGCGGATCA
>Ga0335074_10010655_pt1 | contig 12864 bp, 12 predicted proteins | sample Lox_Sample_23_FD_206715 | JGI IMG/M metagenome (GOLD analysis project Ga0335074, IMG submission 206715) | Soil microbial communities from Loxahatchee National Wildlife Refuge, Florida, United States - Lox_Sample_2.3 | ecosystem: Environmental > Terrestrial > Soil > Wetlands | place: USA...
GGACTGGCTCGGGCGGCGCAATGAGGCGATCCTGGAGCCCGAGCTGCCGATCGTCGATCCCCACCATCATCTCTGGGACCGGCCCGACTGGCGCTATCTGCTGCCGGAGCTGCTGGCCGACCTGAACAGCGGGCACAAGATCACCGCAACGGTGTTCGTGCAATGCCGCGCGTTTCACCGCGCCGCCGGTGCCGAGGAGATGAAGCCGGTCGGGGAGACCGAGTTCGTCAACGGCGTTGCCGCGATGAGCGCATCGGGACGCTACGGACCGACGCGGATCTGCGCTGGTATCGTCGGGCATGCGAACCTGACGTTGGGCGCGCGGGTCGAGCAGGTGCTCGAGGCCCATGTCCGCGCAGGCGGCGGCCGGTTCCGCGGCATTCGCCACATCACCGCATGGGACCGCGATCCCGCCGTGCTCAATCCGGGTTATCCGGTGCCCGCCGGGCTGCTCGCCGATGCAGCGTTCCAGGAGGGGTTTGCGAAGCTGGCATCGATGGACCTGACGTTCGATGCGTGGCTGTATCATCCGCAGATCCCTGAGCTGACATCGCTCGCCCGCGCATTCCCGGCAGCGCGTATCGTGCTCGACCATGTGGGCGGGCCGCTGGCGATCGGGTCTTATGCGAACCGGCGGGATGAGATTTTCCCGACATGGCGCACCACGATCCGCGACCTGGCCACTTGCGCGAACGTGCACGTCAAGCTCGGCGGGCTGGGCATGCGGATCAACGGCTTTGACTTCGATGCGCAGCCCGAACCGCCCTCGTCCGAACAACTTGCGGCGGCCTGGAAGCCGTATATCGACACCTGCATCGAAGCGTTCGGACCGCAGCGCTGCATGTTCGAGAGCAATTTCCCCGTCGATAAGGGATCGTACAGCTACGCGGTCGGCTGGAATGCATTCAAGCGGCTGGCGGCTGGCGCGTCCGCCGCGGAAAAGGCAGAGTTGTTCAGCGGCACGGCGGCGCGGTTCTATCGGCTCGGTACATAAGCGCGGACATGGCGTATCGACTGTTCGATCTTTCCGGCCGAGTGGCGCTGGTCACCGGCGGCAATGGCGGCATCGGTCTCGGCATGGCGCAGGCGCTGGCCGAGGCAGGAGCCGACATCGCCATTTGGGGCACCGACGCGCAGAAGAATGCGACTGCGCAGGCCGAGCTGGAATCCACCGGGCGGCGCGTGCTGTCGTTCCGCTGCGACGTGGGCGACGAGCACGCCGTCGAAGCGGCGTTCGCCGAGACCGTGCGCGCGCTCGGCCGGGTGGATGGTTGTTTCGCAAATGCAGGCGTTTCGGGACGCGGCGTGGCGTCGTTTCTGGAGCTGAATAGCGCGGAGTGGGACCGCGTCTTGCGGGTGAACCTGAACGGCGCGTTTCACACCTTTCGTGCCGCCGCGCGCCACATGGTGGAACGCGGCGGCGGCGGTGTGCTGGTCGGCACGGCGTCGTTGGCGGCGATCGAGGCGGCGCCGCGCGGCGAACACTATGCGGCGAGCAAGGGCGGTATGATCTCCATGGTGCGCGCGCTGGCTGTCGAGTTCGCGCGTCATCGCGTCCGCGCGCACGCCATCCTGCCCGGCTGGATCGAGACGGACATGACCGCGACTGCCATCGGCAATCCGAAATTCCAGACAAACGTCATGCCGCGCATCCCGATGCGCCGCTGGGGCACCGGGAAGGATTTTGGCGGCATCGCCGTCTACCTGATGAGCGACGCCGCCGCCTATCACACCGGTGACAATTTTGTGATCGACGGTGGCTACTCGTTGTTCTGACCCGCGCCCGCAAGCTGATGACATTGGCGCCGGGCCGCCTACTTGTGCGAAGCCGTTTTCTGGTGGCTCCCCCTGTAACGTTCGTGCGGCTCATGGGTCGAAGGGGGACCGCAAGCGTTCGGTCAAAGATCCTTACCCTCTGGGACGGGAGATGACCCATGGATGATGACCCGCCGGCCACACATCATGAGGCAGCCAAGGCGCCGCTCTCGCCCGGGACAGGTCGATCCCCACGAATTGGCTATGCCGGCAACCCTGATCCTCGATCGATTTTATACGGCGAAGACCCCACGCTGGCATAGCTGATCGGCCATCTCGCTTGAGACACGGAGATATCGATCCTTACCCTTTGGGACGGGAGAAAACCTATGAACGATGCCCTGGCAGCAGCCACACGCCATGTGATGGTCGACGCTATCCGTTACCGAGAAATACGCTCCTATACTGAACATCTCGCATCCGCTCTCTCTCCGGAAGATCAGTGCGTGCAGTCCATGGCGGATGCGAGCCCGGCCAAGTGGCACCGTGCCCACATCACCTGGTTCTTCGAGGAATTCGTCCTCGGCCCGTTCCTGCCAGGATATCGGGTGTTCAATCCGGATTTCCGCTTCCTGTTCAATTCTTACTATGAAGCGGTCGGGCCGAGGCATCCGCGGCCGGCGCGCCCCTTATCGAGCTTGGGCTGCAGCACGAGCAACAGCATCAGGAGTTGCTGCTGACGGACATGCTGCACGCATTTTCAGCGAGCAAGCTCTGTCCCGCCGTGCTGCCGGGTTGGCAGGAACCTGGTGGCACGCTGGGGCCGACGCGGTTGGTGACCTGCGAGGGTGGGCTGATTGATATCGGGCATACTGGCACGGGGTTCTGCTTCGACAACGAGGAACCGCGTCATCGCGTGTTCCTTCAGCCTTATTCGATCGCCAGCAGGTTGGTGCGCAACCGCGAGTGGGTCGATTTTATCGACGATGGCGGCTACCGCACGCCAACATTGTGGATGTCCGACGGCTGGGCGCGGGCGCAGGCAGAAGGCTGGATCGCGCCGCTCTATTGGCAGCACGCTGATGGCGGGTGGTTGCAAATGGGGCTGGGCGGGCTCGTGCCGTTCGATCTCGATGCGCCGGTGCGGCAGATTTCCTGGTACGAAGCCGATGCCCACGCGCGCTGGGCCGGTGCCAGGCTGCCGACCGAGGCGGAGTGGGAAGCGGCGTCCGCGCGACCGGAGATAGATGAGCTGACCGGGCACGTGTGGCAGTGGACTGGGAGCGCCTATTTGCCCTATCCGGGCTATCGGCCGGCTGCTGGCGCTGTCGGCGAATACAACGGCAAATTCATGATCGGGCAGATGGTGCTGCGCGGCGGTTCACTCGCCACACCGCCAGGTCACGCCCGGCCGACGTACCGGAATTTCTTCCACCCTGAGAAGCGCTGGCAGTTCTCCGGCCTGCGGCTCGCGCGCGACATCTAAAGGATAATCGAATGCCGAATGACAGTCTGGTCCGCTCCGCGGACGCGACCCTTGTCTCCACCGCGCTGCAAGGGTTATCCCGCCGGCCGAAGACTCTGCCGGCCAAGCTTTTTTACGACGAGCAGGGCTGCCGGTTGTTCTATCGGATTACTGAATTACCGGAATACTACCTGACTCGCACCGAGCTTACGCTGCTCCGGCGCTTTGCCAAGGACATTGCCGCGATGGTGAAGGCCCCGGCGGCGTTGATCGAATACGGCGCGAGCGACGAGGCCAAGGCCGAATTCCTGTTGGGCCAGACCGACAAGCTGGGCCGCCCGCAGTTCGTTGCATATGTTCCGATCGATCTCGCCACCGATGCGTTGACGGGGATGGAAGCGCGGCTCGGGCGACGAAGACCGGAGCTGGCAGTGTTTCCGATCGGCGCCGACTTTACCAGCCCGGTCGCGCTGCCGGCTGCGCTGGGCGGCATGCCACGGCTGGGATTCTTTCCTGGCTCGACGATCGGCAATTTTGATCCACCCGAGGCGCGTCGCTTCCTGGCGCAGGCGCGCTTCACACTCGGGTCCGGGGCACGCATGCTGGTCGGCGTCGATCTGCGCAAGGATCAGGCGATTTTGGTGCCGGCCTATGACGACGCCGATGGTGTGACGGCGGCGTTCAACCTGAATGTGCTGGCGCGGCTGAACCGGGAAGCGGACGCGGATTTCGATCTGCGTGGCTTCGTCCATCGCGCGATCTGGAACGACCGAGAGAGCCGGATCGAGATGCATCTGGAGAGCTGCCGCGAGCAGATCGTACACGTCGCCGGCCATGCGATTCAGTTCACTGCAGGCGAGACGATCCATACGGAGAATAGCTACAAGCATACGGTAGAGGGGTTCGCGTCACTGGCCGAGCAGGCCGGCTGGCGGGTGCATCGTGTGTGGACGGACCCGGCGCACCTGTTCTCGATCCAGCTATTGGGGATCAGCTAGGGACGCGCTCGAAACAAAGCGAATCCGGTCGAGATAAGCGGCGACGGGCCTGGTCACGACCAAACCGCAGGTTTGATCAACCGGTATGAATCGGGCTGCCACAATCTCGCGGTTGTCGAGTCGCAGCGTCGGCATCCGATCCAGTTGCAGCTCGAACAGGTGCACGCGGTCGCGTCGGCCTTCCCACTGGCCACAAACCTCGCCGACGGGCCGCAGTGCCGGGGCGGCGATGCCGACCTCCTCGGCCAACTCGCGCTGCGCCGCCTTCTCGGGCGTTTCGCCAGCCCGCACGGTACCGCCCGGAAAATTCCATGCGGTCCGATAGGACGAGCGCAACAGCAGCAACGCCGGACCAACATACACCGCGACAAGCGCGCCTTCATGCCGCGTCCCGCTCAGCCGCCACCAGATGCGGGCGAGCGGAAAGCCAACGCGAAACACCATCCGCCAGGCGAGGTCGACTCCTTTTGTCAGGAATCTCCTGGAGGTTCGCACTGGCGTGCCGGAACGGGCGGGAGATGGCCGGCACAAAGCCGGCCATGACGCGGCGGCAACGGATGGAATGGCCGAATCGTTCCCAGGCATGGCGGTAACAGCTTGACGGGGCTGCCTACAGGGTCGAGTTGCGGCGCGCGTAACCGTGCCGCAACGCGGGAACCGGTAGCAGGCACCGGATCGAGGTCGCGTCCAGCGGGGGATTTTTCACGGCGCCACGTTGCGGATGTCGATGCGCGCAACATCGCGAACACTTCTGCCACCGTGACGGTCCCCGGGCACGACCAGGCGGATCTCGCCGGCGGGCATTGGGTGACCATTCACCTCGTCGGCGAGCAGAATCTGTTTGCTCTCGAACGCCGGATCGATCTCCGCCATTGCCAGGACGACGGCGTAGCCGTCATGGCCGGTGACGACGATCGCCAGCTTCTCGCGATCGCGCGGGTTCGCGCTTGTGACCAGGTGCAACTGCTGCAGCACGGACCAGAGCGTCGCGCCGGTGTAATCCGCGGCTTCAGCGCCATGCTCGGTCAGGAAGGAGACCTGGGTCGTAACCGGCGGCATGTGCGCGAGTGCCGCCGGATCGAGGGTCGCCGCGTGCCCGTTGGGCGCGAGAATCTGCACATCCCCGGCGAAAGCGGACGACCCGCACAGCAATGCCGGCACGACGATCGTCAGGGCGGCAAGCAGGCGGCCGCCAGGCACTATTTCGCCACCATCACGTCCGAGGCCTTGATGACGGCGATCGCCTCGTCGCCGACAGCAAGGCCGAGATCGTCGATCGCCTCGTTGGTAATGGAGGACGTGATGACCACGCCGCTGCCGATATCGATGCGGACATGGCCCGTGGTCATACCCTTGGCGACACCGACCACCTTGCCCTTGATCTGATTTCGCGCGCTGAGCTTCATCATCGGTCCAGTTCCTTGTCGGGGATGATCTCCTGGTACCACGGCGAGGCTGGTCCGTCGATCCCGCGGTTTACCCGCAACCCGGGTGTGATCTGGTTCATAGCGCCCAACGGCGGCGGTGTGCTGGCGTGGCCTGGCCAGCGCGGAGGCCAACATGCGCCTGCTATCCGCCACGTCACCGTTCCCCCTCATCCGCGACCTCCATCGCGGCGATGAATCGTCCACTTTCGTCCGGCTCGGCAAGTCGCGGCATGTCGCCGACCTGCGGCTGATCTTCTGGGTCACGGTCATCCTGGTGATCACCGCGTCGGTGCTGGCGCTGGCCTTCGACTTCGAACGTGAGGTAATGGCGAACTGGCCGAAGATCACCGCGCCACACGGCGTCTGGCTCTGGCTGCGGATCGCCTTCGATGCGGTCGGCGACAGCGGCGTGTTCATCGGCGCCGTCGTCTCGCTCGGCTGCGGGGTGCTGGCCTGGACGTACCAGACAGGCAGCGCGCGGTTAGGCGTGGTCGATCTGTTTGCGTGTGAAATCGCGACGCTCTGCCGGGTCGGCACCGTTGTCGATATGGTCAAGCACTTCGCCGACATGTTCACGTCGGTGGCCGGGGCGCCGGCTTCGGCGGGCGGCGCCGCTGCGCCGGCGATCGATCACTTCTCCTCGCAAGAGAGTTATTTCCCGGTGTTCGATGCAACAATCAAGGACCTTCAATCACTTGAAGCTGGCGTGGTGAAGAACGTCACCGCCTTTTATACCTACATGAAGGTGATGCGCGACTACCTGCGCAAGCTCGACAATCTCCCGCCGGCCCCGGATGCCACGTGGCACCACGCTTTGTGCAACGTGATCTACATGCAGTTCCTGGGCTTCGAGAGCGCCAGACTGGCGATTCTCGACCTCGTCGAGTTCGAGCCGCGGCAGGCCGAGGACCTGATCAACATCCTGTTGAGCGAGCTGCCGGCCTATCGCTTTCTGCTCGACCAATTCGACGATGATTTCCGCCGCCGGCGACTGGTGCCGCGCGAGCGGGACTACCAGCGGGACGTACCGTGCCTGTATCGAACCGTGATGGCCGGCACCGGAAAGATATGGGAGAAGGCGCAGGGCATGGCGGAAGAATTGGCGGAGCGATACCAGGCGGTATTCGGGCTGCCAATCAGTTCTCAGGCACGCGCGGTCCGCTCCGGGATGCGCTCGAGGCGACGATCATGTCCGAGTGCTGCGACCACGATCCCGGAGACCACCGGCGCCGCAGCCAGCGCCAGCAGCGCGATCGCGTTGCTGCCACTGGCGTCCTGGATCAGCCCGAACGCATAGGGCCCGGCGAAGCCACCGCGATCCCACCCGCCGCGGCAGTGCCGGACAGCATCGCCGTGGGCAGCGACCAGAATGTCGGCGCGATGCTCTGCTGGCCCATCGCAGCGACGATCAGAGCCAGCATCATCAGCGTCGGACTCCCCTCCAGCAGCATGCAGGCGGCCAGTCCGGCCGCGGTGAGGAAACAGGCCCCGGCCACGTGCCACGTCCGCTCTCCGGTGCGATCGGAATGCCAACCCCACACGATCATCGCGACCGCGGCGAACACGAACGGCAGCGCGCTCAACAGCCCGGTCATGCCATAGCCGACCCCAAAGGCCTTGATGATCTGCGGCAGGAAGATCAGCAGCCCGTAGTTCGACACGTTCTGGCCGAAATAGGCCAAAGTCAGCCACCATACGCGGTTGTTCTGCAAAGCCTCGCCGAGCGCGAAGCGGTGCACCGATTCGCGCTGTGCCTGCTCGGCGTCGATGCGCTGCGCGAGCCACTGCCGTTGCTCCTGGCGCAGCCACAGCGCGTGCAACGGACGGTCTGTCAGCAACAGCAATACGACCACCGACATAATGATCGGCGGGATCGCCTCGACCACGAACAGCCATCGCCATCCGGCGAGCCCGCCCCAACCGTGCAGCCGCAGCAACTGTCCTGACAGGATCGGCCCAACAATCAACGAGATCACGCTGGCCGACTGGAAGAACGCCATCATCCGCGAGCGATATTGAGACGGGAACCACCAAGTCAGATACAGCACCACGCCCGGATAGAACCCGGCTTCGGCGAGGCCCAGCAGGAAGCGCACGCCATAGAAGCTCCATTCGTTCCAGACGAATGCGGTCAGGCCCGAGATGATACCCCACGTCAACAGGATGCGAGCAATCCAGCGCCGTGCACCGACGCGGTTCAGCACCAGGTTGCTCGGCAGCTCGAACAGGAAGTATCCGACGAAGAAAATCCCTGAGCCGAAGCCGAACACCGCTTCCGAGAAGCCGAGCGCCTTGTTCATCGTCAGCCCGGCAAAACCGACGTTCACGCGATCGAGATAGGCGCAGAAATAGCCGAGCATCAGCAGCGGCAGCAGCCGCCAGGCGACGCGGCGGATCGTCTCTTGCTCCAACGTCTCGGATGGCGCCCGGTCCGGCGACACTGGCTGCGACGACATCGCTCGCTCCTGTCTTGGCTTTGACGGACGTCAAGGGCTACTTGGACTGCCCATCGAACCGGTGCAACAGGTCGAGAAGCGCCGGACGGATCGCCCGCAACTCTTTGAGATGCGCGGCCGACAGTTCGCTCAAGAGAGCCTCGGCTTGTGGCGTAAGCCGGACACGCACCCGGCGGTGATCGACTGGATCCGCTCGACGCTCGACCAATTCGAACTGAACCAGCCGGTCCACCAGCTCCACTGCACTGTGGGGGCGGATCAGCAATGCCTGCGCGAGGTCGCCGACGATCAGCGAGTCGGCGCCAGGGGCTCCTTTGATCGCCAGAAGCGCCTGATGCTGCTGCGGGGTCAACCCGGCCTGTCGTGCCGCCTGCTCGCTGAAGGCGGTGAAGTGGCGCAAGGCCCGGCGGAAGGTGGCCAGCGCCTCGTAGTCGGCCTTGGTCAAGCTCAACGTGCGCAGCTCCGGCATGCTCCGCCAGCTCTGGTGATTCTATCGTAGTGCGATATATCAGGGGTCCTCCCACGGACCCAATTGGTATGTTCCACTGCCGGCCAGCCCGCTCAGGCATCCTTCAATTCGGCGACTTCACTACCGACCCACGGGTCCTGCTGCTAGCCGCGATGGCGATCGTGGTCGGCAGCTTCGGCGTGGCATCGGCATGGGTGCTGCTGCGGCTGATCGGCCTCGTCACCAACCTCGCCTATCACGGCCGCTGGTCCTCGGCGAACGAACTGATCTCGCTGGATACGCTCGGGCTGTGGTCGATTCTGGTCCCGGTGGCAGGTTCCATCATCGTCGGACTGATGGCGCGGTATGGATCGCAGAAGATCCGCGGTCACGGAATCCCCGAAGCGCTGGAGGCGATCCTGATCGGGCAGAGCAGGATCGATGCCAGGACTGCTGTGCTCAAGCCGTTGTCCTCGGCAATTGCGATCGGCACCGGCGGACCGTTCGGCGCCGAGGGGCCGATCATCATGACCGGCGGGGCCCTCGGCTCCTTGTTCGCGCAGTGCTTCGACATGAGCGCGGCCGAGCGCAAGACGCTGTTGGTGGCGGGCGCGGCGGCCGGCATGACGGCGGTGTTCGGGACGCCGATCGCGGCAGTGCTGCTTTCCGTCGAGTTGCTGCTGTTCGAATGGAAGCCACGCAGCTTTATCCCCGTACTCGTCGCCTGCATGACGGCGATCGTCGAACGTGGTTGGGTGCTGGCGACGGGGGCGCTGTTTCCTCACACCGGATCGATGCCGCTCGACCCGTCCACTTTGCTCGATTGCTGTGTGCTCGGCATCGTCTGCGGCATCGCCTCCGGTTTGCTCACCGGTATGGTCTATGCGTCCGAGGACGCATTCACGAAGCTGCCCATTCACTGGATGTGGTGGCCGGTGATCGGTGGGCTGGTGGTCGGCGTCGGCGGCGTGTTCGATCCAGGTGCGCTCGGCGTCGGCTATGCGAATATCGCGATCTTGCTGCACGGCGAGTTGACCTTCGCATGGGTGCTGCGGCTGATGCTGGTCAAGGCGATCATCTGGGCGATCGCGCTTGGCTCCGGCACGTCCGGCGGCGTGTTGGCGCCTTTGCTGATCATCGGCGGGTGCGTGGGCGGCCTGTTCGGACGCGTGCTGCCGCATGCCGCGCCGGGCGACTGGGCGCTGATCGGGATGGCGGCGACGATGGGCGGCACGATGCGCGCCCCACTCACCGCCATGATGTTCGCCGTCGAGCTGACCGGCGACGCAGCACTGATCATGCCGCTGCTGGCCGCGTGCGGCGCCAGTTATGCGTTCACCGTTTTGCTTCTGAAGCGCTCGATCCTTACCGAGAAAATCGCGCGCCGCGGCCATCACGTCATGCGCGAGCTGATCGTCGATCCGCTTGATCTCGCGCAGGTGAAGGACGTCATGGTGACCGATGTCGATACCTTGCGTGCCGAGATGACCGTGGGGGAGCTGGTGCAATATTTCAGCGTCAATCTGCCGCGCCACAAGGCGTATCCGGTGTTGGATACGCAAGGCCGGCTGGTGGCGCTGGTCACGCGCGCGAACGTGCTTTCTTTTGTCAAAGATAAAAGCCGCCACGGTCAGACGCTGGTCGAGGCCTTGGGTGGCCGCAAGCTGGTGGTCGGCTACCCGCACGAACCTGTCTCCAGCCTGACGTATCGCATGGTGCAGCAGGATGTCGGGCGCGTGCCGATCGTCGATCCAGCGGGCCATCGGCTGCTTGGTCTGGTTGCCCGCAAGGACCTGCTTCGCGTGCGCGCACGGCTGCTGTCCGAGGAGCGCGAGCGACGCCGGGTGATGGCTTTCAGGCACGGCCCGCGGGCGATCTCTCCCCGCAGAGCGGAAGAGGTGTAAACAACGCAACCTTCGGGGATGACAGAACATTAACTGAGATGACGCGAGTTTAATTGCTCCACGGGGGGAACGTTTAACTGACAATTAGCATGTCTTCGCCCCGAGGCGGGACCATATCACTCACCGCTTTACTTATCCCCGAAGGAGGTTCGATGTCTGATCCGAAGTCAGGACCCCGCCGCTTGCGGCGTGGCACGCTCGTGGCCGGTCTGCTTGCCAGCACTGCAGTAGCTGGCTATGTCGTCGCGTTCGCTGCCCCGACGCCGGCGAACGGGCCAACGCCCCCGCAAGTCTCGACGCAGCAGGTGCAACCGAACGCACCGGCTGGCAACAGCGAGGCGCGGCCGCCAATCAACACCCAGCAACAGGCCGCGATGCCGGAACGACTGCCCAGTTTCACCCATCTGGTTGCCCAGGTGAAGCCAGCGGTAGTTTCAGTAACGAACTATCTCAACCAGGGCGGCGGCGAACAACAGCAGTTCCAGGGAAATCCCGGCCTGCCGTTCCCGTTCAACCAGTCCCCGTTCGGCCAGACGCAACCGCAGCAGGCGCGGCCGGTGGAGGCGCGCGGCTCGGGCTTCATCGTCAATCCCGACGGTCTGATTGTCACCAACAATCACGTAATCCACAATGCCAAGCGGATTACCGTTACGCTCGATGACGGCCAGACGATGCCGGCGACAGTCGTGGGAGCCGACCCGCGCACCGACATCGCGGTGCTCCGGATCCATGTGGACCATCCGCTTCCCTATCTCCAACTGGGCAATTCCAATGAAGTTCAGCCCGGCGAGTGGGTGATCGCGATCGGCAATCCGTTTGGCCTGACCGAAACAGTAACCGCCGGCATCGTTTCGGCTCTGGGCCGCGATATCGGGGACGGGGAGTACGACCAGTTCATTCAGGTCGATGCTCCAATCAACGAAGGCAACTCGGGTGGGCCGCTGCTCGACCAGAGCGGCCGGGTGATCGGGATGAACACGGCGATCCTGTCGCCGACCGGAGGCTCGATCGGTATCGGCTTTGCAATCCCGTCCGATATGATCAAGACGATCTCGACCGACCTGCAGCGGTCCGGCCATGTCACCCGCGGCTATATCGGCGTGGAAGCGCAGGAGATATCGCCGGCGATGTCGAAGGCGCTTGACCTGCCCAGTGCCGGCGGCGCGCTGATCGCGGCGGTGGAGCCGAACACGCCAGCCTCGCGTGGCGACTTGCGGCCGGGCGACGTGATCCGCTCGGTCAACGGGGAGCAGGTAAAGAATCCGCGCGACCTCGCCGTGGATATTGCCGGTGTTCAGCCGGGCGACACAGCGCATCTCGGCGTGCTGCGCGACGGCCACGAGCAGACCGTGGACCTGCATGTGGCACAACTGCCCAACCAGCAGCAGATGGCTGAGAACGGAGGGAGCAGTCCGCGTGCAGCGCAGAACCGGCTCGGTCTCGCGCTGGGCGCGTTGTCACCCGACGTGGCCGGCCAACTCGATCTGCCGGACGGCACGAAGGGAGCGGTGGTGACCCAGGTCCAGCCGGGCTCGCCGGCCGATCAGGCGGGTATCCAGGCGGGTGATGTCATCGTCGGTGTTGGGCTCCATCCGGTGACCAATCCGGCGCAGGCGGCAAACGCGATCCGCGACGCCGAGCGCAACGGCGACCAGGCGGTGGCGCTTCGCATCATCCATAACGGCCAGCCGGCCTTCGTGGCGGTGAATCCCACCGGCGGCAACAACGGTTAGCGATGAGTGGGCGGCGGGTCGCACCGCCGCCCACCCCGCTATCAAGGCTGCCTTTCCACTGTCCCAGGGCGGACGCAGTGCGTCGTCGGTACACCGGCGGACTGCGTCCGCCCTACGACGGTACGCGGTGCGGCCCGCAGAATCGGCGCACTAGCAGACCGGAGCTGGCCATTCTGTTGTCTTTACGAAATCGATAGGCCAGATCAGAAGGAATCTCACATTTAGTACTTGCGTTCACAGGTTCGTGAAGGATAACCTGCCGTTCATTCGGCGACGTCGGGCGGGTCGTGCCAGTCCCTGGGGCGGTCCCCTACCACACCTCGTCGTGCGGTTCTGCTGCCATTTCCGCCGGCCAGACTGGCCAATGGGGGTTACGAATGAGCCTACCGAGCCTGAGTCGCCCACTGCCGAAGGGCCTCGCTTTTGAGATTTCGGACCTCAAGATGCTCCAGAGCTGGGCGGAAGCTCAGTCTATGCGAATGGTCGTGGAACTCGACCACTGGGTCGAAGGCGAAGAATACGAAGAGGTGCTGGCTTTCTACGACACGGATGGTGCTGGCCTGCGGCTCTGGACGATGTGGCGCGCCAGCGACCACTTCGTGGTTATGCCGATGAATGGCCGAGCCTGGCGCGCAAGCGCTGTGGCCGAGGCGCTTGCCGAGCTTCTCGCCCTGCGAT
>Ga0335074_10010656_pt1 | contig 12863 bp, 12 predicted proteins | sample Lox_Sample_23_FD_206715 | JGI IMG/M metagenome (GOLD analysis project Ga0335074, IMG submission 206715) | Soil microbial communities from Loxahatchee National Wildlife Refuge, Florida, United States - Lox_Sample_2.3 | ecosystem: Environmental > Terrestrial > Soil > Wetlands | place: USA...
CGGTGGTCGCGCCGAACCTGCCGACCAAGCCGAACACGATCCTGTTCAACAAGGTCACCATCAAGGGCGCCAAACAGGCGGTGCAGATGTTCGGCCCGGCGCAGCACGCGGTGGCGATGGCGGTGGCGGACAGCGTTGCCGAGGGCGTCATCCCCCAGGATGAGGCGGACGACCTGTTTATCTGCGTCGGCGTGTTCATCCATTGGGACGCCGCTGACGACAAGAAGATTCAAGATTACAACTATCGCGCAACCAAGGAGTCCATCGCCCGCGCTGTTGCCGGACAGCCGGCGGCAGCCGAGGTCGTGCGTCAGCGCAGCCAGGTGAAGCACCCGTTTGCGGCTTGAGGGGCTTCCCTTTGCCTTTCCCGGGGGTGCCGCGGGATTGGCAAATTCATATAGCTCAAGCGGCGAAGGGGAATCGGGAGCGGCTATTTAGTCGCTCCCGTCCTCATTTTGGTGGTCGCTGATCGGGTTCGCGCAGAAAGAATTCATGCCTGATCGAGCGCTTGACGGATAAACTTTGCCAGATCATCGCGACGGTATGGCTTTAGTAGGAGCGGCACGTTCGGCCGGTCGGAGCCGGGCCGATGGACGTTCGCGTAGCCCGATGCGACCAAGGCCTTCAGCCCGCTTCTGATGGCACGCGCCTTACTGATCAGATCGAAGCCATTCATCCCGCCCGGCATAACGACGTCGCTGAATAGCAAATCAATTTGTGGATTGTGCTCGATGATATCCAGGGCCGTAGGTCCATCGGACGCACTGATGACGTGATAACCCAAATCACTGATGGCTGCGTGCGCGAGCTCCAGGACCTCGGGGCTGTCTTCGACCACCAGAACGGTTTCGTTCCCGGTCGGCGGTGTTGTCGCTCCACTCTTTTCCCCGTTGCTGTATATTGGCTTCGCCTGTTCGCAGCGGGGCAGATACAAGCGGAAGGTGGTGCCGAAGCCTGGCTTGGTATCGATTGTGATATGGCCGCCCGACTGCTTGACGAAGCCATAGACCTGACTGAGGCCGAGACCGGTGCCCTTGCCGACCTCCTTGGTAGTGAAGAAAGGCTCGAATGCATGTGCGGCGACGTCCGGATCCATCCCTAGACCGGTATCGGTTATTTCGACCAACGCGTAATCGCCCGTCGTCGGTTCGGCCGTCCGGGCCGCTGCCGCCGTTTCAATCATCACATTGCTGATCCTGATCGCCAATTCGCCACCTGAGGGCATAGCATCGCGGGCATTGACGGTAAGATTGAGGATGGCTGCTTCGAACTGAGCCGGGTCGATCCGGCAAGCCCACAATCCTGGTTCGAAACCGAGTGTTAGCGAAACCGACTCTCCAAGAGTCCTGCGGAGGAACGGTTCGTAACCCACAATAACTTCATCTAGGGTGACGACATCAAGCCGCAGCGCGGCGCGTCTTGCGAACGCAAGCAACTGCTGGGTGAGCTTGGTCGCACGGTCGGTCGCGGCCTCGCATCCAGCCAGCAGGCGCAGGATTTTTGGTCGTGGCAATTCGGTGCCAGGTTCGAATGCTGAGCGGATGATCTCCACACTGCCGACGATAACCGCCAAAAGATTGTTGAAGTCGTGCGCGATGCCACCAGTGAGTTGGCCGACCAGCTCCAGCTTTTGCGTATGCCACAGTACCTGCTCGGCTTTGCGACGTTCGGCGACTTCGCCTTCCAGCCGGCGGTTGGCTTCAGTCAGCTCCCTGGTGCGCTCGGCAACCACTGTCTCCAAGGTCTCGTTCAGCCGACGCAGGGCTTGCTCCGCGCCACGCATTCTCAGCAGTGACTTTACGGTGGCCAGCAATTCCTCGGGCTCGATGGGTTCCACGAGAAAGCCATCCGCCCCGGCTTCCAGGGCCATTGCGCGGTCGTGCGGGCTGGTGATGGCCGCGGAGGTCTGCAAGACGGCGATACCGAAGGAAGTCTCTTTTATCTGACGGCAGACTTCGGCACCATGAATGTCCGGCAGCCGTACATCGAGCAATACCAAGCCCGGTGAAGCGACCTTGCAATGGCGGATCGCCTCGCTTCCTGTTGCTGCCTCGGCGACGTCGTACCCGTTTCTTCGGAGAATGTGCGCCTTCAGGTACCGTCCCCCGGCATCGTCGTCAACGATAAGCACCTGGAGCGCCACGTCGCTCATCTCGCTACCACAGGCCGACTGTTACGGAGTACACCCTCTATAGTCCCAACAAGTGTGTCCGGCGAGAGTTCCGATTTCGGCAGAACTGTGACGGCGCGACGCTTCAGCAACGTTCGCTCCCCGGGGTCGAGAACGGTAGAAGTCAACACGATAATCGGAGCGTTCGGGAGTTGAAGCCCGGCCCCAGTCGCATTGTCGTGAACCTGTTCAAGATACTCGTACCCGTCCATCTCCGGCATCTTCAAATCCAGCAAAACCACATCCGGATGCTGGTCATGCAATAAACGTATGCCTTCTCTGCCATTGTTGGCGCAGCAAAGACTATAGCCGCTCCGAGGCAGCAATTGTCGCACCAGGTAACGGGTCACATCCTCGTCATCGATAAGGAGGACTTTCGTAGTCGGCTGCCGACCAGTTACCCGATCAAGTAGCTCGATCAGTAGCCTTCCGTCGACCGGCTTTGGCAGATATTCGTCCGCGCCGAGATGGCGCGCCTTGTGCTGCTCGCCTGCCGAGGAAGTAACAATCAGTGGAATGTCCGCTGAGGCCTCCTGCTGCTTAAGTTGCAGCATCAGGCGCCAGCTCTCGTCACCCGCCAGAATGACGTCGAGCAGGATCGCGGCTGGCTCGACCCGCCTTAGGATTCCCTGAGCCTGCCGTATCGACCTGGCCCATACCGGTTGATAGTCCGTACCGGCGAGCAGCCGTTCCATGGTAAAGGCATCGGCCGGATCATCCTCCACCAAAAGCACCGGAATCTTGCCTGGCTCCAGGTGCCAAACTTCCCCCGCGTCATCCGCAGGTCCGACAGAGTTTGGATAGGATCGCGGCAACGTGACCGAGAAGGTTGAACCTTCGCCAGGTGTACTCGAAACCGTGATCCTGCCGCCGAGCAATTCCGCCAGTTTTCTCGCAAGGGGCAAGCCGAGACCGGTGCCTTTCACGCGCGACTGGAGTCGATGTGAGACTTGGCCGAATTCCTGGAAAATCAGCTCAAGATCGGTCGCCGCGATACCAATACCGGTGTCGCGCACGTGGAATGCAACGGTGTCGGCCACGTTGTCGCTCGTCGCCCATACGCGCACTTGACCACGCTCGGTGAACTTGATGGCGTTCGAGATGAAGTTGCGGAGGATCTGAGAGACCTTGGCCTCATCGGTGTCGAGTGGCGGCACGTCGGACGCATCATCAAACACCAGTGCGACGGCATCGCCGACGAGCAAGGGGCGCAACATGCCGCGGAGGGCGCCGAACAACGAGCCTGCAGTGAACTCGGACGCGACGACAACCGTCTTGCCGGCTTCGACCTTAGCCAAATCGAGCAGATCGTCGACCAACTCGGTCAAATTCTCGGCCGCCTTGCGAATGTATCGGACCTGGGTCTCCTGCTCTGTGGTGAGCTCACCATCGACCCGATCCAGGAGAAGTCGAGAGAGCGCCATGATCGAATTGAGCGGCGTGCGGAATTCGTGGCTCATGTGGGACAAAAACTTTGACTTGAGCTCATCCGCCCGGCGCAAATGATCTGCGCGTTCGTCGAGTTCGGCGTAGAGGGCAACAACGCCTCGGTTGGTGTCCTGCAGCTCTTGATTAAGTCTTTCCAGCTCTTCGTGGCGTGACCGTAACTCCCCCATCTGGATCAGGATCTGTTGATTCTGTTGGCGGATCTCCGCCATGGCGTCCGCCGGCCCATCCGCCGCCAGTGCTTCCGCGAGCGCCTTGATCGAGGATGGTGTAGTCAGCCGAGAGCGCGTCGGCAACCACTTTTCCAGCCAGACCGTCGTACCTTCGCCGGGCTTGGTGTCTATGCGGAATCCGTCCATAAGGCGTTGCGCGCCCAGCAAACCCACACCCATGCCGGTCGTCGATTTGTGGTATCCGGCAAGGATCGCTTCCAGCTTGGCGATGCCCGGCCCTCGGTCGCGCACGCCTATGACGAGTTTTTGCGGCCCCTTGTCACCGGCCAACCGAAACTCGATCTGACCGCCGTGGGCGTACTCGAACGCGTTGCGCGCAATCTCCGATACCGCCGTCGTGATCCGGGTCTGATCCTGCGTGTCGAAGCCGATAAGTTCTGCCAGGCGTCGGGTCCGCTTGCGGACGAGCACAATGTCGGTCTCTGCGGCGATCGCGATCATGAGAAGGCGCGTATTCATGCGACCAACTCTACGACAATGCCCGCATGGCGACCACCGAAGCGTCGTCGCGATCACGCCGGTGGTCACGCAACAAAACGCCGGCCACCAGCGATGGGTGCTGGCTCGCGAGGCCGGGGTATGAGTCAAGCCCCCAGCGACTGGTCAACCCGTCAGAGTGCAGAATCACGAACGGATTGGCGGCGAAACTATAGGTGAACTCCCGGATGCGCGGCGCCAAATGACCTGCCGTACCGTTGTGCGAAACCATGTGGCGGATCCCATCGTCAGCCACCAGCACACCACTGATGTTGCCCACTCCCACATACCGCACCACGCGGGCCGCATCGTCGATACGCGCAAGGGCCACCGCGGCGCCTCGCGTCGGCATCAGCGCGCGATGGATGCGTTCCACCGCTTCGGTACCCGGGGCATCCACGTGGGCGAGAAAGGCCTGTACCGCCGTTTCGGCGGCCCGCGATGCTTCGATGCCGTGGCCGGCCCCGTCGGCGAGCAGGATCGCGCGGCTGTTCGCGGTTTCGCAGAACGACCAGTGGTCGCCGCAGACTTGCTCTCCTGGATAGGGCGCGACGGCCGCTCCGATCAGGGTGCGGCGTCCGTCCCGAGCAGGTCCCAGCAGGAAGCGAACCATAATCGCGCTGCCAAGGCCGGGGCGCGAGTAGATCCGCACATCGTCGGCCAGCCGGGCTACCGCACCAAGACCGGTCCCGGGGCTGCCGGCCGTGGAATAGCCGTCCTCCATACAGCGTCGCACATCGCTCATGCCGCTGCCGCGGTCCAGGGCCAGCAATTCAACCCCGACACCTTCCTGGTCATCGTAACGTGCGGCGAGAATTTGGCCGCCGCCGCCGTGCTTCAGCAGGTTGGTCCCCAGTTCGGTGACGACGAGCGCCACCTGGGCGGCACGTGCCTCTGCCATTCCAACCCGGCGAGCAAATCCGCCAACCAGGCGGCGAGCTTCCGCGACCTGGCTCGCATCGGTAACAGGGGTGATCACGTCATTTCCAGCGCGCCAAAGTGACCACGGTTCCTTGTCCCGGCGAGGATTTGATAGCGAATTCGTTGCACAGGCGCTTGGACCCGCTCAGGCCAAGTCCTAGCCCTTTTCCCGTGGTATAGCCGTCCTTCATCGCCAGCTCGATGTCCGCGATGCCGGGTCCCTGATCGGAAAAGGTCAGTCGGACGCCCCGCCGCTGTCCGTGCCGAAGCATTTCGATCCGTAATTCGCCGCCTCCGCCATAATCCACGGTGTTGCGGGCGATCTCGCTCGCTGCGGTAACAATCTTGGTTTGGTCCACCAGAGTGAACCCCCCGCCGGCAGCCCGCGCTCTGACCGCCTGCCGCACCCTCACAACGTCGTCCGAGGTGCGCAGCGGCATGGTTTCATCCAGCTCGACGAGCATCCGGGTGCTCAGAATCGTCAATGATGCTCCGAATCAAGGCAAGACCTTTGTCCACATTCAAAGCGGTGCGGACACCGGTAAGAGCAAGGCCAAGTTCGACCAGCGTGATGGCGACCGCGGGCCGCATGCCGACGACGACAGTAACAGCATCGAGCACGCGCGACATGGCGGCGATATTGTTCAACATCCTGCCGATAAAGGAATCGACGATCTCCAGTGCAGAGATGTCGATCATGACGCCACGGGCACGGTCGGCCACGATGCGTTGCGTCAGATCGTCCTGTAGCGCCATCGCCAGTCGGTCATGCATGTCCACCTGGATCGAGACCAACAGGCAGTCTCCGATCTTCAGGATCGGGATTTCGCTCATTGGCCCGCAGCCCCGGTCTCCACCGGCCTGGCCCGATCAACCACTGCCTTCCCGCTGCGGCGCAGCGCCAGAGCAAGCGCATCCGCCATGGTCGCCTTTGACACCACATTCAGATCGAGACCGAGATGAACTATCGTCTGGGCAATCTGCGGCCGAATGCCGCTGAGGATACAATCGGCGCCCATCAGCCGGGCAGCCGAGATTGTCTTGATCAGGTGCTGCGCGACCAGTGTGTCCACGGTCGGAACACCGGTGATGTCGATGATGGCAATTTCCGCGCCCGAACTGACGAGGCGCTCCAGCAGGTTTTCCATGACGGTCTGCGTCCGCGCGCTGTCGAGCGTCCCGATCAACGGCAACGCAAGGATGCCATCCCAGAGTTCTACCACCGGGGTTGATAGTTCGAGCAGCTCCTGTTGCTGCCGCCCTATCACCTCTTCGCGGGTCCGCGCGTAGCAGGCAATAGTGTAGAGGCCAAGCTGGTCGAGCAGTCGCGTCACGTTCCAAATCTGGTGGGCAAGCTGATCCCCGTCCGCGGCCAACTCCCGCCGCAGCATTTCAAACAGCGGCTCCTTGAACGAGAAGACGAAAATAGCTGTTTGAGTGGGTGTGAAACCCTGCGTTACGCGCGCCCGGGAGAAATCCTCCAGCAGGTCGCGCATTCCCTTCCACTCCGCGGTCGTAATGTCATTGAACTGGCCGGCCGCGGTCCCCCTTAATTCATCCAGGAATCGCTTTGAAAGATCAGCATCGGCGGAATCGGATGCTCCTCCGTCGCGCTTTTGCGCGGCAAGCCAGCCCCGCAGCAGCGTCTGCTTGTGTTTCTCGATCAGAGCGGCAATCACGAGATTGTCATCTGGCATGCAGAATATCCCCGCTTTTTCGAAGCCTTATGTGGGTAGCTGCCGGTGAATCGGCCCGTTCGGACCGCGGCACGCGTGCGTGCGCCCTTCCTCCCTCCGGTTCTGGCTCGCCCAGCCTTGCAGCGCCTATTGTTCCGTCCTATACGCCTTTTATATGAACTCAGGGATTCCGGCGCAATGAGCGGTCCCGCCCCCGCAACGATAGTCTCTCGGCCGGACAAGAAGCACATTCTCCTGGTTGAAGACGATGCGTCCCTGGGCAAGGCGCTCGGTGCGTCGTTGCAGCGCGCAGGGTTCGAGGTCTCCGTGGCGACGGATTTTCGGGTGGCGTTGGATGTGCTGGAGGCGAGCCGTCCGGTCGATGTCCTGGTGACCGACCTCGTGATGCCGGCCAGCGTGAATGGGATTGCGCTGTCCCGCATGGCACGGATGCGCAACAGCAACATCAAGATCCTATACATGACCGGCTACGATATCCCGGGCGTCGCACAGCAGGCATTAGGCCCCATCTTAAAGAAGCCGATCGACGCTTCCGTGTTGGTCAGCGAAGTCGAGCGTGCGTTGACGACAACGCAAGTTGCGCCATTCGCAACCCAATAGCGGTTGGGCGCACCGGTCATTCTCTGGCCGGAGAAGATGTGCTTTCAGACCAACCAGCGCCGTCGCCGCGCCGCTGGGCGGGCTTCGCGATAGGACCGCCGCGCGCCGCTCTCGTTCAGTCCGAGATAGAACTCCCTGACCGCGGCATCGTTGCGCACTTCCGCCGCCGACCCCTGCAGCATGATCCGGCCCGTTTCCATCACATAGGCATCATCGGCGATCTCGAGCGCCATGGCGGCATTCTGTTCCACCAGTAACACCGTCATTCCCAGCTCTTCCTTTAAGCGAAGGATGATTCGGAAAATCTCCTCCGCAACCATCGGCGCCAGCCCGAGCGAGGGCTCATCCAACAGGATGACCCTGGGGCCCGAGATCAGCGCCCGGCCGATCGCCAGCATCTGCTGTTCGCCGCCTGACAGGTAGCCGGCATCCTGCCGGCGGCGTTCCGCCAGGCGCGGGAAGAACCCATATACCTGCTCGATTGCCTCGCGCACGCGTGGCAGGCGCCGTTCGACATGTCCACCGACGAGCAGGTTTTCGTCGACCGTCAGACTTGCAAAGACACGCCGGCCCTCGAACACCTGAACGATACCGCGCGTAACCACCTCGTGCGGTGCGAGGTGGTCAATGCGCTGTCCATCCAGCTCGATCGTGCCGTGGGTGATTGCTCCACGTTCGTTGTAGAGCAGGCCCGAGATCGCCTTCAGCGTGGTAGTCTTGCCGGCACCGTTGGCTCCAAGAAGCGTCGTGACTCGCCCGGTTTCGGCCGCAAGCGAGACGCTCTTCAGCACCAGCACCGCATTCTCATAGACGACCTCGATGTCGTTCAACCGCAGCACGATCGCCGGTCAGGCTGCGGTGGCGATCATCTTTTCCACCATGTCGCGATAGCCGCGGAACCAGGGCGTTTGCTTGACCATCGCGTTGCCCTTGACCTGATAGATCTGCACCCAGCCGCCGCCTTCGTGGTCGGCCGGCGTGAGCTGCAACGGCGGCACCAAGCCACCCAGGCTGAAGTCCTTGATCGACTGGAAGCCTTGCTGCACTTCGGCGCCGGTCGGCGGCTTGCCACCATTGGCGGCGACCGCTAGGCGGATTGCCTCGATGTGCAACGCGATGCCGAGCAGCCCGCGGTTATAATAGACCGAGTTGTTCATCACCGCCGGCGGCTCCCTGCCTTCCGCCTTGAACATCGCCTTGATCTGCTGGTGCACCGGATAATCAGTGCCAACACCGGCGAACTGCATGGTGTGGTAGCCCTGCGCCACACCCCAGCCGCCTGCTGCTTCGATGTCGGCTTCGGCAGACGCCCACACGAAGCCGAGACATTTCGACAGCGGGAAGCCCACGCCGCGCAGCGCTTTGAGGGCGACCGAGGGTGCGCGCCCGAAGATGTGCATGATGACGAAGTCCGGCCGATAACGTTCGGCGATATCGAGTGCCTGCGCACCCATCTCGATACCCGGCGGCGGCACGGCGTAAATCTTGAAGTCGTAGCCCTCCATCTTCTGCAGCCGATTGAACACCGGCAGCGGCTCGTGACCTGCCGGGTTGTCGTACATCACGAAGCCGATCTTCTTGCCGTGCAGACTGCCGCCAAGTTGGTCCTTGACGAACTGGATCGATGCCGCGGCCTGCGACCAGTAGGTCGCCGCCACGGGGAAGACATACGGATTATGCGCGCCGTTGGCAGCCGAGGCTGGGCCGAAGCCGGGGCAGGTGCCCGGGATGTGATCGGCGTTCAGCCTCGGCGACAACGCCTCGGTCTGCGGCGTGCCATAGAGCAGGATCGACACGGAACCTTGGGCCTTCTCGCGTTCGAACTCCTCGATGGCCGGGGGGACCTGGTACTGGTTGTCGGACTCGTTGATAACGATCTGATATCCGCCGACGCCGCCGTTCTTGTTGATCAGGTCCTTGTAGTGCATCACCGCCGGGCAGAGGATATTGCCCACGAGCTGGGTCGGCCCGGTGCGGTCGCACTGTTCGCCGATGACGATCTGCTTCTGCTGGGCGCGCGCCCGGCCAACAAGGCCGAGGCCGGCGGCAGCAGCCGCGGTTGCAATCACTGTCCGTCGTGTCGTCTGCATGTCGTTTCCTCCTTTGTTGTTCGAGTGTCTTGCGGTTCAGTACGAGAACGGCCAGGTTCGAAAGTAGGTCCGCACGTTGCGCCACAGGCGATCGAGCCCCTCGGGCTCGGCGATCAGAAACAGGATGATAAGGCCCCCGAAGAGGCACAGCCGTAGCTCGGGGACGATCCCGGGCACGTCCAGGCCGGCCGGAAGCAGGCCGCTGATCGCCTCCAGCGCGCGGCGAGTCACGACCGGCAGCAGCGTGATGAAGGCGGCGCCGAGGATCGAGCCGGTCACCGAGCCAAGCCCGCCGATGATGACCATCGCCAGATAGTCGATCGACACGTCGATCTGGAATTGTTCGTAATTGGCAATGCCCAAATAGTAGCTGTACAGCGCCCCGGCGACGCCGGCATAAAATGACGAGATGGCGAAGGCGATCAGTTTGATGCGGAAGATGTTGATGCCAATGATCTCAGCGGCGATGTCCTGGTCGCGCACCGCGATGAAGGCGCGGCCGAGGCGGGTCCGCTCGATGTTCTTCGCCGCGATGACGGCGACGAGCGCGAATGGCAACAGGAACAGATAGAAGCCCGCCTGCGTGTGTACAGAGTAACCAAATACCACCGGCGGGGCCATCTGGATGGTCGCCTGGATGCCGCCGGAGATCCAGGTGACGTGGTTGATCATCCACTCGATGATGAACTGTGCGGCCAGCGTGGCGATGGTGAGATAGAGGCCCCTAATGCGCAGCGACGGAATCCCCACCATGGTGCCGATCAGTGCCGTCACGGCTCCGGCGGCGGGCAGCGCGATCCAGAACGGGGCGTGTGCGCGGACGATCAGGTTGGCCGCCGTATATGCGCCGACCGCCATGAAGCCACCCTGGCCGATCGAGATCAGCCCGGTGTTGCCGGTCAGCAGATTGAGCCCGACAGCACCGACCACGGCGACCAGGATCAGATCGAGCACCGCCAGCACGTAGTCCGAAGCGAACAGCGGCGGCAGTACGACCAGCAGCACGAGCAGGGCCGCTAGCGCCCGGCGCGACACCGGCAACGGATAGAACGCCATATCGGCGGCGTAGCTGGTTTTGAACGTGCCGGCCGCGCGATAGAACATGCCGCTAGACCCGCTGCACCTGGACTTTGCCGAAGATGCCGTAGGGGCGAACCATCAGCGCCGCGATCATCAGCACGTACGGCATGAAGTCCTTGGTGCCGCCGCCCACCAACGGGTCGAGGTATCCCGCCGACAGGCTTTCCACCACGCCGACGATCAATCCGCCGACCGCAGCCCCTGCGATCGATTCGAAGCCGCCCAGGATCACGACCGGGAACACCTTCAGGCCGACCAGCGCGAGCTGGTTGTCGACACCCAGCATCGCTCCCCAGATGACGCCGCCGAGCGCGGAGACGACGCCGGTCATCGCCCAGGCAAGCGCGGCATAGCGCCGCACGTTGATCCCCATGGCCGAGGCAACCTGCTGATTGTCGGCCACCGCGCGCATCGCCAGCCCCATGCGCGTGTGCAGGAAGAACCACGTAAAGCCGGCAAAGAAGACGACGCTGACAACCGCGCCGACGAGATCGATCGGCGGCAGCATCACCGGGCCGATGAAAAATGGGTTGTCCGGAATGGGCAGCGTGATCGCCCGCGTGCCCGGCCCAAAGGCGAGCGTGGCAACGCCGCGCAGCAAAGCAGCAACGCCGATCGTCGCCATGATGACCGCGATGATCGGTCGGCCGAGTAGAGGACGCAGCACGACACGTTCCAGCCCGAAGCAGAACGCCACCATCCCGGCGACGGCCAGCAGCGTCGCAACCCACCAAGGCAGCACGGTGATCGCCGCGGCGGCGATGAAGCCGCCGAACATCACGAACTCGCCCTGTGCGAAGTTGAATGCCTCGGTTGCCTTGAAAACCAACACGAAGCCAAGCGCGATCAGCGCATACATCATCCCGACAAGCAGGCCGTTCGCCACCAGCACCAGGGTGAACGTCCAGTCAAACATGTACGGTCGCCTCGGTCGGATGCGCTGACGGAATCGCTTCGCCGGTGGGCCGGAGAGGCACCCCAAGGGCACGGAAGCGTCGCGCCAGGGTCGGCGTCAGCGGCTGGCCGCCAAGATGCACCCAGCGTAACCGGCCCAGGCCGAGCTGATCGCGCACCGGAGCGTGGACCACAAATTCCCCGACCATGCGCGCGATCCTGAGGCCAAGCGGCACGTCTTGGCCCATTTCGCGCCGGTATTCCGCCTCGTCGGCCAGGCGGGTGAAGCGCGAATAGAGCCTCCGCTTCAGCGGACTAGCGGCGCCCGCGCTGGTGTCGAGCCGAGCCGCCAGCAGCTCGAACAGCCGAGCCGGAGCGATCAGGATCGTCGGACCGATCTCGTGCAGGTCGTGCGGCACGGTATCCGGGCCTTCAGGGCAGTTGCTGGAGAAACCGACCTTGAGCGCCAGCGTCTGTGTATAGATGGCGTCCTCGAGCGAGGCGAGCGGCAGGTAGGCGAATGCGCGATCGACCGGACGCACGTCGTCGGTCGCGATGATGCGGTGGGCGGCGCCGAGCAAGTCGGCATGCGTCAGCACCATCGGTCGCGGCAGCTTGTCCGGCTGCCACGGATAGAGGAGCAATGCCGGATCCTGCGGTGCGCGCTGTGCGATGCCGGCATCGACCGATCTCGTCGGATGCGTGCCAGCGTCCGGCATTTGCGGAAGGTCCGACAGCGCCGTGACGTGCGCCAGGTCGGGCAAGCGGTCGCGTGCCGCCAGCAGAATCTCGGCCTGGTCCGCGTCCTCGGTGATGGCGACCGAGGCACCGCAGTCGCGCAGAATGTGTGCGATGCGCGCGCCCTCGGCGTCGGGATGCAACGGCACGCCGGCGCCCCCCAATGTCTGCGCGGCGAGCATCGCGGCATAAAGCTGCGGCCGGTTCTCCCCCAGCACCGCGAGCCGCCCGCCCGGCGCGAAGCCCTGCGCGGCGAGCCAGGCCGCAATCGTGCGTACCATGTCGGCGTACCCGCGCCACGTCAGGGGTTGCCAGATCCCGCGCCGTTTCTCGCGAAACGCCACACGGCGTGGCATCTGCCCGGCATTGCGCAGCAGGTACTGCGGCAGAGTGGCGGGTTCGGTCATGCGGCCTGCGCCCGCCTCACCGTGCCGGTGCCGAGATACGCGCGGATCACGGCAGGCTCATCCTGCACTTCGGCCGGCGTACCCTCGGCGATCATTCGGCCGCGATCCAG
>Ga0335074_10010657_pt1 | contig 12863 bp, 6 predicted proteins | sample Lox_Sample_23_FD_206715 | JGI IMG/M metagenome (GOLD analysis project Ga0335074, IMG submission 206715) | Soil microbial communities from Loxahatchee National Wildlife Refuge, Florida, United States - Lox_Sample_2.3 | ecosystem: Environmental > Terrestrial > Soil > Wetlands | place: USA: Florida...
GCCGTGATCGTCACGGCCTCCGCACCGCTGCGCGTCGTCGAGCGGGTCGTTGCCGACCACTTCGGGCCGCTGGGGACGCGTCCCGCACCCACGCTGCGACTCCCGCCGCTCCCCTCCGCCGGACCTCGGCGCGTGACGGTGGAGCTTCCCGGGAACTCTCAGGTCGAAGTACGGTTGGGGGGGCCGTCGATCCCCCAGTCCTCGCCGGAGTACGCGGGGGCGTTCCTCGCCAATGAGGTGCTGGGGGGTCGACCGCTGCTCTCCCGGCTCTTCCAGCGGGTCCGGGAACAGAACGGACTCGCGTACCACGCGTCCAGTCACCTCGAGACGATGAAGCTGGGCGGGATCTGGTCGGCGCGCGCCGGCACGGGAGCGGACCGCTGGCGACGCGTGGTGCCCATGCTCGAGGACGAGGTGGCCCGGATCCGACGCACCGCCGTCCCCCAGACCGAGCTGGACTCCGTCCGGGAGAGCGCGATCGGAGAGATCCCCTTGTCGCTCGAATCGACCGCGGACGCCCACGAGCTCGCGGTGGAGGCCGCGTACCACGAGCTACCTCCGGACTACTGGGCGACCTGGCCGGACCGGCTCCGCGCGGCCCGCCGGTCGGACGTACGCCGCGGGGCGACGGCAGCGTTCGACCCGAACCGGTCGGTCACCGTGATCGTCGGTCCCATCGGCGCCGGCTGAGGCTCCGTCGCCTCCCGGATTGTTCCACCTCCGTTTCCGGACTCTCGAGGTGAAACCCGTCCGCCAATACGCACTTATACGTCCTCATGCTAGGGGGTCGCATGCGGCTGCAGCAGAAGGGAGAAACGCCCGTCGCGGGGATGCTTCGCAAGAACATCACGATCACCCCCGAGGAGGAGGAGTTCCTCGCGCGACATCCCGAGATCAACCAGAGCGCGCTGTTCCGCCAGATCGTCGAGAGCCTGATGCTCGCCGAGCGGAGCCCGAGCGTCGCTTCGACGCAGCAGGTCCGCCTCGGGAAGGCCGTCTACCGCTCGGGCGCGATCATGTTCCAGAAGCCGTCGGAGAAGCGTCCGTAGTCGGCGCGCCCGGCTCCGCCCATCGGGGCGCGTCCGTGTCGCGGAGGCGAGGGCCGAGCCCCTCGAATTCGGGACGCAGCGCGTCCTCCGCCCGCGCGAACACGATGCCGGTCGCCCCCGGCGTGGCGCTCCATGCCGCCGCGGCCGTGCTCGAGTCGAGTGCGAGCAGCGCGTGACGGGAAAGGAGGTGCCCGAACGCCCATCGACGGCGGAGGGCCAGGTCCGTGAAGTGCGGCACGTAGTGGCCTCCTCCCACGCCGAGCGCGACCCGGTCCGCCGGGTCCGGGGAAAGGTGCGGGATCACGTCCGAGAGGATCCGGAGAGCCGCATCGGGCGGCCGGGGTGCGTCGCCGTATCCGATCTCGACGAAGAACGCGGGGAGTCCGACCTCGGGCCCGTGGTGCGTCGCCTCGAACGTTGCGGGAAGGGAGACTTCGCGTCCCCGCTCCGCCAGGGCGCGCAGGCACGCCGTCATCCGTCGCGGGTCCGTCGGCACGAGCGTCCGGGCGCGACCCCCGACCTCGGCCGAAGGTCCCGGATTCCCGAGGGGGTGCACGGTGAGGCACTCGATGTTGCGCTCGCTCCGGTGGATGGAGGGGAACACGAGGGTGATCCCCTGCTCGCGCAGCGTCGCCGGTAATCGAAGGTCGACGCGCTCGTCATGGATATGGCGGCCGGGTCGACGCAGGACGAGTGCGGTATCCGACAACCTTCGGATCGGGGCGCCCTCGACCGAAAGGCCGACGGACTCCGGCGTTCCCCAACGGTCTCCGACCCCGACCGCGACCGGGTCGTCGGCGGAGACGAGGACGAGGTACGAAGGTTGCATCCACTCTCGTGGCAGGGACCGAACGTCGCGAATTAAGCTGTCTGAGCTCTCACCGCCGGGAAGGGGTTCCGCCGGGGGCTACGGCCCCGGACGGTCGGGACGGGGGACCCGTCCCGCCGCGCCTTCGTTCCCTAGTAGTGGTGATGCGTCGGCAGAACGAGCGGCGCGTAGTCCCCGCCGTTGTAGATGTAGGTCGCAAAGTAGTACGCCGGCCCGTAGATGTCGACCGTCCAGGTCGTCGCGTTCTCGTCGTACGGCAGAACGCCGATCGGGTTGACGGCTCCGTTGTACGGGTTCGGGCTCGCGGCCGTGGTGCCGTAGTCCCACCAGTAGTTCCCGCCCTGGGTCGACCCTCCCACGATGCTCCCGACCAGCGGGACGAAGGGGAAGCCCGACGCGAAGTGCGCGATGAACGCCGGCTGCACCGGGATGTTCCAGGTCTCGGTGTACAGGAACGGATCGCCGGAATAGAGGTTCAACGGCAGCATGTACGCGGTCGTGGGAGTCGCGACCCAGTTGTTGTAGATCAGGTCGTTCTGCTCCGCGACCTCGATCCCGATCCCGAGCGCGTAGGGCATCAACGCGATATCGGACGCGGGCGGATTGACCTGGGTGAAGGTGTTACCCCAGACCGTGTTGTTGCCACCGCCGACGTTGACCTGCCCGAAGATCGTCCCGCCGCTAAAGAGGAGCAGCGCCTGGCTCTCGGTCGCGAAGTTGTTCCCCGCGATCAGGTTGTGGGACGAGGCGTAGAAGATCATGTTGAACGTGTCCCACACGATCGGATACCACGCCGAAGCGCCGAACCAGCCCGTGATGTCAGGGGCGTTCAAGACCGCGACGTGGCTCACGCCCCAGAACCAGAACTGGAGCTCGTTCGTGGACGGAAGGTACGCCCCGGGGTACTCGAAGGTGCTCGTCTGGGTGACGAACGTCGCCGAGTCCACCAGGTAGGTCGTCGCGGTCGTCCCGCTCAGGAAGACTCCCGGGTACACGGGGAACGTGTAGTCGTTGTAGAGACCGAACACCGAGCTCAACGCGGCCCGCTGGTCGTTGAAGAGCACGTACGGACTATACGTCGTGCCCGAGCCGAAGGAGCTGATCCCCGCGAGCTCGCTATTCGAGAACGCCCAGAGCGGGGTGTAGATCCCCTGGCGGTAGTCCGAGCGTAGATGCACCGAGATCGTCTCCGCTGACACGACGTTCAGCGAGAGCGTCACCGGGTCGTAGTTGCTCAGCCCGATCGAGAGGGAGTACTTGCCCGGCGTCAGGTAGAACGTCGGTCCGTAGAGGTTCGACTCCGCGTACGGCTGCGCGTAGATGAAGTTCGCGAGCGTGGGCGAGTTGTTCAGCGCCGTGAAGACGTCGAACGCGTTCGCCGGACTGATGTCGAGGGTCACTCGTACGACCCCCTCCGGCGCCCCCGCGTTCCACAGGCCCCGCATGACGGTCGGACCGGTGGTCATGACGCCGTAGTTCGTCGTACCGTAGGGCGCACCCGCGCCGGACGCCCACCCAATGTTGGCGCCCGTCACCGTCTCTCCCGTCTCCCCGCCGTAGTTGTAGGCGGAGGGGGTCGACTCGTACTTCCCGGCCGCCGCGTTCCAGTACGAGAGGCCGAGGGTCGCGTCCGCCGCGCTCAGGTCGGAGTTGCTCCCGCCGCCCGGGCCCCCGAAGATCACTTCAAAGTCGTCGGTAAGGCCGATGGGGTTGTAGGAGAACCCGTTCGCGGTGTAGTTCGAGGGCGCCGTCATGGGAGCGCCACCGGAACCCATGGAGTCGAAGACGACCGTGTCGTAGGGGGCGCTGAAGATCAGGCCGCTCGGACCGGAGAGAAGAACGGTGAAGGTGACCGCGTCGTTCCCTCCGACGAGCGTGGAGTTCATGTAGAGACTCAGGTCCCACGGCTGCACGACGGGGAAGGGAATGATCACTTCGTCGTAGTAGTACGAGATCTCGTTGTAGCCGTTCCCCGAGAGGATCGTGTCGCCGCCGAGGTCGCCCGTCGGGCTCGAGAAGTTCCAGACGTTGTCCACCAGGATCATGAAGTCGGCCGTCGGGTAATATTCCACCACGTTCTGCGTCCAGAAGCTATAGCCGGCCTGGCCGAGCAACGTGACGTTCGTCTGGACCGCGTTGAGCTGGATCCCGTAGCTGTCCGGCGAGCTGCCGAACAGGTCCTGCGCGACGATCCCCGGGCCGTTCGTGTCGACCTGGGCAAGGAGGCTCGTGGTGTTGAGGATCGTGGGCACGACCGTCCCACCGGCTCCCTCACTGAGACCAAAGTAGCCGAGGCCGGACGGGGCGGGAGCCGCCGAGTAGAGCGGGGTGACGTACCCGAGGCTGTGAGCCTGGCTCAACTGGGCCGACGAAGCTGACGGTCGAGGAACAAAGATATCGCGGGGATTCACCCCGAGGGTTTGGGAAGTCGCCAACGCCTTCGCCGCCATCGCCGAGGCGGCGTTCCCGGTCGAGGCAGCCGCGGGCGCTGCAGCGGGCGCGGGCGACGCGGGCGCTCCGGCGGGGGCAGCGGTTGCGGCCGAAACCGAACCCCCGGGCGGAGGCGCCACCTGGGCGGACGCTACCCCAAGGGTACCGAACAGGAACCCAATCACTACGGCGATGCTCACCAACGTGCGAATGCTGAGTGCGCGCATGGCGCACGGCCGAAACACGCAGGGTTCTTGAAGCCTCCCATAGTTATACGGCCCGATCGCGCTTCGTTGGCCCGGAGGGCGCTCCTCTCTCGGAGCGACCGCGGATCGAGGGGGTCGAGGGTCCGCCCGACGTCTCCACCTCAAAAGGCAGCGCTGCTGAGCTACGCGACAGCCCCGGTCTCGATCGGGCCGGTACGAGACACCTCAGGGGAGCGTTCCAGGAACCGACCGAAGATGGACGACTGGTCGATATGTTCGTCTACGAACCCCGACTGCAGGGACTCTACCCCCGGCACCCGTCCCAATCGGTCCACGATCTCGGCGAGGAGCGAGACGCTCGGCAACATCATGCTGTACAGCGAGTACGACGACCAGATCCCGGCGAACACGACGTATTCTCGGAGCGTCCGGAGGATCTCGGGCTCGCTCTCTGAGCGTTGGGTCGGTCCGGAGTAGGCGACGACGACGTCCGCGGGTACCGCGCCGCGTACCGCGCGGTAGTCGATCGTCGGGAGCGAGAACAGCGCCATTCCCCGAGTGAGCCGACCGAGCTTCCGCTTGATCGTGCGGACGGAGAGACCGGTATCCCGAGCGAGCCCGTCATACGAGGAAAAACTGCCTCGGACGAGTCGGCCGACCAGCACTCGGTCGCTCGGCGAGAAAACGATCGGACTGAACGGGAACGGAAGGTCGGCGAATCTCCAGGGGATCGCCCCCGCGATCCGGTCGATCTCGGCCAGCTTCTGTTCGGCCGTATCGCCCGCCCGGTAGACGAAGACCAGCCCCACCAGAGCGCTGCTAAAGTTCTGAAGGAACCAGACTCCGTCGAGTAGTTTCAACCGCTCCACGACCTCGCGTTTCCGAAGGGTGGGGGCGACGTCGAAGGTATACGCTCCGACCCGGAGCCCGAGCAGGGTCGGATTCGGGTACAGGGACGATCCTCGCAATACGCCAGTGCGGTACATTCGTTGGATGCGACTGCGCACCGTGGACGGGGGCAGGGCCACTTTCCGAGCGACCTCTCGGTACGACTCGGCCAGCCCAGGGTGGCCCGCCAACAGGGTCTGCGCCTGAGTCAACTCCTGGATGATCCGCACGTCGAAGCCGTCCAATCGGTCCCGTTCCATGCTCCCGGGGGCGACCCATCTGGAGGTTCTTGGCACTTTTGGTTCGCCGAACGGAGCACACGTCTAAGGGCCGAATTTCGGTCCCACCCCGAGGTCGACGAGGGGTCTGGTGTCGAGCGCAAGGCAGGATTTTGCTCGCGCCTCTGCAGCTCGCGTGGACCTGCGGATCCGCCTGCGACTCGGGGTAACCGGCCGCGGGCGGCCGGAGGCGAGGACTCGGTCGGCTCGTTGGCAGCGGTCGGCGACGCGCGGGGCGATTGGGGTCACGCTCGCGGTCGCCGTTATCGCGATCCTCCTCGTTTCGGACGTGCCGGTCGCGGCGGTGACTCCCCCGGCGGCTGGTCCGTCGTCAACTTCCCCGGTTCTGCCGGACGCGGTCCCGAGCCGTGCATCCGCTGCCTCCCCCGTCGCGGCCGGCGCGGTCGACAAGGCCGCGCTCTGCTTGTTGGGGACGGACCCGAGTTGCCTACCAACTGGTGGCCCGACCGCCGATTCCGCTCCGGCGGTCACCGCATCCTCGTGGACGAACGTGACCCCCCGGACTGGATCCCCGAATCCGCCCGGTCGATTCTTGCCCTCGATGACCTACTATCCCGCCGGGCACGAGGACCTCCTTTTCGGAGGGTACGGAGAGATCGGCAGCGGACCCTGGACCTTCTATCAGGACACCTGGACCTTCACCAACGGAGTTTGGGCGGAGGCGATCGCGAACTCGAGCTGCACCAGCACCACGTGCCCGGCTCCGCGGGCCGGCGCGATGATGACCTACTATCCCCCGGACGACGCGGTGCTCCTGTTCGGGGGGTACGTCTACTCCCCCAGCATCACGTACATCCCGTTCAACGATACGTGGCTCTTCTATGACGGAGTCTGGCACAACGTCTCCTCCACGGCGGGCCCCGCGCCCTCCGCGCGCTTCGAGGGGAGCATGGTCTGGGACTCTCTGGACGACTACGCACTTCTGTACGGGGGCTCGACCGCGACGGGGAGCTCGCTCGGGGACACCTGGAGCTTCAACGGAACCTGGCACAACATCTCGACGGAGGTAGGGTCCGAGGTCCCGACGCCCCGGGCCGGTGCGGCGATCTCGAATTCCCCGTCGGGCTACATCATGCTCTACGGGGGAGAAACGAACGGCATCGTCATCTCGGACTCCGGCCAGTGCGGGTACTCCCTGGTCGCGTACTGGTTCTACGACGGTACCTGGAGCGAGATGCCGATCGAGTACCCCTGCATCTACGTCCCTCGGTCCGCTCCCTCGGTCAACGGTACGTTTCCTCCCTGCGGCCGGGTCAACGCCGCGCTGGGATGGAGTCCCCCCAACAACCGGTTCGTCCTGTTCGGCGGGATCGGTCCCGAGATCGAATCGACCTGCACCGGCTTTCAAGGTTTCCTCAACGACACGTGGACCTACGTCAATCCGCCGGGCGCCGGTTTCGACTGGGGCAACGAAACGATCGGCAATCCGCAGCCTCCGGCGCGGTACGAGATGGCGTCGGCGAGCGACTTCTCCTACCGCTACTTCGTGATCTTCGGTGGATGGGGCGGCGCCGGCGGCGGACTGGCCGACACGTGGCGGTACTTCGCGCTGGTCGGTGCCAAGCTCACCGGACCGACCGACATCGACACGAGCGGTAACCCGAGCTTCCTGCTGCCGTTCACGACCACGGGTTTCGGGGGTTCGGGGAACCTCGACTACTGGTTCAGTATTCAGGGGCTGAAGACCGGGAACTCGCTCAGCGGCAGCGGGTGCACGAACCTTACGGACCGCGTGAACAGCTCACTGCCCTACGACGGGACGGCCTCGATCACCTGCCAGGCGACGGCGGCCAGCTACAACGTCTACCGGTTGACCGTCCACGTCTGGGACGTCGACGACGCCGCCGACCAGGCGACGGCGAACTGGACGTTCACCGTCAGTCCGCCGGAGATCTTCGCCATCTATTCTCAGTACTCGGGGTACTTCTACAGCCAGATCAGTTTCCCGGACAACCTCGGCTTCCTCGCGATCGTCGCGGGGCAACCGGCGAAGTCGGTGAACGTCACGCTCGACGGGATCGAGTACTATCTCAACCCCCGGTCCGGCGCGCCGGATTGGTGGGACCTGAGCATCAACATCCAGGACCTCTCTCCGGGGCCGAACGTCGTCTCGGCGCTCGCTTCGTTCGGCGAGAACTGGACGCTGAATGCGACGTACACGATCAACGTGATCCGAACGCCGGACTGGCTCGCGGACATCTTCATCTTCCCGACGGTCACCCAGAAGATCACCACGAAGGGCGCCGGCCCGTACAACGAGAGCTACTCGATCAGCGAGTCGTGGACGTGGTCGCTCGACAAGGCGCTCGCCTTTGCCCTTCCGATTCCGCTCGCGACCGGGAACTACTCGCTCGTCCCGGGTCTCCAGGTGGCCCTGGTCGCCACCTCCACCGGCAACCTCAGTCTCACCGGCGGACTCTCTCTCGCCCCGCCGAAGATCTCCCTCGGTCCGGTCAATCTCCAGTTGACCGCGGTCATCTCGCTCAAGGGCAGCTTCACGCTCTCGACCTCGAGCGGGGGGGACGTCGACGGGATCAACTGGGTCAGCGCCGTCGCCCAGATCAGCGTTGTCGGAAAGTTCTCCGGCAGCGTTCCGATCTACGGATTCAGCGTTCTCGGCGTGAGCATCGGGTTCACGCTCGAAATTGAGGTCGACCCGTCGATCTCGCTCGACCTGCTCTTGGCCCCCACCACGCCGGGATTCGACGAGTTCATCTCGGGGATCGCGATCAAGATCGACCACTTCTTCGGGAGCCTCTCCCTGCCCCTGACAGTCGCGGTCAAGTTCTCGATCGGGTTCGCCTCGGTCGAGCTCGGAGGCACGATCTCCGTCGCCCTCGAACTCGTCTCCAATACCGGCCTTTCGATCGCGGACGGGTGGGTCAACGGCACGATCTTCGTCAAGGCCTCGGCGCTGTTCTGGTCCGACACTTGGAATCTGCTCAGCGGGACGATCTACCACTGGACGGACCCGCCGTCCGGCGATGCGTCGGCCGCCCCCGGGGTCGCCTTCCCCGGCTACGACAACGGGACCAATTCGACCTGGGTACCCCAGGAGCGCTACTACGCGGTCCCGGGGTACGACGCGAGCGTCTGGAACTCGACCTCGACCGAGGGGACAGCGGTATCTGACATCTATCCGAACACCGAGGTCACGGCGGTGGCGTCCTCCAGCGGGACGTACCTGTTCTACTCGAACGACGATGTGCAGGAGTCGGTGGAGGACGGGCTGGAGGTCTCCGGTCTCGCCCTCAGCACCACTTCGAACCAGCTCACCCCGACTCCCGCCCCCTCGGACCCGGGCTTCGAGATCACGTCCCCGCAGGCGACCCGATTGCCGGACGGCGACCTCTACGTGCTCTGGAACGCCCTCCCGATGGCTGAAGCGTCGCTGGGGAGCCCGATCGATCTCTCCCGCCTGGACGTCCACGGTGCCTGGTACGACCCCGTCACGGGGGTTTGGGGCCCGGTACACGACTGGACGACCTGGGGTCTCGCCGAGTCGTTCCTCGTCGACGCCACCGGCGGTACGCCCGAGATCGGCGTGCTCGTGAGCCACTCGTTCCTCGTGGGCAGCACCACACCGGAGCAACTGGTCGTGTACGACCTCGATTCGGGGGCGGAGCTCGACAACTCGAGCGTCACGGGCGAGGCGAACCTGGTCGCGTTGCGCGGGCAGGCCGGGGAGGGCGTCGTCCGAGGGGCCGACGGCAACTACTCCACGATCGCGCTCGACTCGGGCGTCTCGGCCGCACCGGCGTTCGTGTCGCCCATCGGCGGTTCGCTGGTTTCGGCTACCTACGCGATCGGCTCGACCTCCACCCTGGTCCTTCTCTACCGCGGGGCGAACGGCTCCCTGGTCTCGCTCTACGAACCCGGCACGGGGACCACGCTCGCGACTCTGACGTTGGGACCCGATGCCTTCGACGCCCAGGCGATGACGGACGGATCCACGTTCTACGTGTTCCTGCGGACGTCGACCGGGATCCTCGGGTGGACGGAGTCGGGCGGGGTCTGGCAGAATCTGACCTCGATCAACGAGGCAGGGGTGGTGAGCTACGCGCCGGTCCAACTCGCCAGCGGGATCCTGATCTACTCGTTGGTCGCGACGGGGAACTCCTCCGCTCCGACCGTCGACCTCGACTTCGCCGAGATCGGGGCCAGCCTCCCAGCCGTGACGTCCGCGAGCTCGGCTCCGACCTCCTCCTCGGGGGTGTCGAACTCTGCCGCGCTGCTCTATCTCGTGGTCGCCGCCGCCGGGGTGGGGCTGCTGCTCGCCGGGATCTGGATCCGGACCCGCGGGCGCGGGCCGGGCTCCCCTCCTTCCGGCGCGGTGAGCCCGGGCGTTTCCCGCGACCCCGTGCCCCCCACGGAAGATGCGAACCCGCCCGCGAGCCCTCCCCCAGGAGCCGGATGACCGGCGGGACGGGTCTCATGGGTCGGACTCGGAGCTCCTTCGGACCCAACCTCCACCGGAGCGCCGTGGCCGTCACGATCGTCGCAATCTTGATCGCGGGGGTCCTCTTGGGCGGCTCGCCCGCCGCTCGGGGTCCGGGCGCGCCGGCCGCCTCCGTCTCCCGCCTCCCGTCCTCGGTCTCGGCCGGGGGGTTACCCAATCCTCACGCCGCTCCCACCGTACCGCCGCCGAGCACCGAGCCGACCTGGATCAACGTCACGAGTGCGGACCCGAACGCTACGCCACCGGGCGCGGCCGATGTCGCGTCGGCGTTCGACGTCGCGGACGACGAGGTCGTAGCGTTCGGAGGATGCACGGCCGCGGTCTGCCCGGACAACTACACCTGGGTGTTCTCCAATGGCGGCTGGACCAACATCACCGACCCCTTTGACGCGCCGCCCGCGGTCGAGGGCGCGAGCATGGATTACGACGCGAACATGGGGGGAGCGCTGCTCTTCGGAGGAGAGAACGGCTCGACCTACCTGGGAACGACGTGGCTCTTCACGGGGGGAACCTGGACGAACCTCACCTCGATCGGCCCGGGCCCCGCGCCCCGAGCCTTCGCCAGCATGGCCTTTGACCCCGACCCCGAAGTGAACGGGTCGCTGATGTTCGGAGGCTGCGGGGCCAGCTGCTACAACGACACCTGGGCGTGGGAGAGCTGGTCGGGCTGGGTCCCGCTCTCCAGCGGAGCGGCACCGCCCGCGACCTCGGGGATGGCGATGGCGTTCGACCCGGTGTCCGATTACATGGTCCTCTTCGGGGGATCGTACGGATGCGGGCTCCTGTGCGTCGGCTTCTACAACCAGACCTGGGAGTTCTACGGGGGGGAGTGGTGGCTCGTCCACCCGTCGGGCCCGACGCCGCCCGGGCGCGTGGACGCGGGGATGGTGTGGGACTCCCAGATCTCAGCGCTCCTCATGTTCGGCGGCAGTTATGGGTTCCTGGGGATCCTCGCGATCAACGAGACCTGGACGTTCGCGGCTGACAGCTGGTCCAATCTGACCGGAACCCTGGGGGACGAGCCGCCGGCGATTTCCTCCCCGGCGTTCGTGCCCGCCTCGGACGGGGGGCCGCCGATCGCATTTGGGGGAGTATCGCTGACGCTGGGGTACTCTTCCTGGACCTGGGTCTTCGAGATCCCCCCTGCGGTCTCGCTCACGTCGGCGTCGACCACCGGGGAGACGACGGAGCCGATCGCTTTCCATCTCACCGTTACTGGTGGGGGCGGTCCGTTCGACCTGGCGCTCGCATTCGGGGACGGCGGGAGCGCGGCGGCCTCCGGACCCGGACCCACGTTCACTTTCGAACACGCGTACGGTGCGCCCGGATCGTACACGCCGTCGGCGAACGTGAGTGACGCCGCGGGGGCGTCGGCGACCGCGTCCGCCGCAGCGATCTCGGTCACCGCCGGCCCGGCGATCGCAGCATCGGCCGCCCCGTCCGCCGGCGATGTGGGCCTGCCGATCGAGTTTCAGGGTTCGGTCGTCAGTCCCGGAGCGCCCCCCCTCGCGTACGTCTGGTCGTTCGGAGACGGGTCGAACGGCTCGGGCGCGAACCTGAGCCACCGGTATTCAGCGCCCGGAACGTATCTCGTGACCGTCAATGCGAGCGACGCCGTGTTCGCGACCGCGAACGCCTCGGTGACGGTCGTCGTCGCCCCCACGCCCACCGCGGCCATCGAAGTGGCGCCGACGACCCCGAACACGAGCGCTCCGGCGAGCCTCTTCGCCGCGGTGACGGGCGGCACCGGTCCGTTCACCTACTCTTGGATCTTCGGGGACGGGTCTTCGAGCACCCTTCCGTCGCCGACGCACCAGTACAACTCCAGCGGAACCTACGTCGTCAGCGTGTGGGCGAACGACTCGGTCGGAGGGTCGGCTCACGCGTCCCTTTCGGTGACGGTCCATTCGGGTACCAGTGCCGCACCGGCGGGCACGCTCGGCGGATTCCCCGCGTGGTTCTGGGCCGGTGTCGGGGCGCTGGCGGTGATCGCGGTGCTTGGTTCGGTCGTGCTCCTGCGTCGATCCCGCGGAAGCGGTCGGTGACACTCCGCGCGACGACGGGGAACGGCTCCGCCCGATCGGGCCGGTGGCGCCGGGCCGCGAGGGGCGATACGCGGTGAGTCGAAGCGGGAGCCGGTGGCAGCAGGTCCCGGTGGTCCTCCCCGGGCCGAGGGACCGCGGGGCGGGGTCGCGAGCTCCCCAGCGACCCGGGTGTTACCACGAACCTGGAGGTGCTCCCGGCGGGAGTTTCCCGCGTCGGCCCGTTCGAGCCGACCGTTTTGAACCCGCGTCAGAGGCTCGAGAGGCCTCTATCCTTGACCACTAGACTACGGGAGCGCCCGGGCTCCGTAGGGGGCCCGCTCTTTGAGCCTTTCTGCGCGGACCGGCGGCAGTGGGCCGGGGGCGGCGACCGCCGCGCCCGAGGAGCATCGGAGCGAAGCGCCTATGAGGTCGGGCGGCCCTCGTTCCCCCGTGACTCCCCCCGTGAAGGCCCGCAGCGGCCACATCCTCCTCGATACGAAGCGGTCGTACAAGGACCTCGTCCGCGTCTATCCTGAGATCCACCGTCGGGTCGTCGAGATGAATCGGCCGTTCGTGAAGGAGACGGACCCGCTCCTGCCCGAGGTCCTCCTGGACGAGAATCTCCGGGACCTGAAGGGCGACCGCAAGCCGACCGGGTACAACCGGCAGGACGCCTTCG
>Ga0335074_10010658_pt1 | contig 12862 bp, 13 predicted proteins | sample Lox_Sample_23_FD_206715 | JGI IMG/M metagenome (GOLD analysis project Ga0335074, IMG submission 206715) | Soil microbial communities from Loxahatchee National Wildlife Refuge, Florida, United States - Lox_Sample_2.3 | ecosystem: Environmental > Terrestrial > Soil > Wetlands | place: USA...
CCGGCCGTCGCTGAGGCCGCGGTGATCGGGGTCCCCGACGAGACCTGGGGCGAGCGGCCGCTGGCCGCCGTCGTGCTGGCCCAAGGAGCGTCGGCGACAGCCGAGGAGCTGCGGGCATTCCTTTCCGAACGGGTGCCGCGGTGGCAGCTGCCTGAGCGCTGGTCATTCATTGCCGAAGTTCCCAAGACCAGCGTGGGCAAGTTCGCTAAGACCAGGATGCGCGAGGCCTACAGCCAGGGTGACTACGAGATCATCGAGCAGCGCTGACTCGCGGCCACGGAGTGCTTTGCCGGCGCTCGTCCGGTAGCTGTAACCTGGGTCGCACCCATCGGGTCACCAGGAGGCTTCGCCTAGTCCGGTCTATGGCGCCGCACTGCTAATGCGGTTAGGGTTCACGCCCTTCCGGGGTTCAAATCCCCGAGCCTCCGCAGCTCACAGGCCCTCTCCCAGCAAACGACGGGAGAGGGCCTTACGCGTGTGCGTCCCCCTGCGCCTGCTGTGCCTGCTGTGCTTCCTGGGCCTGCTGTGCCGGGGTCCGCAGGGAGCCCGCCATGATCGATGCGGCTTTGCTGCACACCCCACTACAGCAAAGCCGCATTCATACCTGGGCGGCGCCCTGGCTAGCCGGGGCTAAGCTGGCCGCTGGTCGCGTGTCAGCCCCGAGGAGGCAACGATGCCGCTGTTTTCAGGCCAGCAGGACCAGGGCGGCGGTCAGGTGTGGGAGCCGCAGGTAGCTGACGGCCGGCTGGCAAACACCGCCGGGGCAAGCCCGGGCGGGGTGTTCACGTCTGACCTTTCGGTATCGGAGTACGTGCTGCTCGGCGAGGCCGGATTCGAGCCGCTCGGCTTCGTCGTCGGCTCCTCGATCTATCACGTCGGACTGCAGGTCGGCCGGTGGAACCAGAACACCGAGCTTCAGGTGCTTACCCAGGCGATGTACAGCGCCAGGGAATTGGCGATGGCCAGGATGCGGGCTGAGGCCGACCATCTGGCGGCCGATGGCATCGTCGGCGTGCAGTTGCGGATGCAGATGTACGCCTGGGGCCAGAGTTGCCTGGAGTTCGTAGCGACCGGGACCGCGGTCCGGCACCTGACCGGCCAGGGAGCGCACCGCGCGCCCGACGGCCGCGCGTTCACTTCCGACCTGTCGGCGCAGGACTTCTTCCGGCTGCTGGCGGCGGGCGCGGTGCCTGTCGCTTTCGTGCTCGGCACGTGCGTCTACCACATCGCTCACCAGAGCGCTATGCAGTCGCTCCGCCAGACCGGCCAGAACCAGGAGATGCTTCAGTTCACCCAGGGCGTCTACGAGGCCCGCGAGCTGGCGCTGACGCGGATGCAGTCCGAGGCGGCCACTGCCCAGTCCTCCGGCATCGTCGGCGTGTCCGTTGAGGTCCACAACCACGTTTGGGGCGAGCACGCGACCGAGTTCCTGGCCACCGGCACCGCGGTCAGGCGGCTCGCCGACGAGCACAGGCTGCCGGAAACCTCCCCCAAGCCGACGTTCACCCTCGGCCTGGACAGCTAGCAGAAGTAAAGCCTGGTTGACTGGATGATCGGTCAATCATCCCACGAGCAGCCGGCAAATGGGCGACAATCCGTCTATGGTGCGATTTGAATTTCGCTGGTGGGTCTGGTTATTCGTCACGCTGCTGATCTACATGATCTTTCGGGGACCAGGGGCGATGGCCTGGGTGGTTGGCGGCATTCTGCACGGCTTCGCCGACGTGGGCAACGACCTGATCAAGGGGCTCGGCGGGATGCAGCGCTGCGGGAGCCCGTGCCACACCGGCTGACCAAGCGCTCTGGGGGGCGCCGCTCAGCAGGCGACGGGCGTGGCCGCAGCCGGTGGCGGCTATTGCGGCCGCGGGCCTGGGCGGCCGGCGAGGCGGCTGGCCAGGGCCGTGCGCGAGGACAGGTCCAGCTTGCGGTAAATGCGGGACAGGTGCGTGTCGACTGTGCGCGGGCTCACCGATAGCTCTGCTGCGATATCCCGGCTGCTCAGGCCGGTCGCGGCCAGCCGCGCGACCTCGCGCTCGCGGCCGGTGAGCCCGGCGAGCGGATCGGCGGCATCCGGGCCCGCCGGGCGGGTGGCCAGACTCTGCAGGGTGGCGTCCGCCACGTTCAGGATCGTCATTGAGGCGACGGACTGGGCCAGCGAGCGCGCCTCCTCGGCCAGGGCAATCGCTGTGCCCGGATGGCCGGCCGTAGCGGCGAGCGACGCTGCCAGCGCCAGGGACCAGGCCTGGCCCACCACCATTCCCGCTGATCCAAGCAGGTCAGCCGCTTCCTGCATGGCGGCAGCGGCGCGGTCGTGCCGCCCGCTGGCCACCAGCAGGTAGCCCCGGCTGCGCGCGGCGTACCCTCGCTGCCCGGCCAGACCGAGCTGGTGCGCTTCGGCGCCAGCCCGCTGCGACCACTCCCGGGCGGTCACTTGATCGCCGGACATGATCGAGGCTCCGGTCAGCATGTCCAGGTAGATCGGCCGCATTGACGGCTGGATGAGCGAGAGCCCGCCGCCCCCGGCGGTCGTCATCGCGCGCAGGCAGCCGGCCGGATCACCGGCCATCAGCAGGGCGGCTGCCCGGATCGCCGCGACGGTCCTCGCCCACCACGCGCTCTCCGCCGGAACTGTCGCAACCGCCTGATCGGCCAGGTCAATAGCCCGCTTGGCGCTGTCGGGACCTCCAGCCCAGGTGAGCGCGTATGACCGCAGGCCCAGGGCGAATCCGAGAACGTCACGGCTGTCGATGTGCCTGGCGATCTCCTCTGCTTCCTCCGACAGCGTGATCGCGCGGTCCAGCGGCCCGTACCAGCAGGCAAGCATGCCCTGCCCGAGCAGCAGGTGAGGCAGCACGTCAAAGTGCCCGCTGTGCCTGCTGATCGCTACCCCCCGGTCGAGGTGCCTGCCCGCGTCGGAGCACCTCTCGAGGAACAGCTCGGCCCAGCCGATCGTGGCCAGGCTCTCCGGCTCAGCTGACAGCTCGCCGTCGGTCATCTGGTCAACCAGCGCCGCGGCAGCGTCCGCGGCCTCCGCTGCTACCGGGACGTTGCCCTCGTACACCTCGCCCAGCGCGCAAAAGGCGAGTGCGTGCGCCTGGCCCAGCCTGTCTCCCCGGTCCCTGGCGATCTGGACCGCGCGCAGCAGCGTGTCCCGGGCGGACGGGAACGACGCGGAGAGCACCGCGAGCGCGCCGTACTCAATCGCCAGCTTGACGCCCTCGCCAGTCTCCGCCGCGAGCGGGCTGGCGAGCGCGGTCTCCAGCAGTGCCCGTGCCTCGGGATACCGGGCCAGCAGCCGCTCCATCCGGGCGCAGAACGCGACAGCCGCCACCCGCGGGCCCGGCGGGTCGAGCGGGACCAGCCGGAGGATCTCGTGCATCAGCTCACGGCTCTCGGCGAGCCTGCCCGCGACCCCGAGCGCCCGGGTCAGCATCAGCAGGATCTCCAGCCGCTGATCGGCATGGGCCGCGTCGTCGGGCAGCATCTCCAGCGCGACCCGCAGCCAGTGAGCCGCGGTGCCTGGCGCCGAGCTCATCGCCGCCGTCGCCGCGGTCAGCAGGATCCTCAGGTCGTCCGGTAGCTGGGCCCCGGGTGACGCGGCCACATGGTGAGCGAGCTCGGCCGCCGGTGCCCCGCGGCGAGCCAGCTCGGCCAGGGCCCGCCGGTGCGCCGCCGCCCGCCAGGCGGGTTCCGCGCTCTGGTAGACGACCTGCCGGAGCACCGGATGGCGGAACGTCAGCATCGCCGGAATAGCTGACGCCGGCCGCAGGATGTCCCTGCGGGTCAGTACGCGGATCGCGGCTGTCACGTCACGGGCGCCCAGCCCGGCGACCGGCGCCAGCGCGTCAATGCTGAACTGCTCGCCGATGACCGCGCCCGCGGCGGCGACCGTCGCCTCGGCCTCGGTCAGCGGGGCGAGCTCGGCCAGCAGGACGGCCTCGAGCGGGTTCGGTGCGCGGCTTGGAGCATCGGCCGCAGCGGGGTGCCCGGCCCGGCTGGCCGCGGCCGCGGCCAGCAGGTACAGCGGGTTGCCGCCGCTCTCGGCGCAGATGAGCCGCACCGTCTGGTCATCAAGCCCGGGGCCTGCGAGTTCGGCCGACTCGTCCGGCGACAGCGGCCCGAGCTCGGTCCGCAGGACGGTGCCAAGCTCGATCCCCTTGGCCAGCGTTCCGGCCAGCCGGACCGCCGCCTGCCGGCCGCGGTGGGCCAGCACGAGCAGCAGCGCGGCGGCGGGCGGCCGGCGGACGAGGTAGTCGGCGAGCTCGATAGCGCCCGGATCGGCCCAGTGCATGTCATCAAGAATCAGAACGAGGCCGTCACCGGCCCACCCGGCCAGCAGCTCGCGGACGGCGGCGTAAACCCGGAAGCGTTCCGCTCCCGAGCCTTGCGTTCCCTCGCCCTGCAGCAGTGCGGCGAGGGGTTCGCTCGCTGCCTCCGCTGTCACGTCCGGCGGCCGGCGGTAGCGGTCGGCCAGGGCGGTAACGAACACGCCGAACGGCAGATCCCGCTCGAACTCGGTGGCGTTCCCCCGGAGCACGTCGAACCCGCGGCGTCCGGCCTCATCGGCCAGCCAGGTCAGCAGCCGGGTTTTGCCGATGCCCGGGTCGCCGGTCAGCTCGATGACCGCGCCGTGACCGTCTCCCAGCCGGTCCAGGGCGTGCCACAGCAGGCGCTTCTCATCGGCCCGGCCTACCAGAGGCGGCCGCCCGCGGCCATTGTCTGGGGGGCTCGTCAAGGCAGCTCACTCCGCGCGTAGTGTCCCGCGGGCAGACGGGCTCGGCAGTGGTTCTCGGCAGTGGTTGGGAGCAACAGTAGCTATGCCGCATCCGTTACGTAATTGAACTACGTGAAATTGCAGACGTGCTACCGACCTCTGGCGAGTGATCATCTAACGGCCACAGTCAGGTTGACACCGCGCGTCGCACGATGGGGGCTGCGGCGGGCCGCCGGCCGTCGCGGGCGAGGAGGGGACGCCCGCGGCGGCTGGTGGTCAGCCTGATCGCGGATAGCGTCGGCCAGGCAGCCGGCGTTCCGCAGCTGCTGGCTTCAGGCGAGGGCCGGGGGAACGACGACGACCATCGTCATCCGCACGGGCTCGGTCCCGTCGTTGGCGTAGGAGTGCGGGAGACCGCCCGGGAACCGGGCACTCTGGCCCGGGCCTACCTGGTAGCCGCGGCCAGCCACGGTCAGCGTCACCGTGCCCGACTCCACCCAGATCATCTCCCGCGTGGCGGGCGCGTGCGCGTCACCGCCGAAGCTGTCGCCTGGGTTCAGCGACCAGTTCCACAGTTCCGCCGCCCAGGGCGGCTCGGTCGCGCCGACGATCGTGCCGGTCCCGCCGGCGTCACCGCTCCAGAGCACCCGCTCCTGACCAGGGTCGTTTACCCTGACCACCGGCTCGTCGGGTATCGCGACCAGGCGGGTGACCGGCACACCGAACGCGTCGCCAATGCGGGCCAGGGTGGCGAGGTTCGGATTGGACCGCCCTTGCTCCAGTGCGACCAGCACTCCCTTGCTGACGCCGGACCTGAGCGCAAGCTGATCCAGGGACCAGCCGCGTTCTGCCCGCAGCAACTGCAGGACGCGGGCGAGTGCTCCACTGAGATCGTTAGGCTCCGGCACCGCGATCCCTCCGTCCCCTGGCCGCCCAGTGGGGGCCGTACGCCCGCATAGCCGCGCCCGCAGCGGTCGCGCCCGCCCCGGTCGCGCCCACCCGGCCGCGCTCACCGGCGGTCGGTATAATGTAATGAGTGGAATATTATTCCGACCGACGGTATCTCCCGGGCGATCACATGGTGACAGTCTTCGCACTGACAGCGGCGCTACTCTACGGCAGCGCCGACTTCCTCGGCGGTGCCGCCTCCAGGCGTTCGAACGCTCTCGCGGTGCTCGCCGTGTCGGTCACGACCGGAACTGTCGTGGCCACAGCCGCAGCCCTGCTGGCTGGGGGTCCACCGCGGGCTGCGGGCATCGCCTGGGGAGCGGCCGCGGGCATCGCCGGCGGTATCGGCTTCATGGTGTTCTATGCCGGCCTGGCGGCCGGCCCGATGGCCGTGGTCGCGCCAGTCTCGGCACTGGTCTCCACAGTGCTTCCGGTCGCGGCGGCGCTCGCGGCCGGCGAACGGCCCGGTCCGCGCGTTTATGCCGGGGCACTGGCCTGCGTCGCCGCGATCGTGCTGGTCAGCTGGAACGGCGGGGCCGGGGGCCCGCAGTCGGGGCGCGCGGCCGCGCGAGGCATCGGCTACGGGATCGCGTCCGGCATGGCGTTCGGCATGTTCTTCCTGTTCATCCGCAACGGCGGAGAGTCCGGGGGCCTCTGGCAGGTGGCTGCGGCCCGCCTGGCCGGAACGCTGATCGTCGTGGTGGCCGCGGTGGCGACGCGCACTGCCCCGCTCGGCTTGCGGTCCGGCCGCCGCACGTTCATCGCCGCCGTCAGTGCTGGGGTCGCTGATTCCAGCGCGAACGTCTGCTACGCCCTCGCGACCCAGGCGGGGCTGTTCGGTGTCGCTGTCGTGCTGACCTCGCTGTATCCCGGAGTGACCGTGCTGCTCGCGCGGTTTGTCCTTGGCGAGCGGATGGGATGGCTGCGGCAGGCCGGTCTCGTGTTGGCTGCCGCCGGAATCGCGCTGGTCACCGTGTGATCGCCGACAAGGTGATCCCGGACAGGCTCATGCGGCCGGACGCATGTCGTCCGGCCGCAGGAACCCCGGGGAAGGGGACGAGGCGGAGTTTTCAGAAGCCGGGGACTCAGTCGTCTCCGGCATCTTGCTCGCTCGCGGCCTCCTGCTCGTCGCTGAAGAGCATCCCACAAACCTCTAAATAAAGCTGCTCAGGATACGGAATATGGTCGATTGTTCTGAGCGCCTGGTCCTGACCAGCCGACTCGACGATGAACTCGCCATAGCCGAGTACCCGTCCGGCGAAGGAGCGCTGGAAGCTCATGTCGGTCACCTTCGACAGCGGCATCATCGCGACCTTCCTGGTGAAAACCCCGGAGGTGAGCAGGATGCGGTGCGAGGTGACGACGAAGAACTCAAGCGCCCAGTTCATGGCCTTCCAGAGCAGTCGCCCCAAAAGGATGAGCCAGGCAAGCCATACGACAAGGGAGAGCACACCATACTTGTGCAGGATCGTGGCGCTGAGCACTGCCGCGGCCAGCAGGCCGGCCAGCGCCAGCAGGCTCGGACCTAGAAGCAGTGCCGGATGCCTGCGGGTAGTGATGACCTGCTGCTCGTTCGGCAGGAGGTACTTGCTGACTGATGCGGGCCCTGTCGTGCTCCGCGTGGGTACCATCCCGGGCTCAGAGGGAGGTCACGAACCGGGCTAGTGATGTGCCCACATCACGCACGGCGTTGAACCAGGTATGGACCATATTCGCCGACGAAGTGGGCTCGGTGGCCAGGAAGTACACGACGAAGATGACGATGCCCCAGGTAATGATCTTTTTCAGCATCCCTGCTCACCTCCCAGCCTTTCGCTGCGATGCGCAATGCGCCGTGTCGTCGTCAGGGCTTATATTCCCACGATAGCTTAGGGCAATCTGCTGACCAATGATGATCACTGAGTGATCGTCACCACTGTAGTGGATCACTGTCCGATCTGGGCACATCCCACGCCGGCGTCATTAAGCCGTCCCGGGCGATGTTCCTGTTATGTCCGGCTATTGGCTTGTCATACCTTGTTGGGGCATTCTGCTGGTTTGCCCGGCGATGGTAGATCACAACCAGGCATCGCGAGCGGCCGACAGGGCAGCGCAGGGCGGGTGAATCTGACACGATGCCCAGCGAGAAGCTGGAAAACCGCACTAGCTGGGGTGACGATGACCGAAGTGACGAGTGCCGATTTCGTCGTCATCGTCTACCGGGAGGATGACGTCTGGGAGGTGGAACTGCTGCCTCCGGCTCTTGCTGAGAACCTGGAAGGGCTCATCCATGCCCTGCGCCAGCAGCCAAGCCTGGGCGGCACCATCGGCCTGGCCGCGGTCGGCGATGACTTCTTCGTCGCCCTGCGTGTCATCGGCGGCCAGGAATCGGTGTTCCTGTCTGATCTCACCGCATCGGGCTACTGGCCGCTCGCCCGCCAGGTCCTCGACTACCTGGATATCCCGGTGCCCGAGGAGGACGATGACATCGACCAGGTGCTCCCCGCAGGTGACTTGTCGATCTTCGCTGACCTCGGTATCGACGAGATGGAACTCGGCGCGATCTCCGGCGACCTCGATATGTACCCATCCGAGGCCCTGGAAAGCATCGCCCGGAGGCTGGGGTTCGGCCCCGCACTTGAGCGCGCGCTCGACGGCGTTCTCGGCCCGCAGCCCGGACTTCCGTGACCGGCGGGACCTCGGGATACCTGTCATCGCTTGAGCCAGCGATGCGCTTGGCGCTCGGCCAGGCGGCCGCTGGCTCCGCCGCCGAAGGCGATAGAGACGTTCCCGTCGGTGCCGTCGTCCTTGACGATGCGGGCGCCGTGGTTGGCGCCGGGCGTAACCGCCGCGAGGCTGACCACGATCCCACCGCACACGCCGAGATCGTGGCCATGAGGCAGGCCGCGGCGGCGCTGGGCCGCTGGCGGCTTGACGGCCACACGCTCGTGGTGACGCTTGAGCCGTGCACCATGTGCGCGGGGGCGGCGGTCGCGGCGCGGCTGGACCGCCTGGTCTACGGCGCAGCCGACCCTCGCGAGGGCGCCGCCGGATCGCTCTGGGACGTGCTGCGCGACCGGCGCCTCTCCCATCGCGTCGAGGTCATCGGCGGGATCCTGGAGGAAGATTGCGCCCGGCTGCTGCGGGAATTCTTCAGCAAGCGCCGCTAGCCGGCGGCAGCGGCTCGGGCGGCGGCCTGGCCGGCTGCGTCGGGTAGGCTCATCCGCGGTGGAGTCGCCTAGTGGCCGAGGGCGCACGCCTCGAAAGCGTGTGAAGGGGCAACCCTTCCGTGGGTTCAAATCCCACCTCCACCGCAAGGCTGCCGGGGTGCCACCGGAGCATGTGAGGCGCTGCAGCAGGCAGTCGGCGCGCATGAATACACGTCACGGGGGTGCGTCAGGTGCATCGGCGCGCCGCGGCAACTTCCCGGCGGCGTGCATCGTTTTTAGGGTGCGAAGCGTGTACTAGGGAAACATTCGGTCTCTGGAGCTCTATTGCTAGGACCCCAAAGCACGACGTTCTTCCTGCTGCTGGTTGTGGCGTTCGGGGCCATGATCTGGTGGCTGGCCGCGACGAAGCAGGTGGTCTTCAGGATTCTGGCTGCCTGCCTGGCGTTCATCCCGGCGATGGCGTTTGGGGTAGCAGCGGTCAACAAGTACTACGACTACTACCAGACCTGGAACGCCGCAATCACCGATGTCTTCGGCCAGAACACCCAAGTGCCCAACCTGCCGACGACGGCGTCTGGCGCCAGCGCCCGGTTCAACTCGTTCCTCGGCCATGAGATCGACGTGGCGGTGGCCGCGCAGCAGGGCTATACCTTCCACACCACGGTGCACGGCCAGCTCAGCGATATAACCCGCAACGTCTACGTCTACCTGCCGCCGCAGTATTTCCAGTCGGCCTACCGCGACTACCACTTCCCGGCCATCGAGCTGCTGCACGGTTTTCCCGGCACCCCGGAAGACTGGATCACGGTTGCCGGTGTGACCACGATGATGCAGACCCTCACCAGCACAGGCCAGGGGCAGCCGGCAGTTCTTGTGATGCCGGATGCCAACGGCGCCCGGGACATCTCGCTTCAGTGCATCAACCAGTACCACGGCCCGCAGGATGCGACCTACCTGGCCAAGGACCTTCCGCTCGACATCTCGCACATGCTGCGGGTGCAGGCGCCTGGCCCGGAGTGGGGTATCGCCGGGTACTCCGAAGGCGGGTTCTGCGCGGCCAATCTCGGCCTCCAGTACGGCAGCCTGTTCGGCTATTCCGGGATACTCAGCGGGTACTTCACCCCGGACGACAACCAGCTGGGCAACCCGCCGCGGCTGGTGAACCCCTTCGGCCCCGATACCGCTGCGCGCCGCGAGAACACGCCCGATGACCTGATCAGCGCGCTGCCACCGGGTACCAAGATCCCTCAGTTCTGGATAGGCGTTGGCAGCGGAGACGCTGGTGACCTGAAAAGCGCCGAGGTCTTCGAGCAGCTGGTGCAGATCCGTCAGCCCGGCATAACGCTGAAGATCGTGCCCGGCGGGGGGCACACGATGTTCACCTGGCGGGCGCTGCTGCCGCCGATGCTGCAGTGGATGACCCGCAGCCTGGCCGCGGGGGACTCGGCGACGAAGGCCGGTGAGGTTCACCTCAGCGGTCAGCCCGTACCACCGCACTCCAGCGGAGGCTCGCTGCACCAGTAGCGTCCTGCGCCTCAGTGTCACCGTGTGTGACTTAAGTCACTCATACCTTTAGCGAGGTTTCGGCATCGCCGTGCCCGTTTGTGGGGCACCGTAGTTTGCCAACAGCACCTAGCGTGCGCGGCGGTCACCTGCATGTGTTTCCGTCGCCCTGAACCGCACGGCGCCCGCACGCGCGTCGGCCGGAGTGCCGGCCCGGTGGAAACGGAGCGCGATCCTGCGCCCGACCGAAGGCCACAGCCGTGTCACGCACTTCTGCCCGGCACCGCAAGCCGTCGCATTCCTCGTCCTCCGCACCCGCCAGCCACAGTGAGCACAGCCAGCACGGTGGACACAGTGAGCACGGTGGACACAGTGAGCACGGTGGACACAGTGAGCACGGTGGGCACACCCGGCACCGGAAGCCATCCCCAGCCACGTCGGTGCTGCGCAGCCGTCCGGCTCAGATTGGCGTCGCGGCGACGGTCGGCGCCGCTGTCCTCGCCATCCCGGCCATGCAGGCCCTGCAGCACTTGCCCGGGTCGGCCACGCCTGAGGCGATGTCCCAGGCTGGCGCCAGCACCCTGGCTGCCGGCCAGCAGTTGCGTGACCAGATCGCGAGCCCGTCTCCCTCGCCGAGCCGTAGCCCCACGCCGACGCCGACGCCATCCAAACCAGCCCCATCCAGTGCGCCCGTGACACGTGCGGCTCCTGCTGCCAGCACTCAGCCAGCCACTCCGCAGGCTGTCTACCGCAATCCGCTGCGTGACGTCAGCGGCCTGCTGCCAGAACGAGTCGATCAAGGGGTCGACTTCGGCGGCAGCGGCCCGGTGTACGCCCTCGGCAACGCGGTCATCACCAACGCCACTGACGAGTCCGCCGGGTGGCCCGGCGGCGGCTGGATCACCTATCAGCTGACCAGCGGGCCCGCGGCCGGGCTTGAGGTGTACCTGGCCGAGGACGTCCAGCCGACCGTGAGCGTCGGCCAGCAGGTGACGTCCTCCACCGTGATCGCGAACATGTTCGACGGGAGCGCCGGCATCGAGACGGGCTGGGCCGAGCCAGGTGGCGAATCGGCCGAGTCACAGCTGCCGGAAGCGGGCGGCATCAATGGCAATGGCCCGTTCCCGACCGAGGTCGGGCTCAACTTTGAGGCGCTGCTTGAGGCGCTGGGGGTGCCGGCCGGTCCCAACGCGGGTGAGGCAGGCAACGGCATCCTCCCCTCGGGCTACCCGGCCAACTGGTCCGCGGCTCTGGATTCCTAGCGGCCGTCAGGGTGCTGGCTGCGCTTCCCTTTTTGGGCCAATGCCGCTTCGATGACCGGTGTCGGCCGCGCACAGCCGTGCTGCCGGATTCTGGTCACAGGCAGTCTCCCTTAAGGTGGAGAGTTTTTCGATACTATCGCCGAAAACACTCCGTCTTAAGCCCAGCAGCCGCGATAAACGGGTTTAGGCGAGGGTGTATCCAGCCACCGAGACAGCCGGAAAGCAGGCCAGCGCCCGCACCTGGATACAGCCTCACCGAAACTGCTTTTCGCGCCACCGCGACGCCCGCCCCGGGGACCTGTGGCTGACCGGCATTGCCTCTTGGGGTGACCGTGAACGGCGTCAGGTAACGGTGACGCGGACGGGCTGGATGACGGCCGCGCAGGCGCGCGCGGGCTGGCCCGGGCAGGCGAGTGCGTACTCGGTCCACACGATCGTCGTGGTGCCGCGGGCCCTGGCCAGGAAGATGTACCGGACCGGAAGCGCGCATCCGGCCTTCGGCGGGGTCCCGCACGAGCCAATCGGCGCGCTTCCGTTTGCTTTCACGATCGCGGGCAGGCCGGCTGAGGTCAGCCGCCACGCCATAGGGCCGTCGGTCGCGTCGGCGATAACGGAGAACGCATGGCCTGGCGCAACCCGGGCCAGCTTCGGCATGAGCGTCACCGGGTGCAGCGGGTATCCCGTGATCGGCAGCGACGCGACGACCGGAGGGGGCGGCGACGTCCCGCCGCAGGCGACAGTCATGAGCAGGCACCCGATGACCGCGAAACCCGCTTTCACCGGCCGGAGCGCTTGCCATTCGGCCACGTGTCATTGAACCAGAATGTCCACGCGGTGAATGAGCGATCTCGCGCTCGTTACGCAGAACTGTTCCGATCGGGCGATGCCGCCGCCTGCCGGCGTACGGCCAGCAGCGTCGCCACCATTTCCAGCCACCGGGCGAACTCCTGGTCCTGGGTCACTCCGGTCCCCGCGGCCACGGCTGCCTCCAGCCAGGAGCGGGCCAGCGCCGTGGGCTCGGCGCCGATCAGTGGCTCGGGCAGCCCCACGGCGGCGGTCACCCCGCCCGCTCGCACGAGCTTGGCCAGGAACGCCAGCGGATATGGCCCGATCCCCAGCGCCTCGGCCTCGATGGCAGCGGCGATCGACGCCTGTGTGAACAGGACCTGCCGGGAGGCCTTGTCCGCGCCGAGGCCGCCGCTGATCGCCGCGGCGACGTCAAGTCCGGCCAGGTCGGCATCTGGCTGCGGGGCCATCACCCTTCCCTTCGGTTCCGGTGCCGGAAC
>Ga0335074_10010660_pt1 | contig 12861 bp, 9 predicted proteins | sample Lox_Sample_23_FD_206715 | JGI IMG/M metagenome (GOLD analysis project Ga0335074, IMG submission 206715) | Soil microbial communities from Loxahatchee National Wildlife Refuge, Florida, United States - Lox_Sample_2.3 | ecosystem: Environmental > Terrestrial > Soil > Wetlands | place: USA: Florida...
CGGGCGAATCTCGACGCCGGTGCTGCTCGCCCTCGACCCGACTCGCTTCCACCTCACCGCGCCCGCGCCGCCCGACGGCGATTGGAAGCCCATCATGGACGCGACTCTCTCGAAGCTGATCGCGGATGGATTGCGCGCCAGCCTCGCGCGCGCGATCCCGCTGATAGGAGGCGAGCAGGTGGACCTCGAGGTCGTGCCGGGCGCGCGCCGGGCACGCCTCGAGACTTCGGGGCGGTACGCGCGGATTCCCGCCGCCCGGGTTGCCGGGCTCGAGCGGCTGCCGGCCGAGATCAGCTCGCTGCCGCTCACGCAGATCGCCGATAACCTGCGCACCATCACCGGTCAGCTGCGCTCGCTGACCGCCTCGCCACAACTGCGCGACAGCCTCACCCACCTCGATGCGACGCTCGCGGCGCTCGAGCGGATCTCTCGACAGGCCGGCCCACAGGTGGCACCAACGCTGCGTGAGCTGCGGCTCACGAGCGCGAGCCTGCGAACGGCCGCCCGGCAGTTGGATGCGACCGCCGCGGCCGCGAGGCTCGCGCTCGGCACGAGCCCCGCGGCGCCGAGCGGCAACCTGCGGCAGGCGCTCGATGAGCTGGCTGACGCCGCGCGCGCCGTGCGCTCGCTTGCGGATTACCTCGATGAGCATCCGGGCGCCATCCTGCGCGGACGTCCGAACGCACACGAGTAAGCGACTCCGAGACCGCCCTCGGATCGCGAGGTCGAACGCGGTCTCAGGGTCAGTCGTCCCGCAGCTCCTCCACCCAGCCGCGCCAGAGCGATAACAGTGCCGCCATCAATGCCGGTCCGATGAAGATGCCGACCAGTCCGAAGGACTCGACCCCCCCCAGGATGGCGAGCAGCGCCCAGAGGAACGGCAGCTTCGCGCCCTCGCCGATGATGACCGGACGGACGAAATGATCGGCAATGAAGAGAACGAGGGTGCCCGCTACCCCGACGACGATCGCGCCCGCGATCGAGCCGCGCACCACCAACACGACCGCGACCGTGCCGAAGACGACGGGCGCGGCGAACGGGATGGTCGCAAACACGCCGGTGATGACGCCGGAGAGGATCGGATGTGGCGCGTGGGCCAGCGCGTACACCCCGCACATGATCGCGCCCTCGCCGACGGCGACGAAGACGATGCCGTCCACCGCTGCGCGAATCGCGCTCACCACGCGCCGCAGCAGCCGGTCGACCGACGACCCGAAGATGCGCCGGAACATTTTCGGCGTCTGGATGCTGAGGCGCTCGCGGTTGAGGTAGACGAAGAAAAGAGTCAGGACCGTGAACGCCAGCGTGACGATGCGCCGTGCGACCTGCATGCCCACGATCCGTGTCCATTCGATGAGCACCGGGTTCGCGCGCACATGCCCGCCCGCGCCACCGCCGCCGGGCCCGAGATACTCGAGCCAGAGCTCACTCACCCAGTGGCTGAGCCACGGCATCTGCGCCAGCCATGAGGGTAGCGGCGGTGGTCCGCTGCCGGCGGAAGCGGCAAACTCGCGCACCAGGGAGATCGCCTCGCGTCCGGCCACCACCCCTCCATAGACGAGCGGCACGACCAGCACCGTGCCGACGATGACGGTGAAGGTGAGCGCGGCCCAGACATCGCGCCGCCGGCCGCCGAACCTGGCGAGCCAGCGGTCATACACCGATGAGGTCGCGATCGCGAGCACCACCGCCCAACAGAGCGCCGGGATGAAATGCCGCAGCATCCAGGCGCCGGCCAGCACCAGCGCGCCGATGAGCACGTAACGCGCGGTCTTCTGGGCGGTCGTCGGATTCTCGCTCAGCACGAGGAAACTCCAGGGTCGCTCCCAAGGCTATGGTACATGCTTCTGCTCTGCAGCAGTGTGAGCGGCGGAGTGCTGGTATAGACTGGCAATTCCCGCTACTCCCGGAGCTCCCGATGACGATCACCCGCGACAGCGTCGTAACCATCCACTACACCCTCAAGGACGACGACGGCGCGGTGATCGACAGCTCCGCCGCCGGCGAGCCGCTCGCCTATCTGCACGGCCACGGCAACATCGTGCCGGGCCTGGAGCGGGAGCTCACCGGACGGAACGCCGGCGACAAGGTGAGCGTGAGAGTCGCGCCGGCGGAAGGCTATGGCGAGTACGACCAACGCCTGGTCCAGAGCGTGCCGCGCCGCGCGCTGCACGGCATCAAAGACGTTCAGCCGGGGATGCATCTGCGGGCGCAGACCGAGCAAGGGCCGCGCGCGATTACGGTGACACGCGTCGCCGGCGACATGGTGACGCTCGATGGCAACCATCCGCTCGCCGGCAAGCATCTCAATTTCGACATCCAGATCGAGGAGGTGCGGCCCGCGACCGAGGAAGAGCTGTCCCACGGCCACGTGCACGGGCACGGCGGACATCACCACTAGATCGGCGCGCTATGGTTTCGGCCGGCCGTTGATGTCGAGAGAGCAGCGATCGATGCGAGCGAGGCGCCTGACAGCACCGAACAGCGCCGGACACCACCGGGCGCTGCGCCTGCATGGCATGATCGCTCGCGACATCGGCGTGCGGATCGTCTCCGGCCGCATCGCGCCCGGCCGGATCCTCAACGGGGAGATCGAGGCCAGCGAGCGCCTGCAGGTCTCGCGCACGGCGTATCGTGAGGCGGTACGCATCCTCGCCGCCAAGGGCCTGATCGAATCGCGACCGAAGCTCGGCACCCGCGTGAGCGAGCCGCGCCACTGGCATCTGCTCGACCCGGACGTCATTTCGTGGATTTTCACCGGCACGCCCGATGAGCGGCTGTTGAGCGGACTGTTCGAGCTGCGCACGCTGGTGGAGCCGGCGGCGGCGGCGCTGGCGGCGCAGCGACGCACGCCCGAGCAGCTGAAGGTCATGCGCGATTCGCTCGATCGCATGGCGACCAGCTCGCTCGCGGTCGATGCCGGCCGGCAGGCGGATCGCGACTTTCACACGGCGCTCCTCGAGGCATCCGGCAACCCTTTTCTCGCCTCCCTGACCAGTGGCGTGGCCGCCGCCGTCACCTGGACGACCATCTTCAAGCAGCGCAAACGCCCCCTGCCCCGCGATCCCCTCCCCGACCATGAGCGCGTGTATGAGGCTGTGGCAGCGGGCGAGTCCGCGGCGGCGCGCGAAGCGATGACGGAGCTGGTCCATCTGGCGTTGCTCGACACCACCGGGGCCCGGGCGGTCAGCTCACGAGCTGCTCATCGTGCAGGGCGCCGGTCGGGCGGCAGCCCCAGGCCGCGTAAAACAGGATGAAGAGGTAACAGCCCCACGGCAGCAGATAGGAGAGCTGCAGCCCGATGTGGTCGGCGAGCTTGCCCTGCAGCTCCGCGAGCGCACCGCCCGCGATCGCCATGATGAGCAGTCCCGATCCTTCTTCCGTCAGCGGTCCGAGTCCACGGATGCCGAGGGTGAAGATGGTGGGGAACATGATGGAATGGCAGAGCCCGACAGCGATCAGACACCACATGGCGAGGTGCCCGCCCGAGGTGATGGCAACGCCGGCGAGCGCCAGCGCGCCGATGCTGACGGCCGCGAGCAGCCGCTCGGGCGTGATCCAACGCAGCAGCCACGCGCCGACGAAGCGGCCGGTCATGGCGCCTCCCCAGTAGAGCACGGTGTATTTCCCGGCCTGCTCGTGGGTCATGCCGCCGATCTCCGGTCGGGAGATGAAGTTGACGAGCGTCGAACCGATGCCGATCTCACAGATCATGTAAAGGACGATGGCCGGGACGCCGAAGACGAGATTGCGATGCCGCCAGAGGCTGTGCCTCGCCCGCTCGGCCCGTGCGGCGCGGCGTGTCTCCCGGCCGAGATCGGGCAGGCGCACCCTGAAGACGAGCAGCGCGAGCGCGAGCAGCACGACGGCGATCAGGATATAGGGCAGCTCCACCGCGTGGATGTCGGCGGCGCGCTGCTGCGCCGTGAGGGTGAGCACGCCCCGCGCGGTGCCGGAAGGGCTGCGGCCGAAAATGAGGTAAGCGCCGAAGAGCGGCGCCAGCGTCGTGCCGAGGGAGTTGAACGCCTGCACCAGATTGAGCCGGCTGGAAGAGGTCTGCGGCGAGCCGATCACCGCCACGTACGGGTTGGCCGCGACCTGCAGCAACGTGATCGACGAGGCGAGCAGGAACAGCGCCACCAGGAACATCTCGTACGATTCCAGCATCGCGGCCGGCACGAAAATCGCGGCGCTCACCGCCATGCCGAGCAGCCCCAGTACCACGGCCAGTTTGTAGCCGGTGCGCTCGAGCACCTTGGCCGCCGGCAGCCCCATGATGAGGTAGCCGAGATAGAAGGCGAGCTGCACGAGCAACGACTGCGCATAATCGAGACCGAATGCCGACTTGAAGTGCGGCACCAGGGTGTCGTTGAGGACGGTCGCGAATCCCCAGATGAAGAACACGCCCGCGAGCACCACGAGCGCCGCCGTGTAACTCTGCCGCGGCCCGGCGCGACCGCGCGCGAGGCCGGAACCGGTGCCCCAATGCACTGACATCGTCGCGGGTCTCCTCGGCTGTGCCAGCGGCCATAGATATCGGCGAGGTCCGCGGCTGTCAAGCGACTCTATACTCAGACAAGAAAAGCGGGCCTGGTCTATCATCACCGCCGGCGGGAGCTGCGGTCTCTCGCGGGCGGGAGTGTCCATGTCGTTGCGACTCTTGCAGATAGAGCTTGCGGGCCGTACGCGGGCCGTGGCGGCTCTCGATGAGAGCGGCCGCGCGCTGCGACTCGAGGGTTGCATTTCGACGTACGAGCTGTCGTGCGAGGCTCTGGCGCGCGGCGTGTCGCTGGAGGAAACCGCGCGCGGTCGCATGACCGCGGAGACGGTGAATATCGGCGGCGCGGGCGCGGCGGCACGGCTGTTGCCGCCGATCGACCATCCCGACCCGGCGCATCTTTATCTCACGGGCACCGGGCTGACGCATCTCGGCTCGGCCGAAAGCCGCGACCGGATGCATACGCTCGCCGCCGCCGCCGGCGCGCAGACCGACTCGATGCGGATGTTCCTCGAGGGCTTGCAGGGCGGCAAGCCACTCCCGGGGGAGATCGGCGCGCAGCCCGAGTGGTTCTACAAGGGAGATGGCTCGAGCCTGGTGCCGAGCGGCGCGCCACTCGAGATGCCGGGCTTTGCCCTCGATGCGGGTGAGGAGCCGGAGATCGCCGGCGTCTACCTGATCGACCCTCGGGGATCGCCGGTGCGGTTGGGGTTCTGCCTCGCCAACGAGTTCTCGGATCACGTGATGGAGCGGCACAACTATCTCTGGCTCGCGCACTCGAAGCTGCGCCCGGCCGCCCTCGGCCCCGAGCTGCGACTCGGGGATCTGCCCGCGGAGGTACGCGGCACGAGCCGCCTCTACCGGGATGGGAGCCTGCTCTGGGAGCAGCCCTTTCTCACCGGCGAGGTCAACATGTCGCACACGATCGCCAACCTCGAGTACCACCACTTCAAGTACCCGGGCTTTCGCCGTCCGGGGGATGTGCATGTGCACTTCTTCGGCACGGCGACGCTGTCCTTCGCCGAGCAGGTGCGCTGCGAGCCCGGCGATCTCTTCGATATCAGCGCCGACGCGTTCGTTCTGCCGCTGCGCAATCGCCTGGCCCGCGGCGGCGCCGCGGACTTTGGCCCGGTCCGGGCCCTGTAACGAAGGAGATGATGATGTCCAAGTCGAGAGCCGGATGCGCCGCGCTGACCTGCCTGGCCGCACTGCTCGCCACCCGCGCCGCCGGCGCCGCCCAGGCGCGGCGCGCCGAGTTCGGCGCGCTGGCCGACGGCACGCGCATCGAGGCGGTGGAGCTCACGAGCCGCGCGGGCATCCGCGCGCGCATCATCACCCTCGGGGCGCGCATTCAATCGCTTTATGCTCCGGATCGCACCGGCCGATTGGGTGACGTCGTGCTCGGGTTCACGACTCCGCAGCAGTACTTCGACGACGGCAATTACTTCGGTGCCACCGTCGGGCGCTTCGCGAACCGCATCGCCAAGGGCCGTTTCACCCTCGACGGCCACATGTATCAGCTTTCGGTCAACGACCACGGCAACAGCCTGCATGGGGGAACGCGCGGGTTCGACAAGCGAGTCTGGAAAATCGACTCGATCACGAGCGGCCGCAGCGCCTCGGTCGTGATGTCATATGTGAGCCCGGACGGCGAGGAGGGCTACCCGGGGACGATGCACGTGACCGCGACCTACACGCTGTCGGATGCCGGCGAGCTGCGGATCGATTATCGCGCCACCACCGACAAGCCGACCATCGTCAACCTGAGCGGCCACTCCTACTTCAATCTTGCCTCGGGACCGGCACACTTCTCGACCATGCGCGACCTGCTGCGGATCGCGGCCTCGCGCTATACGCCGGTGGATGCGCTGCTCATTCCCACCGGACGTATCGTGCCGGTCGCCGGCACGCCCTTCGACTTTCGCAAGCCTGCGCCGATCGGGTTGCGCATCCGCGACGGCAACGACGCGCAGATTCGCTACTGCCACGGCTACGACATGAATTTCGTGCTCGACGGTCGGCCGGGCACGCTGCGCCTCGCGGCCCGAGTCGAAGATCCGCGCTCCGGGCGAGTGCTCGAGGTCTACACCACCGCGCCCGGGATTCAGTTCTACTCCGGCAACTTCCTGAGCGGCGCGGTCATCGGCAAGGGCGGCATCGCCTATCGGGAAGGCGATGCCGTCGTGCTCGAGCCGCAGGATTTCCCCGACGCGCCCAACCATCCGAACTTCCCCTCCGCCACGCTCGATCCCGGCGCCACCTACCACAACGTCATCGTGTATCGCTTCTCGGTGGCGAAATCGCCGGCCCTTCCTTGACGATGGCCTCCGCCGCGTTGGCTTCGAGGATCCACGTGGCGGCGGCATCGACCGTGTATTCGTCCTCGAACCAGAGAAAGCCGAAATTCGTGATGCACTCGGGGAAATCCGGCTTGATGATGACGTAGCCCGGGATCATGCCGCCGGGAATGAAGGTGTTGTCGGCGCGGTTGTTGCCGTACGCCACCCGCTTCGACTGCGTGCCGATGGCCGAGATATACGAAACGCTCGAGGCGGGGTGGGTGCCGAGCAGGTAGTTGGCGGCGCGCAGCGTATAGTCAGGACCCACGAGATCCGGAAACGCCTCGTGGAGGAAGTACATCTCCACGCCGAACTCCGCCACCTGGGCCGAGCCGCCCCAGGCACCGAGGGAGGGAGGTACGCCGAAGGGGGTGGTGGCGAGATCGCGGTTCAACTCGGGAACGAAGGCTTTCACCACCGCCCTGAGGCGGGTCCGGTAAGCGGGATCGAGGTAAGGCAGCACTCGTACCGCCGACCAGCCACCGAAAGCGATCTGCTTCGCGGTCGAGGGAAACATCTGCTCGACGCGCCTCTTGTAGGGATCCGCGCCGTGTGTGGCGATCGTCAGCTCCACGGCGGCCGTCCACTCGGGCGCGCCGAGTCCGAACTCCCGATAACCCCCCTCCCCCTCCAGGTAGCGTGGCAGATGCTTCCCAACCGGGCGGGACTGCGCCTCGCTCCAGAGCCGGATGGCGGCATCGAGGCACTCCCTCGACAGCGGATCGTTCCAGCCCTCGAGTGAGCGGGAGGCGCTCGCGAGCGAGGCCGCGGCGGCGTACTCCATGCCGGGGGAGGTCATGGTCCAGGCCCAGCGGGGGTCCGGGTTGTTGGAATATATCCCGGTCTGCGAAGCCGCATCGCCGATGAACGTGTACCACCGCAGGTCGGGTGATTGGATGCCAATGAAGGGATGTCCGACCGCGCGGATCTGCGCCAGCGTCTGCAGCACTCCGTGCTCCACCTGCTCGATGACATCCGGAATGCCGTCCGGGCGGTGCATCTCCACCGAGCGATTCTTCTCGCTCACTGACAGCTCATCCCACTTCAGGTGGAAGGTCCGGTAGGCGAGAGCGAGATTCTGGATCGTTGCGTATTGACCGAAGGCATCGTTGTCGAAATCCCCCGCATCGAACCAACCACCGACATTGAGGCCCGGAATGTGCTCACCGGGCTGATAGGGGGATTCGGTGTCCGGACCCATCCAGTAGCCGTCGAAGTGCGTGGTGTTGGGCGGCGCTTGCAGGGCGTCGGTCATATGCGCGATACCGTGCCATACGCGGTAGGCATCGCGCACCGACACGTGATCCATCTGCACGGCGAGAAAGCCGTCGAGCGTCGTCTGCCAGGTCCGGTCGTAGACGTCCCGGGCGATGGGAAAGACAGCGGTGCGCTCGCCCGCGTATTCGATCACGTACAGGCCGGGCTTTCTGACCGCGGAGAAGTCGAATCTCGCGTAGTCGTACCGCAGCCATGGCGCGGGGCTCGACACGGGACCCTGGAAAACCCTGCGGTAACTGCCGTCGCTCGCAAGTCGCAGCACCGTCGCGCTCCTTGGCGCCTTGAACCTCGGGTCGAGCTCGATCACGGCGACCTTGGGAAAATCGGCGGCGTATCCGGCCTGGCTGTGCGCGATCATGGGCGGCCGGGTCCAGTCGGGGATGTAGCCCGGCCGGATGTGCCAGACCACGGCGTCCCGGGTCTTACCCGCGGGAATCAGTGTGCGCAGCACGTACCAGCCGTTCTGCGCCTCATCGCGCCCGTCGTAAAGAAGAAGCGGCCCGGTGTCCGAGGTGACGCTGATGCGATCGAGCGGATCCTCCGCGGCCATCGTGATGGTCTTGCCCCGCGCGAAAGGCAGCGGTTGAGTGTAGCCCTTGGCCCGGTGCCACTGCGCCACATACCAGGGCGCCTTCGGGTCTCCCGGTCGCGGCGCAACCCTGATCATCCGATCCTCCGGAGCGCGGGGGAATACGCCGAAGATCCTGCCGTCGACTTGGTAAGACTTGCCCATGTAGATGGACGGCAGGAACTCGAGATTGAAGCCCGCCCGACCGCGCAGGCTCGCCGGCAGTGGACGGTCGAGATCGACGCTCACCCGCACGCCCCCCGGCTCGGCGGCGACCGCCACCTGATATCTGAGGTGGAATGCGGGATAGGAAACGCGCGCGGTCAGGCGCTCGTGTCGCCTGTCAGCCCGTCGAGCGATGAGGTGGGGAACCGGATCCCATTGCTCCGGCGTCGGCAGCAGACGCACGCTGCCGTCGGTGGCGATGCGCTGCCCATGCAGAATGATCTGCATGGCGGAGTCCTTCTGATCGAAGAAGACCGGGCTGTAGGTATCGCTGTACAGCATGACGCTGACACCCGGCGCATCGAGATAGCCGCTGGCGGTGACCTGCAGCGCCAGTGCGGCGGCCGCGGCGCCGGCCCGCGGGCAACTCAGGGCCGAGGCGGCGAGCATCGCCGCCGCGAGCAGCATCGCCGATCTCTTCATGTGCGGTCGTCCCCCCGCGAAGGTAGCGCTACCATTCTGCTATCATAGCGCGCCAGGCTGGTCACTGAAGGGGAGCTGCGCATGACGATCCCGTTTCGCGTGTCGCAACCGGCGCCGCTCATCGCAACCCTGGCGCTGCTCACCGCAGTGGCGCCTGCCGCGGGCGCCGCGACGACGCCGGCCTACCTCAATCCCAACCTCCCGGCCGCGGAGCGCGCCGCCGACCTGGTGCACCGCATGACGCTGCCGGAGAAGGCCTCGCAGCTCGTCAATGCCGCCCGCGCCATCCCGCGGCTCGGTGTACCGGCCTACAACTGGTGGAGCGAGGCCCTGCACGGGGTGATGGTGAACGGCACCACCGAGTTTCCCGAGCCCATCGGTCTCGGCGCCACATTCGACGTCGCGGGCATTCACCGGATGGCGCACGACATCGGCATCGAGGCCCGCGTCGTGCACGCGGCGGCGATGCGCGCCGGCGGCTCGAGCATCTTCCACGGCCTCGACTTCTGGGCGCCCAACGTCAACATCTTCCGCGATCCGCGCTGGGGGCGGGGACAGGAGACCTACGGCGAGGATCCGTTCCTCACCGCGCGCATGGCGGTCGCCTACGTCAGGGGGATGCAGGGCCCGAATCCGCGCTACTACCTCGCGATCTCCACCCCGAAGCATTTCGACGTGCACAGCGGCCCCGAGCCCACGCGCCACTTCGCCGATGTCGATGTCAGCAGGCACGACCTGGAGGACACCTACCTGCCGGCGTTTCGCGCCGCCATCGTCGACGGTCACGCCGGGTCGGTCATGTGCGCCTACAACGCCATCAACGGCGAGCCCGCGTGCGCCAACCGCTTCCTGCTGCAGCACACGCTGCGGGGAGCATGGCAGTTTCAGGGCTACGTGGTCTCGGACTGCGATGCCGTCCGCGACATCTTCCGCGGCCATCATTACCGCCCGACCCAGCCGCAGGCATCGGCGATCTCCCTCGAGCGCGGCATGGACAACGAATGCGCCGATTTCCCGCAATTCAGCGCCGCCGACAGCGCCGGTGACAGCGATTACGCGCCGTTCATCGAGGCCGTGCAGCAGGGCTATCTCTCCGAAAGCGCGATCGACACCGCCCTCATTCGCCTCTTTACCGCGCGTATCCGCCTGGGCATGTTCGATCCGCCATCGCTGGTGCCCTACAGCCACATCGCCCCGAGCGAGCTCGACAGCCCGGCGCATCGCCGGCTGGCGCTGCGCCTCGCCGAGGAATCGATGGTGCTGCTGAAGAACGACGGTGTGTTGCCGCTCAAGCACATCAGGCGCATCGCGGTCGTCGGTCCTCTGGCCGATCAGACCGCGGTTCTCCTTGGCAACTACACCGGCACGCCGACGCATACGGTGAGCTTCCTCGAAGGACTCAAAGGCGAGTTTCCCAAGGCTCGCATCACTTACGTGCCGGGGACGCCGTTTTTGGCAACCCACCCCCGACATCCGACCTGGCCCGCGAACGAGACGCCCGATCCGGCGGCGGTCGCCGCGGCCCGCAACGCCGACGTGGTCATCGCCGTCGTCGGCATCACGAGTCATCTCGAAGGCGAGGAAATGCCGGTCGACCTGCCGGGATTCCTGGGCGGAGACCGCACCAGCCTCGCCATGCCGAAGCCCGAGGAGAACCTCGTGCGGGCGGTGGCCGCCACCGGCAAGCCGCTCATCGTGGTGCTCATGAACGGCAGCGCCCTGGCGGTGAGCTGGGAGAAGACGCATGCCGACGCCATTCTGGAGGCGTGGTACGCCGGCGAGGAAGGCGGAGCGGCCATCGCGGCCACACTCAGCGGCAGGAACGACCCCGCGGGCCGGCTGCCCGTCACCTTCTATACGGGCATCGCGCAGTTGCCCAACTTTGCCGATTACTCGATGGCGGGCCGCACCTACCGCTACTTCAGCGGCAAGCCGCTATGGCCGTTCGGCTACGGTCTGAGCTACACGACCTTCAAGTACGACCATCTGACACTCCCCGCGGCTGCGATCGACGCCGGCGATCCGCTCAACGCGTCGGTGAGAGTCACCAACACCGGAGCGGTCGCGGGTGATGAGGTCGTGCAGTTGTATCTCGAATTCCCCGACGTGCCGGGCGCGCCGATCCGCGCGCTACGCGGCTTCGAGCGCATCCATCTCGCTCCGGGGCGCAGCCGGGTGGTGAGCTTTCACCTGACACGGCGCGCGCTCAGCATGGTCACGGATGCCGGCGACAGGATCATCGCCCAGGGCAGATACACCGTGTCGATCGGCGGCGGCCAGCCCGCAACGGGTGCGCCGTCAGTGAGCGGAACGTTTCAGGTCAACGGTCAGGTCATGCTGCCGGAATGAGGCCAGCCGGGCCGCCGCGCTGTTACTCCATCGGCCCGCGGATGGCCTGGCGCGGGTAGGCGCGGGGCGGCCCGGCCGCCATCGTCGGCAGCATCCGCCTCAGCGATGTTGCGGTGGGCGGCGCGGCGGCGGACGCCTGCCGCCGCGCTGCTGCTGCGGGCGGCGCGCATTGGCACGCGCGGCCGGGCGCTGCTGCTGCTGTGGCCTGAAGTTCTGTCGATTCCCCTGGGCGCGAGGCGCTGCGCGCTCCATCGGACGGGCCGCAGGATGCGCCGCGCGATTCCGACCCATGGCGCGTGGCGCGGCACCGTGCGAGGGGGTGTAGCGCCCGCCGGCGGCGCGGGCGGCGAAGGCGCCATTGCCATGGAATTCCGCCGGTCTGGCGGTGGCGGCGATCGGCGGCCGCCCGTGGTTGTAGTCGGCGCGCAGCGAGCGGTTGGCGAAGGCCATCCGCTGCTGTCGTTGCTGCATCGGTGTGAATGCCACGTGATGCTCGTGCGCAGCAATCATGTCCGCGCGGGTGGGGCGTGCAACTACTCCGCCCGGTCCGCCGTTGAAGCTGACATGCGCGTAGGCCCTGTGATACACGACGGGGTGATAGTACACATTGGTCACGAAGGTCGGCCCGACACGCACGACCGCGCGGTTATAGAAGAAGTTGCGTCCGCGCCAGTAGCCGCCGTCGAAACCGACGCCGCCGTATCCGAAGCCGTAGTTGACTCCACCGTAGAACCCGACGCGGGGCCCCCAATAACCGGCGTGCCAGAGGTAGACACCGTCGCTCCAGCCCCAGTAGCCGGGTGTCCAAAGCAGCCCAACCTCGGGCGGCAGTACCCAGGTTCCCGGCACCCAGTAATACGCGCCGTCATTCCACGCCCAGTAGCCCGGCGTCCAAATATAGCCCGGTTGCGGGCAAGGCGGCTGCACGTAGACGGGAAGCGCCGGCGGGGCGAAGTTCACTGACACGCCGACGAACACGGCGGCCGAGGACAGCGCCGGCAGTGCCGCCAGCACGAGCGCCGGAATGAGACCACGAAGGAATCGGTTACGCATGGGGTTCTCCGTTGTGCTCTCAGCCTGAATCGGCGGCGCTGAACCGTCGCTGAACCCCAAGCCCCGCGCCGATACTCGTCGTATCTGGTAGCGCTCCCAGAACGTCCAGTGAAACGACGCAGCTTCTG
>Ga0335074_10010661_pt1 | contig 12860 bp, 16 predicted proteins | sample Lox_Sample_23_FD_206715 | JGI IMG/M metagenome (GOLD analysis project Ga0335074, IMG submission 206715) | Soil microbial communities from Loxahatchee National Wildlife Refuge, Florida, United States - Lox_Sample_2.3 | ecosystem: Environmental > Terrestrial > Soil > Wetlands | place: USA...
CAGGTCACACCGCGCGTGCCGCAACAAGGAACGGCACGGCCATGTGCCACGAGAGGGAAAAGGGAAAATGAGTCACCCAGATCCGAGGCACCCGACGGAGGTCAACGGAGCCTACCTGAGCTGCCCCGCGTTTTCCGGACAGGGGATCCTGTGACTATTTATGCGGCTGCCTTCATTTCCAGCAGCTTGTCCATGACTTCCTGCGGAGTCCTGTAACCGAGCGTGGAGTGAAGACGGGTCCGATTATAGCGCAGCTCGATCCACCGCGCGATGTCATCGTAGGCTTGCCGGCGTGTCGCGTAGGCAGTCCGGTGAACCAGCTCGACTTTCAGGGTGCCATTCACCGATTCCGACAGGGCATTGTCATAACAGATGCCCGTACGGCCTACCGATTGCCGGATGCCGAGCTCGCTCAGCTTCAGAGCGAAGGCAGCAGAAGTGTAATTGCTGCCACGATCGGAGTGGAATATCGCATTTTCCGGCAACGCGAGGTTGTGCGCTGCCATCTCGATCGCACGCGAGATCAGCGGGGTCTTGTAATTGTCATCCATCGCCCACCCGATGATCTTGCGTGTCGCGCAGTCAATAACCGTCGCGAGATACAGCCATCCTTCCCAGGTTTCGATGTACGTTATATCGCCGACCATTTTCTCGCCTGGCCTGCTGGCAGTGAAGTCGCGGTTGACCAGGTCCGGGATCGGCCCGGCGGAGCCGTCTTGCTCGGTCAGCGAGCGGCGCCACGGCCTGGGCTGGCAGGGCTCGAGGCCCAGCTCGCGCATGAGCTTGCGGACGGTCTCGTCGTCGGCGGACTCGCCGCCGCGGGCCAGGACGGCGTGCACGCGCCGGTACCCGTACTCCTCGTTGTTGTACTCGAATATTGCCCTGATCTTGAGCTTGAGTATTTCCCGGCGCTTTTCCGTCTCGCTTTCCGGCCGTGTTCTCCAGTCGTAGTACCCGGATTTCGATACGCCGAGCCATTCGCACATCCGCGTGACAGTGGGAGCCCCGTCCTGCTGCGGTGCGGTTGCGTACTCAGCATCGATGAACGCGTATTTCTCGCTCACCGCTGCTCCCTCGCGAAGTACGCTGCCGCTTTTTTCAGGAACGCATTTTCCATTTCGAGGTCCCGGACCCGGCGTTCCAGTTCCTTTACCCGTTCAGGCTCCGGCATGCCGGCAGGCAGCGGATTCCTGGCGATTTTCTTCCGGTACGCCGATACCCAGCATCCGAGCGTCGTTTCGTTTACGTCGAGTTCCCTGGCGACGTGTGCGACCTTGAGCGAGCCTTCCACTACTTTTCTGGCGGCTTGCTCCTTAAATTCCGGAGTGTAGTATTTCCCCCTCGACACTTTCCCCGTCCTTTCCGGCGAGAATCCTATTGGATCCCTGTCCGGAAAATCTGGGGCCCCTCAACCCGTACGAACTGCCCGTACACGACTCCTCCATCAACGGCACGGGCACCGGAAAGCCCGGCACAGATACCCGGCAATACGAGGAATGGCACCACGCCGCCCCGCCGCCCCGCGGCGCTGGCGCCTGGGACGCCATGCGGGAATTCGGCCCGCCTCCCGACTGGACAGACGAGGGAGTATTCATAGCTGGTGACGACGACCGCCAGCCAGGGTGGGATACCGGCCTCGTGTCACCAACTCCGCCCTACGGAACGCCTCGTCACCATCTAGCCCGGCGGCTCCCGGCACGGCTGATCACAACCACGGCGCTCGGGCTCCTGTGCATCACCGCCATCATGTTCGTGATGTTTCCCCGGAACCACCCGATCCGCATCTCGCCAGCCAACAACCCTGCCGCGACAGCGAGCCAGCCGACGCCTGGCGTCCGAAGAGGAGGGACGACGCCCGCCGCGACGGAGCCAGCCGCGCTGACCGAGGCCGCCGCCGAGCACATCCTGGCCAGCTACTGCCAGGTGAACAACACGGCCAACGAATCACGGTCAGACACCCTCCTGAAGACCGTCGAGGCAGGCAGCAGCTACAGCATGGACGCCGGCACGTACCAGATGGACCGGGTGACCGACCCGGCCAACCGCCAGTACACCGCGTTCACAGCCGAGAACGCGACGTACTACATCCCGCGTCAGCCGGCGGGGGTGTACCCGCGGTGGTTCGTCGTCAGGGTCACCTACGCCAACCTGGCTGCTCCGCAGCACGCGACCGGCGCCGGGTACGTGCTGTTCACCCAGGCGGCGAAGAACGCCCCGTGGAAGAACATCCTGGAACCCTACGTGCTGCCGGGCACCGGGCCGGGTCCGTTCATCGAGACCGACGCCTACGGCTATGCCATCACGGCCAGCGCATCGGACGAGCCTGGGCTGGGTATCACGTCCGCGCAGGTCCAGGAGGCGACCGCCGAGTCCCTGGACGGCAGCTCCACCACGGTCAAGAATCCCGGCAACCTCGCCGACCTGCGCGATGAGGCGTACTTCGGCGGGAAACTGCCCGCCGGATCAACCGACACCGACAAGCACTCGGAATCGGGCCGGGTCTTCGCCCTGAAGACGGTCGGCGGCGGCGTCCTCGTGTTCTACGACCTCGCGGCGCAGCTCACCCTGGCACCGCCGCCGCGCCAGACCTTCGAGGTCGACATCCCCGGTTACTACTCCTCCAGCCAGACCCTGACATCGGCCACCGTCGACTACACCGAGCAGTTCGCCACGTATATCCCGCCGGACCAGGCGAGCCCGCAGGTCCTCGCCGACGCCTCCGGCATCACCGCACGGGGATAGGTGACCGGCTCCGCACCGCCCAAATTGACCCGCCGCGGTTCTGTTCATATGCCTCTGATCGGGATCTTCGCCTAACAGTTGATCGGGTGAAAACTCCTCCCTTCGGCGCGCCACGCCGGAGGGCGAGGACCGGCCACGCGAGCAGGCGCGAGAACCGAGGGAGAGTAGAGCAGCCGAGATGACCCGGATGAGCGGTCAGGGTCGGCGAGGGTCTCGCCGTTGCGGGGCGGCAGCTTCGCCGCGTCCTTCGGACGCAGGCCCTACGTCCGCGGCAGCCGCTGCGCACGGCGTCCCCGCCACCGGCTCGCAACCGGTCCTCGCCGCAACGTCAAAAGGTGCCAAGCGATGCGAGCTGGTCACGCCGTCAGGCATCGCGTCAGTGCGACGGACGCCTGACGAAGGGTCACAGGGCACCAGGCGAACATCCAATCCTTCAGTACAATGTCCCGATATGAACAAGAAGCCAGTCACCGAAGCGATTATGTGGGCTTTGGCTGATGAGGTTACCAAGCAACTCGACCTTGCAAAGCGCATTGATCATCCTGGAGAAAGCGGCAGGGCTCGCGAGCAGATTCTCACTTCGTTCATCCACCGTCTAGTACCCTCGACATTTGGTGTAGCCACGGGCTTTGTTGTCGATGCGGTCGGAGGGCTAAGCAAGCAGATAGATATAGTCGTATACCGCAATGATTATGCGCCGATATTCGAAATAGGTGGCGTAAAGCACTTCCTCGTGGAGTCGGTGATAGCAGTGCTGGAAGTGAAAGCCGCAATTACCAGCATTGCGCGACTCAATCAGGCGCTCGAGAATATCCGCTCAGTAAAATGTCTCGACCGGTCAAATGGCGGCAAGAACTATATTCTTGCCGAAAGAAACCAAGGCCAGCAAGTCAGCCGTGACGAGTTCAGGCATCAAGTTTTCGGGGCCATTGTTACTGAGCACTCACTTTCTCGTGATGTTCTACGGGAGCAACTCCTCAGCTTTCTGCGCACACATCCCCGCCGCGAATGGCCGAATACATATGTCGACGTAAATGACTTTGTCGCTGCGTATATGCGTTCCGAAGATCATCCCACCTTGTGGGCCGATCCAAACGAATGCACACATCTATGGCTTCAACATCCAAACAGTGAAACTTACCGCGGCGTCACGCCACTCTTTCAGCTTGCTTATTTCCTGATCGACCTCTTTCGAGTCGTTCCGCTAATAGACTTCGAACCTCTGGCCTATCTTCCAACGGGTATACGGACGGGCGACGGCTGGCCTATTGAGCAATGAGTTCCTTGGGCGCGCCTCAGTTCGTGAAGTTCGTTCGTGAGGTTCGTTCGTGAGGTTCGTGAGGTTCGTGAGGTTCGTGAGGTTCGTGCTGTTACAAGTTTCTATACAGCTTCAAGGGCGCACCTTCGGCGCGCCGGGCCTGACGGCCCAGGCCATGAATAGCGAGGACGGGCGCGAGCAGTTGAGAGGGGAGAGCGGCCAGGGTGACCCGCCGTAGGCGGCCAGGGTTCAACCTGGGGTCTCGCCGTTGCGGGGCGGCAGCGTTTCGCCGCGCCCTTTGGGCGGAAGCCCACCAGGCGCGACGGCTGCCGCGCACGGCACCCCGGTAACCGGCCGCATGCGGTCTCCGCCGTATCCCGCTGCGGCGCCCGCCAGCACCACGGCCAGGCCGTCATCATCGCGCCGAGTGCGCCGGGAGCCGTGAGGATGTCACAGCCAGCGAACCAGAACGCCGCGCATTGTCCGGGCTGGCCCCTCCAGCGTCAAGGGCACCCGAAGATCGTTTCTAACCGCTTCGCAGAAACGATCTTCAGGACCCACCCTTGAGCGCCGGAGACCTCTGCCAGCCCAGCGGGCCTGCCGGCGAGGGCCAGGCCAGAGGCCAGGCCCTAGAGGCGCGCGGCGAACCTCTGAGTTCCCGTACTCCTCAGAAGGACGCATGGGACAAAAACGATTGCGCTATACGATATGTCGTAACCTATGAACGTACGCGAGCCACACGAGTAGACCACCGGGTACGGCTTCGGAGAGGCGTACGCACACGTACCGCGCCGTCGATCCCCACGAGCGCCATGGTTCTCTCGGGGTTGGGCGAGAATCTTGCTCGCTGTCTGTAACGTTGGAAGCCAAGGGAAGCTCCTTCGCGAGGGGGTTGCCCGGTTCGGATGCCCCCGCTGTGTCACCAGCGGGGGCATCACCAGTCTTACGCGAAGTAAAAGAGCAATTCCGGCCAAGCCATAACGTATCCGTAACTTCGCGTTAGAATCCTCGCCGCAGGTTAGCGTCTGCGACTCCAAAGGATTAAGAGAATTGGTGTCAACAATTGGGGTTCCTGTATTTTAATACAAGCAGGAATGGACAAACCTGCAGCTCAGACAGCTTACGCGCCACCACACCAGTAATAATTTACGCTATGTCCCTACATAAAGAGTTTTTCTTCCACTTCGAGAAAGGCCATCAGCTACGGTCGGCCCGGCGACGCAGGCAGGGGATGTCGAGTCGCAGAGTTCGTATGGATTCGCGGCAAAGCATGGCATGGCCCCGACGGAATCGTGCCGGACTGTCCCGCACAGGTTGGCTGACCAGACGTGGACCAACGCTGTAAGCGCACGCCGATCTAACCAGCTCACAGATACGGCGACCTACCGCCTCCAGAGCCGTGAGCGAAGCAGACCCGCTGTCAACGTGACCTTGATGTGTTCTTGCTTGCGTCGGTCGTCTCGTACAGCAGCGAGGTACAGCAACCCATGCGCGCTACGGCCGTCCTGGGCTGCTAACCACACACCCACTAGCCTGCACCGTTCGACCGCGAGCAGGGCTGTGCCGCTAGTTTGCATCCATGTGGCGCCGTGCCACGTTCGTGCCACGTCAAGCGGAAAACTGCGGTCGTCAGCACTCACCCACGGGCACCGCAAACCGGCCTCTACCCTGGGCTCCACGGAGGTCGACTCCCTGCGTGAAACGACCTCTAAGCTAAGCAGGGCAGGGCACGCCATTGACTGCCACGCCGGTAAAGGTGGCGGGGGTAGTAGACGTGCCCTCATAGGACACTTCTAGCTCATACCCTGAGACCAGCGTCTGGTCATACGGATCGGTATAGGTGACGGTCGCACCCGACTGCGCATAGCCGGGTTGGTTATAGCTCGGCAATCCGTCAAGGTCCTCGCCCAGGACCTGGCTGCCTGAGAAGGTGAAGGTCAGCGTCCAGCCACCAGGGATATCGATCGGAGCGCTGCTGGAGATGACGATTCCCAGCCCGAAGTCGTAGAAGCCGCCACCTTCTTCCGAGCCGTAGCTGGTGCTTGTGAACGTGCAGGTCAGGCTAGGCCGAACTGGCTGGCGTACTGTGACGGTGTAACGGTTCGAGGTGGCCAGCACCGCGCCGCCCGCGCCGATGACCTCGACAGTCAAGGTGTGCCTGCCCGGCGTTATGTTGCCGCTTTGGCCGGTTGGGCCGTAGGTGCCGTAGAGCGTGTCGGCCTCCCCGCCGAACCACGGGCCATTGGGCTCCGGCACCCGAACCCCGTCGATGAACGCCGGGAAGTCGGTGACCTGCGTCCCGGCCTTGCTGAACCGTGCGGTCCAGTCGAGTGCGAAGGTCGGATTCGGCCAGACGGGGGAGATGTCAACCCCGGCGATCTTGATGGTGGGTGCAGCCGAACAGCGCTGGAAGAACGACAGGCACGGCGGCGGACGCACGGCGGCGGACGCGGGAGCGGCCAGCCCCCCAGCTAGTCCAGCGGCCAGGACGAGCCCGGCGGCAGCGGTGGTGATCCTGGTGGTGGGTTTGGCGGATGTGCCAGGGTTAAGGCTTCGTATCAGCGGCATGATGCCTCCTCGAATTCCAGGCCAAGCCGGTTCGCCTGGCGTTGTGATTCGCGATCACGGCCTGGATGAACTTCCTGACGACATCGGCGAGGGTGACGTCCCACAGCGCCACCATCGCGCCGTAGACACGAACCGGGCGGCCCCGGACAGCTCCCCACTATCCGGCCATAGACTGCGGCACCCCGCGATTATCCAACAGCAGCGCGAACCACCGCAGGACAACGCAACAACGCGGTCATCCTGCTACGAAAACTCGCCCCTTTGTTGGGAATAGGGCAGATTGACCCACGCGAAACGACCTTCTAACCAGCGAGTGGCCGCACCGGGCCGCAGAGGACCGAGTAACCAACTGAATAACAATCGACACCACCAGCAGTGGATACCAGCGGACACTAACGGACGGTCGCTCCAAGGTCAGGCACATGACGATACTGGCAGTCGGCATCGCGACTTGGCTTCGGGACGAAGAGGCCGCCGGTTCAAATCAGGCCACCCCAACCTAAGAGAACGACGCAGAGTGAGAGCTAGCCCGACCGAGGAATCTTCCACTTGAGGCTACAGATCATGCGCCGAACGAGATCGTTGTTGTGTCTGAGCCTGGCGATACCCGCGACGGACAAGGCAATGAGCGCCCAGAGCAGCCAAGCCGAAAGGACGAGTACGTAAAAAATGAGCAGAAATAGAACCAACAGATCAGATATCGACGACGACCGCCGCCGCCTTCGCCTCCGGCTGGTGAGAGGGACCGATGCCCGCAGCGGACCAACGCCAAATGATAGTCTAAGGCCCATATCCCCTCCTCATCCCAGACGGTGACACCTGCCTACCACAAAGCACAAGGAGTCGCTGACACTTTGCGAGAAGTCACGGAGCGCCAAGAATCGCTGTGTGACGTCAACTCTGCCTTGACACACGGCCGACCCTCAAGAATGGGCTAATAGTCAGACATAACTGGTCTTATTTTGGCCTCACAACGACGCTCAACACCGCCGCTCACTGAGCATCGTTGACGAGGATTCCAGCAGGTCAGTACCAAGACACGCAGGCAGCGAACATGGCTGTAGATCACTACGGATTAGATGGTCGCCGTCGACATGCAGCGAGTGCTGGCGTGCCGGTCGCGTGCCCGGTCAAAGGGACAAGACGGGTACCTTGCGGTCACTCACGGACAATCAAAGATGGTTGCTGACCTGCGGCGTGTCGGTCAGCGAAGCATGACAAGCCAGTTCCCAAGCTGATAGTGCGGGCCAGAGCATGATTACGGCGAAGGTGGTCCTTGCAGTCTTGGATCATCGATGTATCGTCCGAGACTGTTGTTTCCGGCCCGGACGTAGTCGTACGTGGCGAGGGTTATGGCCTTGCAGCGCAGCATTCCCAGGTCCTCATCTCTGCTGAAATCGTGCCCGTAGTACTCTGCGTACCTCTGGCCGATCTTGATGCACCCGCCCATGGCCGCAAGTGCGGCTGCCTGCGCCATAAGGACTGAGCTGGGCCGATCATCGGGATCGTGCAGCATCCACGGCATGCTGTGGGCCACCCCGGACGTCATCCGGTAGACCGCCGGAACGTCAGGGAAATACTTCGCCGACTCGCTGCTTACATTGATCTTCAACGACACCGGTTTCGATGCTGCATCCCAGGCGATGCCGTTCGACTTGCGGTTCTGCCCGGTCCTGATGTCCATCCCGGCAAGGGTGATCCAGCCTTGCACGTTGTCGTGGATGGACGTGACTATCTTCTGCGCGTGAGGCATAGGGGCCTCAGACGGCGGCAGATCCCTGACCGCCGTGACCTCCTCTTCAGAGCTGTCCAGTAGTAGGGCAGCCCCTCTCAGCAGCCTCATCTCCAGCGTGATCATCGGGTCCAGTAGGTAACAGACCCGGGTTGCCGCGTCCAGGACACCGCGGCCAAGAGTCATCGTGCAAAACTGCGCTTCCGGCTTGCCTTCCAGGCACTTCTCCAGCCCGAGCATGTGATCGGCGGCGCTGCTCGTGATGCGGCCAGCCTGGCGGATCGTCTCATCGAGAATCCAGCGCCTGGCTTGCGCCTTCTTTGAACGTGCGGACAGCGCGTTGCGGTCGCGGCAACACGGACTGTCCCGCTGTGGATTGTCGTCAAAGCGGCCGAGCTGCTTGGCAAGGCTTGCTCTCTGGAGCCTTAGAGAACGGGCCGCCCTACGGTATACCACGTCACCGAGATCGCTGCTCACGGCGCGAACACTACCTTCGTATCGCCGTGGTCTCACTTAGTTTTCAGGCGGCCTGACGGCGCGGCTGACGGGAGTCTGACCGAGCTGCCTTGACGCGTAAGTGTCAAGTCCGTACAGCAGGACGTACAGCAACAGGGGCGCACAACCACTCACATGCACGACCGTAGACAACCCACTAGCTGCCGAGCTCGTCCCGACCTGGCACGCGCCTATAGTTTGCATCCAGAGGGCTTCCCCGGCCGTGCCGTCCGCGTGCACTAGTGGACTGCCACGACCGGTCATGGGAGGTCTCAGACGGGCACTTGCGGGCAGTGGCCAAGTGCGGCCCAAGTTGGCGTTGCCGCAGCTAGGAGGCAGAATTGCCCGATCAGATCGAGTGGTCAGGGACAGGATCGAACTGTCGACCTTCCGCTTTTCAGGCTGGCTGCCGTCCCACCAGGTCCCCTCACCCCGTACGCCCACCGCGGCCGGGCACCCTGCGGATTCGACCGCTACCCGAACCTGGCTACCAGGAGTTCGTTGCTACCGCAGACCCTGTGCAGCCAGTTCGCTGAGAACCCGCTCCCGGTAAGCCGTCTGCGAGATGAAGTCGGCGTAATGCCTAACACGCACAAGCCGCGAGTACCCGTTCGCGGGGAGGTGCTTGGCAAGCCGGTATGCGTCACGTCCAAATGCTACGACTGTGGGCGGTTCGGACTTCAGGTCGTCGAACTCTTCCAGCAGGCTTCTGATATTTTCGGCCACGACATCCGGATGGGCGGCCAGGTAGCGCATCAAGTCGCGCGCCTTCAGCATCACCACGTCTTTGATGATGTCGGTCATGTATGCGCCGTAGAAGGGCGTACCAGTGAAGGCGAACCTGATCTTGTAGTCATTCCCCCTGGGGCTCGCAGGATGGAAGTTGCCGAGCGGCAGGGGCTGGCCCGTAGAGAGATTCAGCCCAAGCATTACCACATCGCTCCGGAGTTTCCCGAGCAAGGCCGGGTTCTGATCCGGATCAAGGGCGGGGAAGGCGCCCATATTCGACTTGGGCTTTCCGTCCATCTCCGACCAAACAGCCCAGCTCGCGTGCAGGCCGTGCTTCTCCTTGATGCGGTCAAAGGTCTCTCGGTCAACCATGGCTTCGGGATGGTACCACCGCTGGCCCGCCCTTGTACTGCGCTCCCTTTGGCGGGTGAGTAACCAAGTGAGTAACAACCGTCATCGACATCAGCGGACGCCAGCGGATGTCCACGAACGATCCGAGGCAGGTCAGCTGAGTAACAGTGGTGGTAAGCCACGTCGCGCGTTGGCTTCGGGACGAAGAAGCCGCAGTGCGGCGCCTCACGACGTTGGCGATCACCGCCAGGGCACATCTAGGGCACACCGCTGCGTGACACTGCCAGAAGCGACGAGAATCGGCCAGGCAGCTGCCGCCGACGCATAGAGAAGTGCCACCGGCCAGGATGCCGGGTCTGTTTTGAACTGGTTTGGGACGGACGGAAGATCGATGGATATGCCCGCGCGACCTGCTCGCCGCTTCACGTGCCAGTTGGCTGCAGCATCGAAACCCTACTTGGCCAGGATGATTGCCAACGCTGATGTGGCCACCAGAGCCGCACCCGTCCTCGATCTGTGGATGCGGGCTATTGAAGATCACTACGGAACAGATGACAAGCCCATTCCCAAGCCGATAGTGCTCTGTTCGCGCTAGGAAGACGCGAGATTGCCATAAGCGATGGAAGCCGCCATTAGCAGGACACCAACCACGAGAAAAAAGACGCCGATCTGAGCAAATCTCGCCTTTCTTAGCAGCTTTTCACGGTTCGTCTCGAATGCCTTGACTCGTACCGCCGTCAGAGCCGCAAGTGTCTTGACCTTGCTTTGGTTCGAATAGTTATCGTAAAGAGTCCTTGGTGTTGCGGCCATCCTCAACCCAGGACCCCACATAAAGACCGTAATATTCAAGAGAGCTGCTATTGCATAGGCTGTATAGGCCCCCGCGGCTAGATCAGGCGACGCCTGTCGAGTGGCAAGAAACGCTGACAACACCCCAATGTATCCCACTAGGGTTATAGCCTTAGTTTCAAGCTTTGCTGATTCGTCAGCTTGCTGAGTTAGGGACGCAGTCACTTCCGCGTTGATCAGCTCCAACGTGTCCGCCTGGTCCTGCTCCTGATCACCGGGTGTCATATCACTCATGGCTAGTGATCCTGCCACCAGCAGGGTCCGCCTGCTGGCTATGGTCGCGGTACAGCGGAGGCTTGAAGCGGTGCAGCACCAACTTGAAGCGGTGCAGCACCAAAGCGCAGCAGCCAGCCCGACAGCGATCGATCCCAGACCTACGCGGGCGACCTGTCCACCTGCGCAGACGACCGTCATTGACCTTGTTGCCGATAGTTCGCATCGAGGTGGTCAGGCCACGCTGGCCGCATTTTGTCCGCCAAACGACGCTTAACGTCGCCACCTACTGCGTGCCAGTGAGCGGAATCTCGGCAGGTCAGGAGCAAAATGGGCAGGTAGCGGATGCGCCTGACACAGTCTACGGATCAGGAGGCTGAGCGCCCACCCTACCGAGCACTGCCAGGCTTCGGGTAGCCTCGACGCAGGCTCCTTGTAGCTCAATGGATAGAGCACCGTTTTGACGAAGCGGAAGATGCGGGTTCGAGTCCCGTCGAGGCTTAATGGAGCGGGACGTCCCTGACGCCCCGCTCCTTTTTATGACCTCAGCAGCGAGGTACAGCAACCTATGCACGCTTTGGCTGTCTTGGGCCGCCGACCGCGCACGCACCAGGCTGCACCGTTTGATCGCGAGCAGGGACGCGCCAGTAGTTTGCATCTAGGCGGCCAATGAGCCGATGTGGGGCCAGACGTCAAGGATGGCCTCGCTCCTAACGGCGAATGCGACGGATACGTGGTCCGCCTCGCTGTACCTCTCACCGATGTAAACGCCTATGACCTCGAAAGGGTGACGACCAGGCTGGCGTATGCAGACCGGGGAACCAGAGCACCCCGATCCAGCTACGTTGCTCAATTCATACATTTTCCGACCGGTTATTCCGCGAAATTTAATGTCAGTCAAACGACGTCTTATGTGTCCCTCCGAAAAGATTAGGTCGGGGCGTGGAGCGATTCGCCCATTCTCTTCTTGCTCGTTCGTGACATCAAGGGGATATCCCCACATCGAGTAATGAGCAGAGCCGTGCTCGGCCGCCGAGGTTACGAAGAGCGCTGACTGCCAAGTAATACCCTCAACCCGAATGAGAGCAAGGTCATCATTTGCGTGGCGGTCGATAATTGTGATTGCTCTTGGTTGCCATACGCCAGCGACATCCCTAAAAAGGGCTGCAGCACGATCGGTGACAATGTTATCAGCAACGTGACCAGCGGTAAGCCCGAGACCGTCTCCATTCTTAACCAGGAAACCCGTTCCGAGTAGCCCGCGATAGTCGAGCGTTTGGTGATCAACTCGCTTCACGGCAACCACCGGAAATACGAAGTCGATCATTCTATCGCCCACCGGATGCACGATATTTTCCACCATACTCCTTATGCGGTCATCTAACGGACTGGTAAGCAGTAGGCCCGAGCGTATCGCGCTCCGGGCTCCGAGGGCTCCGAGCCAACTCGCTTCCATCATCCCCAGTCCCAGATGGCGTGGTGGCAGTCAACGGGTGCCAGCCGTGCAGCAGTCGAGTGCAGCAACCACATCGATCGACAGCGGCTTGAGCTGACCGAGCTTGGACGCTGAGCTGCAAGGACGACCTGCAACGACCCGCTCGCTGGCCTGGTGGGTGTCCCGGTAGATGCGGTACCTGGACGGGTCGCGCAGCAGCAGGTCGTGGGTGGTCCACGACACCGAGATCCCGCCCTGGGCCGTTCCGGCTTCGGGAGGTACCGCCAGCAGGCAGACTCCGCCGAGCCGGTATCCGTAGCTGTTCAGCAGCCGGGACTGTGCCTCCGCGAATTCCGCGTCCCCGGCGGCAGCACGTGGCGCAGCGAGGTCAGGCTGACCGAGATCAATATGAGACATGCTGATCCTCCGTAATCGGCGAGGAGGAGCCGGGCAGGCCGCGAGCCTGCGTGCCCTGTGCGGCTCCTCGT
>Ga0335074_10010662_pt1 | contig 12860 bp, 11 predicted proteins | sample Lox_Sample_23_FD_206715 | JGI IMG/M metagenome (GOLD analysis project Ga0335074, IMG submission 206715) | Soil microbial communities from Loxahatchee National Wildlife Refuge, Florida, United States - Lox_Sample_2.3 | ecosystem: Environmental > Terrestrial > Soil > Wetlands | place: USA...
ATCAACCGGGGTGCCTGCCTCGATGAGCCTGCGCCCCTGCATCAGGTCCTTGGGCAAGTCGACGGTCAGCACGGCGAGTAGCCGCTCACCCGCCAGCCAGCACGCCGCCCACTTCGGCGACGCCGGGCCGCCGCGCCACACGAACTGGTCCGCGCCGGCGTGGTGCCCGACGTACTGGAGCATGCGGCCGAACTGTTCTGACCAGAAGTACGGCACCGGGTCGTAACGCTCAGTACCGCCGGTCAGGTTGGCCGCTAGCACGGCGGGGGCACGCAAGGCGCCGTCCCAGTGCTCGGTACGCAGCCGACGGCCGAACCTGTGCGACCAGAAGGCCGCGCAGTCACCTACCGCGTAGACGCCAGGCAGCGAGGACCGCAGGTACTCATCGACGGCTACCCCGTTCTCCAGCCGCGCCCCGGAATCCGCCAGCCAGCCGGTGTCAGGCCGCACGCCTACGGCGGTAACGATCTCATCGGCAGGCAGCCAGGCGCCGCCCGCTAGCCGCAGGCCGCCGTCCTCCACGGACTCGACCGCCGTGCCCGTCATGAGCTCCACTCCGGCCTGCTCGTACCATGGCACGGTCCTGGCACCGATGTCGGTGCCGAGCGCGGCAGCGAGCGGCGTCGGTGCGGCCTCGACGACGGTTACCTGGCAGCTCTTGGCGGCGGCCGCCGTCGCAAGCTCGGCGCCTATCCACCCGGCCCCGATGATCGCCAGCCGGGCGCCAGGTCGCAAGGCAGCCCTGAGCTCAAGCGCCTCATCCATGGTGCGCAGGAACCGCTGCCTGCCAGGACCTGGCAGCGCCACCGGCCTGGCGCCGGTCGCGATCACCAGACGGTCGAAGGGGTACTCGCCGCCGTCCGTGAGCAGCCGGCCATCGCCGATTCCCACGGCCCGCTCCCCCAGCCTCAGCCGTACGTCAAGAGAGCCGAGTTCCTCGCGAAGCGACGTATCGTCGACCACGCCGGCCATGAGCTGCTTAGAGAGCGGCGGCCGGTCGTAAGGCGGCCGGTTCTCAGCGCCGATCATGGTCAGGGTGCCCTCGTACCCGGCGGCCCTAAGTTCCTCCACCGTGCGCAGGCCGGCGAGCCCCGCCCCCGCCACCACAATGTGCTCGGCGCTCACGAGCCGCCCTTCACGTGCTGTCCGCCTAGTCCAGGATCGGAGCATCGTATCTGGCGCGCCTTCGCAACCGGTGGTTGCCCACGGCAGTCTACGAAGCATGCGCAAATCCCTGGTCTTCCTTGGTTTGCTCCTTACCGCCGCTGCGGCTGGTTGTACCGCGCACCCAAAGACCGCGACTACAAAGGCGGTCAGTAACGACAGCCAGCGGCCCGTGTGGATGCAAACGCTGGCCATGGTCACGGCGAAGAGCGGCTGGGCCGTTGCCTGGAGCGGCGACCCGAACAGCACCACGGCCGTCTACCAGCGCCTGCTGCGCACCAGTAACGGCGGGAAGACCTGGAAAGACGTCACTCCCGCTGGTGCTGGCAAGTTGCTTCACTCGCTCTACAGCAGCACGGTGCTCCACGTGTTCTCGCCACGTACGGCATGGCTGGCGGTCACCAGGGAAGCCTCGGCCTCGGAGAACGGCCTGGCCCGCACGCAAGTGTTCGAGACCGGAGACGCCGGCCGCACCTGGCGGGCATCGGCGGTTCTCCGCGCCAAGGGCTATCCGGTCGCGATCAGCGTGGCGGGACGGAGGGACGGCTGGCTGCTGCAGAGCCTCGGGGCGGCGTCCGGGCAGAACCCGGCAGCGATCTACCGCAGCACGGACGGAGGCCTGCACTGGCGGCTGCTGACCTCGGCGCTGCCCGCGGACTGCGACAAGACCGGGCTGACGTTCGCGACACCGGTCATCGGGTTCATTAGCTCAGCGTGCAGCGGTGGCGCGGGAACGGTTCTCTCGTCTGACGACGGCGGCAGCACGTGGCTTCCTGCCAGCCTGCCCTACCCGGTCATCGCCTGCGCGTCCTCTGGTTGCCAAAGCAAGGCTCCCGTGTTCTTCGGCCGTACCGGTTACCTGACCGTGGGCTCTTACCCAGGGCCAGGCTTCCTCCTGACCACGAACGACACGGGAAGTACGTGGCGGACGCTGACGCTGCCGCCGGGGAGCGACCCCTACCCGAGGATCGACTTCTTTGACGCAAGGCATGGCGTGCTGATGCCGTCGCGATCGCAGTCAGAGTTTGACCGTACGTTCTACGCGACCTCGAACGGCGGTCGTACCTGGCGGCCGCTTCGGCAGGCCAAGACGGTGAGCCGCTTCTCTTCGATCGAGTTCGTCACGCCGGAGACCGCGTTCGCCTGGGACCTTAACGCCACGTCGCCCGCTCTGTACCAAACGGTGAACGGCGGCGCGACGTGGGAGCGGTTTGTCCCGGTAAGCTGATACGAAGACGCGCGGGAGTCCGGTGCCGACCGGGCTGAGAGGGCGGCTGCGTAGCCGCCGACCGCAGAACCTGATCCGGGTCATGCCGGCGAAGGGAGCGCTGCGTTATGGAGAACGCAAGCACCGCAGATGTCCTGGTCATCGGCGGCGGCGTGATCGGGCTGGCGATCGCATGGCGGGCCGCGCAGAAGGGCCTGCGGGTCACCGTCGCCGACCCCGATCCTGGCCGCGGCGCCTCGCACGCGGCGGCTGGCATGCTGACCCCGGTCGCCGAGGCCGCTTATGCCGAGCGCGAGCTGTTTGAGCTCGGGAGCGCTTCGCTGCGGAGCTATCCGGACTTCGTAGCGGAGCTGACGGCCGAGACCGGGCTGCAGGCTGGGTACCGGCAGACCGGCACGTTGCTCGTCGGATACGACGCCGATGACCTGGCGCTGATCAGGGAACACGCCGCGCTGCGCGAGTCGTTCGGCGTGCCGAGCGAGCCACTGACCGGCAGGCAGTGCCGCCGGGCCGAACCCTTGCTCGGACCCGCGATCAGCGGCGGGCTCCTGGTCAGCGACGACGCCTCCGTCGATCCCAGGCTGCTCACCGCCGCCTTGCTCGCGGCCGCGGCCAAGGCCGGCGCCTGGCACCGGCCTGCGGCCGCCGTTCGGTTGCTGACTACCGGGGACCGCGCCACGGGGGCAGAACTGGCCGACGGAACCACGGTCCTGGCCGGGCAGGTGGTGCTGGCGGCCGGCTGGGGCTCAGCCAAGCTGGCAGGACTGCCGCCCGGCGTCGCCCCGCCCATACGGCCGGTGAAGGGCCAGATCGTACGGCTGCGGCCGACGACGGCTACCCTGGCAGCCGGCCTGCCGAAATCCCTGATCGGGCAGACGGTAAGGGGACTCGTGCAGGGCTCGTCGGTTTATCTCGTGCCTCGGGATCACGGGGAGCTTGTCATCGGCGCGACCCAGGAGGAGATGGGCGCCGACACCACGGTGACCGCAGGAGGCGTCTGGCAACTGCTCAGGGACGCCCGTGCGATCGTGCCCGGCATCACCGAGTTCGAGCTCGCCGAATCGGTCGCCGGCCTGCGTCCTGGCACGCCGGACAACGCGCCGCTGATCGGGCCCTCCGCTCTCGGCGGACTCGTGCTCGCGACCGGGCATTTCCGCAGCGGGGTGCTGCTGACGCCGGTAACGGCCGAGCTGGTCGGTGCCTATTTGGTGACCGGTGAACTGCCCTTGAGCGCGGCGCCGTTCGCACCCGGGCGGTTCGCGGCGGCAGGAGCGGGGTCGTGATGTGGATCGTGATCAACGGGGTACGGCGCGAGGTTAGCGAAGCGGCCACCCTCGACGGGGTCGTGGCGGCGATCTCGACCTCGGCCACCGGCATCGCCGTCGCGGTCAACGGCGAGATCGTGCGCCGCGGCCACTGGCCTGCCGTGATCCTCACGGCAGGCGATGAGGTCGAAGTGCTCACAGCCGTACAGGGAGGTTGACGTGAGCGAGTTCCTGACTGATGACCCCCTGGAGATCGCAGGGGAGAAGTTCGGGTCGCGGCTGATCATGGGGACCGGCGGGGCGCCGAGCCTGGATGTGCTCGGGCGGGCGCTCATCGCGTCGGGAACGGAGCTGACGACGGTCGCGATGCGGCGGCTCGATCCGGAGTCAGGGGGCTCGGTGCTCGACGTGCTCGCCGAGCGCGGTATCACGGCGCTGCCGAACACCGCTGGCTGCTTCACGGCGGCAGAGGCCGTCAGGACGGCCAGGCTGGCGGCCGAGGCGCTCGATACGAGGTGGGTCAAGCTCGAGGTGATCGCCGACGAGGTGACGCTGCTGCCCGATCCTGTCGAGCTGCTCGACGCGGCAGAGCAACTGGTCGGGCTCGGCTTCACCGTGCTGCCCTACACGAACGACGACCCGGTGCTCGCGCGGCGGCTCGAGCAAGCTGGCTGTGCCGCTGTCATGCCGCTCGGGGCGCCGATCGGCTCGGGGCTGGGGATCAGGAACCCGCACAACATCGAGCTGATGGTGCAGGACAGCTCGGTGCCCGTCATACTTGACGCCGGCATCGGCACCGCGAGCGACGCGGCAGTGGCGATGGAACTCGGCTGCTCGGCCGTCTTGCTCGCGACGGCGGTGACCAGGGCACGTGATCCTGAGCGGATGGCGGCCGCGATGAGGTCCGCGGTGATCGCCGGACGGCTGGCTTACCTGGCCGGACGTATACCGCGCCGGCGGTACGCCAAAGCCTCATCGCCGCCGGCCGGGAGCTAGCCCCGCCGTCCTGGCCTCGGCGTGAACCTGGCTCGTGCAGCCCGGCCTGCCCCTACACTGTTGCCGATGGATACCGCCCTTTCGCCACCTGTTGGCCAGCTACTTGGCGGCCGCTACCAGGTGGGCTCCCAGATCGCGCGCGGTGGGATGGCGACGGTGTACCTCGGCACCGACACCCGGCTCGACCGCGTCGTGGCACTCAAGATCGCCCATCTTGAGCTGTCAGACGACGCCGAATTCGTACGCCGGTTCATCGGCGAGGCCCGCTCGGCGGCGCGGCTGTCTAGCCCGAACGTCGTCGCTGTTTACGATCAGGGCTCAGAAGGGCCGCTCCACTACATCGCGATGGAATACGTGCCCGGCCGCACGCTGCGCGACCTGCTGGCCGAACGGGGAAGGCTGTCGCCGGCCGAGGCCATCGAGGTGATGTCAGGTGTGCTGAGCGGGCTCGCGGCCGCGCACCAAGCCGGATACGCGCACCGGGACGTGAAGCCGGAGAACGCGCTCCTCTCGCCGGACGGCGCGGTCAAGGTCGCCGACTTCGGGCTGGCCAGGTCGGTTGCCGGAGCGGTGCAGACCAAGGGCGGCATGATCATCGGCACCGCCGCCTACCTGGCCCCCGAGCAGGTGACCGGCGGTGCGTCTGACGCCCGCACGGACGTGTACGCGGCCGGCATCATGTTGTTCGAGTTGCTGACCGGCTACCAGCCTTACACCGGGGAGAGCCCGCTCGCGGTCGCTTACAAGCATGTGAACGAGGTCGTTCCGCCGCCGTCGAGCCTGATGCCCGGCCTGGCACCCGCGCTCGACGCGCTGGTGGCGATGGCGACAAGCCGCGATCCCGACCTGCGGCCGTCGAGCGCCGGCGAGTTCCTGCGCGCGATCGACGAGGTGCGCAAGGGCCAGGGGCTACCGCGTAGCGGGCCTTACCGTGCCGCGCACCGGTATCCAGACGAACTCGACAGCGGCCCTTACCAGGCCGCTTACCGCACGATGGCGGCGCCCGAGTTGCCCGCGGCGATCAATCACACCCTGGTCGTGCCGCCTGAGGCGGCGCTTGACCCCTACAGCGCTCCCCATGCCGCTCCTTATGGCGCTCCCGGACGGGTGAGCCTGGGCAGTGGCGGCGGTGGTCACGATGAGCCCGCTTACGAGGCTCTCTACGCCTCGCCAGAGCGCGCCGAGCCCATGCTGCAGCGGGTGCTCTTCGGACGCCGGTTCTGGTACGCGCTCATCGGCTTCATCGTGGTGGCCGCGGTCGGGGCGGGCACCTGGTGGATGGTGGCGGGCAGGTACACAAAGGTTCCCTCGATGCGGGGCCTGAGCGCGGCTTCCGCGGCGAGCGACCTGCGCGGGCTCGGCCTCGCCTCGAAGATCGGCAAGGGCAAGTACTCGTCGATGCCGAGGGGCGAGATCATCACGACGTCGCCGGCTTCCGGCGCGAAGGTCACCAGCGGTTCCGTCGTGACGCTGGTGCCCTCCCTCGGGCCGAGGATGATCATGATGCCGAACGTGACGGGCATGTCGCTGGCGCGCGCCAGGCAGGCGGTCAGGGTGGCACACCTCACGCTGGGCAAGATCCGCCGCACGGTGTCAGGGACGGTGCCGTCCGGGCACGTCATCACCAGCCACCCGACGGCGTTCACGAAATGGCCGCAGGACAAGCCCGTCGAGCTGACCGTCAGCCTTGGCCCAGGGCTGCCTGACTTCGTCGGGCAGACGCTGCCGTTCGCGCAGGCCGCGGCCGGGTCCGGCGGGTACCGCATCCAGCCGGTCACGGTCAAGAACAGCGCGCCCGCCGGGCAGATCATCGGGCAGTCGCCACGGGCCAATACCCCGATCAGGCCCGGCGAGGTCGTGACCGTGCGGGTCTCCCAGGGGCCGCCACAGGCGAACGTGCCAGACGTCAAGGGACTGCAGCTACAGCAGGCGATCCAGGCGCTGCGGCACGCGGGATTCCAGGTGAAGGTGAACCATCAAGGGCCGGGCAGCAGGGTCGGCAGCTACTCGCCGACCGGGACAGCGCCGAAGGGCAGCACGATCACGCTGAACGTGGGGTTCTTCAGCTTCTTCTGACCTTCAGCTTCTTCTGACCTTCAGAGCGGCGGGCCTTCTCCCGGCTGCTCGGTGTAAGAGTAGCGCTGCTCCTTCCAGGGGTCGGCGTTGTTGTGGTAGCCGCGTTCTTCCCAGAAGCCGCGCCGGTCAGCGGTAAGGTACTCGACCGCCCTGACCCACTTCACGCTCTTCCAGCCGTACCTGGAAGGTACGACCAGTCGCACCGGGTATCCCTGCTCAGGACTGAGCACCCGGCCCTCCCTGCGGGTGGCGAGGATCGTGTCAGCGGCGCCGAACACCTCGATCGGCAGGTTGGCGCCATAACCGTAGCTGGCCCACACCATGACGTGGCTGGCCGTCGCGGCCGGGCGGGCAGCCGCGAGAAGGTCGGCGGCAAGTACGCCGGTCCAGGTGACGCCGAGAATCGTGAACTTCGTCACGCAGTGGAAGTCGGCGATGATTTCCCGCTGCGGCAGGGCGAGGAAGCCGGCGAGGTCCCATACCCGTTCCAGGCCAGACTCGGTGGCACCGGAGATCCGCAGATCCCAGGTCGCCGGGTCGCAAGCAGGAACCGGACCGTAGTGAAGCACCGGCATGACCCGCTGAACTCGCTGGCCGGGAGGTAGCCGGTCCTCGCCGGCGGCCGCGGGCGGCGCGGAAACCTCCGGTCGGCCGTACCCGCGCGCGGCGGCGTCGGGCTGCCTCATGTCCGGCTGACCTGCCCCTTCCCACCTGGTGTTCTGGTTCTGATCAGCCATCTTGTCACCCCGCCACACGCGAATGATCAGCGACCGGTCACCGCACAGCCGGGCGGGTGCGCTAGGCTACGCACCGTGGCGTACTCGCGGCGATTTTTTTATGGCTACTCACCCGGTCCGGGGAGCTAGCCCGCTAGGCGCTGCGTAAACGCACAGGCGGCATGAAACTCCAAGCCCCCGGCCGGAATGGCCGGGGGCTTTCGTCATTATGAAGAAGACAAGGAGGACCAGATGGTGATCGTGATGGCTACCGAAGCTACCCAGGCCAACATTGATTCCGTCGTGGAACTGGTCAGGTCGGCAGGCGGCGAGGCGTTCGTGAGCCGGGGCGTGGCGAGAACCATCATCGGGCTGGTTGGTGATGTCGATAACTTCGGCTCGCTGAACCTGCGAAGCCGTGACGGCGTCAGCGACGTCGTGCGGATCTCTGTCCCCTACAAGCTGGTGAGCCGCGAGCATCATCGCGAGCGATCGGTGATCAAGGTGGCTGGCGTGCCGATCGGCCCTGGCACGATGACGCTGATCGCCGGGCCGTGCAGCGTGGAGACGGCCGCGCAGACCCTGGCGTCCGCTCAGCTTGCCAAGAACGCGGGAGCTTCGCTGCTGCGCGGCGGTGCCTTCAAGCCCCGCACCTCGCCGTACGCCTTCCAAGGGCTCGGGCTGGCCGGCCTGAAGATCCTCGCCGAGGTTCGTGCCGAGATCGGCCTTCCCGTGGTCACCGAGGTCGTCGACCCGAACGACGTTGACCTGGTCTGCCAGTACGCCGACATGCTCCAGGTCGGCACAAGGAACATGCAGAACTTCGCGTTGCTGCAAGCCGTCGGCTCGGCAGGGAAGCCGGTCATGCTGAAGCGCGGCATGAACGCCACGATCGAGGAATGGCTGATGGCGGCCGAGTACATCGCGCAGCGCGGCAATCTTGACATTGTCCTCTGCGAGCGGGGCATCCGCACCTTCGAGACCGCGACCCGCAACACGCTCGACATCAGCGCCGTGCCGGTCGCGCAGCGCCTTTCGCACCTCCCCGTGATCATCGACCCGTCGCATTCCGGCGGGCGCCGCGACCTGGTGCTCCCCCTCAGCAGGGCCGCGATCGCGGTTGGCGCGGACGGCGTGATCGTCGACGTGCATCCCGAGCCGGCCAAGGCGCTCTGCGACGGCGACCAGGCGCTGACTGGCGATGACATCGCCGAGCTTGCGTCGGTGATGCGTACGATGCCAGCGCTGCTCGGGCGGACGCTGGCCACCGTTCCCGCGCCGGCCGCCGTCCCGGCATGAGCGCCGCGTTTGGCGGGGGCCGCCACGGTACCGCTCAGCCCGGGCGGTATTCCCTGGCGGCCCCGGCCAGCTCGCGCGCGAGTTCGTCGATGTCCAGGCGGGCCTCGATCTTATGCAGGTCGGCGACCTTGGCCCTGGTTTCGACCTGCCGCGGCAGCAGCAGCGAACAGCAGTCCTGGTCGGGAAGCTGGGACAGCGCGAGCGTGCTGATCCTGCGGGCCTCTGCCATGATCTCGGTTTTGTCGAGCGCGATCAGCGGCCGCAGGATCGGCAGCCTGACCGCCTCGTCGAGCGCGGTGATGTTGGCCAGCGTCTGGCTGCTGACCTGGCCAAGCGAGTCGCCAGTCACCAGGGCGGTTGCCCTGACCCTAGCCGCCATGGCTTCCGCGGTCTTCAGCATGAGCCGCCGCTGCGCGATGATCTGCAGCCGCCCCGAGCCTCCTGACGCGAGCCGCTGCTGAGCCCGGCCGAACGCGACCACGTAGAGCCTTGACCCGTGCTGGTACCTGTCAAGCTGCCTGACCAGGCCGTACGCCTTGTAGATCGATTCTGGCCCGGTGAGCGGCATGCCGGAGAAATGCAGGAAGCTGCAGTAGAGCCCCCGCCGCATCATCCGGTATCCGGCGACAGGTGAGTCAATGCCGCCAGACATCAGCACCAGGCCGCGGCCGCTCATGCCGACGGGTAGGCCGCCCTGTCCTGCCTGCCCGTCGGTGTAGAGGAAGATCTCCGACTGGTCGACTTCCAGGTGGATGGTGAAATCGGGATGGCGCAGATCCACGGGGTTGCCGTAGCGGCGCTGGATCGCAGTGCCGATCAAGATCGCCAGTTCGGCGGAGGTGACGGGGAACCGCTTGTCGCGTCGCTTCGCGCGAACCGCGAATGACCCTGCCCGCCCGGCCGCCAGGCTGACGGCGGCCTCTACGGCCGCGTCCGCGTCCTTGGCGATCCTGTGCGCGCGGCAGACCCTGACGACGCCCATGACGGCCCGCATGCGCTCGGCGATCTGGTCAGCCACTTCGGCCTGATGATCTTCGCTGGTCGCGACCGGGGTGAGGACTATGACACCATCGCGCTGCCATAGCTGCACGCCGTAACCGAGGTCCCCGATCGCGAGCCTGATGTTGTTCTGGAGCAGCTTCTCGAACTGCTGGCGATTTTTGCCCTTCAGCACGATCTCACCGAGCTTGAGCAGGACGCAGGGCTGGCTCGGGCGCGTGCTGGCTGCTGCGGAAATCATGGTGACGGGCAACGCGGTCATGCCTTAGAGTCTCGCAGGTCTTTTGGCGGGCTAGGCAAATAAGGTGCTTGGATGGATGTGCGGGCTGCCGAAGAAGGTGACATAGAACCGATCACCGCGGTCGCGCTGGCCACCGGGCAGGAGGAAGCCGGGACCGACGGGTACCCGGTTTACCTGAGGTACCTGATGCGTCACGGGCGCTTCCTCGTAGCTTCGGCCGGGGACGAGGTCACAGGGTTCGGCGGAACCTTGCCGATCGGGACCGGGCCGGCGGCCATCTCGATGCTGACCGACTTGTTCGTCCATCCGAGCGCGCACGGAACTGGCGTCGGCCGGGCGATCTTGACCGAACTCTGGCAAGACCAGCCGCGCCGGATGACCTTCAGCAGCCTGCACGCCAACGCCCTGCCGCTGTACTCAGCCTTCGGCGTCGATGCCTGGTGGCCGTTGCTGTACTTCAGCGGCCAGGTTAGCTCGCTCACCGTACCCGCCGGGTTCGCGGTCGAGTTGGCCGATCCAGGCGAAGTCGCAGCGCTTGAGTACCGCTGGACCGGGCAGAACCGCGAGTCAGAACACCGGGCCTGGGCGGCCAGACGCGGCGGCTTCTGCCTGGTCGTGCGCCACGCCGGCCAGCCAGTCGGCGCCGGCAGCGGCACCAGGCACGGGCTGAGTCACTTCGTAGCCGCCAAGTCAGCCGGCGAGCACGCGGCCGAGGCGGTCATCGCCGCGCTGGCTTCCCTTCAGTTGCCTGAAGGAAAGGCCGAACTATGCGTGCCAGCGCCGCACCCCGTGACCAGGGCGCTGCTGGCCGCTGGCTGGCGGATCGGCGGGTTCGACCTGCATATGGCGTCTGAATTCGGGTTGATCGACGCCCGCCTGACCGTGCCTTCGCCCGATCTGGCCTGAGCCGATCAGGTCGCCGAGCCCAGTTCCTCTGCGAGGGCTTCCTCCTCCGCACCGCTCAACTCGGCAGCCTGGTTCTGCTCGGCAACACGCAGGAGACGATGCCCTGTGGACAGGACCATGATCGCCATGATCACGCTGAACGCGCCGACGTAGAACGGCACGTGCACGTTCCAGCGCTCGACCATCTTCCCGGCGAAAAACGGCGCCAGGCCACCGCCGATGAACCTGATGAAACCGTACGAAGCTGACGCGATGCTGCGCTCAACCGGGGCCACAGTCATGACCGCCTGCGTGGTGATCGTGTTGTTGACGCCGATGAAGATGCCGGTGGCGATCACCGCCGTGATCAGCACTGCCTGGTTGTTCACGAACAACCCGATGATCAGGACGTCAGCACCGAACAAGGCGAGGTTCGCATAAAGCGTGCGGGCGATGCCGAAGCGGGCCTGCAGCCGCGGCGCGCCGAACACCGCGAAGATGGCGACCAGCACGCCCCAGGCGGTGAACGCGATCCCGAGCTTGTGCGTGTCCAGGCGCATCGGGAACGGCGCATAGCCGAGGACAGTGAAGAATGCCCAGTTGTAAAGCAGCGCGGTGAGCCCCATCGTGAGAAGCCCGCGGTGCCGCAGTGCCTTGATCGGGGCCGCCAGCGACTGCTTCTCCGGCGGCGGCGGCGTCTTGCGCACCAGCGTGATCGTGGCGATCAGCGCGATCCCCATCAGCGTCGTCACGCCAAAGAACGGGCCTCGCCAGCTAATACCGCCAAGGATCGAGCCAACCAGCGGCCCCATCGCGATGCCGATGCCGAGCGCGGTCTCGTACAGCACGATCGCCCCGGCGAATCCTCCGCTTGCCGACCCGACGATGACGGCCAGGCTGGTCGCGATGAACAATGCGTTGCCGAGTCCCCAGCCGGCACGGAACCCGACGATCTGCGCGATCGTGTGCGACGACCCGGCAAGCGCGCTGAACACGACGATCAGGATCAGCCCGGCGACCAGGGTCCGCTTGGCCCCGATCCGGCTGCTTACCCACCCGGTGACCAGCATCGCCACCGCGGTCACCACCAGGTAACTGGTGAAAAGCAGCTCCACCTGAGCGGGGGTGGCGTGCAGCTTTCCGGCCAGCGACGGCAGGATCGGATCGACCAGGCCGATCCCCATGAACGACACGACGCACGCGAACGCGACGGCCCAGACCGCTCTCGGCTGCCTGAAAGGGCTGGTGACCTGGCCGCCCTCGTGAACCGGCCTGGATCGCTCGCCTGCGGCCAGAGTTGTGCTCATCTAGTTTCTCGTCTCGCTTTCCCGTTTGCGCATCGCAGGCAGAACGGCGGCCAGGGCCTGATTCAGCGCGTCCACGTCAGCATCGGGCAGGCCGGCCAGCAGCTCCGCGATCTGCTCGGCGTTGTGCTCGCGCCGTGCGGCCAGCGCTGCCTTGCCCTCCTCGGTGAGGCTCACCAGCGCGACCCGGCCGTCGGACGGGTCAGATCCGCGCTCTACCAGCCCTCGCTGCTCAAGGCGCTGTATTAGCTGAGTCATCGACGGCTGCGATACGCCCTCCGCGACGGCGAGCGACGTGATCCGCTGCGGTCCCTGTCTCGCGAGGGAGCCGAGCGTGGCCACGGCGGTCAGGCTGAGATCGCGGCTGCCAGACAAGCTCCTGATCACCAGGGACACAAGCTCAAGCAGGTCGTTGGCCGATCGGTCAAGATCCATGCCGTCATTTATATAACATGCCTATGTACCGTGCAAACGGGGGTAGCCCGCCGACCAACACCAGACCCCGGTTTGATGGCCCTCCTGTCGTTTCCGCGGGTTCTTTCATGATCGTCTTCCGGGGAGCGGGGGGGTAGCCGCCGAGCGAGAACATGGCCAGGGCGAGAGCATGGCCAGGGCGAGAACATGGCCAGGGCGATGAGGGCGCCGGGGTCTTTGAAGCCGAAGGCGATCCGACCTGGCCTGCGGCCG
>Ga0335074_10010663_pt1 | contig 12857 bp, 13 predicted proteins | sample Lox_Sample_23_FD_206715 | JGI IMG/M metagenome (GOLD analysis project Ga0335074, IMG submission 206715) | Soil microbial communities from Loxahatchee National Wildlife Refuge, Florida, United States - Lox_Sample_2.3 | ecosystem: Environmental > Terrestrial > Soil > Wetlands | place: USA...
GAGCGGCCGGCGTTTGACCTGCACTACCCGCAGATCAGGACCGGCCGCGACCGGCACCTGGAAAAGCAGCAGCAGTCGATCGGAGCTGGGTCGTGAAAGTAGAGGCCTACCTGTTCCTGGGCTGCGCCGGCTTCTTCGGCGCCGCTGACATCGTTTACTGGTACTTCTCGCACGACCCGACGGGCACGACGGCGCTGGCCCTAGCCGTCTGCCTGGCGTTCCTGACCGGCTTCTACGTGCTGTTTACCGGCCGGCGGCTGCCGGAGCGCCCTGAAGACAACCCGGAAGGTGAGATCGACGAGGGCGTCGGCGAGCTTGGCTTCTTCAGCCCGCACAGCTGGTGGCCGCTGTTCGTTGGCCTGGCTGCAGCCACTGCCGCTCTCGGCGTCGCGATCGGCTGGTGGTTGTTCCTGATCGGCCTGCTCGCTACGCTCCTCGCGGTGATCGGCTTCGTGTTCGAGTACTACCGCGGCCACTACGCCCACTGAGCGTGACCCGCGGCACGATCATGCTCGTGCGGCCGACTTTGCTGATCACCTCACCCGGCGAAGAAATCGGTCAGGACTGGAGCGAGGACGCCGGGATCCACGTTATGGGCCTGATCCTTCAGGATCCGCAGCTGACCGTGCGGCATCGCCCTGCTCAGCGTCTTGGCGGCGCCCGGCATGAACGCGAAGCTCGCGTCCCCCGCGATCACCAGGGCTGGAACCGCCAGCTGGGCAGCTAGATCGGTGGGCGCTGACCAGCGATCACCGATGATGGTGGCGTGGTCGTACGCGAGCGTGGGCGCGATGGCCTCCATGCTCGGCCAGAACGGTTCCCGGCGCATGGCCCCGACCTGGTCGCCCGGCGTGCCGACGAACCGCATGAACAGCTCTATCGCGTCGCCCCGGCGACCGTCGGCCAGAGTCCGTCGTAGCTCCTTCAGATACTCGGTCCAGGACTCCTCGGCATCGGGGGCGTCGTTGTGCGGAGCGTCGTACATGGCGATCCTGCCGATCCTCCCGCTAAGGCGGACGGCCGCATGCATGGCCAGGGTTGCGCCCGAGGAGTGGCCATACAGGAACGCCGAGCCGCCAGCGTGGTCAATCAGCGCATCGATGTCCTCGATCTCCCGGTCCACCGCGTAGGGCGGAGTGTTCCCGCTCCCGACTTGCGCCTCACTTCACCGTCTACGGCTACGACCGTCGCGGGCGCGGCGGTGGCTCTGACTGTCGGCCTGCTTCAGCGGGGCTTGGCGGCGATCAGCAAGAACCGGCGCTGCCGCAGCCGAACTGGCCAGATCCCGGGCCTCTCGTGCGCGGCCCGGAGCTGCTCGAGGCAGTCGCCGAGACTGAACTCAGGGATAGCCCAGCTGACCACGCGCAAGTAGTACACGACCGCGCCGACGTCGTGTAGGGCGTGGCGCTCCTCGCCGCGGACGGCGGCCCGCACGGACAGGTCAGCGTCTTGCACCTGCCGACGCGCAAGCTGAAGCCAGCTGTCGGGCCGCTGGGGGACCTGCAGGCCGAGCAGGCGGTACAGATCGTCGTAACTGTGACAGTCGACCTGCTGGGTGATAAACGTGCCGCCAGGTGACAAAACTCGGCTTACCTCGGCGGCGAGAAACGACTCGTGCCTGTTGGCGACGAGCCCGAATGCCCCATCGGAGAATGGCATTCGGCCGCGCTGGGCGCCACTCTGCTCCACATTGTCCGGGGCGCCCTCGTCCTGGACGACCGGTATTCCCAGCGGGCGAAGCCGCATCGCGGCGACCGGGACATTCGGCGGCCAGGCTTCGGTGGCAACCGTCTTCCGCGGGCGCGCGGACAGCTTCGAAAGGCGCTCGCCGCCGCCTGTGCCCATGTCCAGCATGCTGCTCGCCAATTCGGCCCGGCGAGCCAGCTCTCTGGGGTAGCTCCACGGCAACGATCCCGTCGTCGACCGCGACGCGAGCCAGGAGAAATCCCATCCGGAAAACGGAGCGGCTACCGCTTCGTCGACCAGGTCATCGAACGTCGACACTGCAACAGCCTTGCACAGTAAGCCGGACCAATCCGGACCGTGTACGCCTGTTTGGCAACCGCCAGCGACGTTTCAGACAACCGTGACCGACGTTTCATGCGACGGTGTCGATTTGCTGTCCGCTTTGTTCAGGTCTGTGGTCGACGGTTGCATGAAAGCACTCCGCGGGTGCTACTCAGAGCAGTCAGCGCCGCCCTCGGCACTGGTTTCAACCAAGATCACGACGTCCTAGGCCGCTCCAGCTCATCCAGAAAGCCGACATCCCTGCGGTTTCCTGCGCTTATGAAGTCGATTTGCGGTCTTTGCGCGCAGGAAACCGCAGGGATGTAGTCGCTATCTAGTGCTGGTCCACGTCGGCGCCGGGCTCGGCGCCACCGGAGCCAGCCGGCAGCGACTCCTGGCCGTGCCCGTTGCCCTCGACTGCATGACCGTTGCCGTGACCATTTCCGTGGCCGTCGGCGTGCGGCTCGGGCAATGGGATGCTCTCGGTCACCACGTTGTACAACCGCTCGCGCATCTTGCCCATAGCGCCGCGCATCCGCGGTGCCTGGACTTCGCCTTCACCGGCTTCGAGAGCTGGCAGCGGCGGGATCTGAGTCCGGCTGGTGAGTACGGCCAGAGCTTCTTCGTCGACAGGCCTGGTCTCCTCGATGAACTCGCCACCGGGCAGCTGCCGGATGATTCCTGTCTCCACGCCGTGCTCGAGCAGATGCCTGTCCTTGCGCTGGAGGGCAAGGCAGATCCGTTTAGTGATGATGTACGCGAGAACAGGGGCGACGAAGATCGCGACCCTCGCTATCCAGGTCGTCAGGTACAGCGAGATATCGAGGTGATCAGCGATGAGGTCATTGGCGCCCTCAGCCCAGAGCACGCCGTAGAACGTGACCACGGCTATGCCGATCCCCGTCCTGGCCGGCGCGTTCCGTGGCCGGTCGTTAATGTGGTGCTCACGTCTGTCGCCAGTGACCCACTGCTCCATGAATGGCCAGAGAGCCGCAAGGGTGAACACCAGGCCCAGTGGTACCAGGGCAGGTATGAACACGTTGAAGGCGAAGGTGTGCCCGAAGACCACCCACTGCCACGCGGGCATGACACGCAGCGCACCCTCGAGCATGCCCATGTAGAAGTCGGGTTGCGAGCCCGCCGACATGGCCACGGGGTTGAACGGGCCGTACAGCCAGATGGGGTTGATCTGGGCGAAGGTCCCCGCCAGCGCCAGCACCGCGAAGGTGAAGAAGAAGAACGCTCCGGTCTTCGCCATGAAGTACGGGTACATCGGCGCGCCGACGACGTTTTCGTTCGTCCGGCCCTTCCCCGGCATCTGCGTGTGCTTCTGGTGGAACATGATGAACAGGTGCGCGGTGACTAGCGCGAGGATCAGGCCGGGAATCAACAGCACATGCAGGATGTACAGCCGGGGGATGATCACATGACCGGGGAACGGGCCGCCGAAGAGGAAGAAGGCCAGGTACGTCCCGACCAGCGGGATCGACTGCATGACGCCTTCAAGGATGCGCAGGCCGGCGCCTGACAGCAGGTCGTCTGGCAGTGAGTACCCGAACAGGCCCTCGACCAGGCCGAGGGTGAGTAGCGTTATGCCGATCAGCCAGTTGATCTCGCGCGGCTTGCGGTAGGCACCGGTGAAGAAGATCCGGATCATGTGCGCGAAGATCGCGGCCATAAACAAGTCGGCAGCCCAGTGGTGGATCTGCCGCATGAGCAGTCCGCCCCGGACGTCGAAGCTGATGTTCAGCGTCGAAGCATAGGCCTCGCTCATCCTGACCCCGCGCAACGGTACGTACGCGCCGTGGTAGACGACTTGGGTCATGCTGGGCTGGAACCACAGGGTGAGGAACGTCCCGGTGAGCAGGAGGATGATGAACGAGTAGAGGATGATCTCGCCGAGCAGGAACGTCCAGTGGTCGGGGAAGACCTTCCGGAGCAGGACGCGAACGCCGCGGGCCCCGTGGAACCTGTCGTCCAGCCAGCCGCCAACGCCCTCGAGCGCCCGATCTACGCTCATGATCGCTCCCAGAAGCTCGGCCCGACGGGCTCCTGGAAATCGCCCAGGGCGATGAGGTAACCCTGCGAGTCGACGCCCATCGGCAGTTGCGGCAGCGGCCTGGTGGCCGGCCCGAAGATGACCCTGGCCCCTTCTGTGGCATCGAAGGTCGATTGGTGGCACGGGCACAGGATGTGGTGCGTCGTCTGCTCGTACAGAGCCGCCGGGCAGCCCACGTGTGTGCAGATCTTGGAGTAGGCCACGATGTTGTCCACGGTCCAGTTCTGGACCACTTTGTTCGGCACCGCGTGGTTGACCGGGGTGAACTGGAGCTGGCCGGGGCGGAACTTGATCAGGGTGACAGCCGCTTTGGCCATGGCGTCGTCGTCGTCGAGATAGCCCTCGGGCCCGACGCTGATGATCGAGCCTGGCGAGTTGAACTCGGCTGCAGTGATCGGCCGGCCTGTCCCGTAGACAAGCAGGCGGAGGCCCCTGCGCCAGACGGTGTGGTCGAGGCTGGTGCCGGGCAACGGGCCAAGGTCGCGCAGCAAGAATATCGGCGCGACCGCCAGCGGGACGGTAGCCGCCAGCAGCGTGCGCCTGACAAGCGGGCGCTTGACGAACTGGCTTGTGTCCGCGCCTTCGGTGAAGGTCTGCTTGAAAGCCTCGCGATCCTTCTCATCGGACCGCATCAAGTGGCGCTGCTCGGTTATCTCGACGTCGGGCATTAGGTGCCTGACCCAGATGGTGGCGCCGACGGCGAGCAGCAGGAAGGTCAGGCCCAGGCAAGTGCCCAGAACCAGGTTGGAGTGCCACGCACCGTCGATAGAGCCAACTCCGATGATCGCGTACGCGACCAGGAAACCGAATCCGGCCACCATCGCGAGCAGGAAGCACGCGGCGACTAGTCGCTCGGCCCGCTTAGCCCTAGCCGGATCCTCTGGTTCGGCGGGCAGTTCGCGAGTCGCTGGCTGCCGGGCCGCCGCCTCCTCGGTCAGCAGCGTGCGTGAAGCTGCTGGCGGCGGAGTTCCAATAACCCGGCGCGGAGTGCGGCGACCCTCCGGCTCAGCGTCGGCGGGGGTAGCGCCGTGAGCCTCGCCGCTGGTCAGGTACTCAGGCCAAGACTGGTCACCGGAGTCTCCGGAGCCGCGCAGTCCTGGGGAGTTGATGTCACTCATGAGCCTTCCTGTGCTTCGCAGTGATCCAGAGTGCAGCCAGCACCATGAACAGCAGTAGGCCGAGGAACGCGACCAGGCCCTCGGTAACCGGGCCGACCCGGCCGAGGCTGAAGCCGCCGGGGTTGGGCTCGGCCCGAACCTGGGTGACGTAAGCGATGATGTCCCGCTTCTCCTGCGGGGTAACGGTGAGGTCGTTGAAGACCGGCATCGCCTCGGGCCCGGTCAGCATGGCCTCGTAGATCTGCGTCGGAGTCGACTCAACCAGGGACGGGGCGAACTTGCCGTTGGTCAGCGCGCCGCCGGCGCCGACGAAGTTGTGGCAGGCCGCGCAGTTGGCGACGAACAGACGCTGGCCGAGCCCGAGGTTGGCGCCAGCCGAGCTCACCTGGGCGGCGGACGGGATCGGCGGACCGCCGCCGAGTGACTGAATGTAGGCGGCGATCGCGTGGGTCTCTGCCGTGGTGAAACGCGGCGGCTTACGGTCATTCTCCGCGGAGGCCTCGCCGGGTGGCATCCGGCCTGTGCTCACCTGGAAGTCGACGGCGGCAGCGCCGACGCCGATGAGACTGGGAGCAATGTTCTGCTGGCCTTGGGCAAACTGGCCGTGGCAGGTCGCGCAGGTTGCCAGGAACAGGTTGCGGCCCCGGACAATCTGCGCGGCGTTAGCGGCGGCCGGCGAGGACGCCGACGCATTGCCGCTGCTGGTGACGACGGCGTAGCCAACACCGATCAGGACGAGCACGAACGCGACCACGACATAACCCGCTGCCGGGTGCCGCCGCCTCGCAGTGATCCAGCTCACAGCTAACCCCAGTTCCCGGTCAATGGATCAGGTAGATGGTCGTGAACAGGCCGATCCAGACCACGTCCACAAAATGCCAGTAGTACGACACCACAATTGCGCTGGTCTGCTGCTCGAGCGTGAACTTCTTGGCAGCGAAGGTCCGGCCAAGCAGGAACAGGAACGCGACGAGTCCGCCGCTGACGTGCAGGCCGTGGAATCCGGTGGTGAGGAAGAACACCGATCCGTAGTTGCTCGACGCTATCGTCACGTGCTGCTTGCGGATCAGGTCCAGGTACTCATAACCCTGGCCGCACACGAAGTACAGGCCCATGAGGAAGGACAGCACGTACCACTCGCGCAGTCCCCACCTGGGGACGTTCCAGATCCGGGCGGAGCGCCGGATCTGGTGCCGCTCGACCGCGAACACACCCATCTGACAGGTCACGCTCGACAGCAGCAGCACGATCGTGTTCGCCGTGGCCAGCCCCAGATCGAGGTGGGCCTTGGGCCATGGCTGGCCAAGCCCCTTGTCGACCGAACGAATCGTGAAGTACATCGCGAACAGTGCCGCGAAGAACATCAGCTCCGACGACAGCCAGATAATCGTGCCCACGCTGACGAGGTTGGGCCGACTGGTAACTCCCCTGGGAGCTACCTCAGTAGATGCTGTGACCACGAGGCCATTATTACGACACCGCGTAGGCGTGCGTAGCCCGACCCCCTGGGTCGGTACCATCCTTTGCCATGAAGGTTGTCGTGTATAGCCATGATGCCGACACTCGGGCCAGAGTGCGCCTCGCGATCGGCCGCCGTCCGGCCCCTGACGTGCCGGAGGCTGAGATCATCGAGGTCGCCACTGAGCCGATGCTGTTCCGGCTGCTCGACGCCGGCGGTGCCGACGTGATGATCCTCGACGGCGAGGCGCAGCCAGCTGGCGGGATGGGCGTCTGCAGGCAGGCTAAGGACGAGATTTACAACTGCCCGCCGGTCCTGCTGATCATCGGACGGCCCGATGACGGCTGGCTGGCGACCTGGTCACGGGCCGACGCGGTGGTCAGCCACCCCATCGACCCGGTCGCCCTGGCACGTGAGCTCGCCGGGCTGATGCGGCAGCGGGCCTCGGGCAGCGCGATCGTCCGGACCTGAGCGACGTCCCTGGAAGGCCGGATGTGACCAGGCTTTTCCACCAGAATGGGAACGGGCAGCCCGGCCAGCAGTAGCCTGCCGGCCAGATCAGGATCGAGGTCGCGGTAAGTGGATTCGCGTACAACCTGGCCGGCCCTGATCGGCGCGCTGATCAGGGGCGAGCACCTGGCTGCCGACGAGACCGCCTGGGCCATGAACGAGATCATGGAGGGTGCGGCGACGCCGGCCCAGATCGCGGGCTTCGGCGTGGCCCTCAGGATTAAGGGCGAGACTGCCGGCGAGGTGACCGGACTGGCGCAGGCCATGCTTGACCACGCGACCCCGATCACCATAACGGGCCGGACCGTGGACCTGGTCGGCACCGGGGCAGACGGTGCACATACCGTGAACATCTCGACGATGGGCACCTTCGCCGCCGCGGCCGCGGGTGCCCGCATGATCAAGCACGGCAACCGGGCGGCTTCCTCGGCCTGCGGCACCGCCGACGTCCTCGAGGCCCTGGGCGTGGTCATCGACCTGCCGGCGGCGGCGACCGAGCAGCTGGTGGCGGAGGTCGGTGCCGGTTTCCTGTTCGCGCCCCTGTACCACCCGGCGCTCCGGCACGTGATCGTGCCGCGACGCGAGCTGGGCGTGCCGACGGTCTTCAATATCCTCGGCCCGGTCGCGAACCCCGCCCGGCCCGTGGCGCAGGCGCTTGGCGTGGCTGACGCGCGGACCGGGCCGGTCCTGGCCGGGGTGCTCGCTGCGCGCGGCTGCACTGCGCTGGTCTTCCATGGCGAGGACGGCCTGGACGAGCTGACCACGACCGCTCCGTCGACGGTCTGGATCGTGCACGACGGCACCGTCAGCCAGACCACATTCGATCCAGCTGAGATCGGGATCCCCCGCGCAGTCCCGGCCGACCTCCTCGGCGGTGATCCCGCGCACAACGCGGGCGTGGTGCGCGAGTTCCTGGCTGGCCAGCCGGGTCCGATCCGTAACACTGTGCTGCTGAATGCCGGAGCAGCGCTGGCCGCGGAGGCCGGCGTGGCCGGACCGGATGAGCTAGCTCCGGCGCTCGCGGATGGCTACCAGCGAGCGGCTGAGGCCGTCGACTCCGGCGCTGCCGCCAACCTGCTTGAGCGCTGGGTGGTTGTCAGCCGCGATCTGGCCGGCAAGTAGCGGCTGCAGCGACCGGGTCGGCCAGGACAAGGGCCCGATCGTCAGGACTCGGTGTCGATCGTCAGGACTCGGTGTCGATCGTCAGGACTCGGTGTAGCCGATGCTGAACGCGGCCTCGAGGTCGTGCCGCGAGTACGTGCGGAAAGCGATGTGCGTCTCGGTGTGAGTGACTCCGGCGACCTTGTTCACGGTGCCGGGAATCACGTCGCCTAGCTCCTCGTGCGTTCGCACCCTGACGATGGCGACCAGGTCAAACTCACCAGTCACTGAGTAGACCTCAGTGACGGCGGGGATCTGAGCGATCTCCTCGGCGGTCTCGGGGATGCGCGCCACGTCGGCCTTGATCAGAACGATTGCGGTGACCACAGCTCGCCTCCTCGGCCGCCGGATCGCGCGCCCCGCGGCGGCAGTAGCGTACCGCCGGATCAGCTGGCGATGCGGACGAGCCGGCTTCCTTCGCCTGGCAGGCACTGGTCTGGCAAGCATTGGTCTGGCAAGCACAGTCCGGCAGGCCGGACTCCGGCGGCCAGACCCAGAAGCCCGGCTAGCACATCCGCGGTCGCCTTGGCGTCGGGCAGCGCACGGTGGCACGGGGGAGTCCTAGCGGCGAAGTACTCGGCCAGCGTCGCAAGCCGGCAGTCCGGAACGTCATGCTCAGTGAGCAGCAGCCTGGCGAGGACTGCGGTATCCAGCACCGCGACCGACGGCCAGCCGATCCCGGTGTACGCGCAGGTCGCAGTCAGGAATCCGAGGTCGAATGGCGCATTGTGAGCGACCAGCACACAGTCACCGGCAAAGGCCAGGAATGCTCGTAGTGCGGGGCCGGCCGGCGGAGCGCGCCTGACCATGTCGTCGGTGATGCCGGTTAGCCCCGTGATATCGGCGGGGATGGGGCAGGTGGGCCGGACCAGGGATGAGAACTCACCGGTCAATTGCCCGCCGGTCAGCCGCACTGCACCGATCTCGGTGATCTCGGCCTGCTCAGGCGCCCAGCCGGTGGTCTCGACGTCGACTACGACGAAGCTGAGATTTGCGAGCGGTCCGATCACGATCTTCACGTTAGGACCCGGTGCCGACAGTCCGGTCAAGGCGCGCCGGGACACTGATCCGCTGAGTCTGCAGTGGATGCATTGACCCGAATAAGAAAACGGTGACCTTCGCAAAAGGAGCGGCCGTTATCGCGTCGTTACCCGCTTAACGGGCCAGTGGGACATCCGGTACTTAGGGTGAGAGTGTGCGAAGCGGTTGAATCCGCTCTCGTGCCGCCGCTAAGGTCATGCAGCAAGCCGATCGCTTAGCAGCCGCCATTCGGCGGCGGCGAGCGGCCGCAGCCGAATCTCTGTGCCTGTCAGTTCGGCGGACCGGAGAACCGGGGACCCAAGCGACGGTGCAGGTGCGGCACCGTCAGGGGTGAATCGGCCAGTGCCAGGCCGTAGGGCGGACTTCCACAGCCCGAACCCGTCAGCTGACCCGGTAGGCCGACAGTGGAAGAAGGGGCGTGTCACGCAGGTGCATACGGCGCCGTCGGTTCGCAGGATCGTCAGGCAACGTGTCGCGGCACTGACCGTTGCGGTCTTCGCCGCCGGGCTGCTTCTCGGCGTAACGAGCAGCGCCGGCGCCGCCCCCGCGGCGTCGGTCAGCCAGGTCCAGGCCAAGCTCAAGCGCCTGCAGACGCAGGTGGACAAGCTGGACCAGCAGTACGACCAGGTGGAGCAGGAGTGGCTCGCTACCAAGCAGCGCCTGCAGCTGATCGACGGGGAGATTGCCGCCGACTCGAAGAAGTTCGCCGGGCTGCGCGCGGAGATCGAGCGGATCGGCGTGACCGACTATGAGGACGGCAACCTCAACTCGTCGATGGCGCTGCTGACGTCGGGCAACCCGCAGCGGATACTCGACACGTCGTCGATCTTGCTGGAGCTGTCCGATGCCAATAGCTGGCAGATTGCCGACTTCATTGCGGCGACTAGGCAGCTGTCGAACGCGCAGTTGCAGGCCCAGCGGACCAAGGCCGGCCTCAAAGAGCTGAAGGACGGCCTGGCAAAGCGGCGGCATGAGCTCAACACGCTGGTCGCTAATCAGCAGTCCCTGCTGAGCACGCTGACCACGTCCCAGCAGGCCGGGCTCGGCCCTGGCGGCGGGCAGACCGGCATCAAGTACACCGGCCCTACCTCCACGCAGGCGGAGAAGGCGGTCAAGTTCGCCTACGACGCGGTTGGCTGTCCCTACCTCTACGGCGGTACTTCATGCTCGCCCGGTTACGACTGCTCGGGCCTGACGATGGAGGCCTGGGCGAGCGCCGGCGTCTCGATCCCGCGTACCAGCTACGACCAGGAAGCGGACCTGCCCCAGGTTGACCTAGCGCCCGGAGACCCGGAAAAGTATCTCGAGCCGGGTGACATCCTCGGCTTTGCAGGCAACAGCCATGTCGGGATCTATGTCGGGGGCGGCAAGCTGATAGACGCTCCGCATACCGGGGCCGATGTCGAGCTGATCTCGCTCACCGGCTGGTACTCCGAGGAACTCGACGAGGCTGTCCGGCCGTAGCACTCGGCAGGGCCGCACCACCACGCCGAGTACGATCAGTTCTTCAGATGACCAAGGTACTGATCGTCACCAACGACTTCCCGCCTCGCCGCGGCGGGATCCAGTCGTTCGTGCACGCGCTGGCGACGAGGCTTCCGGCTGACGGGGTTGTGGTGTACGCCCCGGCCTGGGACAGCGCGGCCGAGTTCGATGCACGGCAGCCCTTTCCTGTGCTCAGGCACCCCGGCTCGCTGATGCTGCCGCTGCCCTCGGTGGGGGCGCGGGCCTGCGCGCTGCTGGCCGAGCACGGGTGCGACACTGTGCTGTTCGGCGCCGCTGCGCCGCTCGGGCTGCTCGCGCCACGGCTGCGCCGGGCCGGGGCGAAGCGGCTTGTCGGGCTCACTCACGGGCACGAGGCAGGCTGGGCCGCTCTGCCCGCCGCCAGGTCGCTGCTGCGACGGATCGGCGACGAGGTGGACGTGCTCACCTACCTGGCCGAGTACTTCCGCATCAGGATGGCCAGGGCGCTGTCCGGCGAGGCCGCCAGCCGGATGGTCAAGCTTGCGCCTGGAGTGGACCCAGTCACCTTCAGGCCGGGCGCCGGAGGTTCGCGCGTTCGCGGCAAGCTCGGCATTGCGCCTGAACGACCCGTCGTGGTCTGCGTCTCCCGGATGGTGCCGCGCAAGGGCCAGGACATGCTGATCAAGGCGTGGCCGGCAGTACGCGAGCGGGCAGCTGGTGATCCGCTGCTGCTGCTCGTCGGCGACGGCCCCGACCGGACCCGGCTGGACCGCATGGCCCACGCGGCTGGCGTGGCCGACTCGGTGCTGTTCAGCGGCCCGGTCAGCTGGGCTGACCTGCCTGCCTATTACGACGCCGGCAACATCTTCGCCATGCCCTGCCGGACCCGGCGGGCCGGCCTGGACGTCGAGGGCCTCGGGATCGTGTACCTCGAGGCCTCGGCAACCGGGCTGCCCGTCATCGGCGGCGACTCCGGGGGCGCTCCGGACGCGGTGATCGACGGCGAGACCGGATATGTGGTGCCGGGTCGCGACCACCGCGTACTCGCCGACAGGCTCATCCAGCTGCTGGCCGATCCGGCTGGCGCCGCGGCCATGGGCGACAAGGGCCAGGCCTGGATTGACCGCGAATGGACTCAGGACCTGGTGGCCGCGAGACTTCAGCAGATCCTGGCCGGCGGCCCTCAGCGTGTGTAGAGGGCCTCGATGTCACTGACGAAGTCCTTACAGACCAGAGCGCGCTTCACTTTGAGCGACGGCGTCAGGTAGTCGTTGTCAGCGGTGAAGTCCACCGGAAGGATCTTGAACTTGCGGATGGACTCGGCCCTGGAAACGGCCAGGTTCGCATCGTCCACGGCAGCCTGGATGTCGGCAATCAGATCCGGATCCGTGGCCAGATCCGCCACGGTCGCGTCGGCTGGCTTGGCGTGCTGTCGCTTCCAGTGCTCGAGCGCCTCCTCATCGAGAGTGATCAGGCAGGCGATGAATGGCCGCTTGTCACCGACCACCATGCACTGGCTGATCAGCGGGTGCGCCCGCAGCCGGTCCTCGAGCACCGCCGGCGCGACGTTCTTCCCGCCGGCCGTGACGATGAGCTCCTTCTTCCGGCCGGTAACCCGCAGAAAGCCTTCGTCGTCGAGTGAGCCGAGGTCCCCGGTGTGCAGCCACCCCTCGCCGTCCAGAGTCTCGGCCGTTGCCGGCTCGTTGTGCCAGTAGCCGGCCGTGATGATGCCGCCGCGCAGCAGGATCTCGCCGTCGTCGGCGATCCTCGTGCTGACGCCAGGGAGAGGCTGGCCGACGGTGCCGACCTTGTTGCGCCTCGGCCGGTTAACCGTGGCGGCAGCCGATGTCTCGGTCATGCCATAGCCCTCGAGCACCGTGATCCCGGCGCCGCGGAAGAAGTGGCCGAGGCGCTCGCCGAGCGGCGCGCCGCCGGACACGGCGTATGTCACCCGGCCGCCCACGGCAGCGCGCAACTTTGAGTAGACGAGCTGATCGAAGATCGCGTGCCTAACCTGCAGGCCGAGACCTGGCCGGCC
>Ga0335074_10010666_pt1 | contig 12856 bp, 16 predicted proteins | sample Lox_Sample_23_FD_206715 | JGI IMG/M metagenome (GOLD analysis project Ga0335074, IMG submission 206715) | Soil microbial communities from Loxahatchee National Wildlife Refuge, Florida, United States - Lox_Sample_2.3 | ecosystem: Environmental > Terrestrial > Soil > Wetlands | place: USA...
CGGGTTATAATTTAATGGTAGAATGCTTAATTTGGGTTTAAGTTATTGTTCGTTCGAATCGAACTAACCCGAAACTTAAAGATTAAAAATCTCTTTGCTATTATTCAGCTAGCCCCGGCGGGGCTCACCCACGCTTAAGCTCTTAGAGTGAGTTTTAATAATGGTTTTATACGCAATTTAATTGGTAGGTGTGAGTGGGTTTTCGGATCTGAGAATTGGTTGTAATTCTGATAAATGTAAAGGAATATCAACAGGATATTTCCCTTGTGGAATAGGATTGTTTCTTGGCCTGAGTGACCCACTTCCAATCTTTTAAGTTTCTAGTAAAGAAGCATGAATCACTATTAATTAAGTGATTAAAGAAACAATATTTAATCAAAGGGAGCCTAATAAGGGCGATTATAATAATTCTGAATGGTTATCGTCAATAACTGGACACTTCCCGTGTATCGGCTAATTTGGAAAATTAAGCCTCTCGAATGAGACACAATTATTATGATTTCAGGGTTATAAGGTAAATTAACTTATACGAAAATAATGAACTTATCGATGGTTCTATTTTTAATCGGAATCATAGGTTTCATCCTAAACCGGAAGAACATTATTCTAATAATTATTTCAATTGAAATCATGCTATTAGCTGTTACATTATTCATTATTTTAAGTTCTTTTAGTTTTGACGATATTTTAGGTCAAACGTATGGAATTTATGTGATTGCTATTGCAGGGGCTGAATCCGCTATTGGATTAGGGATTTTAGTGGCCTTTTATAGATTAAGAGGTAGTATTGCTATTAAACCTTAATGTATTTAGTTCTTCTTATTTTACCACTCTTAGCCGCTATTGTAGCGGGATTTCTAGGGAGAAAACTTGGTCGAACAGGCAGTCATGTTATCACATGTGGTTCATTAATAATTACAGCATCATTAGCGTTAGTCGCTTTTTATGAAGTCGGACTGTGTCAATCTCCTGTTTCTATTAGTTTAATGAGTTGGATTGATTCGGAGTTTTTGTTAGTATCATGGGGATTTATCTATGATAGTTTAACTGTCTCTATATTATTACCAGTGTTATTCGTATCGGCTTTAGTCCATATTTACTCTATTGGTTATATAAGCGAAGATCCACATAATCAAAGATTCTTCTCATATCTATCAATATTCACTTTCTTTATGTTAATGCTTGTGTCTGGAGATAATTATCTCCTTATGTTTATTGGTCTTTTATTCTTTCTGGCCCTTTCTTAAATGAATAAGAATGAAAATCACTATATGCAAGAAAATTCTAGCCTTATCTACTAAGAGGAGTAATAAAGAATAGGGCATTGATGAATAACATGCAGGTATTTAAAATAATACCTCAGAGACTTCATGTGGTTGTTTCAATAGTTATATGGAATAAGGTATAGTCCTTCATTCCTCTAGTGTTAGGAAAGTAGCTTACTATATTTGTGTATAATTCAAATAAATATGTTTTACAATATAAATTTATCTACAAGATATTAAAATATGGTTTTTTAGCGTTTTTTATGTTTTCTGGTGCTTGGAGTTTATATGGAGAAAAGGTTCGAAAGATACTTTTCACTTTTTTCTTGTTTGTTCTATTAATTTCCCTTATCATATTCTTACCATTTTTATATTTGGGTATTCTATTAATTTTCTTTGTCAGATCCTTACCTTTTTTTTTTTATGTTAATTTTCTATTATATGAAAATGTAGAGGGAGAATATAATACTAGTGAATATGATTCTGTATCTGAGTGCTATTCGGAAAACCCACCAAAATATAGTAAAAGGGGTAAGAAAGGGACTTCAAGACCGAAAGGCCTTAAATACACTAAAGCCTATAAAGAATCTATGACTCTTTCTGATTTTCTTAAAGAAGCGCTGATTGGTCTACTTCTAGGTGATGCTCACGCTCAACGCTCAAAACCCAATCATAATGTACGATTAGTCTTTGACCAATCCGAAGCGGAACATTCCGAGTATCTTAAATACCTATTTACTTTATTTGAACCTTATGTAGGAACCCCCCCAAAAACAACCGATAGGACTCCTGATAAACGAACAGGTAAGGTCTATAATAGTCTTTATTTTAAGACTTTGGCCTTTCCTTGCTTTAATTTTTTAGTTGATCTTTTTTACCCTAAAGGTGTTAAGGTAATTCCCCCAACAATTGGGGAATTATTAACCCCAATCGGATTAGCCTTTTGGATCATAGACGACGTGCCCGGTGGAATTAGTCACGGGAACCTTTTTCTCCACACAGATAGCTATACTATTGAAGAGGTTCAAAAATTAATTACTGTTCTACGTACAAAGTTTAACCTAGATTGTTGGGAGACCTTACGAAGACCTGGACAATATGCTATTTATATTCCTAAGCGAGAACTACATAAGGTTCGAAAGTTAGTAAGTCAATTCATGCATCCTTCTATAATATATAAGATTTCGGGAGATTAGTCGGTTAGTTACTCCATTAGTTTACTGTTTTTCCTTTATTATTTTTTAAACCCTTGAAGCTGGGTATTTATGCTTAGGGTAATCCTTAACAGGTTATAACCACCTCCATACTATCTACATAGAACACCTAGAATCCGCAGGTTTTAATTGTATGTTTTTACTGGACCTGGATACTTTATAATAACCAAATATAGTATAGTAAAACCAACTAGAAGAAAAAATGTGGGAAGGTGTAGGAATTTCTTCTTACTTATTAATTAATTTCTGGGTTACCCGTCTTCAAGCAAATAAAGCTGCAATTAAAGCCTTAGTAACCAACAGAGTTGGAGATTATTTTTTCAGTATTGGTCTGTTCGCATTTTTTGGGTCATTGGGCAATCTCGACTACTCAACTATTTTCTCTCTTGCACCTGTAATCAATCAAGATATTATCACAATAATTGGTATTTGTTTGTTATTAGCAGCTATAGGAAAATCGGCTCAATTAGGTCTTCATGTATGGCTTCCACCAGCCATAGAGGGTTGAAAATTAAATATTAACGCACTATTTGTAACACTACTTTTCATTCTAGTCGCTCATACAATCACAATGTTCAAATTTGCGGTAGTTGACTCAGACTTTCTGATGATGTTACTTCCTCCAGTCGGACCCTTTTTTAGCTCTTCCCAAAACTACACAGGATATCATTACCGGTAATATGCTAGGTGATGGTAGTATCGGTTTTACAAAAGGTCGAGATGGTAAGTCAGCTACGAATGCTCGTTATAGCATGACAATGATGGCATCATCTAAACCTTATATGCAATTTGTGTTAGACCGAGTATATGGAGTCTTTTCTAGAACAGGACTAATTCCATACCCAAACACAAATCTTTCACAAGACGCTGGTAAAGAAGTAACACAATACTACTTTGCTACTCTCTCTTCCCCACTATTTACCTCATTACAAGCGTTATGGTACCGATGGAGTGTAGTAACAGGTAAGTATGTTTAAATTGTACCTCTAATAATTGTCGACATTTTTACGCCACTAGTCCTAGCGCATTGGATTATGGAAGATGGATACTTCGATGGATACGGTCGTTCGCAGACTCTGATTCTTTGTACGGAATCGTTTACTAAACTAGAATGCGTACTTTTACAGGAAGCACTTGGCAAACTAGGGATTGTTAGCACACTAAAAATCCGTAATAAGGTTAAAGAAACATACCGTATCCGTATCTCTAAAAAGTATGCCTTTAGTTCGGGAACTAGTAACACCACATATGCATCAAACTTTCATGTACAAATTAGGTTAAGATTAGGGCCCTCTTAAAACTCCACTATATGCTGAAACCCATAAAGCCTTTAACACTATTAATTCCATTCCCTCTTAAATCCCCAGCCCCTTCGGTTTTGACTTTTTAGTAACAACTAAAAAGGCGGATTCTATTTGGACAATAGAAAGTAGTAAAATATGTAAAGGATATAATAATTGGCAATCAGCAGGAAAATAATAGTACTGGATTATATCCTAATGCTATTTCTATAAAATACCCTAGAGACTTCATGTGGAGTTCTATATCTATAGAAATTACATAGTCCAACCAATCATGAAAGTGATTGCTAATTTTCGGCCAACTCCAGTATCCGCTTTAATCCACGCTGCCACTTTGGTAACCGCCGGGGTTTATCTACTTCTACGATCTTCACCAATCTTAGAATATGGTTCTACTCCTTTAATTATGATTACATGGTTAGGTGCTTTAACAGCTTTCTTTGCAGCGACAACAGGTTTATTACAAAATGATCTCAAACGAGTAATTGCTTATTCTACAATGTCACAAATGGGTTATCTTGTTTTAGCCTGTGGTCAAAGGTAGGCCTCAGAAAAAACATCTTTCAATGCTAAGAAATCTCAAGGTACAGGGTACTTTTACAGTGAGAATACCTATTACTGGACTGACGATTAGCAGGTATTTTCTTTAAAATACCCCAGAGACTACACAGGATGAGTTCTTGTTGTTTAAACGAAAACTAAGAAATAGTCCCATTCACTTAATCGATTGTTTTAAGTGAGAACCTCAATCTTCTTCGAAGATTGCCAATGGCTCATTTATACCTTTCAAATTTCAACTGATCTTCTAGATATGAGTTATGCTTTTGTTCCTTCTCTAGTATTCTCTCGTCACTACGTTTCTCCAGAAGATAAGGAGAAACTATCTAAGGCTCTTCCTTCTTCATTTGATGAGATCATCACAGGGATAATACTGGGTGATGGAAACATGAGAATGAATGGTAAACATGCTCTCCTTAGTGTTCAACAGAAGAACAAGGAGTTTGTGAACCATCTTTGGTTCATCTGTAATAGACACGGTATTGTTGCCAATCCTGTTAAGGAAATGGTCAGATCGGACAAGAGATTCCACAAGACGACTATTATTTATGTATTCCAGACCCTAACTCTTCCCTATTTGACTAATTTATACAAACAATGGTATCGAAAATTAGGGAAGGGTACTATCAAAATGATTCCTGTTGACATTGGGAGAACTCTTAGCCCTCTAGCCATTGCCTATTGGATTGCTGGTGATGGGGCATTTGACAAGTCAAGAAGTAGAGTTATTCTCTGCACAGATAGCTTTACGAAAGATGAATGTTCACTACTTCAAGATGTTTTGTTAGAGAAGTATAACATTGAGACATATCTTAAACTTAATGGTGTCAAATCAAGGGATCAGTACAGAATTGTCATTCCAAAAAGAGAATTGGAGAAATTCCAGACTCTGGTTGTAGCGCATCTTCACCCTTCTATGTATTACAGAGTTGGACTTTAAGGTTTTTAAACACTTCGATTAGAATCTGCTTTCACAATATCAACTTGCATTATTTCATTTAGTCAACCATGCTTTTTTCAAGGCTCTATTATTTTTAGCTGCGGGGGCGATTATTCATGCGCTTAATGATGAACAAGATCTTCGTAAAATGGGAGGCTTAGTTACTCTGCTGCCTTTCACGTATACGATGTTTTTAATCGGTTCTTTTAGTCTGATAGCTGTACCTTTTCTTACTGGATATTATTCTAAAGAACTTATTATCTTAATTGGTTATAGTCAATATCTTGTTTCAGGTAATTTTGGATTTTGGCTTACAACAGTATCTGCAGTTCTTACTGCAATATACTCTTCAAGATTATTATATTTAACATTCTTTGGTTACCCTAATGGTAATCGAAACACTTATAATTCTATTCACGAAGCTTCTTTAATTATGGCTATCCCTTTAGTGATTTTAGCGATTTTTAGTATGTTCTTTGGGTTTTTTGCTCGAGATTTATTCGTAGGTATAGGAAGTGATTTTTTTGGTTCTTCACTGTTTACCCACCCAAATTATTCTATATTAGTAGATACAGAACTTGGATTGTCTACTAATCTTAAACTATTACCATTATTTGGGACGATTTTAGGAATAGTTTCCGTTATCTTAGTATATTTTTTATTCCCTATTCTGTTAGTTAATCTGACTAATAATACTCTGGTTAGAATTATTTATCGATACTTAAATCAGGCTCATTATTTTGATAATCTATATACTAATTTTATTAGTAAACCACTATTAAATTTTGGGTATATCACTAATAAAGTATTAGATAAAGGAGTTTTTGAACTTTTAGGACCTTATGGGTTTACCTCTTTATTTATGACTGCCTCTAATAGAATAATGTCTTTGGACTCTGGGCATATTTCACATTTTGCAATATTTATTATTTTGGGGGTTTTTCTTTTTATTAGTTCAATTTTAACTATTAGTAATCCTAAATACTTAATTTTAGTTTTAGTTACTATGTTATTTCTTTAAGGAAAAATTAGAAAACTGTTTTCTCTATAAAAAAGAAAAGAAAGACAGGCTATTTCATTAAAAAGCTTGAGCTTTTTAATGAAAAGCCTGTGTAGTTCTTACTACACGGGATTAGACAAACTATGAGATTGGAGAATAGCCGTAATGCTAGTAAGATCATATACACAGAGCTAAACCCCAAAAATCTGCAAAATTGTTCACCTTTATAACACTGAACCCATAAGAACTCAAGGAACAGGTAGGTGTGTGTATAGACAGAACCGCTCAGTATACTTATAAGTGTTTGTAGTAATAGGAAATAGTTCAAAGTATCGAAGAATATGCGATACTCCTGACGGTTTTCGCCTCTGCAAGGTCAGTAGCTATATTAGTACCCGTTATCTTTTTTAGATTTATATAACCCTATAAAAGGACTCATTCCTTACAGTAAAAGTTAGGTGTCTTTTTTTTAGGGGTTATATCAGATGTTTATTATGTTAACATTTTTATTAATCATTCCGCTTTTAGGGGTAATGGGTATTTTACTCACCCCAAGCCTGGGGACGGGATCGGAAGTAACAATACATAAAAGGATTGCATTAGGAGCTTCTCTTGTAAATTTTCTATTATCATTAGTGATATGGGGTAAATTTGATTCTCGTTATAATGGATTTCAGTTTGTTCATGAATTTGATTTTATTAGTTTCTGTCATTTCAATATTGGTGTTGATGGTATTTCTCTTTTCTTCGTATTATTAACAACATTCACAATTCCAATTTGTATTTTAGCAAGTTGGAATAATATTCAAATAGGTGTTAAGAATTTTCTAATAAATTTCTTAATTCTTGAAACCATATTAATTGCCGTATTTGTGGTTTTAGATTTATTACTATTTTATATTAGTTTTGAAAGTACATTAATTCCGATGTTTTTAATTATTGGAATCTGGGGTTCTCGAGAAAGAAAGATTCATGCCGCTTATTTCTTTTTCTTAATTACATTATTAGGGTCTTTATTTATGTTATTAGGGATTTTAGCAATTTTCTTCCAATTTGGAACTACAGATTATCAAATGTTAGCTACTATTGATCTTAGTCTCTCTCGACAACGAACTTTATGGTTAGCCTTTTTCTTATCCTTCGCAGTAAAAACTCCCCTAGTTCCTGTTCATATTTGGTTACCTTATGCTCATACAGAGGCACCAGTTGCCGGTTCGATTGTATTAGCTGGTGTATTACTAAAGTTAGCTGGGTATGGAATTCTTCGTGTAATAGTAGGGATGTTACCTGAAGGTTCCAATTACTTTACACCTCTAGTATTTGCTATTTGTGCCATTAGCGTTATTTATTCATCATTAACAACCATGAGACAAATTGACCTCAAGACGATTATTGCTTATTCTTCGGTTGCTCATATGGCTGTCTCAGAAATAGGCATGTTCTCTAACTCCATTCAAGGAATTGAAGGAAGTCTGATTTTAATGATTGCGCACGGATTAGTAAGTCCGGGTCTATTTATCTGTGCTGGTATTCTTTATGATAAGTATCATACACGTCTAGTGAAATACTATCGAGGACTTGTTTCTACTATACCTCTTTTTGCCATTTGTTTCTTTATCTTTATTTTAGCCAATATAAGTACTCCGTTGAGTGCCAATTTTATTGGCGAAGTGATAACATTAATTGGATCATTTCAAAGAAATCCTATAATTACTTTGTTTGGAGCTTCTTGTATTGTGTTAACACCTGTTTATTCAATTTGGCTTTATAATCGGGTAATTTTAGGCGCCTCCAGCGTATATTTACAATTTCTAGGTGATATAAATAGACGAGAGTTTATAACTCTTTTACCCCTACTTGTTTTAGTGCTTTTATTAGGAATTTTACCTAATCTTCTTTGCGATTCTCTTCATGTTTCAGTCTCTAATTTATTATATTAATTATTTCATAAATTTGATGCCCTTATTATAATGTTTAATAAGAACCGATTATTGCAATTCACCGGGCCCAAAAAGGGATCTATTAAACAGGCCTCAGATCTCTCCTCTATGAAAACCCGGTGTCATAAAACAGCTAGCGTTTAGAATCGTTCCCCTTGGATTGGGCTCAAAAGGTTAAGTAGGTTGTAAAATTTTGACCTGTTGAAGAAAAGCCGAACCTGAGATTAATATAAGAAAGGCAAGTATAGCATAATTGGTAATGCATTCGCCTTCCAAGCGGTAGATTACGTGTTCAAGCCACGTTACTTGCATTGTGTTCAAAAAATTACCGAGCTCCCGCTAGCCCCGCTGCGTGGCCGCGCAGCGGGGTCATGGCGCAGTATTAGTTCCATTAAATACCACAATATTTAAGAATGCTAAGGCTATTGTAGCTGAGAAAGATGGTAAATTATTCAGTTTCTCAAGTATTCATGAAGCTTCAAGACAATTAAATATTGATTTTCAATCAATACGAAATTCAATTCTCTTTCTAACTTTAATTTCCAAATTGTTTTATTGTGTAAGATTGTATAGCATTTTAATGAACCCGGGGCCCCCCGTGCCCGGGCCCCGGGTGAAGATAAAAGCTGGTGTAGAAACATTAATAATTTAACATTATTTTATACCTAAAGGTGTTCTTTCAAAATTAAGAACACCTTTAGGTATGCTAGGGGAGGTTAAAGTTGAACTTGCTAAGTTAATCAAAGAAAGTCATAAAACAGGATCAACTGAATTAACTCAAGAAATTTATGAGAAATTATTGCAATTTTTCATTAATAATAAAGAACTGCTTAGTCTAGATGAGAATTTCTTATCAGAAGTTTTAGAATTAGTTAATCAAGTTTGGAACCGATCTATTTATAATAAACTGGAAGTTAAGTCATCTGAGTCTTCTGGCAATAATACATTGAATTTAAAAGGGTTAGATACTATGGCAAATGCAATTATTCAATCTAATAACCCGGGGGCCGGGCACGGGGGGCAAGCCCCGCGCTGTGGCCCCCGGGCCCGGAGAATTAGTTAAGGTAATAGAGAAAAAAGATCAACAATATCTTAATGATTTAAAATCTATGAATCAGGCTAATATTGAAATGTTTAAAGAGTAAACGCAAGCTATTATAAAAACTAATCAAGATAATATGAATCTTATTCTTAAAACACTTCCAAATATTATTACTGAAGTTGTTAAACAAATGGTTAATGAATCTTCTACATCTCAAACAAAAACTTAACCACTGAAAACACTTCTCTTCATTGTTTGAAATCTACTACATATTCTACTAAAACATTTTATATCTTATAGCCCACTATGGTTTGGATTTATCCTATTATAATAGAAATGAGGTATTACCTAATATTTTAGAAGTAAAAAACTTCTTTAAACCATTACTAACACCTAACACTATTAACTCACTACCTGAATATATTGAAAGATGGAATACTAAATATGCTGATAATTCTTCACAATCTAATTAGGAAATTTACTATCATTATCTACACTAAATAAACTATCTTAAACCTAACCTAAATACCAATCACATATTAAAATTTTCATAATACACGCTTTTTACCTCCATTATTCACACGTGGATATCTGCATTACTCTTATTTAATTAACCATCTATTCTAACCTTCTTAGAATCCCCCCTTTAAACATTCTTTATTAAACTACTCCCAATGAAGCCAAAAGTAATACAAAATGTTGACCGCAATTAATCCACAACCCCATACCCCTCCAGATTCTATCTGGAGTGACATCCAGACCTTAACCAACAACTCCCAATGAAGTCCAAAATATCCCAAAATCATAACCGCAAATAAGCCAGCACCCCATACCCCTGCCCCCTTCGGGGGGGCGGGGTGCCCATAAATCAGCAGTGCTAAACAAATATCCATATAGGGGTTCAATAATATATCCGTAGTATTGTGCGGATCGTAATTCTTCTGCCCAATATAAACCTTCAAATTGACCAGTTGGATATTGTAATGTTGTGGTTGTGTTAGAATGGTATGGTAGTAAACCAGGAATGTTTTCTGGAACTGTTACTCTAGCTTGAATAAAGCCTGTAAATGTTTCTAATTTAATCTCATTTGCATATAAAAAATCAAGATATGTTAATGGTATAGGAAATGTTATAGAATGAGGATATAAAGAGTTAACATCATAATATCTTAAATTATTACCCTTATGAATAAATAATTGGGTCGCTCCACCCCGATATCCTTTACGAATAATATCATCCATTCGATTGGATAATAATGGAATATTACAAGTTAAAAATTAGTTCTGAAGATTTTCATAGCTAATGAAGATGCACTATATGTTTCAGATACATCCACTTGATATATCTTAAAAATGTTTAAAGTTGCGGCTATCATTACATCTACAAGTGAAATTAGATCTTTATTAAGATATTCTATCAATTCTGATCTAATATCAGCTAAATTATTTAAAGTAACTTTAGAGTGGTCAAATTGACTTTTTTGAACTGGTACATTAAATATTTTAGATAATGTAGCTAAACTGCCATTTAAAATACGGTATGAATCTTTAATCACACAATGATTTTTAATAGATAGAGAAATTGTATCTTTAGTTCCATCCATAAGAATATTAAATTTTCCATGTAATGAAGCTAAGGTTTTTAAAATGAAAATAGCATCAAATCCTCCTAAGTTATGCACATAAATGGTATAACCTTTATCTAACTTTGATATATTTTTAAAACAGGTTATAAGTATATTTATACTAGCCCGCCGGGGGCGGACACGCCACCGGTGGGTGAGCCCCACCGGTGCTAGCGATCTTAAAATCTTGGGTATCTTCTAAATAATCTAAAATATAATATGTTTTTCTTATTTTTGATTCTGGATGTTCTAAATTACTTAAACAAAATCCAATTGCATAGGGTATTAATTCACCATTAGATAAGGTTACTGTTTCAATATCTAAAGATCCGATTAAAGGGTTAGGGTTTTGGGATGGCTGTAAGGGTTTAATAAATCTTCGTTTACTTTCTACAGTAAAATATAATTTGAATTCAAAAGCCGTTAATTCTTCAACAGTATAGGGCATATCTGCTAATCTTCGGATACCCTCAATCCAGTGATTTATCCATTGTTCATAAGTTATTTTAATAGTCCGATTTAAAGCATAATTTAACTGACTCCATTGCGAATTATTTTCAACAGCATAAGTAGTTACAACATTATTAAAATTTTTACTTACATATTTATGATAAATTTCAATAAATAAAGGATATTTAAATAAAACAAACCATGCTACATGTGTCAATCGTGTTGTATTAACAGGGTGAGGGAAACCTAATGATGTAACCCAAATCCCATCTCTTTTGGATCTATACTTAATATCTGCGGTAATAAAACTATCCATAATTAAAGTATATTCCCCTAATTGATTAGTATTATAATCATTTACAGGAATATTTAGATTATGAAAGGGGTTATTAGGATTATTATCAATCCAAGTTAATGTAGAGGTGTCTTCGTTGTAATCAAAATGGCCTTGTTGAGATTGGTGATTAATCACATCGTCTACTTTGTCAACATCTTTGTCAACATCTTTATTAGAGGATGGGGGTACAGAAGCATTTATACTTTGTACAGATTCTTTTAATTGACTAACACTTTGATTTAAAGTATTAATAGCTTGTAATAATGCGGGGTTTTCTTTCAAAATTAAAGTTGGTTAGCGACCTCGTGAGATGAGCTGTCCCCATACTCTCTTCTAACCTGACGCGTTCCTAAAGGTCGCACGGTTCACGGTGAGTTGCTACGCCGCAGAGTTTTTACAGGACTACCATAAGTGGCCGCGTTTTCCCGTCAAGGCATATGGTAACGTTCAAGAACACACTCCTTTAACCTCTGAGGAATTAGAAGCACCTCAGCATAACAAGCATCCTATTTTACTAGTATCTTGAAATGGTATTACTTCCAGATAAATGAAAAATCATATCAAGTTAAATATTCTTAGAATTGTTAAGCATTACATATCGTTAAATTTACCTTACTTAGAAAATTTATAAGAGCTGATTATCCATAGTTAACAACAACATATACAAAACACGCTCTACCATTACCAAAATGCCTCTAAAAAGTGTTATTAAAAAACAGTTTAAGAGCCACGGTTAAGGTGTATCCTCCCTCAAGATTCCTTTTATAGATTTTAATAACCCGATTGGGTGTATAATTTGGTGTCCCTGCATAAAATTACTCGATAAAGTGGGATACGCTAAGAAGCGTATAGTAATAAAAACGCTATCATCAAACCAAATAAAGCAATAGCCTCAGAAAGAGCGAAACCAAGAATAGCTAGAGGCATTAATTGACTTCGTAGAGAAGGATTTCGGCTAAGTGCTAGCATTAAGGCAGAGAATACAATACCAATACCAACACCAGAACCGGCCATAGAAATAGTAGCTAAACCAGCTCCAATAATTTTTGCAGAAGCGATCATATAACACCGATTATTTCAACCGAAGATTGATTAGTTATACAAGTGAATTATTGTTGACTAGCAACTGAGAATCTTACCAAATGATCGGAATGTCCTTTCCTATTTTCTTATAAGAAGGATAA
>Ga0335074_10010667_pt1 | contig 12855 bp, 9 predicted proteins | sample Lox_Sample_23_FD_206715 | JGI IMG/M metagenome (GOLD analysis project Ga0335074, IMG submission 206715) | Soil microbial communities from Loxahatchee National Wildlife Refuge, Florida, United States - Lox_Sample_2.3 | ecosystem: Environmental > Terrestrial > Soil > Wetlands | place: USA: Florida...
CCAGGTCATCTATGCTTGTAGCAACGCCGAGGCCGATGAGGGAAAGAACGCGGCGCGTGGTGACCATTGCCCTTACCCTGCCCGCGTCGTCGTCGTCATCATCGTCGTCGCCATTGAAGCACTCGTCTAGTATCCAGATGCCAATGGCACCGACGACCAGCGGGACGATAATCGGATCGATATACCGGCCGAAGAAAGAATACTCAACGACGTCACTTGCGTGATTAAGACTGGCGACATGAATTTGGTAGGCATTGGCCGGGGTGCCGTCGATGATCAAGTGTGAGGCTACGCCGGTGTAACGAATCAGGAGCGTCCCCAATGCCATCCCGAGCACCGGCATGCCGATCTCGAACGCCATGAACAGGACGGTGATGCGTATCCGCTGCGCAATGGTAAGGCGCATTTCTCCCAGAACGCCGATTGAGACGGCGAAGACATCAAGGCACAAGGGGAGAGTCAGGCCCAGTACCGTGAATTCTTGCCGCACGCTCCCCCCTTGATCGCCTGGAGTAATCGGTACAAAGCCTGGACTTTCGTTCATATCACAAAATGATGACGGGTGCGGCTTGTTCTAGCAGATCGGGTGCGGGACGCAGATGCAGGTGACTGGCGGGTAACTTCTGCTGTCCTGGGTGGTCTGAGTGCGGGTCTTGGTCAGACCGGGCTCAGGCGGCACTGGTGTGACCGGCTGGCTGGGTCCAGGTCTGGTCCCAGCGGTTGCCGGGGTTTCCCGTGTCATGCCGGCTGGTTTGTCCTAGCCTTTCAAGTCTGGGGCCAGGACGGCGGACCTGGGAGGTGGATTGAGTGGGCATCAGGAGTCGGCTTGCGTCGCGTTACCGAATGCAGAGAAGCGGTCTGCTGCGTGTCGCCGCCCAGCTCGCCGTGCCCGTGATACTTGGTCTGCTGATCGGCGGGGTGCTCGCGTACCAGGCGGGCTCGAGCAACAATGCCGTTATCCCGCCGCCACTGGGTGCTGTGCCCACCCCGACTCCGTCCTTCGTCGCGCCTTCGCCGCAGCATGGCGCGGACAATTACCTCCCGACTGGCGGCTGGATAAGCCCTTCGGCGTCTCCCACGCCTTTGCCGTCTCCTGCACCGTCCAGGAGGTGAGGATCGTGACGAAGAGCGAGTCGGCGCATGTTGCGGAAACCGGTGAAAGCGAACAGTTCGCGGGTGCGGAAGACGATGCGGACACGAATAATGCCGCGAAGTCCAGCCGCGCTGTCCCTGAAGCCTGGCGGAACAAGGGCTTCAGGCTCTCGGCGATGGTAACGGCGCTCATCCTCGCGGCCGGCCTCAGTTTCGGCGTCGGCCGGCTTTTCGGGCTCGGCAACATTGAGATTCGCTCGGCGATTCCCTCTCCGCTGAAGGGGAACGCTGACGTGTTCATCGAGAGTCCGGACGGGATCGCTGAGGACAACCTGTCGAACATTACTGAGTCGACGGGCCAGGGCATGGTGCACGTCCTGTCGGGCCGGACCTCGGTCGGGATCGGCCTGGTACTCACGCAGTCGGGGAAGGTGCTGACTACCTACAGGCCCTCGGCAAGAGCGGCGAACCTGGCCGCGGAGTACGTCTACTCGGGCAAGACTTTCAAGGCCACGGTGATCGGCGTGGACCCGGCGGCGGGCCTGGCACTGCTCCAGATGCAAGGTGCTAACGGGAGGCCGTTCTCGACCGTCACCGTCGGGAACTCGGACACGATCATCGCCAGCGCGAATGCTGTCAGGCAGAGTTCCTACCATGTGCCGGGCGAGGTGATCGCCACCGCGGTCAGCACAACAGGCAGGGCGAATGGGGTAACTCTCGATGTCGGTACTCTGAACACCCTGAATACGACCGTCACCATCGACGGGTCGACCCGGACCGGGCTGATGGCAGCGGAGTTGCCGTCTGCGCTGCCGTGGGTGCTCGGCGACCCGCTAGCGAACCCGAACGGCCATCTGATCGGCATCATTATCGGGGCTTCGGACGGCAATACCGTCGCCTACGCGATCCCAGTCAACGCAGTGCTCGCAGTCGCCACGAAGATAGCTGACGGCAACTCATGACCGACCCGGAAATGCGGATCGAGTCCGCCTAAATCCGTGCCGTCGGGCACCTGAAGCACCTCGTGGTTGCCGGAGCCTATGATCCCCTCGGCCGCGTAAACAGCTTGCGAGAAGGTCTCCACGGCACTCCGGCACTGCACCAGCATGGCGGCTGCCTGCTGCCCGCGCTCATCAGAGAAGAAATCGCGCGCCTGGATCCTCGCCAGCCAGCGAGCCAGCTTCCCCAGATCCTGCTCTTCCTCCTCCATCTCGGCGAAGGTGAACTTCCCGGCCGTGCTCTCCCGGTCGATCTCGCCCAGCAGAGCAGCGCAGCGTTCCGTGAACTCGTCGTACTCCCGCGCCCGGTCGGCCCGGAAACGCGCCACGATCGCCTCGTTGACCTCTGCCGATGAAACCGGGATTCTCAGGACGAACGCGGTCCCGCCGCGGCGGATGACCCTGTCCTGCAACTGCCCGAGGAGTTCCTCGTGCGACGGCGTGTCCGGCAGTACCCAGGCGCTGTTGATCATCGTGGTCGCGCCGGCGGCCCTCAGACGCCGCCACAGCGTGACCCGCGCACTGGACGGCGTCCTCGGAAGCTGGGCCAGGAGGAGCAGCCATCCCGATGTGCAGTTGTCTGCGTCCATCAAGATGCCGCACCTATCTCTTGCATGGCATACCGCGCCCGGCAAAACATATAACATGCCAGCCGATCACGATATCAATGCCGCGTGCACCTGATAGCTGTGCAACTGAGGCGTCGATGCGGCTGACGCGGGTCAGCCCGGTCCGCGGACCGCGGACCGGGCTCCTCGCGTGCGGCCGCGGTTTACCAGCCGGTGTAGAGCAGAACGAACGCGGTGGCGATCACGCCGACGCCCACGATCCCGAACGTGCGGTGCATCCGGGTGCGCAGCGCCGGAACCAGGATCGCGGCGCCGATCCCGACCACGAGGCCGGCCAGGCCCAGTCCGGCGCTCGCCAGCGCCTGCAGGCCCGCCGAGGCCCAGACCGACTCGTGGGCGGGTATGCCGGTAACCGCGCCGAAGGTCAGGTTGTCGATGCTCAGGGCCATCGGCAGGATCCAGATGCCCCGCCAGGACCATTTCTGCAGCCGCTCTGAGGACTGCATCCTGCTGGCGACGACGTAGATCCCGATCCAGTACAGCCCGAGCGCAACAAGCAGTACCGTCTCGAGGTCGCTGCTGAGCGAGTCAGAGATGGAGAAGTGAAGCAGGGTGCCGATCAGGTACCCGAGTCCGTCTCCGACTCCATACGCGATCCCGTACGGCACCGCCAGGGCCGATACTGCCACGCCTGCGATCGCCCACCACTTCCACCGTGATGCGCGCGCGTCCTCGCCCGGTGACCGGAACCCACTGCCCTTCCGCTGTGCGATGAACATCGGCCCCGTGACGATACAGGCGATCAGCGAGTCGACGCCCAGGAGAAAGAAAGCCCCCCAATCGAAGCCACTCATAACACTTCGCCCTTTCGGTTGGACCGCTCCCCGGCGTGTGGGCAGGGAGCGGTCGTTTGCAGGGTTTAAAATGAGCGTAAAGTAATAACAGAATGACTGTCAAGAAACTCAGCGCGTCCTGGAATGAAATTCGGGCTGCTTTCTTAGCACGAAACACGTGTTGCATCAGGCAATGCCGGAATCGAAACACGTGTTGCACCGAATTGTGGCGGATAAGATTTCTTCCGAGGCTGGACTGCCCGCAGTGCAGGAGCTGGGCGTCGCCCGTATCGCTGTGCACCCAGGCCTCAGGCACGCAGGCCGGTCCAGGCCGCCAATCGCCCGGGGTGGCCGGGCGATTGGCGGCAGGCGGCGGGGCGATCTTCCCTGCCGGGACTGGATCGGCGGCGTTCGTTGCGAAGAACCTGTCCGGAATCTGGGGCACCCGCAGCGCCTGGCCTACATGCCGGCGCCGTTTTCCCGGTGGTTGCTCGTGCTCCGGCCGGCCGGAACCTGCGTGTTGTAGCCGCTTCCGCCTGGTCCGCCGGCGGACGTGCCGGGGGGCACTGTGGCCTTCTGCTGGAAGATCCGGTAGCTGACTGCGACGGCGACGCCCTGACCGTTGACGGTGACCGTCACCGGGTCCTTGAGCCCGAAGTTCTGGCAGTTCAGGTTAGTGAACGAGGCGGCCAGCCGGGCGCCCATGAAGGTCGCCAGGTTGTTGCCGGTCGCTGGCACTGGAGATGTGAACCCGACCTCCTTGGAGAAGTCCAGCTTCAGCCTGGCCGGCGCGGTATTCACCATGTCCTGGCAGTACACAGCCGCGTTCCAGTTCCCGTTCTGGTTTGCCGACAGCGGCCCCTCGTCGACCATGGCCCGGTAGGCGTTGGTCTTGACCAGGCTGAACTTCCCGTTCACCAGCAGCTGCGGGTCGTTAACCGGGAGCAGCGCCCGCATGGCATTCGGGTTCTGCCGGGCGCTGAGGGCGTTCAGCGCCTGGGAGGCTTCCGACGTGCTCGCGGCAGTGGTGTCCGGGGCGGTGAACGGGGTGCAACCAAGCGCCGGGTCCACGAAGTGAGCGAGCAGGCCGTCGTCGCTGCCGTTGACGATCACGGTCGCGCCGCCCATGGCGGACTCGTTCGCTGGGGTGTTCTGGGCGGTCTGCCCGTCCCCCTTCAGCAGGTATCGGGAGACCACGTTGTCGCTCTGGTCCTGGTCGATCAGCGAGAAGCTCTCCGTGTTCTCACACTGCTTGCCGTCACTGCCAGTCGCCAGCGCGGGCACCTTCAGCGTGCCGGCGGCGATTTCCTTGTTGGCCATCTGGTAGAACGCCGTGTAGTTGCACGCGGCGGTCTGGGCGATGACCGAGTTCGCGATCGCGTCAACGCACTTCGACTCGTACGCTTCCGGGCCCTGCAGCACCAGGTTGTTGCCGTTGAACCCGGTGTCGATGATGACCTGCGACCCGGGCGCTATCACCGGTGGCTTCGGCCAGACCGCCGGCCTGGTGCCCCGTGTGATCACCAGCGGCGCGTAGACCTGGAGCTGCCCGTTTGGCGCCAGGATCGTCGCCTCCACGAACGCCTCCTCGTTCGGGTTCGCCTGCGAGCAGCCGTCACCGAGGAGCCAGGGGGTCGCCAGGCCTTTCGCGGTCAGTGCGTTATCGGGCACGACCAGCGTGCAGTTCAGCGAGTTCGCCGCCTGCGCAGGCGTCTGGCCCAGGTTGATCTTGTTCCCCGTCGGGTCGACCGCGTGAAACGCAAGGTCAGGATGGGGAGGCACCGATTTCGCCGCGTGCGCGGACGCCACGTGCGCGGACGCCGTGGCCGTCGGGCTAGCCGCAGCCGGCGCGGCCGCGGTCCCGAGGACCAAGGCCAGCGCCGCCGGGATGGCGATGGGAACCGCTATGCGCATCGCCTGGCTGCGCTGCCAGTACCGACGCCACGCGGACCCTTGCCTGGTAGGCACAATCCACCTCCGTGTATCAGATCTGATGTCAGTTAATGGACCGCGCAGCCGCTGCCACGGCCGTCGGGTCGTCGTGCCGCGCCGTTAGGCTGGCGATGGCACTGTGGGTTTAGTTATTACTGGTCAGTAGCCTGTGGACGATGGGGGACGGCATCGGAAGCCGTCAGCTCCCCGTTACGGTGAACGCGAGAGCGACACCCGCCTCACAGACCACCGCCAACGGGATGCCAGCGGGATGCCAGCGAAAGCCGCAAAGCGCGCCCGGCCCATGGGCAAGTTCCAACGTGGTTCAGGATGACGCGCACCGGCCATTCGGACCCCTCCAAGCTCAGCGCTCTCTTGAGCACACCCTAGAGTCAGCTGACCACGGACAAGGGACATTTCCGTTTTTGTTTGACTTTTTCTTGCGGCGCCGGCTCAATCAACGTTTGTTTACCAGCAAGTAACAACGCAATCACGGGATACACTTTGTGAATTCTGTTACAGATAGAGCCAGCCCTGAACCAGGGCTGGCTCTGATCCGTTACAGGGACCCGCGGTCAGTTCTGGGTCGTCGTGTGCCTGCCCACTGCAGCGCCGCTGCTGGCCGGGGCGATGGCCCCGTTCTGCGTTATCTCCCGGTCTGGCGTGACGTCGTCGGCTGCGGGCTGGCTCCCGCCGTCGTAGTCGTACTCCTCGCTCACCCCGGACAGGCCCTTCTTCACCGACTCCAGGATCGTGAGGCCCTGGCCCACCAGCCCGGCCGCGATCTGGCCGAGGCCGTCAGTGCCGTTCAGCACGCTGACGTTGGCGTCGGCCAGCCCGGCCGCCGCCTCCCGGACGATCTGCGGAAGCTGCTCGATCAGCATCCGGTCGAGGGCGATGCGGTTGTGCGATGCGGCCGCCTCGGCCTGCATCTTCACCCGGCGGGCGTCGGCCTCCGCCAGGATGCGAACCTTTTCCGCCTCGGCCTCGGCCGGCTTGACCACCTCGGCGACAAGCTGCCGCTCGCGCAGTTCGGCCTGTCGCCGCGCCAGGTCAGCCTGGGCGGCGATCACGTTCATCTGTGCCTGAGCCTCTGCCAGCGGCCCGGCCTGCGCCGCCTCGGCCTGCGCCTTGTCGATCTCGGCCTTGTACTGGGCCTGCACCACCATGGTCTGCCTGCTGTACTCGGCCTGCTTGCGCGCCGACTCCTGCTGCGCCTCGGCCGACTGCTGGTTGGCCTGCGCCTGGGCGATCTGCGCCTGGCGCTGGATAGCTGCCTTGTGCGGCGAGGCCATCGCGTCGATGTAGCCGCTGTTCAGGTCGTCGATCGACTGGATCTGCAGCGAGTCGACGATCAGGCCCATCGTCGCCATCTCGGCCTTGGAGCCGTCGAGTACCTCGGTGGCCAGTTTCTGCCGCTCGGTCACGATCTCCTCGACGGTCATCGAGCCGACGATCGAGCGCAGGTGCCCGGCGAAGATCTGACCGGTCAGCGTCGGCATCTGATCCTGGTCGTGCAGGAACCGGCGGGCGGCGTTGACGATGCTCTCGTCATCGTTGCCGACCTTGAACGCGATCACTGCCCGGACGTTCAGTGAGATGCCCTGCTTCGTCACACAGGTCTCCGAGACCTCCGCCTCGGACATGCGCAGGGTCAGCCGGTAGACCCTGCGGAAGATCGGCGCCACAAACGCACCGTGGCCGGTGACCACGCGAAATGGCGCACCACGCTGTCCAAACCTGCCGCCCGAAATCAGCATCGCCTCGTCGGGAGCTGGGACACGGTAGCCGAACATTTTCTTCATCTCCAGTCAGATGTGACGCAGTCCCCCGTAGAACTACTGTCAGGATTTGTCTTACTCCCCGGGCAAGCCGGAAGGGAAGACTTCGAGGGGATCGTTCCATTCGCTCACGTCAACGGTCCTGCGGCCGCGCGATTCGATCACCAGGACGGTGGCGCCCTTCGGCAGTGGCTTGTCCGACCACGCGATGTACGCCTCGGTCCCGCCCCTGACCTTGACCACGACCTCGCCCGGACCCGCGGGCCCTCTCGTAGCGACCTTGAGCACGCCGATGCTGCCGATCAGGGAGATCTCCCGAGCCACCGTCAGCCGCTCCTCATCCCGTTGCGGATGGTGCCAGTATGCCGCCACGCCACCCGGGAATAGCCGCGCGGGCACCCGCGTTCCTAGCCATCGCTGGTGCGTTGTGTCCCCCGGGCCGCAACTACTGCCTTCGCGGAATACCGTCCGGCTGGAGCCGCGTTGTGCCACTCGCCGAGAGGCGACCTCGCACCAGCACCGGCACGCCCTCGTGAGCACCCGCTCCCGGGGGCGCTGTCATTCCCAGAGGCGGGATCAGCCCTTCAGCGCGCCGGAGATGAGGCCGCGGACGTAGTACCGCTGGAGCGCGACGTAGACCACGACGCACGGGATCATGGCGATGACAGCGCCGGCGAGCAGCAGCCCGTAGTTGATCGCGCCGTAGGTGCCGGTCTCGATGTTGCTCAGCGCCACCGGGAGGGTGAACAGGCTGTCGTTGGTCATGAACGTCAGCGCGCCCAGGAACTCCGTCCAGGAAAACAGGAACGCATACAGGGCCGTGGTCGCCATCCCCGGCAGCACCAGCGGCCGGAGCACCGACAGCAGCGTCCGCATTACCGAGGCGCCATCCACCCGCGCGGCATCGACGATTTCGGTTGGCACCTGCAGGAAGCTGTTGCGCATTACGAAGACGCCGACCGGCAGGTTGAACGTGGTGTAGAAGAGCGCAAGGCCGACCAGGTTGTTCAGCAGGTGCAGGAAGTGCAGTTCGAGGAAGAGCGGCGTGAGCACGGCCTGAAACGGGATCATGAACGCCAGCAGGACGACCCCGAAGACAAAGCCCGAGCCGCGGAACCGGAAAAGCCCGAAGCCGTACCCGGCGAGCAGCGCGACCGCTGCCGTCAGCAGCGCCGTGAGCACACCCACGATCACGCTGTTCAGCACATTGCGGATGATGTCGTCCCCGGATAGCAGCGCGGCGTAGTTCTGGGTCGTCAGGTGACTGAAGCTGCTTCCTGCCAGCGGCGCGGTGACCGCCGATTCCGGCTGCAGCGAGCGGACCATCTCCCACAGCAGCGGCAGGACGAACACAGCGCTGATCGCCACACCGGCGGTGATGTACAGCGCCAGCCCGCCGCTGCGTGGGCGGGCACGCAGCGGCGGGCTGCCTTCGCGGCCGGGAGCGCCGCCGGCTCGAACACCAGACCCCGTTGACGACGGCGCGTCAGCCTCCTGCCTGCGGTTGCGCAGTGATGCCATCAGTCCCGGTCTCCTTGCAGGTAGCGGAACTGCACGAAGGTGATCAGCCCGACGACGATCACCAGCACGACCGACATCGCGCTGGCCAGGCCGACATCCTGGCCCGGGATCGCGGTCTGGAAGATCTGCATCACCACCGACTGCGTGCTCGATCCGGGGCCGCCATCGGTGATGATGTAGAACTGGTTGAACGCGAGGAACGAGCCGATCACCGAGATGATCAGGCTGAGCGCGATCGACCGGCGCAGCAGTGGCAGCGTCAGCCGCCGTTCAGCGCTCCACCAGGAGGCCCCGTCAACCCGGGCCGACTCGTAAAGCTCGGAAGGGATGCCCTGCATCCCGGCCATGAGCAGCATCATGGTCAGGCCGGACGCGAACCAGATGACCAGGATGCAGATCGCAGTGGTCGCCAGGCCCGTGTGCACCGTCCACGCTGTCGAGTCGCTCGCGATCCTCAGCTTGGAGAGCACGAAGTTCGCTGTGCCCGAGTCCGGCTGCAGTTCGACCACGGCCATGTAGCTCTCGGCCACCAGCCCGACGATGTAAGGCAGGAAGATCAGCGTGCGGAACACCGTCGTCCCGGGCCGGTTCGACCGGACGAACACGGCCAGCGCGTAGCCGACGACGAAGATCGGGATCGTGACGATCGCTGTGTACTTCAGCGTGAACACGATCGACTGCAGGAACTCCGAGTTGTGGATGAGGGTCTGGTAGTTCGACAGGCCGATGAAGTGGTACGGCCCGATCAGGGGCCAGTTCGTCAGCGAGATGTAGACCCCGAAGCCCAGCGGGAACAGCGCGAAAACCCCGACGAACAGCAGCGCCGGCGCCGTGAGACCCAGGCCGACGGTTGCGTTCCGCTGGCTGATGCTGACACGCCGCCTTAGGCGGCGCCTGCCAGCGGGCGCTGTGCTTGCGAGAGCGCGCTGGGTAGCTGCCACGCCCCTGTGTCCTCCTCCCCTCGGGAGCAGTCAGATGGCTGGCCGGCCACCCGCAGCCGGCCAGCCATCGCTGCGCCGGTCAGGTCTTGACGGTGTCCAGGGTGGACTGGATACCGGACTGGCCCTCCTGGATACCCGCTGTCAGGTTGTCGTTATAGACCGCATCCTCGAACATCTTGAACCAGGGCGACCCGGGCTCGTTGTAAACCGCGTCATAGGCGAGCGTGTACTCCACCGACCCCTTTGCCAAGGCCTTGAGGGCCACAGCGTCGTACGGGAACTTGGCAGCGAACGCCGGCGTCAGGATGTCCGTCCGCACCGGGGTGTCACCGAGGTTCGGGTACTGCTCCTGCTGGGCGGGCTCGAGCGCCCACTTGATGAACTCCCAGGCGCCCGACGGGTTGGACGCGCCGGCCGGGATCACGAAGTCGTCGCCGCCGTCGAACGTGCTGTAGCTGTCGCCGGTGACGCCGGGCAGGGGCGCGTCAGCGAAGTCCGCCTTCAGGCTCGGCTTGAACGCCGCTGCGATCCCGTAGTCGCCGGGCAGGATGCCGACCTTGCCGGCCTCGAAGTCGGCGCCCCAGGTCAGCCCGGTCTGCGTCTGGTCGGCCAGGGGCACGAGTTTCCTGGACCACATCAGCTGGTAGTCCGCGAGCATGGTCTTCAGCTGACTGTCGCTGGCTACGTTGGCCGTCTGGTTGCCCAGCGGGCCGTTGAGCATGTGCACGCCGTTCGCCCACAGCGAGGGCAGCATCGTGAAGCCAAGGCAGCCCTGGCAGTCGCCGGCGAACGAGAACCCTGAGATGCCATTACCGAGCGCGCTGATCTTCTCGGTGTCCGTGACGATTTGGGCGTAGTTCGTGGGCGGGTCATTCGGGTTCAGCCCGGCCTCAGCGAAGAGCTTCTTGTTGTACCAGAGCACCGACAGGTCGGCCAGGTAAGGAACGCCGTAGTACTGGCTGCCGATGGTGGCCAGCGCGAGGTGGCCTGGGCTCAGCGCGCTCTTGTACGGCAGCGCGTTGACGTACTTCGTGATGTTCAGCAGTGCGTTCTCGTGCGAGAACGTCGGCACGTCGATGTCGTTGAGTCCGACGACATCGGGCGGGGAGCCGGCCCGGATCGCGGTCGCAAGCTGGCTGGTGTCGTCGTTGGGCGGTGTCAGGTGCAGCACCACCTTCAGGTTCTTGTGTGTCGCGTTGAATTCCTTGACCAGCGCTTTAGCCGGGCCGTCGGTTGCCTGGCGCGCCCAGAAGTGGACGGTCCCTGTGGCGTTCACGCCGAACGACCCCGATGTCGATGCCGTCGAGGTTCCGCCCGAACTGCACGCCGTAGCTCCCAGGGCCACGGCCGCCGCCGCGGCCAGCGATAGGTACCTGGCGCGCCTCATGGCTGTCCACCCTTCGGTGTCCATGCCGCAGCCGCAAGCTGCTGCCACGGTCTGGAGCATCCGTGCATGATTCTCGACCTCCTCTGTGGGGTTAGCGGGCTTCCGCGGTTCCAGAGGCCTGGCTGGCTAACGGGCCGTCCCCGTCCGAAGACGCCCCCGACGGGATCCATGGCATCCAGACCCGCATGGCCCTGCCGTCGCGGTTGTCCCACTGGAAGTAAGGGATGGCCACCGCCATGACCCGGTCGACTGCTGCGGTCCCGTGATCCGGCTGGGAGAAGTACGGCAGGCCGCTTTGCCTGACCGGATCCAGGTGAACCGCTGGTGACTGGACGGTCACTGTGCGGCCGATCGCGGGCAGCTCACCGTCGCTTGCGGCGAGACCGGCGTGACCGAGCGCGAGATCCTCAACGCTCGCGCTGCCTGGCTGGTCGGCCTGCTCGAAGCAGTAGACAAGGGGCCCGCGCTGCACCGCTGCCGTTCCGCGCAGCGCATCGATGCGGCGACCGGGAAAGGTCAGCCGCGGGGTGACGTTCAGATCGCAGCGCATGACGTCCCCCGGCATCCAGTGCCGCCTGATGACGAGGTAGCCGCCGTCGGCAGGGTCGGGCGCCACCTGGCTGCCGTTGACGGTGAAGCGGGCGTCGCGGCTCCACTCCGGAACCCGGACGCCCAGCCCGCACGGGCCAGGCGGGGCGCTGCGCACCTCGAGGGTCACCGTTCCCGTCCACGGATAGCCGGACGTCATGGCGACCCGCATCACCCCGCCCGCAAGGTCCGCCTCAACGGTCGCCTCGGCGAACTGCTGCACGTAGAGCACGTCACCTGCGGTGGTCGCCAGGTAATGCTCCAAAGACGCGAGCAGGCGCATGATGTTTGGCGGGCAGCAGGCGCAGGAGAACCACTCCCGGCGCCGGCCCGGGTCGTCCTCCTCGTAGTGATCGTCGCGGCGCTGCAGCGGGTTGACGTAGAAGAACCGGCGGCCGTCGGCTGATACTGCCGCGCCGACGCCGTTGAGCAGCGTGCGCTCAATGAGGTCGGCGTACCTGCTCTCCCCCGTGGCCAGGAGCAGCCGCCAGCTCCACTGGATGCTCGCGATCGCTGCGCATGTCTCGTTGTAGGCGCGGTCAGGCGGCAGCTCGAACGCGTCGCCGAACGACTCCCCGCTGTGCCGGGAGCCGACGCCCCCGGTGAGGGACGTCTTGGTCGCGACCATGTCGTCCCAGCGGGTGACCGACGACGCGAGCAGCTCGTCGTCACCGGTCTCGACGGCGACGTCGACAACGCCCGCTTCCAGGTAGAGCGCCCGCACCGCGTGCCCAGCTTCGGCGGCGGCCTGGCGGATCGGCGTGTCATCCTGCAGGTACCGTCGGCCGAAGCCGGAGTCACCGATCAGCCCCCGGCCGCGCTGATCGATGAACTGGGCGGCCAGGCTCAGATAGGGCCGGTGCCCGGTCTGCCGGTAGAGCTCGACCAGGGCGGTCTCGATCTCCGGGTGACCGTCGATGCCCCTCTGGTGGCCTGCGAAGACGTCCCCCAGATGGTCGGCGAGGCGCCGGGCCACGCCCAGCAGCTCGGTATCGCCCCGCTCGCGTGCATGCGCGATTGCCGCCTGGATGAGATGGCCGGCGCAGTACATCTCGTGGCTCGAGGACAGCCTGTGGTAGCGCGGCTCCCCGCTCACCTGGATGTAGGAGTTCAGGTACCCGTCCTGCTGCTGTGCTTTCTGCAGCAGCACGGTGGCCTCGGCGGCGAACTCGGCCAGGGCATCCGATGGCGCGCGCCCGAGCTCCCAGCCGAT
>Ga0335074_10010668_pt1 | contig 12855 bp, 5 predicted proteins | sample Lox_Sample_23_FD_206715 | JGI IMG/M metagenome (GOLD analysis project Ga0335074, IMG submission 206715) | Soil microbial communities from Loxahatchee National Wildlife Refuge, Florida, United States - Lox_Sample_2.3 | ecosystem: Environmental > Terrestrial > Soil > Wetlands | place: USA: Florida...
CTGTTGCGTGGCACCAGTCCCGTTCCCGCTGAGAGTGATGACCTGCTGCGCTGGGGTTCCCGGCGCCGTCACGTTTGGAGCGTCGTCGGTCAGAGTCAACGTTCCGGTAAGCGGGCCGGTTGTTGCAGGTGCGAAGCTGACAGAGAGGACACAGGACGTTCCAGCTGGTAGCGCCTGGCCCGCTGATGAAGCCGGGTTTAGAACTGGACATGCAGAAGACGCACTACTGTTCAGGGTGAAATTGCCCGTGATGCTCGGGTTAGTTGCTGAGCCGGGCACCGTAAGCGTCAGCGTCTCGTTACCACTGTTTCCGACGCTTATCGCCTGGGGGCTATCGCTGCTCGTCATGCCCTGAATCGTACCTGCGAATACAAGACTCGGAGGATCCGAGAAGTCCTCCTTCACGACTCTATTGTTGCCCGTGTCCGCAATATAAAGATTCGCGTTCTTGTCTATCGCAAGACCCGTTGGGGAGTTAAGACTGCTTGTCACCACATTCGTTTCTGTATACGCACCGCTGTACCACGTCTCCCGCAGTATCCGATTGTTCCCTGTGTCAGCGACATAAATGTTTCCGTTGCCGTCAACTGCAATTCCCTGAGGACTGCTTAACTGAGATGTTGGAACGGTGCTCTGCGTGTAGCTTCCGTCCGACAATGTCTCCTTCAGTATCTGATTTCCTGCGCCATCTGCGATATACACACTGCCAGCGCCGTCAACGGCAACCGCAGTAGGATAAACTGAAGGTGGAGTCTCAATTGCCGAAAAGCTATACCCAGCGGGGGAGAACTCACCCACTACCACGCCACCGCCAACGACCAGATAGGTGAGGTAAATATTGCCTCCTCCGTCAATGGCTACGCCCCCGAGATCATCTCCCCCCGGCAACACTGATTCACTATAATTACCACCTCCTGTGGGAGTTTCTAGCAATAACGCATTGTCACTTGCATTCACAATATAGATATCGCCAGCACCATCCAATGTGAGCGATGACGGGAAGGTCGCGGAGGTCGGCACTACGGCCTCTGTATATCCTCCGGCGGACGGAACCTCCTTCAGAACGCGATTATTCCCAGAGTCAGCTATGTAGATACCGTTGGCACTGTCGACCACCACGCCTTCCGGATAGCTCAACGCGCTGGTCGGTATGACAGTTTCGGTCCCCGGATAGAACGCTACTTGCGAACCAGTTCCCATGCCTTGAAGGTAACTTGTTGCCAGCACCTCCCCAGAACTATTTTCCAGAACCACACCCCCATAACGGACTCCAGACGTCTCCGGGGCAAACGACACCGCAACAGTGCAACTATCGCCGACACCATAGTTGATGCCGACTTGACAACTTCCCGCCCCGGTCGCGCTGAAGTCAAGCCCTTGAGCACCCTGCGTCACCACCTGAATATTGCTCACCACACCGGCCGCACTGATGGTAAGACCGACGGTTGTAGCGGTACTCACACTGCCTACTTGGGTTGGAGCGAACGCGTAGGCTACAGCGCCCGACACCGTAATGCTCTCTGAGACCGTAGCCGCAGGGGCATATGCCGCGTTACCGAGCTGATTGGCGTCGATCGTACAGACACCAGCGGAGATAAACAGTGCCCCGCCAGTCGAAATCGAGCAGACCCCTGAAGTTTCCGAAGAAAAGGTGACGGGCAATCCGGAGGTACTGAACGCAGATAGTGGTATCGCCAAGGCTGGATTTACGACCTGAGTCCCTGCGGGCCAAAATGTAATGGACTGCGAAGCGAGCATAACGGGGAAAGTCTGTGACACAGGCGTTGCAGGCGCGAAGTTTGCGTTCCCCGGTTGCCTGGCTTGGATTGTGCATTCACCGGCCACAAGCATGAGCGCCGAAGCCCCTGAGACCGTACAGGTTGCCGGCGTTGTCGATGTGAATGAAACCGGCAGCCCGGAACTGCTTGACGCAGTGAGCGCAATACTGCTCGTAGCGATCTGCGAGGAGATTGTTCCAAAAGTTATGGTTTGCTCTGAATTTCCCGGAGTTAATCCAGTGAGGGTGATCGTCTGTGTTGTATATGCCTGACTGCTTGTATTTGCAGTATTGTCGGTAAAAGACAGGGCCTCAGTAAATGTGCCGTTGGTCGTCGGATTGAAGCTAATGGAGAGGAGACAGGCCTGCCCAGACCCCAGACTTCCGGCCTGCGAGGAAGCAGAAGCGATAACCGGACATGCAGATGGGCCGGTGCTGTTCAAGCTGAAATCTACCGGCGCGCTAGGATTGTTTCCGCTGCTCGGAATCGGGAAGATCAAAGTCGAATTCCCGATATTTTCCACGCTGATAGCTTGTGGGCTATCCACGCTAGTCGCTCCTACCGCGGTGACCGCGAAACCAAGAGTCGGCGCATCTGCAAGGTTCTCTTCCACGACGCGATTATTGCCGGAGTCCGCAATGTAGATATTGGCTTTGCCATCGAGTTGTATTCCCGATGGTGAACTCAACGGGCTCGTTGAAATTGCTGTTTCGATATACCCTGTCTGTGACGGCGTCTCCTTCAGGGCGCGGTTATTGCCTGTATCCACAACATAGATGTTGTTAAACTCATCGACCGCGATCCCTTTCGGATCGTTAAGTGGGCTTGTTGTCACTGTGCCTTCTAAATAACCGCCGCTCGACGGAGACTCCTCCAAAATACGGTTATTTCCCGAATCGGCGATGAACACGTCACCAGTTGCGTCGACCGCGACGCCTCCAGGGTTGCTTAGCGGCGAGGTTTGCAGCACACTTTCGACATAGCTTCCGCTTGACAATGTTTCTACCAGCACGCGGCTGTTACCTGAATCGACAATATATACATTGCCTTTCCCGTCTACCGAAACTGCAGTTGGAGAATTCAGAGAGCTTGTTGGGACGGTCTGCTCGGAATATGATGTTCCCGACGGCGTCTCTTTCAAAACGCGGTTATTACCCTGATCTACGACATAGACCGTGCCAGCTCCATCCACGGCTATCCCTGATGGCGTATTGAGTGGGCTAGTAGGTATGGTGCTTTCCGAATAGCCGCTTGATGTGAGATTCTCTTTAAGTATCCGATTATTTCCCGTGTCGCATATATAAACGTTGTCGTTACCGTCGGTCGCCACGCCGAGCGGATAACCAAGTGGACTCGACGGCGTTAGGATTTCAGTTCCGGGCAGAAATTCGATCTGTGGACTCAGACCGATGCCCTCCAGATATCCGACGCCAACCACGTTTCCGGACGTATCTGAGAGCGTGACCGCCCCATACCGAGCACCGCTCAGGGTGGGCGAAAAAGCGACTGCCACGGTACAATTGGCGCCAACAGTGTACGCAGTACCTGTCGTACATGTCCCACCTGCGTTCGAGAAGTCGAGGCCAGGCACTCCCTCGGTTGCCACCGTGACTCCCCCAAGTGTTACACTTGACGGGAACGTGAAGGTCTCAGAAGTCTGCGCGGAACCCCCGACCGGGACTGTGCCAAAGTTCCATCCAGTCTGCAGATTGGCGGGTGAGACCGTAACGCTTTGCGTGGCTGTGGTGGCAGCTGCGAAGGTACCGTTGCCGGGCTGATCTGCTGCAATTGTGCATGTGCCGGGTGCCACTAGGTTGGCAGTGACTCCGGATATCGAGCAGACGTTCGAAGTAGTCGAAGTAAATACGACGGGCAAGCCCGATGAAGCGGTGGCCGCGAGTACTATGTTGTTTCCCACTTGACCGCCGGTAAAAGCTTGGAAGACGATTGACTGCGATGCGAGCGCGACAGTGAAGCTTTGCGTCACAATGGGTGATGCGCTGTATGTGGCATTCCCCTCCTGCTGGGCTGCAATAGTGCATGTCCCACCGGCGATTAGAAAACCTGTAGTTCCGGCAGCCACGCATGTTCCAGGTGTAGTCGAGGTAAATGTCACTGGCAATCCCGAACTTGCACTAGCAACAAGTTCGATACTTGAGTCTGCGGTTTGACTCGGTATGCCGTCAAAGGTCACAGACTGACTCTGGGAGTTACTTTCCACTGTGATCGTCGCAAACCCCGGCAATGTTGGCAGCGTCACAGTGGCCCCGTTCCACATTTCAAAATCGGCAACGCTCGCTGACACGTTGTCGGTACCAGCGCAGGGCGATGTATTGTCGCAGTTGGGCGCCTGATAGGTTGCGGTATATCCCAGAGTCCCAGGACTCTGACTACTCGGTGACGCCGATGGCGCTGGAGTAAATGTGCCGCCACCATCTGGACCGCTCCACGGGCCAGTGGTCCAAGTCAACCAGTTGCTCGGTGGAGGACTCGGAAGAGATACGCCTTGAGCCGGAGGACTTTCTAGGAACGTTGGATCGAGACTTACTCTCGCAGTAAATATCTGCTGATTTCCCGGTCCCAGCGTCGCTGTACGCGGTGTTACGTCCACATGAAGCTCACGAAGGCTTAGTGTAGCGCAGTAGTAGTTTGCAGGCGTTAGATGATCTGTTATGCATAGAGAGGGGTTGGGCCAATTCGACAGGGCTGTTCCTGTACCCACACTCAGAGAGCTACACGCTGTAACAGGATCAGGAGCCACATAACTGGCCTCAGCATCGAGCGGATCTTCCGGTATTTGGGTTTGATTGCTGGGAGTGCTTTCGACTAATGCACCCGGTACCAAGCCGCCCTCTACTAGAGTACATTCACCAATAGGAGGAGGGCCGCTCGTCGATTGAGAGCAGCTACCAGGCGATTGCAAAAGACACCAATCGATGCTGTCTTCCTGGGACCCCTCCTCTGGCAAATCCAACTTGAGCCCATTGGAGTTAAAAGTATAAAATTGCGATTGGAAAAAATTGTAAGATTGCGCTGAATTAGGGGCGTTCGGGTTAAGTTCGATGGGTGTAAATTCCGCCCGTGTGGCTCCCAGTTCCCAGACATTTGTGGTTACAGCCCACGGGTAAGGGAGGGTCGCAGGCGGCTCGTAACAGGCTGAATCTGTGGCAGCTCCCGGATCAAATATTTCATTCGTGATTAAGGACAGTTGAGGGGGGGCATAAGTTTCCGTGCTTGCAGTATCATAATAGGCGAGCGGATCCGCGTATTCGTTCGACGGGCATTGACCGTGGATGGAAGCTCCGCCGAGTTTAAGCCATAGATAATGTTTCGTGGTAAGAGTGTAGGTCACGCCAGGTGTCGTCTTGATGTCAAAGGTACAAACTCCTTTGAGGTTCCCCTCAACGCCGACCCCTTGGACAGACTGATTGGTCTCTGAGCACTGAGACTGCTCATCAGAGTAGACTGCCGATCCGTCGGAACCCAAGACCTCGCAACGAGCACTAAATCCGTCGTACTTCAAATATGCGGCGGTTGGCGTATTTGTAAATGGCTCAATGGCCCCTGTTTCACACGTAACCGTTACCGTTTCACTCGTCGTTGCTGTGGCCCCGTTTTTAACTTCGAATTGAGACAGACCCCATACTTGCGCGTGTGCATCGCGAACAGTGATGAAACACAGAACTGCCAGAGATGCTATAAGTACGCATCTTGATTTCGGCATATGTATATTCCTATTATTGTGAATTGGTCGAGGTTGATGCAGAACGACGGGTGGGGACAATTCTTGCGCGTGCACTTCCGTGATAGGTCTTAAAGATGAAGTCGTCCAATTTGTTGAACGATTCCTCGCCCAGTTCCAGCTTTAATCGGGCAATCCCGTCAACATAGATTTGCCCCCGCTGAGAATTCATGGAATCAATTGCGTGTTTCAGGTCGGGGCTCGGATGGGAATCGTACTGGGCTGCTGTCTCTTGCACTTGTTGATCGTGTTGTTGCACCTGATGGTAGGTGTCTACGGCGATCGCGAATACTACCCGTAACTCATCTTCCGTCAGGGGATAAACGTGAGCCGCCTCGACTGGCCAGTTTTCGACTGGATCGATAGGCTGCTGCCCGGATGCAAGTTTACTTTGGTTCCCATCGTAGCGCGCGCCGCACTCATCAAAGAACATGGCGAACGCACCGAGGTGACCTAGAGGTTGTGTCCGTGGATCAGATTTGCCATCCACTACAGATGGCTTGTTGGGGTCCTGCTGCGATGGTAGAGATTTGCTTTCCTGTGCGGGGGTCCATGGCCCTGTAGTGGCGAAGTACGCCGTTGTACCGACTAGGATAAAGAGGGCGCGCATTCTGTGATGGGTAGCCACGGTAATTATGTCCTTCCTGTGAAGGCGATTGTTTGCCGAACTGGCTCGCTTGTCAAGTAAATATCTCTTCGGTTCAATTGTTGGATGCCGCGCACTTAGGCATCCCGCCTGTGGAATTGCGACTTCAAGGCGAAGAGCCGCCGGGGTTTGCGATTTCGCTTCGCGCTTCGTAACAAGTTAAATATGGTCTTTAAGGAAAGCGTCGCTCTTTCCCACTAGCAAACTGTCGTCTTCTCGCCGTTCGACAGTGGATTCGATCTTCTATCGGAACAGTTTGGCTGCAGCCAGCTTTCAAACAAGAGAGCCCCCAGAACCTAACACATACGTCCACTGCAGGCAGAGCGCAGATATAGGGAGGGGAGCGTAGTGTTCGTGTCTTATTTACGGCGTTGAATTATCGTCGCCATCTAAATCGCAAATCTGAGGGTGGGACGACGATAGGCGATACCGCTGGCATTGTCAAGAAGTTTCCCCGCGGTAGGTCGGCGCCGATTACGTCGGTAATATTACCTCGAAATTTATCATGTCGTTTCGATTGCTTCATTATCGGAGTCGTCTGTTCAATCGAGGCATTTAGCGCTGCATTTTTGCCCGAAGCCTCGAACGAGCCGATTATGGTTAAATTCCAGACCCAAGACATCGACCCTCGAGGGCCCGGCGAGCGAGAAATGTGGATGCCTGACTGTCTGAACCATGAAAAGCAGAGGTCTTCAACTCCGGTCTCTCATGCAGTGGGCGTGGTCATTATGAAGTAGTTGGCATATGCGGAAATTCGACCATGCCCGAAGATCTCGGGGGCGCCATTCCCTGGATGGCGGGAATGATATGCGTAGGCTGGGAAACTGGTGTCAATGCCCTTGACCCTGAAGCGGCCCGCGAAGCGCGGCCTTCAATGAGAAGCCCCTTATCAACCATTTTTCTTTTTGGCTGGCAAAAACAATCTCCGTGCGTTGCGCGGGTTCAGTCAAGGGCGCACGTTCTGCGTGCGGCGAAGCGAACCCTTGACGGGTTCTGCGCAACGCGCCACACTGACTGGCCAGCAAAGAGGAAGCTGATGCCTTGTGGCGGCTCGTCTAACTGTGGTTGGTAGTCATCGCCCGCTAGCCTTCCATCCGCAATCTGTGTGGACTGCTGTGGTCTGGTGCACTTTGTGATCCTAGCGAGTGCGTCGACTGTCTCCGGGCTGCGGCCACAGTCATCCATATCGGCTTCCGACGATTCCGCACTCTGCAGATGGATTACTACGCCGAGGCGAGACTCGGAGACTGTTTTTTGGTTCTGCTGTTCCGGAGGGGGTCGTAACTCTCTCCAGTGCCCCACAGATGGTGAAAGAGAGCCGCTAACCTACGAGCCACACCTACTACAGCGGGGCACCGCGCTCTTTGGTCGCCGCGTGCGGTCAGGCTTTGACCTCAGCGCCGCAGATCTGTGTCCGGCCTGAAGCGTCCCAGAATGTACCGGGCTGAATGAACCAGCGATATGTCACGTAAACGCAGCATGAAGAGCATCGCCTGATCTCAATCAGTGCGGTGCTGCACCGGACTGAGGAACTGAGGGTCAACTCTCGCTGAGCGCGCCAGCGCTGCGGCGTCCATGCGATCACTTCTGCATGTGCTCTTGTGGATCAGGTTGCAACCGTAGCGGGTTCGCCACGATTACCTCGTGACCTCAATCGCTCAGTATCCTTTTCGCCCACCGCGAATGCAGTCCAACTTCAAGTGCAATCAGGCTCGAGCTGAATAGTCCAAACTGCAATTTTGAAGGCAGCCGGCATGCTCGGCACGACGCCTTCATCGATAATGGCAGCGTGCTCCTTTAGAACGCAGTAGTGGCTCTTCCGGTCGCCGAGATCGATCCCGATAACCTGACTTATATCGAACCTCCCGTGCGCAACAGCGCGATGGGGAAAGCCTACGTGGCCACTACTTTCGGCTTCTCATGCCGTCTTGACTCCGGCCGGGCCTCGCCTACGCTGCCATTATCCGGGGAATGTCTGTTGGACTGTTTCACATACCCAAACCAAATCCGTGACCGATACCGTGCTCGTGGGCCGGTCGTTGCTCAGCGGCTTGCTCGATGGCGTGTGAAACTGGTGCCTGCTGGATTGCGGGGGCATGGGACACATCGCGGCTGAGTTCGCGACCGAGTTTTGCCGCGTCGTTTGTGAAGATTTGCGCGTCGTATGCGCCGCGTGAGATGGCTACGTAGGCCATGCGGCTATTAAGCAGGTTTTTTGCGCCCAGTTCGGTGTCCACATGAATGAGGACGCGGTCGGCGGTCTGGCCCTGGCTGGAATGGCTGGTCACGACGTAGCCGTAGTCGAGATGGAGTTGCCGGTTCGAACCGAGTTGCACCGAACGGCCATCGTCCATCTTCAAATGGAATCGTCCATCAGCACCGATGGATTCGATGGTGCCCAATTCCCGGTTGGCTACTTTGAGGTCGCTGGCAGGTGCGGTGAACTGGATTCGCTCGCCCTCGGAGAACGCGCGTATCTCCTGGCGGTGCACGGTTACACCCTGCTGCCGGCGCGGGTCGTAAGTTCGTTCGGTCCCGTCCTGCAGCTCGACCGTGATTCGATTGGCTGCAGCGTCGATGGATTTGACCTGTGCATACTCGCCCCTGCCAATGCCGGTTTCTTTCGATGCTCGCGAATAGCGCAGCATATCGCCAACTTCGTACCGCTCGGCCCAGGTGCGATCCGCGCCGGTCAAGTCCTGGCGCGGCACCAGCGCTCGGATATGGTGGTCCGAATTTTGCACGATGCCTCGGCCCTGCAATTCCGCATGAATGCGCTCGTTGATTTCCATTCGGGAACGATTGTCGGGCGAGACTACGAGCGTGCGTTCCGGTGAATTGGCATATTCCTTTGCGATGGACACAATGCGTCTGTCGTGATCGGGGATCTCATGCACGCGTCCCTGCCGGTCAAGGTTTTCGACGGCCTCATGAACCAGACCCCGTGCAAGCTGCTCAATCACATGTTTCAGTTCCGGGTCCTTCTGGCGCACGATTTCCTCCAGCCTGACCGTCACCATTCCGGCCTCCTGAAGCTGCGCGAAGGGTCGCCCGGCTTCTACGGCTTCATGCTGCCGCCGGTCGCCAACCAGCAGCACGCGGTCATTGGGCTGGAGCCGGTGCACAAATTCATGCAATTGCCGAGTCGAGGCCAACGAAGATTCATCGAGCACATAGAGCCGTTTCTCCCCTGTGTCCGACTGCTCGCCGCGCGCCAGATGCTTTTGCAGGGTTGATGTATCCATACCCACCTCAGCAAGCTTCTGCGCTGCGCGGGATGTTGGGGCAAAACCCTCGATACGATAACCATCTGTTTCTGCGCCTTCCCGGATCACGGACAGCACGGTTGTCTTGCCTGCCCCGGCCACGCCGTCCAAGCCAACAATTCTTTCGCGTGAAATGAGGATGTCATCCACGGCGGTACGCTGCGCGGCGCTTAGTTCGGGGTGCCGGTCTTCGGTTTCGATCCGCACCTGCGGCGAAACCAGCATGGGATCGTCATAGCCGCGCCGATTGCCTTCCTGCATCCGCGCAATAATCTCGCGCTCCATGCGGATCATGCCAGTGGTCGTGAAGTGCGGGCCTGCGCCGTTGTGGGCAACTTCGCGGAATTCACCCGCGCGGACTCGGCGCTCGAAATCCTGCCGGATGCCGGCATACGTGGTCTGTCCCATGCCGCGCGCCAGAGCTGATTCGAGAATCGCGCGGCTGTCCTGCACAGCCGACCTCTCGAAGACATGATCTCGCGCCCAGGTCACAGCGCGTTGTGCGCTGATCTCTGGCTCTCGATTCTGGTGCTGACCGTGTGCCCGCGCCTGAACTATCACTCGATCTGCCTGGTGCCCGTACTGCGCCGCCAATTCCCGGTGCCGCCGCAACACTTCTTCCTGAGAGAGGAGTTCCTTGCGGTCGCGCGTGTGATGCGCCGCGATTTGCGCGGCTTTCGCTCCATCGATGCCTTGCTCGCGGAGAAGATCTTTGATCTGCTCCCGGCGCGGACTGGATGCTTCCAGATACTCCCTCGTGTATCCCTTAATCTCTGGCTGGCCGTGCTTACCGCGCTCCAGTTCGTAGCCAAGCTTTTCGAGACGCAGCGCCAGTTCGGAACGGTACACGGCTGTCACATATCGCTGCGAAACAAAAATCTCGTGCGGCTGGACGGCGCGCGGCTGGCCGTTGTCCCGCTCCGTCACATTGAAGATGACGGCGTGCGTGTGCAATTGCGGCGCCGCATATCCGTCCACTGGCCGGGCCGTGTCGTGTTCGAATGTGGCCGCGACGAATTTTCCCGTCGTCTCCGGTGCATGAACATTGCCGATGCGGGCCTGCGTGTATCGCTCCAGTTCCGCGAGGGCCGCGCATACACTCTCGCGGTGCGCCAGTCGAACTCGGTCGTCGCCGCCCACAAGAGCAGTGATCGATACTGACTTCGGAGCCGAGAACGTGGCGTCCCATCCGGCGCGATGTTCAACGCTCGTGATCTCATTACCGTTCTTGCCTTCATAGGTCCGCGAAACCTGGTGCCGGACGAGCTGTTCGCCGGTTTGGGGATGCTGGCCCTCGGCGAGCCGCGCGAAATGCTCGTCATGGACGACCCCGGAGAGATTCCATTGGCCGGCGAGCCGGCCCTGCCATTCGCTGTGACCCTGCTGGTTCCGGGTCCAGTAATTCTGGTGGCGGGAGGCGAATTCCTCCTTGTGATACGTCCGCACCTGGCTGGCCGACAGCGGCTTCGATATGGTGAGCATGGGAAGGGCTCCTCAATCTCCGGCTGGACGCCGAAAGATTTGCCGTTCATTCGATCTCGTCTTTCTCGCTCCAGAGATAGCCGCCCTTGCCCGTCTCATCGTTGACGCCAAAGAACGGGATCGGGAAGGACGAAAACGGCTTCCTGGGAGGCTCTGTTCTGGCGGTGATGGCCGGGGTTGCAGCTGTGTGCTGCGCCATGCGCCGCTGTGCGCTTCTGTGCAACTCTGCGAACCGGGAACAAAGGCCTCGTGCCTGCACAGCACACTCCTCGAAGAAACTAGCGGACGACTCCCGAAATGCGGAGTATCGATGTCGCCATGAGATCTCGGAGGCCAGCATCCGAAAAAAACCTATGACCAGAAACCACATACAAAGTGCAGCGGACAGCGCCACCAGCGCCGTCAATTCCGGTAGCAGGAGGAAATCCCCAAGGCTCTGGCCCTCAAAGGCGAGGCCGGCCAAGACCGGCCTGAGTCGTTCCGCCGGAACCTGCTCAGGCGGGCCTTCCATCAACGTCTTCCATCCCGCATCCCTGGCAGACTGAGAAAGCGCCACCCCAGTTCCGTCTTCGGAATCATCGGCATCGTCATCTGTAGCGAGCTGCTGTTTCCGGTGTTTCCTGGTCTTCCAGATCAGCCGCACTTCGACGGTTGCCGGCGTCACGACCGGCAGCGAACACCAGATGTAAGCAGGCAGGTAATGACGTTCGAGGGCCGTCCACGTCGAGCGCCAAAAGATCGAGATCGTCACCGCCTCGGCAACTGCCACGAACGCGAGGAGCCGGGCAAGGATGAGAAGAATGCGCCTCCAGTTCATCGCTCGTCGCCGCCTTCTTGGGTCTGTTGGTTGCGGAAATCGGCGAGCATCTTCCGCGCCTGTTCGAGCTTTTTCGCGTCACCCTGGTCCCGGATTTTGAGGACCGATTCAGGCAGCAACCTTTCGCTCTTTGCCGTGGCCAGAGCGCCCGCATGGAACAGACTCAGCAGCGAATTCCGGATCGCCCAAACCTCGGCGAGCAGCAGTTCAAGAGGATCAGCGGGCCGCTGGCGCGCGGCGCGCAAGGCCGTCTCGCGCAGCCATTCCGAGAGCGGCTGACCGGCGCGCTCAGCGGCGACTTCGACTTCGGTAAGCTCGTCGGGAGGCAGCCGCGTGGAGATGGTTTTGGTGCGGAAGCCAGGCTTGCTTTCGTCGGCGTTGGAGAAATTATTCGCCTGTACGGTCGTCGTTCGGGAGGCGTTCATCATGGAAACCTCCGTTCTGGCTTGCGGTTTTGGACTTCGAGCGCCAATCTTTGCAATTTCCGCGAAGCTCTTTCGCTTCAACCTGTTTACGCTGCCGCGCTCCTGGGCGCGTTTTCTGTTTACCAACGTAGACGCGCGTCTACCGGCGTAAACGCGATCAAGCTATCTTGCTGTCGCAGCGGATGTTGACATTTGTAGACGTCGCGGCGCTCCAGGGCGCTCTGCAGCTACCCGGTTGGGGGTGACGTGTCCACCTACATCCGCTGCGACAGCAGCGCCGTTCTTAAATCTCGCCGTACTCCAGCACCAACTCACCCGAGATGCGTTGCAGCTGAGGCATCTCCCAGGCACGGCGAAACGCCTCCTGAAGCGAAGCCCATTCCTCAGCCGTGAACCCAAAGGAGACCGATCCCTGACAGCGAACCCACACCGGCGGCACTGTGGTTTCCATTGCCGTGTATCCGAAGAACCACCGGCCCTGCCAGAACGAATTCGGTGTGCTCGTGTCCCAGTTCTCCAGCATCGACCGGAACTCCGTAATCAGTGGCCAGGGCCCGATTTCGTACATTGCCTGGCGGCTTTGAGGCAGGCTGACCAGCACGAATAAATCGCGTTCACTTCCGGTGGCAAAAGACAATACAAAGCCGCCCTCGAATACGGACGAAATGGCCGGGCCCCACGGGTGGTCTGAAGCTGCGC
>Ga0335074_10010669_pt1 | contig 12855 bp, 11 predicted proteins | sample Lox_Sample_23_FD_206715 | JGI IMG/M metagenome (GOLD analysis project Ga0335074, IMG submission 206715) | Soil microbial communities from Loxahatchee National Wildlife Refuge, Florida, United States - Lox_Sample_2.3 | ecosystem: Environmental > Terrestrial > Soil > Wetlands | place: USA...
ACGCGTGAGAAATCCGAGGCGCGGCTGGCACGTTTCGCTGAGCTGGTCGCCTTGACGATCTCTCACACCGAATCCTGGAACGCGCTCGCTCGACGCGCGACGACAGACGCGCTTACTGGGCTCGCGAATCGCGGCGTGCTCGACGAGCGACTAAACGAGGAACTGGAGCGCGGTCGACGCCACGGCATCCCACTTAGCCTCGCTCTGTTCGACATCGATCACTTCAAGAAAGTCAACGACACACACGGCCACCAGACAGGCGACGAGGTACTCGTGCAGGTCGCGCAACTGATCGCCGCTCAGGCCCGGACGGGGGAGGTGGTCGCGCGGATCGGAGGCGAGGAGTTCGCCTGGCTGATGCCGCTCACCGATATCGACGGCGCTTGCGTGGCGGCCGAGCGCGCCCGCCAGGCCGTCGAGTCGCTCGCCGTCAACAGTGCTGGACCACTGACGGTATCGGCGGGGGTGTCCTGCACCGTGTTAGCAGCCACGGCCAGGCAGCTGATGGCGACAGCCGACCGAGCGCTCTACTGCGCCAAGGAAACAGGCCGCAACATCATCCTGCCCTTCGCCAACGAGATGCAAGCCGATCCTCGCTAGGAGACAGCCGCCTGACCGGAGCCTTTCGCCAGCTTCGGGTGTTCAGCTCAGCTCAGCCTGGCCCAACCGATCGAGCTCGAGCCACTGGCGCAAAGCCGGTCCCCGTCCTCCATACGGCAGGAAGCGGTCCTCGATGTGGTTGAGACCGTGTTCCTGCAAAACGGCCTCAGACCGGTCAGGATCGCCAAACTGGCCGCCGAGGCGCGCTGCTCGCGCCGCACCCTCTACGAGCTGGCCACCAGCAAAGAAGAGCCGTTCCTACTCGTCCTCGACCGGATCATGCGCCGGATTGCCCGCGAAGGGCGGGACGCGATCCGCGAGGAGCACGATCCGGTCAGGCGGATCGTCGCGATGGGGACCATAGCCGCGAACGGACTGGGCGCCCTCAGTCCCACGTTCATGCAGGCCGTCCACGACTACGCGCCAGCCAAGCTGCTGTTCGAGCATCACATCGCCGCCGCACAGGCCACGCTGGAGGCGCTGATCAGTGACGCTATCGAGCAACAGCGCTTCCGCTCCGTGAACGCATCAACCATGGCCGAAACGATTCTCGCGATCGTCCTCCACTTCACTGACGGCGGACGCGCGAATTCCACCAAAGTCGCCCCGGCCACCGCGCTCGGGCTCGTGTTCGACCTCTTCATTGCCGGGGCGGCAACCCGGTAACACAACCACGCTCAGGTGCGAGCGAACGAAAGCGCCGTGGCGAAGCCCGGAGTTCGCGACGCTGTTCCGGCGTCAGAGGTTGTCCGGAAGTTCGTAGAAGTTTGAGGCGGTCCTCCCGGCCCGTCCGCTCCTGTTGGGAGCGTTCGTGGTCGCCAAACCAAGTCCGTCACGGACAGGAGGACCGCCATGAAGAAGGTATCCAGCTCGAAGGTCGTCACGACCTCGGAGGCGTCGGAGTTGCCGCTGCCTGCGGAGATTCAGGAGGCGCTCGGTGAGCTCGTCGGGGCAGCGAGGGAGGGGCTGCTCGCGCTGAGTGTCGGTCTCGGTCTCAGCGTCGTGCATCAGTTGATGGAGCGAGAGGTCGACGAGGTCGTCGGCCCGAAGGGGAAGCACGACCCCGACCGGACCGCGAAGCGTCACGGGCACGAGGTCGGGTCGATGACGCTCGGCGGCCGCCGCGTGCCGGTCAGCCGCCCGCGGATTCGCACGGCCGATGGCGAGCACGAGCTGCCGGTCTCAAGCTACGAGTACTTCGCCGACCGCGATCCGCTGACCAGGGCGGTGATGGACCGGATGCTCGCCGGCGTCTCGACCCGGAAGTTCGCTCAGGTCGGCGAGCCGGTCGGCGAGGACGTCGAGCAGGAAGCGAGCTCGACATCGAAGAGCACGGTGTCGGAGTTGTTCATCGAGCGGACCGGCACCGCGCTCGGTGAGCTGATGAGCCGCCGGTTGGACGACACGCGCTTGGCGGTGATGATGCTCGACGGGCTCGAGATCGCGGACCGCATCCATGTTGTCGCGCTCGGGATCAGCACCGACGGGGTGAAGATCCCGCTCGGGCTGTGGGAAGGCTCGACGGAGAACGCGACGCTGGTCTCGATGCTGCTGGCCGATCTCGTCGACCGCGGACTCGATCCCGACCAGGCGATCCTGTTCGTGATCGACGGCGGCAAGGCGCTGCGCAAGGCGATCAAGGGCGTGTTCGGCGAGCACGCGCTCGTTCATCGCTGTCACCGCCACTATGCCGACCTCCGGGTTATGCGGACTTTGGCGACCGAAGGCCCGGAGAATCGGGGGATCGCGGGTTCTCGTGTCGGCATAATCAGAGCGCTTCGAGGAACGCGAGGAGCGTGTCGGGCGGCTGGTAGCGCCCCGGTTTCGTGGTCGGTGGCTTGGTCCGGGCGAGCGCTCGCTCTTTGAGCGCCATGTCGGCGTGCAGGTAGATCTGGGTGGTGTCGACCCGCTCGTGCCCTAACCACAGAGCGATGACCGTGGTATCCACGCCGGCGTGCAGCAGTTGCATCGCGGCGGTGTGTCTGAGCGTGTGCAGTGTCACGTGCTTGTCCTTCAGCGCGGGGCAACGTTCGGCGGCGCTCGCCAAGTGTTTGGAGAGCCGGCGCTCGAGACCGTCGCGGGTGAGCCGGCGTCCTTGGCGGGTCGGGAAGAGCGGATCGCTCGGATCGCCTGCGCGTTCAGCGATCCACACTCGCAGGACCGCGGTCGTGATCTCGGTCAGCGGCGTGATCCTCTCTTTGCGTCCCTTCCCTCGGCAGTTGACGTGCGCGCCGCTGCCGAGGTGCACGTCCGCGATGTTCAGGCTGGTCAGCTCGGTGGCGCGCAGCCCAGTCTGGATCGCGGTCACCAGCAGCGCGTGATCTCGACGCCCGGTCCAGGTCGAGCGGTCCGGCGCGTTGATCAGCGCATTGATCGCGTCGGCGTCGAGGAACGTGACCAGCGCTCGGTCTGCGCGTTTGATCGGGATCGCGAGTACCCGCTGGATGTCCTGGGCGTGCTCGGGATGACGGTGGGCGGCGTATCGAAACAGCGAGTGGATCGCCGCCAGGCGGGCGTTGCGGGTGGAGATGCTGTTGCCGCGATCGCGCTCGAGGTGCTCCAGGAACGCGGCAATGATCGTGGCGTCGAGGTCGCTGATGTCCAGCTTGCTCGGCTCACGACCCAACCGCTTCGAGGCGAACGCGAGCAGCAGTTTGAGCGTGTCGCGGTAGGCGGCGATCGTGTTCGGGCTGGCGTTGCGTTGACGGACGAGCCGGTCGGTGAAGAACGCTTGCAGTGTCGGCGCGAGCGCGCTCATCGCTCGCCTCCCTGTGAGCGCTCGAGACGGCCGGCGGCGATCTCGAGCAGCTCCGGCGCGGCCTCGAGATACCAATATGAATCCCTGGGATGCACATGCCCCAGATACGTGCTCAACAGCGGCAGCCTCGGCTGCACTTCGAGCCCGTCGCGATACCAGTCCAGCAGCGTGCGGACCGCGAAGCTGTGGCGCAGGCTGTGCAGCGTTGGTCGGCAGCGCGGCGAGCGTGGTTTCAGAGCGGCGCGCTGGACGAGTTGGAGGAACGTCCAGTTGACGCCGCAGTAGAGCAGCCGCGTTCCGACCGGCGTGATGAACACCGCGTCGACGCGCGGTTCGGGGCAGACGCGATCGCGCAACCGTAGGTACTCCCTGAGCGCGTCGACGGTGCTGGCGTGCAGCGGTAGCTCGCGGGTCTTGCCGAACTTCGTCTCGCGCACAATCAACACGCCGTGCTTCAGATCGACGTCGTTGTTGTCGAGGCGAATCGCTTCGCCGACCCGCATGCCGGTCACGGACAGCAGCCCGATCAGCGTCCGGTAGGTCGCTCGCCGCAACGGGAATCGCAGCGAACCGGTCGCCGTGATCAACGCCAGGAGCTCCTGCTCGGAGTAGAGGTAGGGGGTCGCGCGCCGCGGTTTGTGCGGCACGACGTCCGCCGGCGGGACCTGGTGATCGGGGTCGAGCGCGTGCAGGTACTTGGCGAAACCGCGCACGCACGTGAGCCGGTAGGCCCACCAGTTGGGATTGCCGGCTGCGGGGAGGGTCGCCCACGCGACGGCGTTCTCGACCGTGACCAGCTGCTCGTCGCGCTCGTCGAGATAGCTGAGGTACTGGCCGAGCAGCTTCTCCGCGCGCGCGAGCTTGTACCCAAGCGCGCGACGGATCGTCAGGTAGTCGCTCAGTGCGGGATGCAGCGGGCTCATGCCGCGCCTCCTGGCCAGGGCCGGGCGAGCTCCCGCAGACGGTCACGGTCGACCTTCGCGTAGATCGCTGTGGTCAGCTCCGCGCGGTGTCGCAGCAGCTGGCCGATCTCGACCAGCGGCGCGCCAGCCCGCAGCAACTCGGTCGCGGCTGTGTGCCTGAGGCGGTGCGCACCGATCTGCCCCAGCCCGGCGCGTCCCGCCGCGCCGACGACCACCTGGCTCACGCCAGCCGGTGTCAAAGCGCGCGGCGGCGCTTTGACCCGCACGAACACCGCTCGATCTTCAGCATCCCCAGGCCGCCCGCGACCGAGATAGTCCGCGAGCGCCTCGCCGACATCGACCGGTAACGGCAGCCGCTCGACCCTGCCCTTGCCGCGCACCAGCAACTCCCCTGCGCGCCAGTCGATGTCATCGAGCCGAAGGGCGGCGACCTCGCCGCGGCGCATCCCCAGCCGCACCAGCATCAGCACGATCGCGTAGTCGCGCCGTCCGACCGAGGTCTCGCGCGAGCAACTCGCCAACAGCGCCCGCACCTGATCGGCCTCCAAACCGCGCGGCAGCCCCGAGAGCCGCCACGCCGCGACCGACGGCACCACCGGCGCAAGCGGCCGGACCGTCAACCCCTCGACATGCAAGAACCCCAGCAGCGACCGCAGCGCCGTCACCATCAACTTCGCCGACCGGCGAGGGCGTCGCTCAGCCTGCGCAAGCACGAACGCGAGCACATCGCTCGGCGCCAAACCAGCGAGATCGAGCCCACCATCCGCCCGCAGCCGCGACGCGACAAACGGGCGCACCAGGTCCGCGTAGACAACCGTGGTCACGACCGCCAGACCTCGCTCGGCAACCAGGTACGCGCGGTAGCGCTCAAGCAGCGCATCGACCGCCGACAGCGAGGGTGGTTCAGCCATCGGCACAACGCCAAGGCCTCGGAGATATCGCACCAGCGGCACGAGCGCCTTCGGCGAGAGATAGTTCGTATACCCCGCCGCGCGCCGCGCCGCCAGGAACCGCTCCAGCTCCTCGTCCGACAACGCCCCCGTCGCGAGCCCATCCGCCTGCATCCACCGGCTCAGATGCGCCATCAACTGCAACTGAAAGCTCGCCGACACCGGGCGATACCCCGCGCCGAGCAACTCACCAACGAACCCCGGAGCGTAAGGCGCGAGCGGGCCTGACACCCGAGCCCGCCAAGGATCACTCATCAAAGCCTCCTCAAGTAGTGGAGGCACCAGCGTCGATCAGCGGCGCCGGATTATGCCGACAACCTAGGCAGCCAAAGCCAGCGTTTGCAGCCGATCCCCAGACCGGGTCGGCATAACCCGGAGGTCGGCATAGTGCCATTTATGGGGACGTCCCCATAACCGTCACAAGGAGCGCAACGTCACCGATCTGCTGCCCGAGCGCGACCGACCGCAGATCCTCGTCCGGATCCGCGGCGCGTGGGGGCTCACCGACCATCACCTCGCCAAGGAGCGGCTCGAGCTGCTCGCCTCAGAGCTCGAGCGCACCTGGCCCGACGCGGCCGCGTCGCTGCGCGAGGGCCTGGACGACACGCTGACGCTGATGCGGCTCGGGATCGATGGGCAGCTCGCCAAGACGCTCTCCTCGACGAACCCGTGCGAGTCGATGATCGAGATCGTCCGCTACACGCAGCGCAACGTCAAGCGGTGGCAGGACGGGGACATGCGTAAGCGCTGGACGGCCGCCGGGATGCTCGTCGCCGAGCAGCAGTTCCGCCGGATCATCGGCTACCGCGACCTCGCCAAGCTCGTGATCGCGATCGAACGCCACGCCCTCCTCACTGCCGAGAAGAACCACCACCATCAGGAGACACGCCAGCCCGTTACCGTCTGACCATCAACCCGCGAGGACCGTCCCCGAAGTTCCACGACGATCCGGACAACCTCCGGCGTCATTGAATTAAGCTCTGTTGATGAGGAATCTCCAGGGGGCGTCGGACGGACGGCGATCTGGCGGCCCGGCTCTGCCTCCCCAGACGAGCAGCGCGCCTCCACGATGAAGCCCCCGATTCCCGACCTGAGCGGCCGTCTGTGCGTTGTCACCGGCGCGGCGAGCGGGATCGGCCGAGCCACTGCGGTCGAGGCGGCCGGGCGCGGCGCCAGGCTGGTTCTGGTCGACATCAATGCCGAGCCGCTGGCCGGAGTGGCGGCGCAGCTGGGCGAGGCCGTCGTGCTGCAGCGGGCGCTCGACGTCGCCGACTATGACGCGGTCCGCATGCTGGCCGACGACGTGCACGCCGCCCACGGCCCTGCGGACGTTGTGATGAACATCGCCGGGATCGCGACCTGGGGCAGCGTCGAGCAGCTCACTCATGAGCAGTGGCGTCGGACAGTTGAGGTCAACCTGATGGGCCCGATCCACGTGATCGAGTGCTTCGTGCCGGCGATCATCGCCGCCAAGCGGCGGGGTCAGATCGTCAACGTCTCATCGGCCGCCGGCCTGCTCGGCCTGCCACTGCACGCGCCCTACAGCGCCACCAAGTTCGGCTTACGCGGCATCTCTGAGGTCCTGCGCTTCGACTTGCGCCGGCGCCATATCGGGGTCACGCTCGTGTGTCCCGGCGCTGTCGACACGGGTCTGGTGCAGACGGTCGACATCGCCGGGGTCTCGGCCGAGGCACGCCAGGCCAGTGGGCTGACTGACCGCTTCCGCCGCCACGCGGCTCCGCCGGAGAAGGTCGCCCGGCAGATCGTCGACGCGGTAACGCACAATCGCTTCCTCGTTTACACCTCGCTCGACATCCGTCTCGTCTACCTGGTTGAGCGGATCGCACCGCGGGCGTACGCGTTCGGCATGCAGATCGCCAACGATGTGTTCCAGCGGGTCCTGCGGCGGACCGCCGAGCGGGGCGCGCGGGAGTCAGTAACGCTGGTTTCCCGGTAACCCGCGCCCATTCCCGCTGACTCAGCCGGACTCGATCCCGAAGCCCGCTGCCCAACTTGACCAGTCGCTGCTCAGTGTGCTGAACACGGCACTGGTCTTGTCGCTGGCCTTGGTAGCGAGCTTCTCGAAGGCCTTGATAGACGAACTGCTCCCCGTCAGCGAGATGTCGATCGATGGCAGGCTGATCCCGGTGATCCCGCCGAATGCCTTGGTGTCAGCCGGCTCGCTCCCGGGCGCAAAGCTCGCGCTGCGCCAGCGCGCCAGGTCGCCCGGAGTGTTGATCGCGAGGACGCGCTTGACGTAGGCCTGGTCGGCGACGGCTTCCTTGTGCTCGGTAGCGTTGAGGGGAAGCTTCCTCAGGGCGGCGAACGCGGTCAATGCTGGTTTGAAGAGGCCGATCGCGCCATCGGCGTCGTACTGGTTCTCGAGTTCGTCGACCAGCGCCGTCGCAGCGCTGTCGTTCGACGAGGACAGCGCATCGATGCTACTCGCGGTCGATGCGAGTTTCGTCTGCGCCGCCGTGACGTTCGCCTGCATCGCCGAGTTGCTGTATGCGAGCTGGGCTTTGTACTCGGTGGTGAAGATCTTGTAGACCTTCTGCGAGACGGTGGCCGCTTGCGCAGTCGCGCTCAGCAGTAACCCGACGGTGACGGCGATGGCGACCAGCGGGATCGATCTCTTCGAAACGTGGGAGTGGCGAGCTCGCATCGGGTTTTCAGTTGAGGCGTTGTTGCCAGTCGCGCGGTACGGCTCCGGCTGGTCCGGGTACGGGCTGATCGTTCGGATGACTATCCGGTGGCGCCAGAGCGGGTGCTTCGAAGAATCCGCCAGATCGGTAGTCGTAGAACCAGTCCTCACCAGGTTCGAAGCTCTGCAGCACCGGATGCCCCGTGGTCTTGTAATGAGCAGTCGCGTGCTGGCCAGGCGAATTATCGCAACAACCGATGTGCCCGCAGGACGCACAGCGGCGCAGGTGAAGCCACCAGCCCGGCGACGCACCCGCGAGGCACTCCACGCAACCAGTCCCGCTCGGGGGAACCGTCGAGTCGATCGCGTTCGCTGTGCTGTCCATCCGCTACAGCTTCGCAGGTAAGGGGCACCGCAGGATTTGAGGCGGTCGGCCGTCGCAAGTGGCCAGGACGCAGCTCGTTCGGGTCCCAGTCCCGGGATCCGCTCAGGTGCGAGTCTCGAGCCTGTCCCCTAAGCCTTCGTCGGTGACACGAGCCCGCAGCGTCGAGCCCGCTACCTTCGGCTTGCGAAAGCGCAAGCGCGCGCTGCCCGGTCCGTCTGGATGGCCGACAAGGTCTACTAACTTAGTGTTATTGGCGACGTCGATATCGCCATCCGCCACAACGCTTGAGAAGCTCCGGTCTTGGCTCTCCGTAACAGCGCCCCTGCTCACACCCTTCATTTGCGAGCTGCGACGTTGACACAGCGGATGTGAAATGCTTTTGTGAGTTGGCAGTGCTGTGGCGCGGAGCCGCAGATTCGACAAGCGAGTGTTGCGGGGGCTGACTATGACGTCAGGATGGCTGATTGGTGCGCGGCGCCGGGTAGTAGCGTCGGTGGCGCTGGGATTGACCGCGGCGATCGCCGGAGGCGCAGTGCTGGCGGGCGGGGCGCAGGCGACCCAGTCCTCAGGGTTGAAGTACGTGCCTGGATGGCTCTACGGGCTGTCCTCGGCGACACTCCTTCACTCCGCTCCGGCCAACCAGCAGCTGATGGTCGGCATCGGGGTGCAGCGCAGGAACACTGCGGGGGAGGTGGCTCTGTACAACGAGATGTACGACCCCAGTAGCCCTGAGTACCACCACTTCCTGACCCCCGAACAGTTCAACGCCCGCTTCGGCGTCACGACGGCGACTCAGTCCGCGGTCCGCTCGTGGCTGACCTCCACTGGGGTCCGGATCGCCCGGACCTACGACGACGGCTCGTATTTGGAGACCACCGGCACGGTCGCGCAGTTCGACAAGCTGTTCCACGTCCAGATCGGCGACTACACAGAAGCCGGCAAGTCCTTCTTCGCCAACAACCAGCCGCCTCAGGTGCCCGTCTCCTTGCCGATCAGCGGCGTGCTCGGTCTCGACAGCGTCCACAAGATGTCGTTTGCGAGCCTCACGACCAAGCGGCTGACGCCGGCCACGCTCGCGGCTGCGCGGCGCGCGGCGGTGACCTCCGAGAGCGGGGATCAGATTGCGTTCAGCCCGCAGGACCTGTGGTCGATTTACAACATGCCCGGTGCCGCCGCACTGACTAATAGCAAGGGCGTCAGTGATCCGGCGACGGTGGCCGGTTCAACCGCCGCACTCGGTCAGGGACAGGCGATTGGCATTTTCGGGGAGGGCGAGACCTCAAGCCTGCTCCCCAGCCTGCGGGAGTTCGAGCAGACGAACGGCCTTCCCAAGGTGCCGGTGCGCACGATCCTGACTGAAGGTCAGGATGACAGCGAATACGGCGACAACACCGGCGAGGACGAATGGAACCTTGACTCACAGTCGTCGACCGGGATGGCTCCGGACGTCTCTCAGCTGGACTACTACTTCGCCAAGGCGTTCTATGACGCCGACGTCGAGGCCGACTTCGCGGACTGGGCGGCTGACCCCAACGGTCCCCGCGAGATGAACGCCAGCTTCGGTGAATGCGAGGCGAACCCGACCAACCCGGCGACAGGGAACCCATCGGTGCAGGATTCCGCGTACGGCACGGGCTTGGGCGACAACCTAGAGGCGGTTGCCGAGGCGACACTACGCCAGGCGACGATCGAAGGGCGGACGCTGTTCACCTCCGCCGGTGACACCGGCTCCGGCTGCCCGGAGGTCTCGGCCGGCGCGCTCGGCGCGGGTAACGGCCTTGTCGTCCAGCCGGTCCCGGACGTCGGCTACCCGTGTGCCAGCCAGTACGCCGTCTGCGTCGGCGGGACCGTGATCACCGCTGACGGCGCGACCTACCCGGATGCTGCGAAGGCCGTGGACCAGCTCAGCTGGACCTTCAGTGGCGGCGGCTCGAGCTTCTACATCCCCGAGCCGAGCTTCCAGAGCAAAGTAACCGCAGTCGACCTCGACTGCCTCAGCCAGCCGGACGGAACCCCGTACTCGTCGACGACCACCTGCCGTGGCGTGCCGGATGTCGCGAACCTGTCCGGCGACGAGGCCGGTGACGGCTACTCGATCTACGTCGACGGGCTTTCCCTCGGCGCCGGCGGCACGAGCCTGTCCAGCCCGCTCACAGTGGGCGAATGGGCGCGGATCCAGTCGGCCGCGTCGTCCTCGGTGCAGTCAAATGGCGGGCTAGGGTTTGCCGACCCGGTGATTTACAAGCAGGCGAGCGATGCCGACACGTGTGGCACAGGAGCGGGCACGTCGGCCACCGGCAACGTCTCGCCCGACACGACGCCGTGCGCCAACGCTCCCACTTACAACAAGGACTTCTTCGACATCAACCAGTCGGAGGATGTCGGCGACGAGGCTGGCACGGCCGGGGGCCTGCAGATCGTTGGCCTGGAACCGCCATCCACCGGCGTCAGCGCCGGCAATGGCTTCTATCAGCCGACGCCGGGCTGGGATTACGCCTCGGGCTGGGGGTCGTTGAACGTCGCCAACTTCATGCAGGATGTCGACGGCACTCAGCGGGCGACCGACGCCTACGCGGGCCCGGAGGCGGACGCCGTCGACGTCTGCACGTTCAAGGGGACGAGCCCGCCCGGCAACGCAACCGACCTGACGACGTTCGAGAATGATCCGGGCGCCGACCTGTCGGCGGCGACGATCTCCTCGCCCAAGGCCGGGTCGATCACCGCGACGTGGACAGTCCCCGACCTCAGCGCCGGCATCCCGAACGGGTCGACCGGAGTCGACTTCTACGCTGTATGGGTCTACAAGGGCGTCAACTACTTCGCGGAAGCAGCGGAGGGCGAGTCCGGCTGGAGCTACACCTCCGGCTCAATCTCCGGGCTGGCGCGCACCGCCACGTCCAATAGCAAGGCCACCGGCACCGAGAACGCCACCACCGGTGTTATCACGGTCACCATTCCGACCTCTGAGGTGGGTAGCCCCCCGGCCGGCGCGCTGCTGCTCGACCCGCTGACCTACGACCTCGTCGAGGGTGCGGTGGCGCAGGTGTTCGTCGTGCCCGGCACCGATTCGGCCGACGAGCTGGCGCCGATCAACACCGATGACGGTCAGACCGAGTCGATCGGGGTCTCGATCGTGGTCGGCGGTGTGCCCGGCTCGAACTGCCTGACGACGCTCCCGGCGAGCACGTCGCCCGGTACCACCACCGTCGGCAGTCCCACAACCACGGGTTACACGACCACACCGAGTGGCCGCCTCGTCGCCTGCACGAAGACGTCCAGCCGGCCGGTCACACACATCCGAACGAAGGCGTTCAGCAAGAAGGGGATGCTGCTGAGCGGAATCTCCGAGGCGCACTGCCCGAAGTACATCGTCAAGGTCGGCCTCGCGCTCGCCAGGATGAGTAAGGCGAACAAGGGCAAGTACAAGTGCAGCTTCCTGACCGCCAAGCACCGCTGGGGACCCTTCGGCACGTGTCAGCCCCACTCCTACCTGCCGGCGATCGGCACCGACAACTGGGCGTTCCAGCTGAAGCTCAAGCTGAAGGCGGGCGTCTACCACCTATGGGAGCACGCGCTCGACGACAAGGGAGTCTCGACCCGGAACATCCCCTCGAAGTACGTCTGGTTCAGGATCCGCTAACCGATCTGTGCAGAGAGAGCTCGGCCGGGGACGAGCCGGGTGCCCGCGGCGGGCCGATGGCAGGTCTCGAGCTGGGGTGGAGCTGCTAGGAGTCGAGCCGGAAGATGGGCCAACCGATCTCGGTCTGCCAGAGGCTTGGGTCGCGAGTGTCGAGGTAGCCGGTCAGGTAGTGCTCGCGCAGGGGGCCGTCGATGCTGATTTCGTGCTTGTGCGCGTAGCCGGCGAGTTGGGAGTACGTGAGGTCGACGGTCGCGAGCGAGCCCTGGTGGAGCAGCACGGCAAGCTCCGCCTGCGGGATCTGATCCGGTGCCGCGCGTCCAGCGGCCCGGGGGGTTCCGTCGACAGGGATGTAGACGCGGGCGCGGCCGTGCCCGTGTTGGAAGATCGCGCTGTCGTAGATGCCGCCCGGCGGCCCGGTGACACGCAATGCCTGGGCGCCGGTGACGGCCTGGAGCTCGGCGAGCGCTCCCTGCCACCACGGCACGATCGTTCTGTGGTCGACCAACTCGTCGATCGCGATCGCTGCGGTTGCCGGCACGGTTCGATGCGAGACCACGACCGTGAGTTGGGGTCGATCGAGCAGCGCTCGTAGCTCCGTCACGGCTGTGCGGGTCCCGGCGAGCTCGGATTCGAGACGGTCCAGGTGCGCGACGATGATCCCGTTTCGCGTGTCCGCGCTGGAGGTGGCCAGGACGGCTTTGATGTCTGCGATCGGCATCTGGAGTCCGCGGAGCCGGCGGATGATCTGGGCGTCCGGGAGTTGTTGTTCTGAGTAGTAGCGATAACCGGTGTCCGGGTCGATATCGCTGGGTTCGAGAAGCCCGATCTCGTGGTAGTGGCGCAGCGTCTTGATGCTGAGATGCGTAGCGCGTGAGAAGTCGCCGATCGGCACGCGGGTCTTCATGGTGATCGCAGTATTGACTCTCCCCCCACGGGAGAGTCAAGCCCGGGGGGA
>Ga0335074_10010670_pt1 | contig 12855 bp, 15 predicted proteins | sample Lox_Sample_23_FD_206715 | JGI IMG/M metagenome (GOLD analysis project Ga0335074, IMG submission 206715) | Soil microbial communities from Loxahatchee National Wildlife Refuge, Florida, United States - Lox_Sample_2.3 | ecosystem: Environmental > Terrestrial > Soil > Wetlands | place: USA...
ACAGCCAGCTCCCCCGTCACGCGCGGAGCTTGCGGGCTATGTCCTCGCGCAGCAGGTTCTTCTGGATCTTGCCGGTCGCCGTTATCGGCAGCGCGTCAATGACCTCAACGCGCTCGGGGACCTTCTGGATCGCGAGACCCTTGCTGAGCAGGTACTCCCTGATGTGTTCCACGGTCAGCGGCTCGGCTCCTTGCGCCGGGACCAGGTAACAACACACCCGCTCGCCGAGAACTTCGTCCGGCATGCCGACGACTGCCACGGCGTTCACCGCCGGGTGGGACGACAGCAGGTCCTCGACCTGCCGAACGCTGATGTTCAGCCCGCCGCGGATGACGATGTCCTTGATGCGGCCGGTGACACGAACGTAGCCCTCGGCATCCATCACGCCGAGGTCACCAGACTTGGAGAAGCCTTCCGCGGTGAACATCTCCGCAGTCGCCTCCGGCCGGCCGATATACTCGAGCAGGCTCATCGCCCCGCGGTAGGCGATATCTCCCTCCGTGCCGCGCGGCACCTCGTTGCCGTCCGCATCGACGATGCGGACTTCCTGGCCCGGCGCAGCTTTTCCGTCCGATGTCACCGCCCGTTCGAGGGGATCGTTGACGGTGCACGTCGTGGTGACGAGGTTCTCGCTCCGCCCGTACAGGCTGAGGACCTGCATGCCAGGGAACGCCTTGCGCGCCTCCTCGACGAAGCTGCCGGGGATGGGCGCACCCGCCGACGTCCAGAACCGCAGGCTGCTCGCGTCGTGCTGGTCCGGGTCATAGACCCGCAGCATCGTCTGCAGGAACGTGGTGGCGGTCACCGACGCCGTGCAGTGGAACTTGGCGATACGTTCCAGGCCCTCGCGCGGTTCCCAGACCTCCATCAGGTGCGAGCCGGCCCCGTGGACCAATGGCATCAAGATGCTGGTCACCAGGCCGGTGGTGTGGGTGACCGGGGACGGGCCGAACTGGATGTCCTCCTCGGTGTAATCCCATACCTGGCCGAGCAGCCTGGCGCCCGCGCAGTAGGTGTTGAACGTATGCAGGCACCCCTTGGGCCGCGAGGTGGTCCCGGAACTGAAGACGATCACGAACGGCTCGTCGGGGCCGACTCCTGGTCTCGCCGGCTGGACACCTGGGCTGGCCAGCACGTCACCGTAGGCGAGCGCGGCGTCCGGCACGGAGTCGCTCCGGACGACGATGGTCGTCTGCAGCGGCGTCCCGGCCGCAGCCAAGTCGAGGAACATGCGGGCGTGGTCGAAGCGACGGAACTCGCCGGCCGTGAACGCCGCCTTGATCCCGGCCGTCTCAATGATGAACCGCACGTCGTCGTACCGATAGATCGGCATGATCGGGACCATGATCGCGCCGAGACTGGACAGCGCCACACTGATGACGGCGAACTCGGTCCAGTTCGGGATCTGGACCGCCACCCGGTCCCCCGGGCCGATCCCGAGCCGCTCAAGGCCGGCCGCCAGGCGCAGCGCCGCGTCCCTGAGTTGGACGAACGTATACGACGTGGTCGCGTCGGTGACGAACACCTTGTCCGGCCGCTGTGCCACCTGGATATCGAGTTCTCCCAGCATCGTGGTCTCCCGCCAGACACCGGATGCATAGAACCGCTCGATCTGCTCGTTGGTATACCGGTCCGTGACCTTGGCGAACGGCATGCTGACCACCTCTGCCCGACGCGCCGCGCTGGTGAGCTAGAAACGATCCAACTTTAGAATGGTCAGACCGAAAGAGCAATGCGCCCAAGGGAACATCGACGGAGACCGGCGGACAGGCACAGGAATGAGGGGCGGGCCGATGAGCGTCTCGACTATCAGCCTGTCCCGCTGTCCGTCATGAGGCTGGGCCACCTGTTCACGGCGCAGTGGCCGAAGTACCAGCCGTGGAGCTTCGTCCTGCAGCCGGTCATGGCCGACGCCTGCACAGGCGCGCAGATGGCTGACCCCTTTCTCGCGGACTCGGAGTTCCGCGCTCTCAAGCTCGGCACTGGCTGAACACCCCCGTCCGGCCGACTGCTCGCCGCCGCGGTGACTTCCCTGGCACCTCAGCCGTCCAAGGCGGACATCGACCTGCTCGTCGACGCGCTGTGGCTCGCTGGACAACGGCAGCAGGACGAGGCGCGGACGCGGCCGGCCGGCTCGCCGAGGTCATCGTGGCCGGCGCCACGCACAGCCAGGCGCCAAACGGCGCGGCTAGACCTGCGAACTGGTTCTACGCTGAAGGTCATCAGAGCCCGGTTCTACGGCCGGCTGCGAGCCTCGCTCCAGCCGATGCCCGTGCAACCCCGCGACAGCATGCCGCAGGCGCGGCCGACGGCCTGGCACCGGCGGGCATCTCCCGCCTCCGCACGACCCGGGTTGCCGAGCGGACGGCCTGCAAGGTGCAGCAGCCGACCGTTGTGCCAGGGCTCGCCTATACCGTGCGGGACGCCGGCGCCCGGCGCCAGCGTAGGCGGCGCCGCTCAGCGTGGGGTCAGTGCGAGTGGCCGATCGAGGATCATCACCCGCGTGCCGCCATCAGCTGAGCTCAAGCCCGTTGCCCGGCGGCTCCGTGCTCCTGTTTAGTGCGGCGAGGGCCTGCCGGATGGCGGCGGCGCGTGTGTCGTCCCAGGCGAACCCTGGGTCGGGTTCAAGGAACGCCGTGGCGATGGCGCCCAGGCCGAGGGCGGGCAGCGACCACTCGCTGGCCTCGGGCGCGTCGAACGGCCGGGCGGTTGTCCGCTGCTCGGCGATGCCGGGCATGGTCAGGGCGGTCGTGACCAGGCCCTGCATGGCGGCGTTGACCAGCGCGGCAAGTATCTCGAAGGTGACGCCGGCCTGCGGGCGCAGCCGGAACCCGAGCAGGCCCGTCATGAGCTGCCAGGCGCTGGCGACGCGGGCCAGGTGGTCTTGCTCGGCCTGGGCGAGGGCGGCCTGGACGTGGTCGCGGAGCCCGCCGCCGGCCAGGCTCAGCAGCGTGGCGTGCAGCGCCAGGTAGGTGCGCCAGCCCGGCGAGGCGGACAGGGTGTCGAAGTCCAGCACCGAGAGCTGGCGGAACAGCTCGATGACCAGGGCGCGGCGCGCCTGCGGACCCGCCAGCTCATCCAGCCTCTCGGTGACGATGCGACCGATCAGGTCCACCTCGTCGGCGAAGATCCCCGGGACCGGGTCCCTGGCCAGTTCCAGGACCAGGTCGCTGAAGAACAGGTCCTTGTGCGGCCAGCGGCGGTAGGCGCTGGTCCGGGACACGTCGGCCTCCCGGATGATGTCCTCGAAGCTGATGTGCTCCAGGCTCACGGTCAGGCCGGTCCGGTGCACCATGCCCAGCGCGGCCCGCAGCATCCGCCGCTCGGTCTCGTCTTCCGGCAGCCGGCGCCCGCGCCGGGCCAGCCCGGTCGGCCCCTGCGAGTCCGCCATTGCCGCTCCCGCCTTTCCGTCTTCGAGCGTAGATTAGCACTGTCGGGACTTTGGACTCTGTATCCCAAGTCTCTTTCCTGTCAGCGTAGTGCGGTAACCGCTGGACACCTGGAGGACACCCATGCGATCTGCACGCTCCCGTGAGGCACTGACGGGCGAGCAACCAGGGGCAGAACCGCCGCGGCGGCGGCACTGGTGGCGGTGGTTCCTCGGCGGCGCGGGCGCGGTGGCCGGCTTCCGCATCACCGGCCCGGGCGGTTACGGCTTCTTCGGATCGCTGGCCAGCGACGGGACGGCGGAGTTCCTGCTCATCCTGCGGTCGCGGCAGGGGTGAGGGGGATGGCGATCGGATCTGGCCGATCCGGCAGGAAGGCTGCCGGATCGCAAGAGCCGGTGACGGCCGGCCGTTTTGCGCGGGTGCTGCGGAGGCTCCGGTGGCCGGTGGCGCTGCTGTGGATCGCGGGCATCGCGGCACTGGTGCCGGCGGCTAACGGCCTGGCGCGGGCGACGGACGACACCGCTCTGGCATATCTACCTTCTTCCTCGCAGTCCGCGCTGGTCACCACGGTGCAGCAGCAGGCAGAGAGGGCATCGGGCACCCCGGTCAGCGAGCAGGCGATCGTCGTATTCGCCCGCCAGGGCGGCCTGACCCGGGCAGACCTGGCGGCGGTGACGGCGGCGCGCACCGCCGCCGGCGCTCTGGCCGGCTCTGTGTCCGGCCTCGGCGCGCCTGGCGCGGTGCAGCGGTCGGCCGACGGCGACGCCGCGCTGTTCACGGTCCAGGTCTCCGCGCCCGAAGACAGCGTGACGAGCGCGGACACCCGCGCCGTGACGGCGGTCCGCCAGGCCGTCGCGCCGGGGGCGAGCCGGGCGGGCAACGAACTGGCGGTGGCGGTGACCGGGGACGCGGCGGTGACCGCCGACAGCGGCAGCACGACCCTGAACGCACTGCTGCTGTCCACGCTGGTCATCGTCGCGGTCATCTTGCTGCTGGTGTACCGCAGCCCGGTGCTGTGGCTGCTGCCGCTCATCACCGCGGCCGGCGGGGTTGAAGTGGCCCGGTCGGCCGCGCACGGGCTGGCGTCGGCCGGTCTCACGGTCAGCTACCTGTCCTCGGCCATCGTGATCGTGCTCGTCTTCGGCGCGGCCAGCGACTACGCGCTGCTGCTCATCCACCGCTACCGGGAGGAACTGCGGCATCATGCCGCCTGCGAGGAGGCGATGGCCGCCGCGCTGCGCGCGACGGCGCCGACCCTGGCCGCCTCCGCGGCCACCGTCGCCGGGGCGATGCTGTGCCTGCTCGCCGCGCGGTCCGCGTCGCTGCACGGTCTCGGGCCGATCGGCGCCGTCGCCGTCGCCGCGGCGCTGCTGGCCGAGACGACGTTCCTGCCCGCGCTGCTGCTCATTCTCGGCCGGGCCGCGTTCTGGCCCCGCGTCCCGGTCCCGGGAGCGTCGGGGGCAGAAGCGTCACGAGTGTGGGCCAGCGCCGGGGAGCGAATTGCCCGCCGCCCGGCCGCGGTCATGATCGCGGCCCTGCTCATCCTCGCCCTGGCCTGCGCCGGGCTGGCATCATTGCGGACCAGCAGCAACCCCCTCAACGACCTCAAGGGGCGTCCCGGCAGCATCACCGGAGAGCAACTGCTCGCGGCCCACTTCCCGGCCGGCGCGCTCTCCCCGCTGGTCCTGCTCGCTCCGCGGTCCGAGGCACAGGCCGCCGCGCGCGCCGCACGGGACGCCTCCGGCGTCGCCGCCGTCGAGGCTGACCCGCCGGTGGGAAGCTACGCCGCCGACACCGTCGAGCTGTCCGTCCCTCCCTACAGCGCCCAGGGCTTCGCCGCCATCGCCGCCCTGCGCCGGGACCTTGCCCGCGAGGCGCCGGGCGCGCTAGTCGGCGGGAGCCCGGCAGCCGAGTACGACATCAGCCAGGCGGCGACCCGGGACACCGCCGTGATCATTCCTCTGGCCCTGCTCGTCATCCTGCTCGTGATCGCGGCCCTGCTGCGGGCGATCGCGGCGCCGCTGGTGCTGGTGGCCACCACGGCGCTCAGCTTCGGCGCTTCCTTCGGGCTCGCCGCCCTGCTGTGGCGGTACGGATTCGGCTACCCGGGGATCTATCCGCAGGTCCCGCTGTACATCTTCATCTTCCTCGCCGCCCTGGGCGTCGACTACAACATCTTCCTGTCCGCCCGGATCCGGGAAGAAAGCCGCCGGGCCGGCACCCGCACCGGTACGCTGCGCGGCCTGGCCGTCACCGGCGGCGTGATCACCGCCGCCGGGGTGATCCTCGCCGCCACCTTCGCCGCCCTCGCGCAGCTGCCGTCCGTCTCCGTCACCGAGGTCGGCACCGCCATCGCCATCGGCGTCCTCCTCGACACCCTCCTGGTCCGCACCGTCCTGGTGCCCGCCGCGCTCATCACCATCGGCGACCGCATCTGGTGGCCGGGGCCCCGCCCCGGCCACACGGAGAACGAACCCGCATGACAAACACAGCACCGGGCACCAATCCGCCCGGGCGGCGCGCTAGCTGGTTACGGGCTGCTTATCGTCGGTGCTTGTGACGACGATACTGCGGGGCTTGGCCGACTCGCGGACGGGGATGGCCAGCGTCAGCACGCCCGTGGTGTAATCGGCGGCGATGTGCTCGGTGTCGAGGGCCTCGCCGAGGAAGACCTGGCGGCTGAACGTGCCCGATGGGCGCTCGGCGATGATCATCTCGGCGCCGCCGGCCGCAGCGAGACGACGCTCGGCGCGGACGGTCAGGACGTTGTGCTCGACGGTCAGCACGATCGACTCCGCGCTGACGCCGGGCAGGTCAAAGTGAACATAGAAGCTGTCGCCCTTACGGTAGGCATCCATCGGCATCGCAGCCGGCTGGGCAGCGGTACCGAGTACCTGCTGGGTCAGCCGGTCCAGCTCGCGGAACGGGTCAGTGCGGATGATCATGACCGTCAGCCTCCTCGCTGGGTCTTCACGCGGATCGTGATGGAGCCAGCACAGCAGGCCCGCGGCGGCGCCGGCAGGGGCTTAAGTCCCCGCCCGGAACGACGCCGGTCAGCCCGTCCCATTGCCGAAGCGCACAGCTCCCCTCCAAGCGGGGACGCTGCTCGTCACACCGCTGCCGGCGAGGCTGCGGGGACTAACCGCCTGCCCCGCCGACGGCAGTCCTTCGGCAGGAGTCGCTCACCGCTCCGCCGGGCGGTTAGATCGAGGGCGATGTCGACGAGCAGGTCCTCCTGGCCGCCAACCAGCTTGCGGCGGCCCGCCTCGAGCAGCAGTTCGCGCACGTCGACGTCGTACCGGGCGGCGGCCGCCTCCGCGTGCCGCAGGAAGCTGGAGTACACACCGGACAGGCCAAGGGTCAGCGTTTCGCGATCCACCCGCACCGGCCTGTCCTGCAGGGGCCGAACCAGGTCGTCGGCCGCGTCTGGAGGGCGAGAAGGTCGGTGCCGTGTTCCCAGCCGTCCAGCGTCGCGGCGGCGGCAAACGCCTCAAGCGGGCAGTTCCCCGCGCCCGCCCCGTGTCCAGCAAGCGATGCGTCCACCCGGACGGCGCCCTCCTCCGCCGCGGCCAGCGAGTTGGCGACCGCGAGGGAGAGGTTGTCGTGGGCATGGATGCCGACCTCCGTGGTCGCGTCCAGCGTGTCGCGATAGGCGCGCACGCGTGCCCGCACCCCCCGCGGGGTCAGGTGGCCGCCGGAATCGGTGACGTACACGCAGTGTGCGCCGTAGGACTCCATCAGCCTGGCCTGAGCGGCGAGGGCCGCGGGCTCGGCCAGGTGGCTCATCATCAGGAAGCCGGCAACGTCCATGCCGAGTTCTCTGGCGGTGGCGATGTGCTGCGCGGCGATGTCCGCCTCGGTGCAGTGGGTGGCGACCCGGACCGAGCGCACGCCGAGCGCGTAGGCCCGCTTGAGGTCGCCGATGGTGCCGATGCCGGGCGGCGGTTTAGACGCCGGCCGGTGTGCTGGTCGTGCCCGCCTTTGCGGCTGCGGCCTTGCCGGCGCCCTGCCAGCTGTGCCCAGGAGACTCGTCAGCCCAGGAGACCGCTCCACGGCTCGCTGGCGTCCAGGCGCTCATGAGGGGGCATGGCGTCCCGCGCCGTGAGCCGGGTGAACATCGCCAGGAGCGCGGCCAGGCGGGGATCCGAGCGACGGACCGCCACCTCGATCCGGTGCAGCTTCCATCGCTCGCTCAGGGAGAGCGGCATGAGTCACCTCCCATCCATATCGGCACTTATATCGTATTACGATGTAATACCCGCCGGCTCGCCGGTAAACCTCACGCTCGCACAGATATCCCTAAGTCCGGACGCTGACCCGCCCGCCGTACTGCGCCACCAGCTCGTCGAGGACCACCGCGAGTTCTTCCAGCCGGGCAAGGTGCGCCTGGGTCAGCTTCTGCACGACGCTCTCACCCGTCTCGCTCAGGCGGACCCGCACCATGCGTCCGTCGCTCGGATCTGGTATCCGTTCGACCAGGCCCGCCCCCTCGGCGCGGTCAACGAGCTCCACGGTGCTGTGCGGGCGCTGGAGCAGGTAGCCGGCCAGTTCGCCGATCGTGGGCGGGAGGTCGCCCGGGTGTCCCTTGATCGCCACGAGCAGCTGGTGCTGGACGTGGGTGAGGCCCGCGGCTTGCGCCTGGTCTTCGCTCCAGCGCTGGAAGCGCCGCAGGGCGACACGGAACTCCAGCAGCCGCTCGAAGTCACGTCGGGTTGGCCGGGGCATCAAACACCTTCCAAGCATGAGAGAATCTAACGACAAGCAGTACGAGAAATATATCGTTTAACGATTTATCGTGTCTATAACCGGTCAGCGGGTTAATAAATGCCCGGAACGAGGAGGCCGGCCATGTCTCCAGGGGTGACCGTCCGTCGGGTCTACGACGACTTGCCGCCGCGACGGGAGACCCGGGTGCTCGTCGACCGCGTGTGGCCGCGGGGGATACGCAAGGATGCCTTGCATCTGGATGAGTGGGTTCGCGATGCCGCCCCGTCAACCGAGTTGCGGAAATGGTACGGGCACGACCCAGAGAAGTTCCCGGAGTTCCGCCGCCGCTACATCGCCGAACTGGCCCGGCCGGGACCGCGGGCTGCCCTCGACCGGCTCCGCACGCTGGCTGCCGAGGGCCCGGTCGCCCTGCTCACCGCGACCCGGGACGTCGGCCGCAGCAACGCCGCGGTTCTGGCCGAGATTCTGAGCCAGGACTCCCCGCGGGGGAGCGCCACGACGGCGCCTGCGGGTCAGTCCACCGGGAAGCTGGCCAGGACGTCGAACGGGGGCGGCCCGGGGGGCGGGTAGTCGAGGCGGTCGCGGACGGCGACGACGCCCTGCACGTGCCCGGCCCTGCATACGACGTCCTGCCCCTGCTCGCGGCTGGCCGGCCGGCCGGCCAGCGTCACCACGCCGTCGGTCACCGTGACGATGAACGCGACGGGCTCCGCGGCGTCCTCGGCCGGCAGCACACCGGTCCTGATCTCTTCGGCGATCTCGTCGTCCGAGCGGGCGTAGACGGCCAGCACGTCGGCGCGGCTGACGATCCCGGCGAGACGCCCGCCCTCGTCCACGACCGGGAGGCGCTTGACCCGGCGCAGGTACATGAGCCTGGCGGCGTGCTCGACGGTGTCGTCGGGAGAGACGGTCACCGGCGGGGACGTCATGAGATCGCCGGCGGTGATCCCGCGCGCCTTCTCCAGCTGCTTGTGCCGCAGGATGCCGGTGATCATGCCCGGCATCTCGTCCTCTCCGCCGCCAAGGGCCAGCTTGTTCAGCAGGTCAGACTCGGAGACGACCCCGATAACCTGCCCTGCCCCGTCAAGCACCGGGAACGCGCTCACCCGGTACTGCCGCAGCGCCGCCGCTATCGCCGCGAACGGCGTGTCCTGCTCTACCCAGATCACCTGGGTGGTCATAACGTCCTTGACGATGGCGGCCATTTGTCCTCACGCCTTTCTCAGCGGGTCAGCACGACCTTCAGCGCACCGGTGGTGGCGGCGTCACCGAAGACGTCATAAGCCTTGTCGAATTCGTCCATGCCGAAGCGGTGGGTGATGAACCGGCTGGCATCGAGCTGGCCGGTGCTGATAAGGCGCATCAGGGTCGGGGTCGACGAGGCGTCCACCAGGCCAGTGGTGATCGTGATGTCCCTGGTCCACTGCTCTTCCAGGTGCAGCGTGGCCGGCTTGCCGTGCACGCCGATGTTCGCGATCCGCCCGCCCGGCCTGGCCAGCCGCACGGCCATCTCGAACGTCGCGGGCACGCCGACTGCCTCGATCGCCACGTCCGCGCCGAGCCGCCCGGTCAGGTCCTTGATCACGGCCACCGGGTCGTCACGGGAATCGTTGATCGTGATGTCGGCGCCGAAATGCCTGGCGGCCTCCAGCCGCGCGTCGGACAGGTCGATGGCGACGATGTGGGCCGGGCTGAAAAGCCGCGCGCCGCTGATAGCGGACAGGCCGACAGGCCCCGCGCCCACGACGGCTACCAGGTCACCAGGACGGACACCGCCCGCGAGCACGCCGACCTCATACCCGGTCGGGAGGAGGTCGGCCAGCATGAGGATCTCCTCGTCGGCGGCGCCGCCGGGAATCCGGAACGTGGAGGTGTCGGCGTACGGCACGCGGACGTACTCGGCCTGAGTGCCGTCGATCCGGTGGCCCAAGACCCAGCCGCCGCCCTCCAGGCACTGGCCGTAACGGCCCTCGCGGCAGAACCGGCAGGTGCCGCACGCGCTGATGCACGAGACGAGCACCCGGTCACCCGGCGCGAGGCGGTGCACGCTGTCGCCGGCATCCACGACAGTCCCGACGGCCTCGTGGCCGAGAATCCTGCCCGCCGCGACCTCCGGCACGTCCCCGGCCAGGATGTGCAGGTCGGTACCGCAGATCGTGGTCGCGTCGACCTGGACGATGACGTCGCCATCGTCGGTGATCTCCGGGTCGGCGACCTCCTCCCAGGCCTTCCGCCCCGGACCGTGATACACGAGCGCCCGCATGACTGCCTCCCTATGCCTCACTTCCGTTCCCAGCCTCGCCGCTATAGGTCTCGGGAAGCAGGGCCGAAGGTCCTTCGGGAGGGGCTGAAGGTCATCGGCACGGGTACCTCCGTGACACTAGGCTTCGTAACGGGACCTGAGGCCGCGCCAGGAAAGGAACACCACGATGGCAGACCGCGTGATCGAGGAACTTGAGCGGGAGGAGTCCCTGCGGTTGATCTCGTCCGGAGGGATCGGCCGCATCGCGTACACGAGCCGGTTCGGCCCGGCCGTGCTGCCGGTGAACTACCAGTTCGTGGACGGGGCGATCTTGTTCCGCACCGCGGAGCACAGCCCGCTTGACGAGGATCTGCGGACCGGGATCACGGACGCCGACTACGAGGTGGCGTTCGAGATCGACGACATCGACATGGCGGGCCAGATGGGCTGGAGCGTGCTCATCCAGGGACCGGCGCACCGCGTCACCGGGCCCGAGCGCGAGGCGGCCATCAAGGCCTGCGTGGAGCCCTGGGCGCCCGGCAACCGGGAGCTGCTCGTCCGGATCAGGCCGTCCCGGATCACCGGCCGTCGCATTAGCCGTTCGTAACGGGCCCGTGGTCCCCGGCTCGGTCACGTCTGCTCCGGGACCATGGCGATCGCGCCGCAGGGGCATTCGGCGGCGCAGATGCCGCAGCCTTTGCAGTAGTCGTAGTCGATCTCGTAGCTGTCCGGCCCGGTCTTGATCACGGCATTGTCCGGGCAGGCGCCGTAGCAGTTGTCGCAGCCGAAGCAGTTGCCGCAGGACATGCAGCGGCGCGCCTCGAACAGCGCGGTCGACTCGGTGAGGCCGCTGGTGACCTCGTCGAACGTGCCGGTCCGACGGGCGGCTTCCAGCTTCGGCCGGACCATGCCGGGAGCGTCGGCGTAGTACCAGGTGTTCAGCCCGCCGAACGCGGCAAGCTCGTGCCGCGGCGCAGGCTCGTGCCAAGTGCCGCGCAGCCAGGCGTCCATGGCGCGCGCGGCCTTCTTGCCATGGCCGATGGCTACCGTAACGGTCCGCTCGGCGGGGACCATGTCCCCGCCGGCGAAGATCCCGGGGTGCCCGGTCATCAGGTCCGGGCCGACGTCGACCGTGCCGCCGGAGAACGTCACCCCCGGCACGCCGTCGAGGACGGCCAGGTCGGCGTCCTGGCCGAGCGCGAGCACCAGGCAGTCCGCGGCGAGTTCCTCGAACTCCCCGGTCGGCTGCGGGAACCCGGTGTCGTCGAGCCGCATCTTCTCGATCACCAGCGTGCCCTCGTCCGCGTGCGCGACCGTGGACAGCCAGCGCATCGTCACGCCTTCTTCCAGCGCTTCTTCGACCTCGATGTCGTAGGCGGGCATTCGGTCCCTCGTGCGGCGGTACACGACGACGGCTTCACTCGCGCCGAGGCGGCGCGCGGTGCGCGCGGCGTCCATGGCGGTGTTCCCGCCGCCGTAGACGGCGACCCGGCGGCCGAGCATCGGCGGGGAGCCGTGCTCGACCCGGTGCAGCATCGACACGGCGTCCATGATCCGTGCCGAGTCGCCGGCCGGGATGTAAGCGCGCTTGCCGATATGGGCGCCGACGGCCACGAAGGCCGCGTCGAAGCCCCCCGAGCCGGCGCGGCCGCCGGCGGCCCTGTTGAGCTGGGTCAGCACGTTGGTGACCGTGGTGTTGAGCTCCAGCCTCGCACCCATGGCGAGGATCCGGCTGATCTCAGCGTCCATGACGTCCCGGGGCAGCCGGTACCTGGGAATGCCGTAGCGCATCATGCCGCCGGGCCGGGCGCCGGCGTCCTTGATCGTCACCGAGTGCCCCCGGCGGGTGAGGTGATAGGCGGCCGACAGCCCCGAGGGCCCGGCGCCTACCACCAGCACCCGCTTACCCGTCGGCGCCGCCGCGACGGGCGCTTGCCATTCCCTGAGGATGGCCTCATCCCCAAGGAAGCGCTCCACTGAATTGATCCCGACGGCCTCGTCGAGCTGCCGGCGGTTGCAAGCGGTCTCGCACGGCCGGTAGCAGACCCGGCCCATGATCGCCGGGAACGGGTTGTCGGCCATGATCTGCCGCCACGCGGCCTCATACGCGTCCGGATCCCCTTCCTCGGCGTGGTACAGCCACTGCTGGACGTTCTCGCCGGCCGGGCACGCGTCATTGCATGGCGGCATGTTCTGCACGTACACCGGGCGCTCGGTACGCCACGCGCCGGTGTGGTTAGCCCGGCTGGAGCCCGGGGTGAGCGTGATCGCGAAGGGCTTGTCCACGGTGTTCACCGCCCTTCCGCAGACTCGGCGTGGCGTTCGGGATGACCCGAAAGACCGAACCGGGAGATGTTGCGGTCGGCTGAGGCCTGGATCCGCGCGATGACGTCCGTCCGCTCCCGCGGGCGGAACAGGTGCGCGTAGCGGGCCTGCAAGCGCAGGTAGTCGGTAACCGGCACCTGGCGGCGGATCGGGGTCACGCTGACCACCTGG
>Ga0335074_10010672_pt1 | contig 12853 bp, 3 predicted proteins | sample Lox_Sample_23_FD_206715 | JGI IMG/M metagenome (GOLD analysis project Ga0335074, IMG submission 206715) | Soil microbial communities from Loxahatchee National Wildlife Refuge, Florida, United States - Lox_Sample_2.3 | ecosystem: Environmental > Terrestrial > Soil > Wetlands | place: USA: Florida...
GCGTCAGCGTGTTGGAGCCACCGCCCAGGTCGATGCTGGCCCCCGTCACGCCGGCGCCCAGCGTGACACTGTCATTGCCGGACCCACCGAGCAGGGTGGAGAAGTTCGCCACCGTCGCCGAATTGGTGCCGTTCGCCAGCGTCAGCGTATCCTGGCCGGAGCCCAGGCTGACGCTGCCATTCACCATGGCAGTACCGAGCGTGATCGCGTCATTGCCGGTGCCGCCGATCAGCGTATTGATGTTGCTGACGGTGCCGGTATTGGCGCCGTTCGCCAGCGTCAGCACGTTCTGCCCGCCGCCAAGATCGATCGAATTCGAGTTGGTGAGCAAGCTGGCGAGCGTGATTGTGTCATTGCCGCTGCCACCGACGATCGTCGAGACATTGCCGATCGTCGCGGTGTTGGCGAAACTGCCCAGTGTCAGCGTGTCGTTGCCGGAGCCGAGACTGACGCTCCCCTTGTTCTCCGCGGTAGCGAGCGTGATCGTGTCGTTGCCAGTGCCGCCGATCAGGGTGCCGATGTTCTTCACCGTCCCCGTGTTGGTGCCGTTGTTCAGCGTCAGCGTGTTCGCCCCGGCACCCAGATCGACCGATGCGGACGTGGTCAATGCGCTGCCCAGCGTGATCGTGTCCGCGCCGGAGCCGCCGGTGATGCTCTCCACGTTCGAGACAGTGGCCGTATTGCTGAAGTTGCCGAAGGTCAGGCTGTCCGACCCGGCGCCGAGATCGATGCTCATGCTGGCTGCTGCGGCGCCCAGCGTGATGGTATCGGCCCCGGTGCCGCCGACGATCGTCTTGACGTTGGACACGGTCGCCGAGTTGGTGAAGTTGCCGAATGTCAGCGTGTCGCTGCCAGACCCAAGATTGACGCTGCCGTTGCTCATCACGGTGGACAGCGTGACGGTGTCCGCGCCGGTGCCGCCGGTCAGCGTGTTGACGTTGGCCACCGTGCCGGTGTTGCTGAAGTTGCCCAGCGTCAGCATGTTCTTGCCGCCGCCCAGGTCCACCTGCATGCTGTTGGTCAGCGCCGATCCCAGCGTGATGGCGTCGTTGCCGCTGCCGCCGGTGATGGTCTCGGTATTCGCAACCGTCGCGCTGTTGGTGAAGTTCCCAAGCACGACACTGCTCGTGCCCCCCTTGAGGTCGATGCTCTCGTTGGTGACAGCAACTCCCAGCGTCACGGTATCGCCGCCACCGCCGCCGACGATCGAGGTAATGTTGGCTGCAGTCAGCGTGTTGCCACCGGCCGCCAGCGTGAGGCGATCCGTGCCACTGCCCAGGCTGACGCTGGCATTGGTCACCTGCGTCCCCAGCGTGATCAGATCCGTGCCGGTGGCGCCGATCAGCGTGTTGACGTTGCTGACGGTGCCGGTGTTGGTGCCATTCGCAAGGGTGAGCTTGTTGGCACCACCGCCCAGATCTACCGACATATTGGTGGCCAGCAGCGAATTCAGGGTGATGGTGTCGTTGCCGGAGCCGCCGACCAGCGTTCGCACGTTGGACACGGTCGCCGAGTTGGTGCCATTGGCCAGCGTCAGCGTATCGCCACCGCCGCCAAGATCGACGCTGCCACTGCTGACCGCGGTACCAAGGGTGATCGTGTCGGCCCCGGTGCCGCCGACCAGCGTGTTGATGTTGCTGACGGTGCCGGTGTTGCTGAAGTTGCCCAGCACCAGCTTGTTCGCGCCACCGCCAAGGTCGACCGAGATGCTGTTGGTCAGCGCCGTGGTGAGCGAGACCGTGTCGTTCCCGGATCCGCCGGTGATGGTATCGACGCTTCCCACCGTCGCGATATTGGTGAAGTTGCCGAAGGTCAGCGTGTCGTTGCCGGAGCCCAGATTGATGCTGGCATTGCCTGCTGCGGTACCCAGCGTGATCGTGTCGTTGCCGGTGCCGCCGATCAGCGTGCCGACATTCTTGACCGTGCCGGTGTTGGCGGCATTTGCCAGCGTCAGGGTGTTGGCGCCGGCACCAAGATCGACCACGGTGTTGTTCGTCAGCGCACTGCCAAGCGTGATGGTGTCGGCACCCGAACCGCCCAGGATGCTGGAGCCGTTGGAAACCGTCGCCGTGTTCGTGAAGTTGCCGAAGGTCAGCGTATCGGTGCCCGTGCCCAGCGAGATGCTGGCATTGGACACGGCGGCGCCCATGGTGATGGTATCGCTGCCGCTGCCCCCCACGACCGTCTTCACATTCGAAATCGTCGCGGTGTTGGCAGTGTTCGCCAGCGTCAGGACGTCGGCGCCGGTGCCGAGGCTGACGCTGCCGTTTGCCAGTGCCGTACCCAGCGTGACCTGATCCGCACCGGTGCCGCCGATCAGCGTATCGACATTGTTGACGGTGCCGGTGTTGGCGAAGTTGCCAAGCGTCAGCTTGCTCTTGCCGCCACCCAGATCGACGCTCATTGAATTCGTCAGCGCGCTGCCCAGCGTGACCGAATCCGTGCCGGTGCCCCCAGTGATCGTCTCGGTATTCGCCACCGTGACGGTATTGTTGAAATTGCCAAGCAGAACTTCGCTGGTACCACCTTTCAGGTCGATCTGAGAATTGTTGGCCGCGGCGCCCAGGGTAACGGTGTCGCCGCCGCCTCCGCCGATGACCGACTCGATGTTGGTGACGGTCAGCGTGTTGCCGCCTGCCGCCAGCGTCAGAACATCGGCGCCGGCGCCGAACTGCACGCTGCCGTTCGTCACTTGCGTGCCAAGTGTGACGTTATCGACGCCCGTGCCGCCAATCAGCGTGTTGACGTTGCTGACCGTGCCGGTGCCGCCGGTCGTGGCCAGGATCAGCTTGTTGAGCCCGCCGCCCAGGTCCACCGACATGTTGGTGGTCAGCGTGCTGCCCAGCGTGATCGTGTCGTTGGCCGTGCCGCCCGCGATGGTCTGAACATTGGCGACCGTCGCCGTGTTGGTGAAGTTGCCGAAGGTCAGGGTATCGGCGCCGGATCCCAGCGAGATGCTGGCATTGCTGGCAACGGTGCCCAGTGTGATCGTGTCGGCGCCGGTGCCGCCGATCAGCGTACCGACGTTGCTGACCGTGCCGGTGCTGGCGAAGTTGCCCAGCGTCAGCTTGTTGGCGCCGGCACCCAGATCCACCTGCATGCTGTTGGTCAGCGCGCTGCCCAGGGTGATGGCGTCGTTGCCGGAACCGCCGGTGATGGTCTCGGTGTTCGCCACCGTCGCGGTGTTGGCAAAGTTGCTGAACGTCACCGAATCCGAGCCGGCGCCAAGATCGACGCTGGCATTGCTGGCGGCGCTGCCGAACGTGATCGTGTCGGCGCCAGTACCGCCGATCAGCGTACCGATATTCTCCACTGTTCCCGTATTGGCGGCATTGGTCAGGCTCAGCGTGTTCTTCCCGCTGCCGAGCGCCACCTGCATGGTGTTGCTGAGTGCCGAGTCCAGCGCGATGCTGTCGTTGCCGCTGCCGCTGGTGATGGTCTCGACGTTCGCGACCGTAACCGTGTCGGCGAAATTGCCCAGGGCAAGTGAATCCGATCCAGCGCCAAGGTCGATGCTGCCATTGGTCGACTGCGCACCAAGTGTGACGGTGTCGTTGCCGCTGCCGCCGACGATCGTTTGAACAGCGGATGCCGTCAGGATGTTGCCGCCGTCGGCGAGCGTGAGCGTGTCGGCGCCCGTGCCCAGGCTGACGCTGGCATTGGTGACCTGCGTACCCAGAGTGATGGTATCGGTGCCGCTGGCGCCGATCAGTGTGCCGACATTGCTGACCGTGCCAGCGTTGGTGACGTTGGCCAAAGTCAGCTTATTGGCGCCGGCGCCCAGATCAACCTGCATCGAGTTGGTCAGCGCGGTGCCCAGCGTGATGGTGTCGCTGCTGATACCGCCAGTGATGGTCTGCGTATTCGACACCGTTGCGGTATTGGCAAAGTCACCGAAGGTCAGCGTATCGCCACCGCCACCCAGGTCGATGCTGGCATTGCTCGCCGCGGTGCTGAGGGTGACCGCATCGGCGCCCGATCCGCCGACCAGCGTCTTGACGTTGGCCTGGGTCAGGCTGTTGCCGCCCGCTGCCAGGGTGAGCGTATCGCTGCCGGTTCCAAGGTTGACGCTTCCGTTGGCGAGCGTCGTGCCAAGCGTGATCGTATCGACACCGGTGCCGCCGAGCAGCGTATCGACATTACTGACGGTACCGGCATTGGCGGTGTTGGCCAGGGTCAGTGCGTTGCTGCCGCCGCCCAGGTCAACCGACATGCTGGTGGTCAGCGCGGTACCGAGCGTGATCGTGTCGTTGCCGGTACCGCCGGCGATAGTCTTGGTATTCGACACCGTTGCGGTATTGGCAAAGTCGCCGAAGGTCAGCGTGTCGGCGCCGCTACCCAGGTTGATGCTGGCATTGCTCGCCTGCGTGCCGAACGTGACGGTGTCCGCGCCGCTGCCGCCTGCCAGCGTACCAACGTTGCTGACTGTGCCGGTATTGGTGCCGCCCGCCAGGGTCAGCGTGTTGCTGCCGCCGCCCAGATCCACCGACATGCTGTTGGCCAGCGCAGTTCCCAGCGTGATCGCGTCGTTGCCGCTGCCACCGGCGATCGTCTCGGTATTCGACACCGTCGCGGTGTTGGTGAAATTGCCGAAATTCAGCGTGTCGTTGCCGGCACCCAGATCGATGCTGGCGTTGCTGGCAGCAGTGCCCAGGGTGATGGTGTCGGCGCCAGTGCCGCCGACCAGCGTGTTGACGTTGCCCACCGTGCCGGTATTGGCCGCATTCGCCAGTGTCAGTGTGTTTGCGCCGCCGCCCAGGTCCACCTGCATGCTGTTGGACAGCGCGGTGCCCAGCGTGATGGTGTCGTTACCCGTGCCACCCGTGATGGTGTCGGTATTGGATAGCGTCGCGGTGTTGGCAAAGTTGCCGAAGGTCAGCGAGTCGCTGCCGGCGCCCAGGTCAACGCTGGCATTGGTGACACCTGCACTCAGTGTGATTGCGTCGTTGCCGGTTCCGCCGGTGATGGTGTCCACGTTCGCGACGGTCAAGGTGTTGCCGCCGTTCGCCAGGGTCAGCGTATCGGCGCCGGATCCCAGGCTGACGCTGGCATTGGTGACCGTGGTGCCCAGCGTGATGGTATCCGCGCCCGTGCCGCCGACCAGCGTATTGACGTTGGAGACGGTGCCGGTATTCGCCGCGTTGTTCAGCGTCAGCGTATTGCTGCCGCCGCCGAGGTCCACCGACATGCTGTTGGTCAGCGCCGTGCCCAGCGTGACGGCGTCGTTGCCGCTGCCGCCGCCGATGGTCTCGGTATTGGCCACCGTGGCGGTATTGGCGAAATTCCCGAACGTCAGCGTGTCGTTGCCGGCACCCAGATCGATGCTGGCGTTGCTTGCCGCGGTGCCCAGCGTGATCGTGTCCGCGCCGGTGCCGCCGATCAGCGTATCGATATTGTTGACCGTGCCGGTGTTGGCGGCGTTCGCCAGGGTCAGCGTGCTGGTGCTGGTGCCCAGGTCCACGTCAACGCTATTGCTCAGCGCGGTTGCCAGCGTCACGCTGTCGGTGCCGGAGCCGCCGGCGATGCTGGCGACGTTGCCGGCCGTCAGCGTATTGACGAAATTGCCCAGCGTCAGCGTATCGCTGCCGCCGCCGCCATCGACGCTGATGTTGCCTGCCGCCGCGCCCAGCGTGATGGCATCGTTGCCCGTGCCGCCCTCGATGGTTTTCACCGCAGCAACGGTCAGCGTGTTGCCGCCATTGGCGAGCGTCAGCGTGTCGCCGCCGGCACCCAGGCTGACACTGGCATTGGTGACCTGCGAGCCCAGCGTGATCGTATCCGTGCCGGTGCCGCCGATCAGCGTATTCACGTTGCTGACCGTGGCGGTGTTCGTGCCGTTGTTCAGCGTCAGCGTGTTCTGCCCGCCGCCGAGATCGACCGAATTGGACGCCGTCAGCGCGGTGGACAGCGTGATGGTGTCGTTGCCCGACCCGCCAACGATGGTCGATGTGTTGCCGACGGTGGCCGTATTGCTGAAATTGCCGAGGGTCAGCGTGTCGTTGCCGCCGCCCAGGTTGATGCTGGCATTGCTGACCGCGGCGCCGAGCGTGATGGTGTCGGCGCCAGTGCCACCCTGGATGGTATCGACGTTGGAAACCGTGGCGCTGTTGGTGAAGTTGCCGAAGCTCAACGTGTCGCTGCCGGACCCCAGGTTGATGCTGCCATTGTTCTCTGCGGTGCCCAGCGTGATGGCGTCGGCGCCGGTGCCGCCGACCAGCGTGCCGACATTGCTGACAGTGCCGGTATTTCCGCCATTGGCCAGCGTCAGCGTGTTGCTGCCGCCGCCAAGGTCGATTGAAGCGCTGTTGCTCAGTGCGGTGGCCAGCGTGATGCCGTCGTTGCCGGCGCCGCCGACGATCGATTCCACATTCGCGACCGTCAATACGTCGCCGCCGGCCGCGAGTGTCAGCTTGTCCGTGCCGGCGCCCAGATCGACGCTGCCGCCGGTGATGGCATTGCCCATCGTGATCAGGTCGGCCCCCGTGCCGCCGAGCAATGTCTGGGCATTGGACACGGTGCCGGTGTTGGGCACGTTCGCCAGTGTCAGCGTATTTGACCCGCCACCCAGGTCAACCGACATGCTGGTGGTCAATGCGGTCGCCAACGTGACGGTGTCGTTGCCGGTGCCACCGGCGATGGTCTCGGTGTTCGCGACCGTCGCGGTGTTGGTGAAATTGCCGAGGTTCAGCGTGTCGTTGCCGGCACCAAGGTCAATGCTGGCATTGGCGGCGGCCGCCCCCAGAGTGATGGTGTCGGCGCCGGTCCCACCGACCAGTGTCTGAGCATTGCTGACGGTGCCGGTGTTGGTGGCATTCGCCAGAGTCAGTGTGCTGTTGCCCGTACCCAGGTCAACGGCGTCGCTGGTGGTCAGCGCCGAGCCCAGCGTGACGTTGTCGTTGCCGGTGCCGCCAGCAATTGTCTCGGTATTCGATACGGTCAGAGTGCTGCTGAAATTGCCGAGGTTCAGCGTGTCGTTGCCGGCGCCCAGGTCAACGCTGATATTGTTCGCCGCGGTGCCGAGCGTAACCGTGTCGGCACCGGTGCCGCCAACAATGGTCGACACGTTGGCGACGGTCAGGCTGTTGCTGCCATTCGCCAGGGTCAGCGTATCTGCGCCGGACCCCAGGCTGACGCTGGCATTCGCGGCCGCGGCGCCCAGCGTAACGCTGTCGGTGCCAATGCCACCGATCAAGGTATCGACATTGCTGACGGTGCCGGTGTTGGCGCCATTGTTCAGCGTCAGCGTATTGTTGCCGGCGCCAAGATCGACCTGCATCGAGTTGGTCAGGGCAGTGCCGAGCGTGATGGTGTCGTTGCCCGTCCCGCCGGCGATGGTCTCGACATTCGATACCGTCGCGGTATTGGCGAAGTTGCCGAAATTCAGCGTGTCGCTGCCGGCGCCGAGATCGATGCTGACGTTGTTTGCCGCCGCGCCAAGCGTGATGGCGTCGGCCGCGGTGCCGCCGATCAGCGTATCGACGTCGCTGACAGTACCGGTGTTCGCGACGTTGTCGAGATTCAGCGTGCTCTGGCCGGTGCCGAGGTTGATCGAATCCGAAGTCGTCAGCGCGGTGCCCAGCGTCACGTTGTCGTTGCCGGACCCGCCGGTGATGGTCTCGGTGTTGGACACCGTCACCGTGTTGTTGAAATTGCCCAGGTTCAGCGTGTCGCCGCCGGCGCCAAGATCGATGCTGTCATTGACCACGGCCGCGCCAAGCGTGACGGTATCCGCGCCGGTGCCGCCGGTGATCGTCTGCACCTGCGCCACCGTCACCGTGTTGGTGCCGTTTGCCAGCGTCAGCGTATCCGCGCCGGTGCCGAGCTGCACGCTGCCATTGGCCAGGGCGGTACCAAGCGTGATGGTATCAGCGCCGCTGCCGCCGATCAGCGTATTAACGTTGCTGACGGTGCCGGTATTGGCGGCGTTGTTCAGCGTCAGCGTGTTCTGGCCGCCGCCGAGGTCGATCTGCACCGAGTTGGACAGGGCAGTCGCCAGGGTGATGGTGTCGTTGCCGGTGCCGCCGGCGATCGTCTCGACATTCGAAACCGTCGCGGTGTTGGCGAAGTTGCCGAAGGTCAGCGTATCGCTGCCGGCTCCCAGGTCGATGCTGGCGTTGTTCGCCGCTGCACCCAGCGTAATGGTGTCGGCGCCGGTGCCGCCAACCAGCGTCGCCGCATTGCTGACGGTGCCGGTGTTGGCACCGTTCTTCAGGTTCAGCGTGCTGCTCCCGCTGCCCAGATCGATCGTGTCGGACGTGGTGAGCAAGCTACCCAGGGTGATCGTGTCGGTGCCAGAGCCGCCGGCGATGGATTCGGTGTTGGCGATCGTCAGAGTGTTGTTGTTGTTGCCGAGGTTCAGTGTGTCGCTGCCGGCGCCAAGATCGACGCTGGCATTGGTAACGCCGCCACCCAGCGTCACGACATCGGCGCCGGTGCCGCCGATCAGCGTCCCGAAATTGACGACGGTGAGGCTGTTGCCGCCGGCCGCCAGAGTCAGCGTATCGCCTCCGCCGCCGAGATCGACGCTGCCATTGGTCATCCCGGTGCCGAGCGTGACCGCATCGGCCGCGGTGCCGCCGATCAGCGTATCAACGTTACCGACGGTTCCAGTATTGGCGACGTTCGCCAGGGCAAGGATATTGTTGCCGCCGCCAAGGTCCACCTGCATGCTGATGGTCAGGGCGGTGGCGAGCGTGACGTCGTCGTCCCCGGCACCGCCGGCCAGGGTCTCAACATTGGCGACGGTGACTGTGTTGCCCACACCGCCCAGAGTCAGCGTATCGTTGCCGGCGCCCAGATCGACGCTCGCGTCCGACAGTACCCCGGTGAAGGTAATGTTGTCGGCGCCTGTCCCGGAGGTCAGGGTGTCAACGGTGGAGAAGGTGGCGGTATTGCCGCCATTACCGAGAGTGACGACGACGGACACTGGGGCGACTCCTGGGAAGCCAGGAAATGGCCGTTTTGCCCCTGAGCCTGGCGGTCGACACGATCTTCGTGCCCCGCCTGCCTACGCCCAAAAGGTAAACAAATGGTTCGCGCGGCGGGAGTTTTACCCGGCCCGTTCCAGCCGCACGTCCTCCGCCACCATCGCCGCGGACCACCGCACCTGGCCCGGCGGAAGCCGGATACCGTGCGCGGCCAGCGCCGGAGCCAGCAGCGCGGCAGGGTTGGCAGACGCCAGCCGAACAGCCTCGGCCGGGCTCGCGAAGCCCCAGTCGGCCACGTTGCGCACTGCCTGGTCCAGGCATAGCGCCGAGCCGGCCAGCATGGCCTGGCCCGGCACATGCACGGTGCCGTTTTCGCTATGTTCTATCGGCATGCCAGCGAAGCGATAAAGTCCGGGCGCCGCGGCAGCCGCGGCCGTGGCGTCGGTGACCAGCACGGCACGGTCCAGCCCCTTGGCCCGCAGCATCACCTTCAGGGCGGCCGACGGGACGTGGAGTCCGTCGGCAATGAAGCTGGCGGCCAGCCGGTCCTCGGCCAGGTGTGCCACCAGCGGGTTGCGGAATTTCGCGAGCATGTGAGGCATGGCATTGCCAAGGTGGGTCGTCAGCGAAGCGCCGGCTTCCGCCGCTTCTGCCAGCACCGGGGCGTCGGCGGCACTATGGCCGATTGCCACCAGCATGCCCTGCGCGCGCGCGGCCCGAACCAGAGCGAGCCCACCCGATTGCTCCGGTGCCAGCGTCAGCATCAGCACCGGGCGCGCCAGGCCGGCCGTCAGGCGGCGCAGCACGGCAGGATCGGGCGGCACCATCGCATCGGGCGGGTGGCAGCCGGCAAAGCCAGGCGCCGGGTTCAGGAAAGGCCCTTCCAGGTGAAACCCGGGCACCATCCTCGGGCCCAGCCGACTGCTCGCGACGGCGCGGTCCAGCGCCGCCAGGCGCTCGGCCAGGACCGGTTCCGGCGCGGTGATCAGCGTTGGCAGGCAGGCGGTCACGCCCGACCGCAACATTGCCGCCAGCGCGTGGTCCAGCGTCGCCGCCTCCACCCCCGTGTCGTTGAAATCGACCCCGGCATAGCCGTTCACCTGCAGGTCGATCAGTCCGGGGCTATCCATGCAGCTGTTTCTCGCCCAGGCTCGTTGTGACCGGAATCCGTGCCGGCAATCGCCAGCTTGCGGCATATCGACCGCCTCCCAGATTGTTGCATGCCGCGGCGCGCTGTCGCCATTGTTGCCGGGCGTGCCAAGGAGACCCGCCGTGCCAGCGCCTCCCAACCAGAAGCAGCCGTTCCCGTCCTTCGTCTGGCTGATCTTTCTCGGCCTGATTGTCGCGAGCCTGTTCGGCATCTTCGCCGGCGGCGGGGGCAGCGGCGGCGGCTCCGAGGCCATCCCCTACAGCCAGTTCCAGCAGCTCCTGAATGCCGGGAAGGTGAAAGAGGTCATTGTCTCGGGCGACGTGATCCGCGGCACGCTGGCTGAGAAGCTGCCCGACGGCAACACCGCGTTCAGCACGGTCCAGGTGCCGCCCGACCTCGCCGGCCAACTTGCCAGCCATCACGTGGAATACAGCGGCGCGCCGGCCAACACCGCGCTGGGCACCTTGCTTTCCTGGGTCATCCCACCGCTGCTGTTCGTCGGCATCTGGCTCTGGGCGTCGCGCGCGATGATGGGCGGCGGCGGGCGCGGCGGATTCGGCGGGCTGGGCGGCGGCCTGTTCTCCATCGGCCGCAGCCGCGCCAAGCTGATCAACGCCGAGACCGGGGTAAAGACCACCTTCGACGATGTCGCCGGCGTGGACGAGGCGAAGGCCGAATTGCACGAGATCGTGGATTTCCTGAAGCAGCCTGAACGGTTCGGCCGCCTGGGCGCGCATATCCCGCGCGGCATCCTTCTGGTGGGTCCCCCCGGTACCGGCAAGACGCTGCTGGCGCGCGCCGTGGCGGGCGAAGCGGGCGTGGCGTTCTTTTCCACCAATGGCGCCGAATTCGTGGAGATGTTCGTGGGCGTCGGTGCCTCCCGCGTGCGGGATCTGTTCGAGAAGGCACGGGAGTCCGCCCCGTGCATCATCTTCATCGATGAGCTGGATGCGCTGGGGCGGGCGAGGGGGGCTTCGCCGATCACCGGCCAGGACGAGAAGGAGCAAACGCTGAACCAGTTGCTGGCGGAGATGGACGGGTTCGACCGGTCCGTCGCTATCGTGGTGCTGGCAGCGACCAACCGGCCGGAAATCCTGGATCCGGCGCTGCTGCGGGCGGGACGGTTCGATCGTCAGGTGCTGGTCGATCGGCCGGACAAGAAGGGGCGCGTCGATATCCTCCGCATCCATACCCAGCGGCTGACGCTGGCGCCCGATGCGAAGCTGGAGGACATCGCGGCGCTGACACCCGGGTTCACCGGGGCGGACCTGGCGAACCTCGCGAACGAGGCCGCCGTGGTGGCGACGCGCCGTGGCGGCGACTCGTTGACGATGGACGATTTCACCCGCGCGATCGAACGCATCGTGGCGGGGCTGGAGAAGAAGTCGCGCGTGCTGATTCCGAAGGAGCGGCGGATCGTCGCCTACCACGAGATGGGGCACGCGCTGGTGGCGCTGTCGCTGCCGAATGCCGATCCGGTGCAGAAGGTGTCCATCATTCCTCGGGGCATTGGCGCGCTGGGCTACACGCTGCAGCGGCCGGTGGACGACCGGTTCCTGATGAGCCGGCTGGAGCTGGAGGACAAGATGACCGTGCTGCTGGGGGGCCGGGCGGCAGAGATGATCCTGGGCGACGACGTTTCCACCGGCGCCGCCGACGACCTGGCGAAGGCGACCGACATCGCGCGGGGCATCGTGATGCGGTTCGGCATGGACGAGCATCTGGGGCCGGTCGCGTGGGACACCGAGCAAGCGAATTTCCTGCAGGACCAGCCGGGGGTGTTCTGGCGGCAGCGGCGGTACTCGGACCAGACCGCGCATGATATCGACATGGCGGTGCGGTCGCACGTCGAGGCGGCGCGGGCGCGGGCGTTCGGGATTTTGCAGGACAACCGCGCGGCGCTTGATGAGGGGGCCGAAGCGCTGCTGGCGCATGAGACGCTGGGCGCGGAGGAGTTGCCGAAGGTGAAGGCGGTGGAGCGGCAGGCGGCGGAATAGGACTACGGTGTCCCTGGTGACGCGTGAAGCGGTGTCATCACGAATTGACCGCCGGTCTGGCGGCCGCTCCGCGGGTGGATGAAACGGCCCGCCGTCCCGTGATTGCCACGCCCGCCTCCCATGTCATTGCGAAATGCCACCGGCCGCCCGGGCCGCCCCGCGACGGAATGAAGCTGCGGGCGGCGGTAAGAATTCCCCTCCCCTTGTGGGAGGGGTTAGGGGAGGGGGAGTGGGAGGGGTTAGGGGAGGGAGAGTGGGAGGGGTTAGGGGAGGGAGAGGCCTTGTTCCTTGTTAGGGCCGCCTTCCATGTCATTGCGAGGAGCGAAGCGACGAAGAAGCAACCCCCCGCGGCAAAGCGCACGGACGTTTCGTATGCCCTCTCGCCCCGTATTGGGAACTGTCCGAATTTCTGTGTGTGAGGCGCGGTTGCCTCGCAACTCGGTTCCCCGCAATGCCACGGGCGCGAACTGTGTCGCGCATTTGATTGTTGGTACCAAACCCCCGCGCGGGCGGGGACTGTCCCCCGTCCGCCGCATCGCGTGCCGATGCCGTCAGACAGACAAACACCCGGCCAATGGCACTTCACCCCAGCCCCTCGCCCGAATCCGCCGGGCCCCGCAAAAAAAATCTCCCCCCACGCAAGAAACCTCTGGACTCTTCAGATGTAAGCGGTTATTGTATCTATCCGTCTCTAACGTAACCCAAACCCAGGCAGGCATGACCACTCCACAGGCTACTCCCTCTCTCCAAGCCGTCCCAACCGATCCGTCCGCGGATCG
>Ga0335074_10010674_pt1 | contig 12852 bp, 15 predicted proteins | sample Lox_Sample_23_FD_206715 | JGI IMG/M metagenome (GOLD analysis project Ga0335074, IMG submission 206715) | Soil microbial communities from Loxahatchee National Wildlife Refuge, Florida, United States - Lox_Sample_2.3 | ecosystem: Environmental > Terrestrial > Soil > Wetlands | place: USA...
GACCGCAGTCACGCTGTCGGTTGAACTCGCTCACATTGATGGCGACCATCGAATTGCTATGAATGATCCCGTTACTTTGGCACACCCCTAACCCGGCACCTGAGCACACAGAGAAGGTGACAGGTGCTGTTTTCTTTTCATCATGAGTTGGACGCAGTCCAAAGGACAGGAGAAGGACACTCATGCTGCTCTGAGCACGCCTTCCACTTTGAAAACAGTTTCTACGTTGATGCGGAGGGATTCCACCGCCCCGCTCGCTTCCGCCAATCGGGTCATCGAATCGATAATAAGACTCAACTCGGATGCCGGAATTTCACGCACCTTGGCGATGAGTTCCAGATTGTACTTGGCCGTTTTCGCTCCGTCCCCGTCTGACTGTGCCTTCCGGCTCCGCAGCGTCCCTCCCACGATCCGGAAAAGATTGACAACGGAACGGCCCCCGCAAACCGTGCATGCATCATGCGGGCTGCTGCTGATGTTTTCACAATCAACGCAAAACACGGCATTGAGGAGGGGAACTGCGCTCAAGCCTTTTTCCGTATCGGCGGATGTGTTCATATCCAGACCCTCTAATCAACAGATGCTCAGAGGCCACGCTCAGTTCTTGTTTTTAATTTCGTGTAGCAGAATTCCCTCCAAGAACTCGATTTGGGGCGATTTGGCTGCTGGACGAGGTTTGGGTCGGCTGGCGCGTTTCAGAACTTGAAAACAGCCTTCGTGACCACCTTGCCAGCGGTGTTCTCTGGCTGATCTCCACTTCGCGGCGATTTCTAGGGCGTTTAAGTTCCAAATCTGGCATTCCTAATCTTGTCCTCTGCGATTAGGTTGGTCAGCGCCTCATCGCAGCATCAATTACGACTTGATTGGCATATCGTTGCCCCGACATTTGATCCCTCCATGAGAACCCTGAATCGTCAACGTGGGCTCGAAGAAGATACTTTGTGGTTCGCACGCTTGGTGCGTCTTCGATGTCGACAACGAACTGTGACGCATTCCCTTTGGCATCGCGGAGACAGACTCGTACTGGTGGTTGGTTCTGATCCTACCGTGCTGCGGGTCTTTGGCACATCTATTGATGAGAGAGAGCAACTGGATCAGTGCCGTAAATAACAAAGTGCGGAAAGACCTCAGCGAAGTGATAGCGATCTGATCCGTAGGACGCGGTTCCAGGACCTGGGGAGATGCAACCGAGGAGTGTGACTCACTTCAGATCGTGCAAAACACCCTTCACACAACGATCGGCAAAATCAGTAGAGAAGAACTCTTTGTCTCTCAGATACAGTGAGGTCTTCGATCCTGCAAGGGTGAGTTCTCCGTGAAGATCTCTTCCAGGAGAAACGGAGAATGTTCCGACTTGCTTGGCCCCTTCTACCTCTTTCATCATGGCGGTTTTTGTAAGGTTGCGTCGAACGGTTGAGGCGTTAATAAAGCTAGGCCACAATCATCTGTAGACGTAAGAGTAGCAAGGAGTTATTGTAGCACGAAGTTTTTCGCCTAGCACGAAGAAATTCATGCTATCCTTTGCTAGGGTGTTTAGATCATGACGACAGCCAGCCAAGATCTCGTTGTGCTCGCAGAAAAAAGCGTTCTGCCGGAAGCAGAAGGTGCTCTCTCGAAGCTAGGCGCGCCGGTACGAGGTTTCCCTCTCGAAGCACCCGGCAAGATTCCCAAATCACGCATCTTTATTTGCTACTTCTCTGCCGATGCTGCCGAGCCGGAAGTGCAATCAGCCGTAAGAGTTCTAAAGTCTCGTAGGAACTATGAAATGTTGCTTTTTTATGCGCCACATCATTCTACGAACTTCGCCTTTGAGCTTGGGTTGAAAGTTGGACATGAATTGGGAACCGGAGGCGCCAGCTGGGCATTTGACCTCCGTCACGTGAGGCAGTTGCTACGCTCCCGAAATTTGCTGATTCATCGCGGTCACTTGGACGTCGATGAGAACAGCATAAGCTTCGACATCACGGAAGTTCGCAAGCGACTGGCGCTAACGCAAGATCAGATGGCCGCATCTCTGAACGTAACAACACGAACTCTTCAGAACTGGGAGAAGAATGTCGGAACGAGTCAAATGATCCGAAAGACCCGCGACCTGCGTGAACTCCTCGAATTGATCGACGACTATGTTGTCGCGTCTGAAGAGAAAGCGTGGCTTGAGACACCCCTTGCGGCAATACGAAATCGTAAGCCAATTGACTTGGTTCGCGAAGGAAAGGTTAGAGACCTCATCGTGGAGTTTCACAGAATGCGTGAGGGCCAACCTGTTTGAGCTTTTCGCCAGACGAGCTTGCAGCCATCCAAGGCTGGATGAAGACAGCTCGCCCACTGGGCGGTATCTGCTACCGGAGCGTTGAATATCGATTCATGGATCCGGCACAAGTCCTGAGCGGAATGGGTACCCAGAGATACGGCGGGCGGTTTGCTGCGGTAGGAACCCGGGCCGTCTACCTAGCTGGTTCGGACGAAACCGCCAGTCGAGAGGTGTTAGCCCGAAAGAAGCGTCTCGGAAATACCTCCCAGATCACCCTCGCCAAGTATCCCAGAGTCGTCTTCGCCGTCAGTGTCACCTTACAAAAAGTTCTGACTTGGTTGCGAAGGCCTCGGTCGAGGGCACTAATGAAAGTCCGCGAATCGTGTCTCTCTCTCGATGATCTGGCGCGATCGCAAGAGCTTGGTCAAATGCTGTTTGCAGCAGGTGTGCAGGGCCTGCTATTTCCTAGCGTTGTTGGAGCCGGTCGAAACATTATTGTCTATCTCGAGAATTGCAATCCTTCCTCGCTGGCGTTACACAACGCCGATCAGATGCAGGATCGGATTGCTGACATTATAAAAATGAACAAGCCCTAGTTGACACCAGGGCAGCAGCTGACTGACATTCCCTCAGCCGTCTAGCGCCCGAGACCCGGTGTTTTCCGGGATCAGTCTCAGTGATCACTTCAAAAGCGGCCAACGATTATCACTTCAAAACCGGCCAAGGGAAGGTGCCGGGAACGTAAGATTCTTTTACTCTGCCACTCGAATTTGCGCAAGTCTGAATCCAGGGCTTACCTTCCGCTGCCCCCGGTGGTCAGCCAAGATCCCAAGATACCTACGCTGGCTAGGATTTGAGGAAATGGGGATTTTGCGCCAGTGAGTGTGAGTTGCGCTAGCCGCTGGAAATGTTCTTAAGTTCGAACGGTCGAGTTCGCGTTGACTGGGACTCAATGTGCTTTCATGAGCAGTCGCACGTTCACGAACTCATTTGGGAATAGCGCGCCATCCTTGTTGTCGAAGGTCGCCTTGACCTTCACTGTGCCGGTTTCCTGATTAAATTGATTGTCGATCGCGGTGAGACGCCCGGTTGCGAGCTTCGTCGTGTAGTCGCGGCTCCATGCCTCCACGGAGAGCGCCCTGCCCTCGTTCAGACGAGCCAGTACTTGAGGCAAGCTATCATCGGTCAGATTGAAAATAACTGCGATGGGCTTGATCTGGTTGATGGTTACGATGCCGCCAATGTCCGCCGCATGAACCACGTTACCGGGGTCTACCCGACGCAAACCAACCACTCCTGTTATCGGAGCAGTCACCTTCGCATAGCTCAGCAACAGTTTTACAGCCTCCAGCTTGGCCTGGTCAGCCTTCACTATGCCTTCGGATCGCGCCAGAGTAGCCTGTCGCTGTTCCCCGCCATCGCTAGGAGCGACTCTTTGCCAAGCGAGTTGCGCCTCATCTTGCGCAAGCTGGCTTTCCGCTTGGGCGAGCTCCGCGTCGAACGTGTGGGAGTCGATTGAGGCCAGCACCTGACCGGCCTGGACGGTGTCTCCTTCTTTGAAGCTTACCGAGGTCAGCAGGCCATCAATCCGGGACCTGACCACCACGCTGGTGGCGGTGACCGTACCGAGTGTGCTCAGATAATCAACCTGCTCCGGCGCTGGCTTGGGACGAGACTGCGACTCATCCCCGATCGGCGGGGCCGGATGGGATTGAGCGCGAATCGAGGGCGCGCCGATCATCCCGACTACAACGGGGATGGCCAAAGCGGTGACTGCAGCGGCGATCAGAGCTGCTTTCCGGGTCAGGTTCAGATCGGCCCAAAGGCGCTCAGCCAGGATCGCTTGGAGCCGTTTCTTCAGGTCCGCCCCCGCTATGCCTGCGACGCACTTCAGCGGCGAATCCATGTAGGACTTGCAAACATTCAGAATCGCGTCCGCATATTCGTGGGGTTCGCTACCCATTTCGAGTACGGCTTCATCGCATGCTCTCTCGCGTTCTTCAAGTAGTCTGCTACCGATCCACCAGACCAACGGATAGAACCAGAAGATGGCTTCGACGATCATATGCATCGCAGACGTCAGGTTGTCGCGCCGTCGAACGTGGCTCATTTCGTGCACCAGCACAGCCTGCAGCTGCGAGGGCATCAGATTTTCCAGCAGGCTTTCGGGCAAGAGCAAGACGGGGTGAAAGAATCCAATCACGCCGGGTTCGAGCAGCCCCGGAGCTGAGAAAACAGGGACCGCGACTGCGATGTGAACTGGCTTGCATTTGCGCAGTGCGCGCCGGATGCGTAGCCACCCCCGAAAGCGTATGAGCAAGACTCCGAGGGCACCACACACCCAGACTCCGATGATCGCCAGGGCAATCCATTGATTGGATTGTTGGCTTGGATGAACCGGCACACCGTCCGGAAAAGAAACCCTGGAAAACGGCTCCGCGATTCGGGTCACAGCCAGAGACAGAGCCGGCTCCGGGATCGGTGTGGCGAAATGGCGAACCGTCACTGTCTGCCAGATTCGATTCCCCAGACTCATGAGAAGCGCGAAGGGCAAGAGAAATTTGAATGAGGCGCACAGCCAGATCCAGTAGCGCACGTTGGCTCGATGTCTTCGAAACGCCACTGTAAGCAGTCCCGCCCCAAGGGCAAACACTGTCGACTGCCAGAGATGATTTGTCCACGCACTGATCATCTGGATTTCTCCTTCCTGTCCGCTTTGCGCCTCTGAATCATCCTTTCCAATTCGCGAACATCCTCAAGCGTAAGTTTTCCTGCTTCGGCCAGCTGCGCCATCATCGGCTGTGCCCGCCCGCCGAAGAAGCTGAGGATCTCGTCCAACAACCGGTGGCGCGCCAGGTCCCGCGGGACGGTCGGCTCAAAGATGTGCGCGTTGCTGATCTTCCGGACGCGACGCACCGCTTTCTTTGCCTCCAGCCGGTACACGGTCGTCTGAATCGTTGTGTAAGCCGGACGGGGCTCGGGGAAGAACTCCTGCATTTCGCGAATCGACGCTCTTCCCTGAGTCCATAAGGCTTCCAGCACTTGCAGCTCGAGTTTCGTAAGTCTTGGCAGGTTCATATATTCTACTATGCCGTATCTGAGCCTACTACAATATAGTAGATAAGACAAGAACAATCTTTTGCTTCAGACGTTATCCGCTTGATCGAACTGAGGCACCATAACGTTGTCGAAAACAGGTTCTCATAAGCGTACGCCATCCGTTCGCCTCGTTCCGTTCAGACTTTGTGGTTCCGTCGAAAACAATTCCGTTTGGGTTCTCCAGCTGCGCGGACCGCACTTGAGTACATGCCCGTGGTGAAGAAGACGGTCGAGCATGGCACTGACGGCAGCGGTGTCACCCAACAGTTTTCCCCAGTCCTCGATGGGACGATTCGAGGTCAGGAGTGTGCTGGCCCGTTCGTAGCGCCGCATGATGATTTCCAGCAACTCCTCGGCTGCAGTCAACGGCAGTTTGCGCATGCCCAGATCGTCGATGATCAGCAGAGGCACGGTTTCCAGGAACTCCATTCGCTCTTTCCGCTTGCCGTCCAGTGTCGCTTCCGCAAGTTCGTCGAGCAGTGTGTGTGTTTCACGATAGAGAACGCGATAGCCCTGTTGAATGACGGCTTGCCCGATGGCTTGCGCTAGGTGAGACTTTCCACTTCCAGGAGGCCCGATGAAAAGCCCGTCTTCGCGCCGCCCGACGAAGGCGCCCGTAGCCAGATCAAACACCAGACTACGATTCATCTTTTTATTAAAGTCGAAATCGAAGTTGTCGAGTGTCTTCTGGGAATCGCGAAAGGCGGCTTGCTTGCGGCGCCGTTCCAGCAGTCGTTCACCACGGCGATTCAGTTCATCAGACACCAGACAGGAAAGCAGATCGATAGGTGCCATGCTCTCGGCTTGTGCTTGATGCAGGCGTGTTTCCAACACTTCCGCCATGCCGCCGAGTCGCAGTTGCTTGAGTGCACGGTTCAGTTCAATGAGATTCATTCTCTTGCTCCTTGGTTCTGTAGTTGATGAGATCGCGGTACTGGACCAGTTCGCGGATCAGAGGATCGACTTGCTGCAAAGTCAGGGGTGCTTGGGGACAACGTTCTAGGTAGCGGCGGACAAACCGATATTCCTGCACTCCCATTTCGAGTGCGGCAGAGCAAGCATCGTCGACTGCAGCGACACCGAACTTTTTTGCCAGAGAAAGGACACCGAGAATCCTCCGAACTCCAACCTCGCCTTGATGGCGATGAATCGCATCGCAAAGCGTGCCGATGTTGGCTCCGGCGCGAGAGGCTCGCCACAGCAGTTGTGACACCCGCAGTGGAGTACGTTTGGTGCGATCCTGTTGTCGAATGTCGCCATACTGGTAATAACGGAAAGGCTCCACGGGCAGTGGCAACAGGGATGGCTTCTCCTCCACGAACATCGCGGCTACCTGCCGCTTGGTGGTTCCGTGGATGCGGGTGTCGGCCCAGCGTTCTTCCCAGCGGTCAAGGTAAGCTTGCGCTTCTTCGAGACTCTCGAAGCGCAGGCCCTTCAGCGGTGTTTTCTGCGTGTGGCCAATGCCAGATTCGACTTTGCCTTTGCGATCTGGATCTTGGATGCGACAGGGCATGGCGATGGCGCCATAGTGGGCGAGCACATCGCGGTACAGCGGATTCAAGGCGGGATCGTAAATGTCGGGGACGAGCACCCCTTCACGCAGATTGTCGAGGACGACTATACGCGTGGAGCCGCCTAATCGGCGAAATGCTCGCTCGTGCAGCTCGGCCCAGATGCGGGCGCTGGAGCGGAAGGTCAGCAGCCGAATGGCTTTGCGGCTGCAGCCCAGTGTCATCACGAACAATCGGGTGCGTCGATACTTGCGAGTTTCGGGATCGAGCACCATCGGCCCGGTACCATAATCTACTTGTACGGTCTCGCCAGCAGCTACCAGAGCGTGCAACGCTTCGTGCGCAAGCTGCGCGGGACGCGAACCCCGGAAGCCCGCGTGGTGATCACGACTCCGCCCGGACAAGATCTGTGGAGAAGCAACTTGCTCTGAGGGAAGAGCGCCCACTTCGTCTCGTTGGGATAGGTTGGGGTCGGTGATCACCTCAGAGTCGGTAATCACCTCATTGGCCGGTTTTGAAGTTGCTTTTCCCTTCGTGGAAAGGTTTTTGGGGCTGCAGTTGGGGTCGATGATCGCCGTGATGGCCGGTTTTTCCGCGCCAAAGTCGGTGATCACTTCGTTGGCCGGTTTTGGTGCTCGCCGGCCCCAGCCTCCGGGCAGACGCACGGCGATTCCAGCCGCTTTTAGGTACTGACTGGCAGTTTCACGGCGAATGCGGGTGGCTTGCTGGATCTGCCGTAGCGACCACCCCAACCGTCCTAGAGCTAATACTTGCTGTTTCTTCTCTTCGTTCAAGACATTGGCCATGCCCCCGGAGGCTACAAGCTCCTGCGGGCGTCAACGTCCCGGACGCTATTCTCGTTGGCCGGTTTTTAGGTGATAACTATTGGCCGGTTTTGGGTGATCGCTGAGGATCAGTGTGCCAACGTTGTGCCCGAAACCTGGAGAGACTTTTTCCGACTAAAGGGTCGCTATCTTTTGCAGTCGCTCAAGCAATATCGAGACGCGAGCCTGACTCGCTTGGTCGGGAAGCAGGTAGCCGGGTAATGCGTCGAGAAACTCACGGGTGGCAAACAGCTTCCTGAATTCTGCAGCAATGTATGCGCCAACGTCCTGCGGCCCAGAGTGGATTTCTTCGGCTAGTTCCGGCCGTGCATCCAATACCGCCATCAAATCTTCGAGATCATGACTCGATTGATAGTCATGCTTGCCTCGACCAGCAAATGCCTCTAGCTTCGTCGCGCAGAAGTAAACTGCCGTCACCACTCGAACGCGCAGGTCCGGTTCCAGCTCATGTACGACGGCGGAATCCATAGCCGGCTTGTACCAGCGATTGGAAAACCCCAGGATCTTCTCGTCGAGCGGCATGACGTCCAAAATCGTCTTCTTCAGCCGCCATCGGCAAAGCGGAGCTCCTTGACTGGCATCCTCACTAAAGCCGCACCTACGGAGTCGTTCCGAGAAATCAGCGTATGCGGCGTATGAACTGATCTCGGCAATAGCATCGACATCGTAGGTGGGACGGACCTCCGCGGCCGCTTTGTCGGTGATGAGAAGCGCTGTTGTGCTTCCTCCTACGAAGACCAATTCGCCAAGGGAGTGGCTTGAGAAGTCGGGCTGCCTCAGCGAGCATTTCGAGATTGTGCTTTGACATTTTCTGTGTGCAGTCTGCTTATCAGCTCTTTCTCTGCGATCTTACGCTCACGTGCTCGCCCATCCCTGATGGCATCCACCAGGGCGAGCAACTCGTAGAGAATGGGATCGCGGAGCGCGGCGGCGGGGGCGGTCCTATATAAAGGTTCGAAAGCTATGCCCCGGGTTTCTCCGTCTCGCCATGGCCAAACCGGAGGAAGCTCATCACTGGCAATTTCATTCTTCAGCGGGGGAGCGGCAAACGAAGTGGGCACACCGCGAGTTACCTCGCCGTGTTCTGCAGGAAATGCATACTTCACGCCATGCAGGAGGAATTCTTCGAGAGCTGAGGGGTTCGGTTTTTCCTGCAACTCCGGGCCATGCAGAAGCCGAGCTTGTTGAAGACGCTTGATGGCAGCATGGATCTCAGAGGGACTCATGTTGAGATCCGCCGCGATCAGGGACATGGGCGGGCGCTTGCGCTCATAGGAACAGAGTTTCAAAACGACCATGATGTCTTGGGGCTTTAAAGTCATGCCGTTATTCTATATTCGCGATTCGCGAATAGCGAATAAAATCGCATTGGCATTGAAACTACGTGGCTTACGGCCCGTCAGCCACACAGCTGGGAACGCCCGCTTGAAACCTTATTAATACGATTAATATGCTGTGTGTCGGATCCTCCAGCTTGATATTTGACTTCTTTCCGATTTACCCCCCATTAGCCAGCAATCAGAGTTCAAGGGTAAAGCGGTCACCTTCGGGAACAAGCAAGAAGTCCTCTCCGTTGCTTTGTCTTCGCAAATGATACAATGCTTACAACAGTTACAGTTAGGAGGATCGATGAAGCCAGCACGTTCGATAGTACTCAGCATGCGCCTGCCGGTGGAGAGTGGGAAACGTTTGAAACGAATCGCGAATCGGCACGGCTGGACACCGAGCGATGCTAGCGCTCGCTTGGTGGAAGAGGGCTTAAGGAGGTCGGAATTTGCCTTCTTGGATTTTCGGGATTCACCGGCAGGCCGACAGGCCTATATCCAAGGAAGCACCCTGGCGATATGGGAAGTCATGTTGCTGTTTCGCAGCTACAAGGGAGATGTCAAGGACGTCGCCAAACACCTGAATTGGCCGGAAGCGAAGGTTCGAGCCGCCCTTAACTACTCGGAGGCATTCCCCGAAGAGGTGAACAAGGCAATAGCAGAGAATGATTCAACCGATTTCGACAGACTGAAGCGCATGCTTCCGCAAGCGGTTGACTTTGCCGCCAGAAAGATCAAGCGGGTGTGACATGCTCAAGCTGCTTCTCGACGAGCACATTTCCCCGGAGGTAGCGGGGGGCATTCAACGTCGGAATCGATCGCTGGTCATCCACTCCATGGCGCAGTGGGAAGGTGGAAACTTTCTTGGGAAAGAAGATTCTGTTTGCTTGTTAGAAGCGGCGAAGCAGCGGTTGACCCTGGTCACTTATGATCGCAGGACGATTCCTCCGCCACTAAAGCTCTGGGCTGAGGAAGAGCGACCCCATGGCGGTGTGATCTTTGTCGATGAAAAGACAATTTCGCCAGCCGACCTTGGAGCCCTCGTCCGGGCGCTGATTTCGCTCGCTGGCGAGGCTAGCGAAATGGACTGGACCAACCAAGTGTACTTCTTGCGGAGCGGACGCTGATGCGTCCCTTGATCACACAACACAAACTTTGGGGGAGTTCTCGGCTGCTGTCTTTGTGCTAGTGCGAGGCCCTCCGGGTGCGAGTCGTGTGCTAGATTTGGCGTCTCGAAATCAGCACGATGGCTGACGGCCGATAAGCCATTTTGGATCGAGTTCCGGGTGGCCCGTGATCCAGTCAGAGTTCCAAAAGCCGACTTGTGGTCCGTGTGTTTCTGCGCGGCTCAACTTCAGAGTGGCCTAGGTTCGAGGCTTTCCCAGCTTGCGATTGGCGGGTCCCAGATTCATCCAATCTCCCGGCTACTTCTTTAGTCCGTCGGTGAAATTTGTTACCCACGTGACCGACTGCATGTCCTTTTGCGAGAGCCGTGAGACTAGGATCCTCTTGCCGTCGCTGGAAACGTCGTTATAGCGACTAGCTGAGCCCCTTTTGCTGATCAGCGTTTGCGACGTTCCGAATTGCAGATTCCCGATGATTAGGCGGTAGGACGCATCTGGGCTGAGCCTGAGGAACAGGAGTGCTGCCATCATTGCACCGAACATCGAGATCAAAATTACCAATTCCGTCCCTGCAAATAGAGTCGAGAAATTCTGGCTCTGTCGCCGCAGGACGGCAGTCGTAACAGCGTTAGTCTGGGCGAAGTGAAGAATGTCATCGACTCTGATGGCGGCTCGCAGCAAGTAGTAATCGAGATCGTGTGTTTCCACGTACACCAGCAAGGCATAAGCGATGGCAGATATGAGATTCAAAGCAAATGCAACTTCGCGGAGATGCAGGGCTCGACTGCGTCGACGCAATGGACTCATATTGCGGTTATCGTTCTTCAACATAATCCTTCTCGTACTGTAGAAGCGCGATTGGGAATTACGTCAGCCCACTGGAATTTCAGGCTTTCTCATTTCACGTCTGACAGCGACGATAGCCGAGAACGCAATTCCCGCTATGTAGCAAGCCCAGATCAAACGATCCAGGAGCAAGGACGCCGGTGTTTAAGCTCGACAAATGGGGTTGAACGTATAGAGGGAAAGCAACATCATCGCCGAGCCAACCGCAAGCCGGGACACGTATGAACTCTTCGCGTGATCTGGAGGGGCAACAGTCGCGTTCATTGCCGATCCTCGTTCCCGTGGTGTGGACGCCGATCCTTCGAAGAGATTAGTTGCGACCCAGCGGGATGGTTCCACGAATTTCAGATCGCGGGGTCATCCAAATACTGGACTGAGGGTCGGAAGGGGTGCCAGCCGGGGGAGTTGCGGGAGCGAATAGAGAATTCCGGATAGGAGGAGGAATCGATGAAATTTCTAGTGCTGTGGCACTTCGACCTCACGCGCCTCGGTCGCGAAGTGACCAACGCTGTTCTGCAGATGCCGGACTATGCCAAGAAGCTGGGGGACAAGTTGGAGTGCCGCTACCATGTCATCGGCAGTCACGGTGGAGATTGGATTTACAAGGTCACATCGAACGAGGAACTGGATCGGCTTCTAGCGATGTCCCCCGTGTACAACTATGCCAAGTACAAGGTGCTGGCGCTGGCAGAGATGGAGGACCCGGCGACGATCACGGGAAAGGCGAGCTAATTGACGGTGGGGCATACCCTCGTTTTTTGACCGACACCACATTCTGAATCGTCGCTTCATTGCGACTGATTGAGGAGTGATGCCAAGCGTAGCTCTTTCCCAGCAGCGAGGCGGTTCCTCTGCTGGACAAGCGCCCTACTGTGATCTGAATCACGGTTATTCGAATACCCCGATGTCATGCTAGGAAATCGGTGGGGACAGGTATGCAGAACCCGAAATTGGTAGCGGCCATTGGGAAACTGGCTATCGCAGGCGAGCAGGCGGGTCTCAGCATTGAGCAGATGATTCAAATGCTGAACGATGGTCTGAGGGTGGAGACCTTGGTCGATCTCATCACGTGGCGTCTCACGGAACTGCCGAACCCAATTGCGCCCGCATTTGGTTCCTGCCGCTGGATTGCCTAGCAGAAATCAACTTGTTTCTCGCTCCTGATGGGGAGTAAAGTCCCCCTGTCGCAAGCGCCGACTGTGGGGTTCGATTTGAAGGGGAACGAGCCGTTGCCGCAAAGCTCTTGGACAGCGGCTTTGTTCTGATCCGGGGAACCCCGTCGCGCCCAGAATTATCTGTAAATCCTTATCCTTCGAATCAAAGAAGAGCGGGAGCAAGCTCTTTCTCCTCATGCATAACGCGCTGCTCATTATCGATGTTCAAGTCGGGCTAGTGGAACTGATGCCTGCCGAAAGTCGCGCAAGTGTCTTGCCCAGAATCGAAAATTTGCTATCCAGAGCACGCTCTTCGGGAACGCCTGTGATTTACATCCAGCACGACGGGCCAAAGGGTCATCCGCTGGAAACTCAGACCCACGGCTGGGAGATTCATCCATCCATAAAGCCATTGGACAGCGAACCAGTCATCAGGAAACGGGAATCGGATTCCTTCTTCGAAACCATGCTCCAACAGGAGCTTGAAAAAAGGGGGATCACGAGCCTCGTAATAGCGGGAGGCATGACGGAATACTGCGTGGACACGACTTGCCGACGTGCGACCAGTTTGGGCTATGACGTTACGCTCGCCAGCGATGCCCACCTTACAGGAGACAACGCTGTGCTGAGTGCGGCGAACATCATCGCCCATCACAATTTTGTGCTTGATGGGTTTGGTGCTGGAGGTCATGCAATC
>Ga0335074_10010676_pt1 | contig 12850 bp, 11 predicted proteins | sample Lox_Sample_23_FD_206715 | JGI IMG/M metagenome (GOLD analysis project Ga0335074, IMG submission 206715) | Soil microbial communities from Loxahatchee National Wildlife Refuge, Florida, United States - Lox_Sample_2.3 | ecosystem: Environmental > Terrestrial > Soil > Wetlands | place: USA...
TCGCGGCGGCGCTGATCAGCGTGTACATCATTCTGGGCATTTTGTATGAAAGCTACATCCTGCCGCTGACCATCCTGTCCACGCTGCCGTCGGCCGGCGTCGGCGCGTTGCTGACGCTGTTGCTCGCTCGCACCGAGCTGTCGGTGATCGCGCTGATCGGCATCATTCTGCTGATCGGGATTGTGAAGAAGAACGGCATCATGATGGTGGATTTCGCCATCACCGCCGAACGCCGCGACGGTCTGGCGCCGCTCGATGCGATCCGCCAGGCGTGCCTGCTGCGCTTCCGTCCGATCCTGATGACGACGATGGCGGCGATGCTGTCCGGGCTCCCGATCATGCTGGGCACCGGGGCGGGATCGGAGCTGCGCCGGCCCCTCGGCTACGCGATGGTAGGCGGGCTCGCGCTCTCCCAGGTGCTGACGCTCTACACCACGCCGGTGATCTATCTCTATCTCGACCGGCTGCAGCACTGGCTTGCCCCGCGACGGGCCCGCATACCGGCGCTGGCAGCGAAGATGGGGGCGATCGGAGATTAATGTCCCAAGTCATGGCCGGCCCTGCCGCGGCCGTCTCCGGCATATTGTTGCCGCAGTGCTGGAACAGGCAGGAGATGGCCGGTACAACGCCGGGCCATGACGATTTGGCCGCCGACCATGACGCGGGTGTGATTTTGGCGCCTGTCAAACCCCCGGCGTGCTTGACGCGCTAAGGAACCGCGGCATGTTCGCTCGCCTGGGAGGCGACGATTGGGGCACGATATGCTGAAGCCGGTACCCGCCGGCCGCGGGCCGCGCGGCGGCGTCCCGCGCACGACCGCCGGGCCGAGCAGGCCGCATCGCCTGAGGCTGTCGCCGGTCACCAGGCGCCGGTTGGCAATCTTCCGGCAGCATCGGCGCGGCTATGTGTGCTTCTGGATCTTCCTGGTGCTGTTCGGCGTCAGCCTGTTCGCCGAGTTCATTGCCAATGACCGTCCGCTGGCGGTGCGCTTCGATAACCATTGGTACTTCCCCGTGCTGGAGAACTACGCCGAGGACACATTCGGACCGGATTTCCTGCCCACCGAAACCGACTACACCGATCCCGGCGTACAACGCGCCATCCGCGCGCATGGCTGGATGATCTGGCCGCCTATACCGTATAATTACCAAACCATCGTGAAGAACCTGCCCACCCCTGCGCCGTCGCCACCTTCCTGGCAGAACTGGCTCGGCACCGACGATCTCGGCCGCGACGTGGTGGCCCGTGTGATCTATGGGTTCCGTATCTCAGTGGTGTTCGGGCTCGTACTGACCGGGCTTTCCTCGGTGGTTGGCGTCGCCGCCGGCGCGGTGCAGGGCTATTATGGCGGGCTGACGGACCTTTTGTTCCAGCGGTTTATCGAGATCTGGAACGGCATGCCGCAGCTCTACCTGCTGATCATTCTGGCCAGTATTATCACGCCTGGCTTCTGGGTGCTGCTGTTGTTCCTGCTGCTGTTCAGTTGGATGAACCTGACCGGCGTGGTGCGGGCGGAGTTCCTGCGGGGCCGCAATCTCGACTATGTGCGGGCCGCCAAGGCGCTTGGGGTCTCCGATATCGGCGTGATGTGGCGCCACATCCTGCCTAACGCCCTCGTTGCTACCCTGACCTACCTGCCGTTCATACTGTCGGGCTCGGTGACCATCCTGGCGAGCCTCGACTTCCTGGGGTTCGGCCTGCCGCCCGGATCGCCCTCGCTCGGCGAGCTGGTGACCGAGGGCAAGAACAACCTGCAAGCACCGTGGCTGGGCTTCACCGCGTTCTTCGTGCTCGGCGGGCTGCTGACCCTGCTCATTTTCATCGGCGAAGCGGTGCGCGATTCGTTCGATCCGCGGCGACTGGCGAAGTGATGGCTGCTCTCGTCGAGGTCGAGAACCTGTCGGTCGCGTTCGGGGACAAGCGTGTCGTCGATAGCGTGTCGTTCACTCTCGACCGCGGCGAGACGCTCGCGCTGGTCGGCGAGAGCGGCTCCGGCAAATCGCTGACCGCTTTGTCGCTGTTGCAACTTCTGCCGCACGGCGGCTCCAATCCCACCGGACGCATCCTGCTCAACGGCGAAAGCATGATCGGGGCAGAACCGACGGTGTTGCACCGCGCCCGCGGCGTGCTGGCCGGCATGGTGTTCCAGGAGCCGATGACGAGCCTCAATCCGCTTCACCGGATCGGCCGCCAGGTGGCCGAGGCGATCTCGCTGCACCGTCCGCTCACCGGCAAGGCGCTGCATGCACGAGTGATCGCCGCGCTTTGTCAGGCAGGTTTCGCCGATGCCGAGCATCGGCTGGGAGCGTTTCCTCATCAACTCTCCGGCGGTCAGCGACAGCGGGCGATGATCGCCATGGCGCTCGCCAATGATCCGACGCTGCTGATTGCCGACGAGCCGACCACCGCGCTGGACGTGACCATCCAGGCGCAGATCCTGGACCTGCTGGTCTCGCTCAAGGCGGAGCGCAGCCTGGCGCTGCTGCTGATCACCCACGACCTGCAGATCGTGCGTCACTACGCCGACCACGTCTGCGTCATGAAAGAAGGACGAGTGGTCGAATCCGGGCTGGTCTCCGAGATCTTCGCCGCACCTCGCCACCCCTATACGCGCAAGCTGCTGTCGATGGTGCCGAAGGGCGTACCGGCGAGGCTGGCGACGAACGCTCCGGTGCTGGCCGACGCAAAGGACGTCCAGGTTCATTTCGCCATCCGACGCGGCGTGCTGCGTCGCCGCGTCGGCGAAGTGCGCGGTGTGGATGGCGTGTCGATCGAGGTGCGCGAGGGCGAGACCGTGGGCTTGGTTGGTGAGTCGGGCTCCGGTAAGACCACCATGGGTTTCGCCATGCTGGGGCTGGTGCACGCCGAGGGCCATATCGGCTTTGCCGGGCAAGAGCTCAGCAAGCTCAACAAGCGGTCGCTGCGCCAACTGCGTTCCTCCATGCAGGTGGTGTTCCAGGACCCGTTCGGCAGCCTGTCGCCTCGGATGACGGTAGGCGACATCGTTGCCGAGGGCCTGCGCGTGCACGAACCGCGGCTTACTGCGGCAGCCCGCGCCGCGCGTGTGGCAGCCGAGCTCGAGGAAGTGGGGCTCGGCGCCGAGTGCATCGAGCGCTACCCGCACGAGTTCAGCGGCGGCCAGCGCCAACGCATCGCGATCGCCCGCGCGATGGTGCTGAAGCCGAGCTTCGTCGTGCTGGACGAACCGACCAGCGCGTTGGACATGACGGTGCAGGCGCAGATCGTCGATCTGCTGCGCCGGCTGCAGCGTGATCACAACCTGGCCTACCTGTTCATCAGCCACGACCTGAAGGTGGTGCGTGCGCTGGCGCATCGGATCGTGGTGCTGCGCCGCGGCCGCATCGTCGAGCAGGGCGATGCGGCCACGGTGTTCGCTCACCCGCGGGAGAAATACACGCGCGACCTCATGACGGCGGCGTTTGAGCTGGAACCCGCGGCGTAGGGGCAGATGCAATCCGCCGTTCACAGCCGCTCGTGAAGAGTGAAGTGGACACGGAGTGCACCGAGTTCGCACGGAGTTTCACGGAGATAGCTTCAATTGATACCGGCCGTTGCCGCCGACCCGTCTTTACTGCAGCGGCGAGAAATCGGTCGGTCGCAGGATGCGGTTCTCCATGTTTACCAGCACATCCAGCTCGGCGCCGCGCTTGAGGAACGCCTGCCAGGCGGGATCGGCCGCCATGGCGTTGCGTCGTGCCTCGCGGTCGGCCTGGCTGTCGTACGCCCAAAGATGCACGACGCGGTTGAGCGGCCCCTCCACAGTGGTGAACCAGCCGATGCACCGGCCGAGATATTTCTGCTGCAGCGGCCAGCCCATCTCCTTGTACAGCGCGACGAAGTCGTTCATCCGGTTCGGCTTGCAGGTGTAGATGCGCAGATCGACGATCATGATGATCCTCCTTGTGGTTGTGCTGCCTCGCGGACCGAGACATGGGCGCCGGCGCGATCGGCCTCGTGCACCGCGACCACATTCAGTCCCAGAGTGAACTGCCGATAACCCCATCGGCTCAGCAACGCTGTCAGTCGCTGCCGATCGGTCTTCAGATATTCAGCGATGATGATCGGGCGCTGCGATTCGATCAGCCCGCGCGCTCCCTCCAGCACTTCGATCTCCATCCCTTCGACATCGATCTTGAGCAGGTCCAGGCGAGAGAGGCCAAGCGAATCGAGTGTCAGCGTCTGAACCTCTGCCAGACGGCCCTGATAATCGATTGACTGGCCGATAAACTCCGTCGTGTCGGTCTGCCGCAGCTCCAGGCTACCGAAACTGCCGGGAGCGAGGTAGTCCGGTTGGGGAACGCGCATCGTCCCGACCGTGTTGCTGACCGCCGCATGCAGCGCGCGTGCGTTGAAGCAGTTGTTGAGCGCGAGATTGCCCGCCAGTGCGTAGTAGATTCGCTCCTGCGCTTCGATTGCCAGCACCTCGCCCCACTGGTTCATGTGCCGGGCCCACTCGACCGAATACACGCCGATATTGGCGCCGCAATCGACCGCGATCACCCCGGCGCCATGATACTGCCGGCGCAGATCGAGCAATCGCAGGACCGTCTCGATCTCGGACGCTTCGTAGGAAGAGTGTTCCAGTATCTGGTAGCCGACGCCGATGGCGGCATCGTTGCCGGTCCGGAGGTAGTCGAAACGGTTCACGATCATCGCGCCGTGGTCCGACGCGGCCAGGACGAAAGCTATCTTCCGGCGGGCACGGGGCATGGAATAGCTGGGAAGCTCCGGTAGAGGATCGTGGGCGAGGCGGCGATGCCTTAAGGCGAGACCATGCGCAGCTCGTTGTTCCGCATTCCACGCTCCGGCCGGTCGCGCGTCAACGGACCGATGCATCGAGGGGAGCGGCCAAACTCGCCTCTCCCGCTTGCGGGAGAAGTCGGTTCGCGCAGCGGACCGGGCGAGGGTGTCGGGGCCGCGGTACCCTCGCCTGTCGCGCTGCACGCGGCAACCTTTCCCGCAGAGCGGGAGAGGTGGGTTGTTGGCGTGGGGCTGGGTGTGCTCGCGTATGCGTTGTTCTCGGTCCACGACGCCAGCATCAAATGGCTGGTGGCCAGCCTGCCGGTGTGGGAGGTACTGTTCGTCCGCAGCGCCGTGATCGCGGTCGCCTGTCTGGCGATCGGGCGGCGCCGGCTGCTGGAGCGCGCTGTCGCCACGCCGATGAAGGGCGCGCTCGTGTTCCGCGGCGTGATCACGCTGACGGCGTGGCTTTGCTACTATACGGCCGCGCGGACGCTGTCGCTCGCGGAGCTGCTCAGTCTGTATTTCGCGGCGCCGCTGATGGTGACGGTGATGGCAGTGCCCTTGCTGGGCGAACGAGTCAGCGGAGCGCGCTGGCTGTCCGTGCTGGTGGGCTTTGCCGGCGTGCTGGTGGTGACCAACCCGTGGGGCGTGCGCATCTCGGTGCCGACGCTGCTGGTGCTGTTCGCCGCCGCGCAGTGGGGTTACGCGGTGATCCTGATGCGCCAGATCGCCCGACGCGAGACGTCGCTGCTGCAGATTTTCTTTACCAACCTGATCTTTCTGGCCGGCACTGGCGTTGCCTGCGCGATCGATTGGCGCATGCCTTCCGGCGGCCAATTCGCGTTGCTGCTTCTGCTGAGCGTGTTCGGCGGCCTGGGGCAGTTCAGCCTGTACGAGGCGGCACGACATGCTGCGGCGTCCGTCATGGCGACGGTCGAATATACGGCGCTGATCTGGGCGTTCATCCTGGGCTACGCAATCTGGGGCAGCATTCCGTCGCCCGCCACTTTTGCCGGTGCAGGGCTGATCCTGGGCGCTGGTGCGCTGCTGTTTGCGACCGAGCGCCGGGGGGCACGGTTGCTTTCCGCCCGCCGATCCTGAAGGCTTGGCTGACGGATCGCAGGAGGCAGACATGAAACCGGTTGTTGCCATTATATCACCTGGCGCCATGGGCAGCGCTGTTGCGCACTGCCTGACCGTGAACGGGATCGAGGTGCGGACGTCGCTGGCCGGCCGGAGTGCCGCGACAGCGGGACGGGCACGAGAAGCCGGCATGGTAGCCGCGACGGACGAGGGGCTTGCCGAGACCGACATCATCCTGTCGATCCTGCCGCCCGGTGATGCCTTGGCGCTGGCGCAACGACTGAGCCCGGTGCTTGGCCGGGCGTCGCGCCGACCGGTCTATGTCGATTGCAACGCCGTGAACCCCGAGACGGTTGGCCGCATCGCGGAGGTGATCGCGGCGACCGACTGCGCCTTTGTCGATGGCGGAATCATTGGCGGGCCACCGAAGCCAGGGAGCCGCGCCACGAAAATCTACCTGTCCGGTCCGGCGGCCGAGCGGGTCGCGGTGCTGGAGCAGTACGGGCTGGTGATGCCGGTGCTGCCGGGAGCGGTCGGCGTCGCCTCGGCGATGAAGATGTCGTACGCCGGGATCACCAAGGGCTTTACCGCACTTGGCTCGATGATGATGCTGGCGGCGACGCGTGGGGGTACCGCCGAGTTCCTTCGGCGCGAGCTGGAGGCGAGCCAGCCACAGCTTCTGGCTTGGCTGACGCGGGGCACGCCGAACATGTTCTCGAAGGCCTATCGGTGGGTCGCCGAGATGGAGGAAATCGCCGGGTTCACCGGAGAGGACGCGGCGGCGGGGCAGTTGTTCGACGCGGCGGCGCGGTTCTACGAGCGTGTCGCTGAAGATTACGTTGGTGACCATCGCGAGACGGACGCGCTTGCCGCGTTCTGCCGGTAACGGGCCATGTCCGGCGTCTTTCAGTTCCCGGCCATGGATCGCGTGGTCCATGGCGAGCCGTTCGCCGCGGTGCTTGGGCGCGAGGTCGAGCGGCTGGATGCGCACGCGGTGTTCGTGCTGGCGAGCGGGACGCTGGCGCGCGAGACGGACGTGGTCGAGCAGCTTCGCGCGGTGCTGGGCAATCGGCTGGCGGGGGTATGCGCCAAAGTGGGGGCTCATACGCCGCGCACCGACGTGGTGGCGGCCGCGAATGCCGCGCGGACCGCGAAGGCCGATCTGCTGGTGACTGTCGGGGGTGGCTCGGTGACCGATGCGGCGAAGATGGTGGGGCTGTGTCTTGGCAACGAAGTGACCGAGCCGGACCAGCTCGACCGATTCGCCGCGAAGATTCAGGCCGATGGAAGAACGTATCGGCCGCCGGTCGAGCCGCCGGGCATCCGATCGATCGTGGTGCCCACGACGCTGTCGGCCGGTGAGTTCAATGCCTTCGCCGGGTGCACCGATAGCGAGCGGCATGTGAAGGAGAGTTTCGGTCACAGGCTGATGGTGCCGCGCGTCGTTATTCTGGATGCGGCGATTACCCGCCACACGCCGGCGTGGTTGTTCCTGTCCACGGGGCTCCGCGCGGTGGACCATGCGGTCGAGGGTGTCTGCTCGGTGGCGCCGCAGCCGTTCGCGGATGGCACGTCGCTGCACGCGTTGCGGCTGCTGTCGCGCGGACTGCCGGCGGTGCATCGGGACTCGAGCGATCTTGCGGCTCGGCTGGACTGCCAGATGGGCGCTTGGCTGTCGGTCGCCGGGGCGCAGGGGAGCGTGCCGATGGGAGCGAGCCATGGCATCGGGCATGTGCTCGGCGGCACTGCGGGCGTGCCGCATGGATATACGTCGTGCGTGATGCTGCCGCACGTGCTGCGGTTCAACACCGAGGTGAACGCCGGGCGCCAAGCTTGGGTGAGCGAAGCGTTTGGGCGGCCGGGTGCGGCGACGGCTGATGTTGTTGCGGAGCTGGCGGCGGGGCTCGGGCTGCCCGGGCGTCTGCGGGATATGGGAGTGGAGCGGGGGCAACTCGATGCGATCGCGCAGGAGTCGATGCACGACCGGTGGGTGCATACCAATCCGCGTCGGATCGAGGGGCCGGCGATGGTGCGGGAGTTGCTGGAGGCGGCTTGGTGAATGACTCTCAGAGGGGCACGTAGCCTCGATGGAGGTGGGGAGTCTCATCGGTGTCTCGTTTCGTTCCGCACGAGATGACGGATCATGGGGTGAGACTGTGCGGGCACCCTCACCCGCCGCGCTGTGCGCGGCGACCCTCGGGTCAAGCCCGAGGGCAGGCCTCTCCCGCAGGGGGGAGAGGTGGTGGGTCGCTGAGGCGGAGATTCATGCCTGGATCGACAGGATTGCTACCGAGCATGAGCTGCCGCCATCTGGCTTGGGGCGCTGAGCGGGCGGGCACGCGCCGCGACGGTCGAGCCGAGGCGGGGAAAGCCCGCAAACGAGGCTTGCGGCGCTGGTTGACGCGGAGCGGGACCGGCAGCGGGAGGACGGTCGGCGGGGATCCGGGCCGATGTCCGGCAGCTGAAGCCGCACCCCAGCCGCTATCCTGTCGGCCAATGTCCGGACGTGCGTGAGGCGGCTGCCGGGGACTGTACCGTTGCGGCCTCGACATCGGTCGCGACGAAAATGCCGGTGACGGCTTGGTGCTGCGGGTGCTTGGGCCCTGGCCAATCTCGCGACCGGCTGCGAGGAAGGCAGTCGTTTTCGCGATATGGGTGGACATGATGCAGCTCGGTGTCTTCTGCCGGGTCGCCGGATGGAGGAGTCCCGCTGGGCGCGGCTCCCTCCTCCATCGATCCGCTTCGCGGGATTGATCCGCTCCGCGGTTCAATGCTCCCGCAAGGCGAGGGGGCTTCCTGGCGGGCGAGGACGGCGAGACCGGCGGTGATGGCGGCGTGAGCGAGTTCTTGGGGCGCGCGGTCCAATTGGTCGAGCAGGCGGGTCAGCGCGGGTTCGGTCGGAGATGCGGCGGCATCGGTGGGGTCGTGCGTGGTCGGCTCGGGCTGTTGCCAGGAGCGGCTGGGGCGCGGGGGTGGGGGCGGGGCGTTCAGAGCCTCGGTCATCTGAGAGAGGGCGTGAGTGCTGATGGTGGCGGCGTAGTCGCGGGCTTCGTCGTTCGCCTGGGTCCTCTGGCGGCGGGCCTGCATGCGTTCGAGAGCGCGGAGGGCGCCGTGGGCCTGGCGCATGTAACCGAGGGCGTGGGCGCGGCATTGGACGACCTTGGGGAGAGGCGTCGCCGGGTCCTCGGCGAGACGCACAGCCGACTTGACCTGCTGGAGGGCGATGACGTGGAGGGCGGCGAGCTCGGCTTCGGCGATGTTGGCGGGTTCGAGGGCGGCGACATGGGAGATGGCGGCCTCGTTCCGGAGGGCGAGGTGTTCGGGGCTGTCGGACAAAGGGGCCGGGAGGGCGTCGCAGAAGGTGTGGACGAGCTGGTAGTAGACGCCGGGCGGGAGCCTGGCGGCGAGGGGTTCGCTGTGAGGTGGGGTGTTGGTTTGGGGCATGACGGTGGGGAGTATAGCCGTTAGGCATGATGGCTGGCAAGTGTTATTTTTGATGGCGTGATATGAGTGTTTGGAGGGCGCGGGCGGGTGCGAAGGAGGCAGTGCACGCGCTCACTCGGGTCGCCGCACGCGAGTGGGGCGGTTTTTGCCGCCGTCGTCGCGGCGGGTCCGGTTGGTCGTAACGCGAAAAGGAGCTGCGTCCCAACCGGACCTTCCACCTCAAAGGCCCTCGGCGCGGCCCGCACCCGTTCGCGTCAGGCGGATTCCGACCGCTCGCCGTTGGCGCCACGCCCGGGCGCCCGACTGCGTCGCCCACGTAAAGCCAAGCCGAGTCCTATCAGACCGGACGAAAGCAGGATCAGCGAGGTCGGTTCTGGCACGCGGCTGGGAACGCCTGAAACAGTCGCTTCGCCAAAGGAGGCAACGACCGTAGCAGGAATTCCGGTGACGATGTAGCCTGTCACCGGGAAACTGCCGTTGCCCGGGACGCCCGTAGGGTGGCTGGGGGGAAAGCTTGTAAAGGTGCTGAGAGACGCAAAATTTCCCTCGTGGCCCGGAGTACCGCTGATGATACCGATAGTGGGCTGAAGGATGGGGGGACCTTGTATGAGCGTGGCAAACCCGGGTGCGAAGTCCGAAGCAAAAGCGCCACTGGTACTCAGCAAGGGCTCGCTCGGGTTGATAAGCGATAACTGGGCGGTGACGGTGAAGTCTAAATCGATGGTTGAGGGAGAAGACAGGTCAAAGAACGTGTAAGTCACGGTAGCTTTAGCCGGGCCAGCCGCCAGCCCGGCGAGGATGGCCGCGGCCGTAAAGGTTTTCCGCACTGTCTTCTGCCTCCCTCATGTGATTGCCGTTCGGCCTCGCTCTCCGGGCTGGCGAAACTCAGCTTCCAAACAACCCGGATTTCGTGGGCAGCGACCCGCCACCTAACGATGATAACATAGCCACGAACGCAGTCACGCGCAAAACAAACCCGCCGGGCTGTGGATGCGGATGGGAATTCACTTTTCCGTTGCTGCTTGCACGATCGGATTCATCCGGTCAGCGTTTGCCATGACACTTCAATGAACAGATTGCTGAATTGCCGGGCTTGCTTATTCCTGGAGCGGATTCCGTTATCGTTTCCTGCAACGTCGGCACGTAGGTTCAGGCTACGAACCTCCTACGGTGTGCAATCGCACATGGAAAAAAGAGAAAGGAAAGAAGTCTAACCACGGAGGCACGGAGAAGAAAGTGGAGAGCAAATGTGCGCTTTGCGGCAACGGTCCTCATCCAGCGGCTTCGTTGCGGGTGGCGCATATGGTCAGTCCAGGTCTGCTCGAATCACCTTATGCAGAATGCATATGTTTCGAGCTGCAACAAGCCAGCATAACGTGCTTACGCCTGAGCCGAAAGACGGCATCCGTGGCCTCATCCTGTAATCCGTTCTCCCCTTCTCCGTACCTCCGTGTCTCTGTGGTGAATCTTTCTTTCTTGATTTCTGAACAGAGGAGCCCGCCCCGATGCCGTGCGACAGATAATGCCGCATCAGGTCATAGAATGCATCGATGAGCGTCCCAGCGCAGCCGCCCGGACCTGGCGCTTGGCTCCCCGGCCCGACCGGATCAGAGGGCACTTCCATCGGCGCCGGGTTCGGAATCGACGACGCTAGGTTCGTGCCCGGATGGGCAAAGTGCGGGGGGCGTCGCGCAGATAAGGGGGTGCAGCCGCGGTGTGTGCCCAACTGTTCGAGGCGGTGACACCGTTCGCGCGCATTCACGCGACCTTCTTGCAAGGTGACGAGCGCTATCACCGCTACTGGAGCCGGGTTGCCCCCACCTATTCAAATAACGTGACCGTGGCGACTCCGGCAAACGTGGTGGCCTCGCTCAATGCGCGTTACAACAAGATCGTGGACGACATGGTCACCAAAACGATTCAGGTGATGGGCGCATCGGCGCCAAGAACGGGCTGAAAATCTGATTCGTTCCAGACTGCCGCGTGAAAGGTGTTGCCGGGCCTCGGCAAACCATATCCGCCGATGTGGCCACGCCCGCCCTTGCACCCCTCCGGCCCTTCTTGCATACCCTCCCGGCCCTGCCTGAAGGATAAACGGATGCGCCTTGCGGTGCTGAAGGAACGCCGCGCGTCCGAGACGCGCGTTGCCGCTACCTCCGAAACCGTCAAGCGGCTCGTCGGCCTCGGCCTGACGGTCGCGATCGAGACCGGCGCCGGCGCCTCTGCCGCCATCCCGGACGCCGACTTCACCGCCGCCGGGGCCGAGATCACCCCCGACCCGCCCGCCACTCTCGCCGACGCCGGCATCGTCTTCGCCGTGCAGACGCCGCCGCCCGACATCCTGGCCCAAATCCCGCGCGGCGCACTGCTGGTCTGCATCGTCAACGCCTTCGGCGAACCCGACATCATCCGCACCCTCGCCCAGGCCGGCATCGACGCCGCGGCCATGGAGTTGCTGCCGCGCATTACCCGCGCGCAGGCGATGGATGTGCTGTCCTCGCAGGCCAACCTCGCCGGCTACCGGGCGGTGATCGAGGCGGCGGGCGCCTTCCAGCGTGGCTTCCCAATGATGATGACGGCGGCCGGCACGGTCCCCCCGGCGCGGCTGTTCGTCATCGGGGCAGGCGTGGCCGGGCTGCAGGCGATCGCCACCGCACGCCGGCTCGGCGCCATCGTCTCGGCGACCGACGTGCGTCCGGCGGCGAAGGAAGAAATCCGCTCGCTGGGCGCCAGCTTCGTCGGCGTGGAAGACGCCGAGACGGCGCAGCAGACCGGCGCCTATGCGCGCGAAATGAGCGATGAGTTCCGCCGCAAGCAGGCCGAGCTGATGGCCACGACAATTGCCAAGAATGACATTGTCATCTGCACCGCCCTGGTGATGGGTCGCCGCGCGCCGACGATCGTTACCTCCGCGATGGTCGCCGGCATGCGGCCGGGCAGTGTGATCGTCGATCTCGCCGCCGATGCGGGCGGCAATTGCGAATCGACCGTGCCCGGCGAGCGCACCGTGACATCGAATGGCGTCGCCATCCTTGGTTACCATAACTGGCCCGGTCGCATCCCGGTCGCAGCCAGCTCGCTTTATGCCCGCAACCTGCTGACCTTCCTTTCCACATTCTGGGACAAGGAGGCGAAGGTGCCGCGGCTGCCGCCGGACGACGATATTGTGCGTGGGGTAATGCTGACGCGCGGCGGCGCGGTGGTGCACCCGCAATTTGCCGAGCAGCGGAGCCAGGCCGCCTGATCACCGGAGATACACGATGAACCCGAACCAGTTGGCGGACGAGGCTGCCAAGCTCGCCGACCAGGCTCATGCGCTGGCGGCTCACGCGGCAACATTGGCCGGTGGCGCCCTGGTCCCGGCCGGCACAGCGATCACGGCAGGCATTCCGTTTATTTATCTGTTCACCATCTTCGTGATGGCGTGCTTTGTCGGCTATTACGTGGTCTGGAACGTCACGCCGGCGCTGCACTCGCCGTTGATGGCGGTGACCAATGCGATCAGCTCGGTGATAATCGTCGGCGCGATGCTGGCCACCGGGCTGGCGCTGTCCGACTG
>Ga0335074_10010677_pt1 | contig 12850 bp, 12 predicted proteins | sample Lox_Sample_23_FD_206715 | JGI IMG/M metagenome (GOLD analysis project Ga0335074, IMG submission 206715) | Soil microbial communities from Loxahatchee National Wildlife Refuge, Florida, United States - Lox_Sample_2.3 | ecosystem: Environmental > Terrestrial > Soil > Wetlands | place: USA...
TTGATGAAAATAATGCCGGGAAAACCGGAGGGGGGCGCGAATGATAGCGGCGTGTTCTGCAGACCCAATTGGCTCGCACAAGCAGCCGGAATCGCCACGGTAATCGTCGAACCCGAAGCGGTCTGCACTGGAATAGCTGGTGTCGGTTCGTACAAGAGTACCGGCCGCACCAGTGTTGCATTTTGGGGATCGTTGCTTACAAAGACGACCCCAAACGTTTGGTTGATTGCGACGGATTGATGGGGAGCGATGCCCGTCTGTCTCGAACCTGTGAAATTGCTCTGACATTGATCCAGTGGATTAAACAGGATTCCCTTTCTGTCGAATGTCCACTGCGTACCGACCTGGGTATTATCTATCGAATTGATCTTGAATACTATTATCTTTGCACCCGCAGGTGCCATATGATTGGTTCCAGGAAATGTCTGGCACACGTACTGTTCTTGATAATGAATGAGGGCGTCCGGCGGCGCCGGTTGGCAAGATAGACCCGATAACAAGAAAGCTGTCGAAATAGCGGCAAAACCGACGAACTGCCTGCGCATTATACTGTCCCTCCGTGTGATTCGCCAAGTGCAATCATGACCCGACGACGACCCGCTCTTGCTTTATTCGCTATTGTATATCGCTTCGCGCTCTTCGATATGGACAGGTTCTAGGCTGGGCTCTTGCGATGATTCCTGGGCGGACTGCTCTCGCTCCCTGGGTGTGAAGTCAACTTTGCAGATAAACGCTCTAACAGGGCGTATATAAGCCAATTTAGCAATTGTGTCAACAGTGTGGACTTCGACACAGTGGGGCTTCCAACCGTCATGAATGGGGCACCCTCAAGGTCGGCACTCCCACGTCCCGCTTGTAGCTAGCTTCTTCGGCAACGATCCAGTTCGCGACGCCACTTGCCCTGATGCGCCGAATCTACTGCCGCAGAAACATGGTGGCGCGACATTGTTCACAGATCGTCCGTGAGAAGAACAGCCTTGGTCGGCGTCACCGCCGTTTTTTACCGTTCTCTGGCATGCACACACACAATACCAATCGTTTACTCGATCACTCGATCGCGAAAAACGTCCGCGTAGCTTCGAGTCGGCCAACTTCGGCTAATCACGGCTTTGTTGACCGCCGCGGTCAATTCGATCAATCTTTACCGGCTGCCACTGTTGGAATTCGGATAGTCGGCCGACATGTGACGTCATAGCCAATCCTGTATCGCCGTCTACCACGGCTTGTCAAAACGGTTGCAGCAGGTCCAAACAATGAGTATAGACGAGGCGTACTTGCCGCTACTCATCAAACGGATTGTCGCGATGCGGACTTCGCCTCGTTCAGACGATCGTGGTTCAGCGCCGGAAGCATCGTCGCCGCGCCAGGACGATGCTTCCGTCGTCAGCGCAAATGTTCTTACCTTCGGGGAAGTTGACGGCTTCCTCACGCGTTATCTCAGCTTACCGGCCAGCGGACAGGACCCGAATCTGCCATATCCTGGGCTGGGTTATGCGGCGCGGATCGAGACTGAGACCATCGGGTTAGTCATCTTTTTCCTGTATGCGTCGGTAATCCAGGACGAGAACCTGTGCTTTCTTTTCGGCGCGGTCGATCCCAGTCATCGCCGTCGCGGCGTCGGTGCCCGATTGGCGACGGAGGCGATATCGGCCGCGCGACGCGCGGTCGCAAGGCCGGTATTTCTCGTCACCTTGCCCGAGCGCGACCCGGAGCCGGCTGCAGCGCTATTGAGCCGCCTGCAGTTCGAAGAGATAGATCGCCAGATCCACTTCGAGCGCAAACTGCGCGGGGCGGACCGCAACAGCGATGCGACGGGTTTCGACGTCCGAGTGTACGGCGGCGGCGACTCCTCGCTCGATACGGTCATCATGGACTTGCATCGCCGCGCCTATCGGAATCGTCAAGGCACGCCCGACCTGACAATCAATCTCCTGGCGCAGCGCCTCGCGAGCCATTGCCAGTACGTGTTGCTGTACGCGGGAGAGCGGCTGATCGGCTATTCGTCACTCTGGCCCGACCGGGACGATTGTTTCGCGGACTGCATCGCGGTCGATCGAAGATACTGGCGCTCGGGAGCGTCCGACGCGTTGGCGTCTGCTGTGCTGCGCACCGCTTCCGAACTCGGATGCGCGAAAATATCCGCCGATGCCACGAGCAGTGATCGGCCGGCCTGCAACATGCTCGTTCGTCATGGCCTTCGCCAGGTCAAGGTCACCCGGCGTTTCCGCCTGGGGCCTCCAGCCGGCGCCTGACGGACGCTAGACGTCATGTTTGCGGCTGAGTCGGTGGCCCGCCCTTTCGTGCAGTTGAGAACGAGGGTTGCTCGGGCAAGCCGAGCTGGGCCTCATGCACGGATGGCGGACCATGGGAAAGCATAGCGAAGTCTTTGTGGCTTTTGATGTCGCCAAGAAGAAGCACGCGGTGGCGATCGCGGAGGCGGGCCGGACCGGGGAAGTCCGCTTTCTCGGCGACGTCGAAAACGCTCCACTGCCGATCGAGCGGACGATCAAGAGATTGGCCGACCGATACGACCGCCTGCGCGTCTGCTTTGAAGCGGGGCCGACGGGATACGGGCCACGATTGCATGGTGGTCGCTCCGGCCCTGATCCCGAAGCGCTCCGGGAGCGTATAAAGACGAACCGGCGTGACGCGGTCACGCTGGCGCGACTGTATCGAGCCGGCGAGCTGACGGGGGTCCGGGATGGCGACGATCTCGTTAGCGTTTTCGTCGACGCGGCTTGCTGGCCAAGAACCAGCTCGGCGTCGGTAGCGTGCAAAAGCAAGGCAAAGCGCGGCTTCGGCACGCTCAACTCGTCCATCCGCGGCTCCCGAATCATTTCGGAAGAGAATCACCCAACAGCCGAGTTCGCAGGACTGTAATCTTCGTCGTCGAGTCGACTTGACATTTTGGCAGAACTATGTCTTGGCTAACACCGTTCTCAGCGGTTACTTATTAGCAGTTTCGTGTTGAGCGTCACGCGGTTGCCTGGCGCAGGGATGCGTTTTTAAGATCGAGGAGGACATCATGGCCCAAGGACAACCTGCAGCGGCTGCTGCTTTGCCTGTCAATCCGCATCTCTCAGCACTTCAGCAAGCGGGGGGGCGGACTCCCGTACATCTGTGGGGTTGGATCGGCGACGGCGCTCCCGCCGGAAAGGCTCGACTCCACGTGCACATCAATGAACCTGGGTATTATGTCGAGTTCAACAATGCCGACGTCGTGCACTCGGCGGACCTCGACGAAAGCGTCTTGCCGTTCGGCGCAAAGGCGGTCTGGCTGAAGCCGGACGCCCGAGTGCGGCTGTATCGTTCCCTTGGAACGAGCGCAAAGCAGGCCAGTCGCTTCCTGAGCGGAGTGAGCACGCCGAGTATCGCCAGCTTTTGGATGCTGCATCCCTCCCTGCAGAGCCAGAATTCAGCAGGAGGCGCGTCATGACAATACACCGCTTCGATTTCGACGTGAGCCTTCGCACTCGGAAAGAGATGGCGCCGACGACTGAGGCTCTCGATTGGCTCGACCTCGAGCTCGACGTGCGGGAGTCGCCTGGCGATCTGAACGGCTCGCTCGCCCGCCAGGCACCCGTTGCGGGCTCTTTGACGTGCGGTAATACTTGCGGGGTCTTGTCGACGTGCGCCGGATCCGGTTGCGGCGGCGTTACCTGCGGTAATACTTGTGGGGTCTTGTCGAGCTGCGCCGGATCGGGTTGCGGCGGCGTCACTTGCAACTGCACCGGCGGCTGTGGCGATTTCAGTAACGGCTGCGACGGCTGACGTTTCATTCCTTCGGAACGGCGGGGTAGACCCCCAGAGAGCGGGCGGCCCGTTTTGAGGCCGGACCAGCCCTGCCGCTCCGATCGGAATGTCGATAGGCCGAGGCGTTTCCGAGAATTCAAGGAAGTCAAGGCTCCGGAACCCGCGTGAGACGCGCGAGGATGGGAGGGCGGCGTCTTGTCGGAACATTGGGTGCAAATCTTGCCCGCTGGCCCGGCCTCGAAAGCCATGATGATGGCGTGCGCGGTCGCCGAGCGAGTGCGCAAGCCTCTGGACGTGGAACGAGCGGCAAGCATCGCGTACGCGCAGTCGTCCTTGCCCATCAAGCTTGGATGGCAGCCGGCCAGCGTAGCCATGGGATACGCCGGGCTCGCTCTTTTGTTTGGGCAACTCGAACGGTGCCGGCCTGGCGAGGGCTGGGAACTGGAGGCCAGCAACTGCCTTGAACTGGCCGTCAACGAGTGTGAAGACGCGGGTCCAGGGCTATTCGGAGGCCTTGCCGGCGTTGCGCTGACCGGTTGGCTTTTGTCTGAGAACGGCCAACGCTACAAGCGGTTGCTCGCCAATCTGGACGACGCCCTGTTGCGGGGCCTGCCGGCTCACGTCGACCGCGTCAACGGCGCGTCTTCGGGGATGCCGTTTGGGGCGTTCGACCTGGTGTCCGGCTTGACGGGTGTCGCCGCCTACTTGCTGCTTCGTCTGGATCAGCCTGGGTATCGCGAGCCTCTGGTTTCGGTCCTGGAGGCTCTCATGCGCCTTTGGGAAACCGTCGACGGTCGTCCGCGCTGGCACACGCCATCCAGTTTCGTCGATCAGGATCAAAAGCGTCAGCGCCAGTTTCCGCACGGCAATCTGAACTGCGGCCTTGCGCACGGGATCCCCGGCCCTCTCGCTGTCCTTTCGCTGGCTTCGCTCGCCGGCGTCGCCGCGGGACCGGCGATGCAGGACACGATCGACTCCATGGCCGCCTGGCTTGAGTCCCACCGCGCTGATGATGCATGGGGCCTCAATTGGCCAAACGTCATCGCAATCGTTGCGAACGGGCGCGGATACGCGCTCCGGGATGAAGCGAGTCCGACTCATAACGCGTGGTGTTACGGCAGCCCAGGAGTAGCCAATGCTCTTCGTCTGGCCGGGAAGGCGCTTGGCGTCGACCGTTACGGAGACGTCGCCGAGGACGCCTTGCGGGCGATCGTGCGACGGCCTCCCGTCGAGCGGGGCATCGTGGCGCCTACGTTTTGTCATGGCCTGGCTGGGCTCATGCACATCTTTGTGCGCTTTGCGCAATCTGCCCACGGCCAGGAATTCGCTGACGAAGCCCAGCGAATTTTTTGCGAGATCGAGGATATGTTCGAGCCCGACTCCCTGCTTGGTTTCCGCACCTTTGAGTTTCGCGGCCAGAGGGTCGATCAACCGGGACTGTTGGATGGGGCACCCGGCGTCGCATTAGCCTTCCTAGCCGCGGCGACTTCCGTCGAGCCGAGCTGGGACCGTCTGTTTCTCCTGTCGTGACACGGACACGCCCGGACCATGCAGCCTCGTAACTCCAAGCTGACCCTCTACGAAGCTCTGGACGCCTTTTGCGTCCGCGCGCCTGTGTCTCCGATTGTCTCCTCGCGAAAATCGCAGGAAAGCCAAGGCGGCTTGGACCTCTCGGACGCTTTGTTCTGGTACGCGCTCGCTGTCGCCAGCCCTTCGCTGGTGACGGCTTTTGACCGCGCGCACAGAAGCGGCAAGGACGAAGACTTGGAGGCCGTTCACGGGAAGCTGCTTCGATACGCCATACGCATGCGTTCGCGCCCGACGCCTTTCGGGCTCTTCGCCAGCGTCGCGATGGGGCGCTGGGGCGAAAAGACGGATCTGGAGTTCGATGGGATCGATCGCATCAGGATCCGTCCCGACATGGAGTGGCTCGCGGCGCTCATTCGCGAGCTCGAGAAGCGCGTGGCCATTCGCAAAGCTCTAATGTGGGTCGCCAATCCCGCCTGCCTGGTGAGGGGAGGCCGCCTGTTCCTGGACGAACGGACCTTCTGGGACAAGGCCGGCGCATCAATGCGCGCGACGCCCCTGGTGCTGCGCGCGCTGGAAGCAGGCCGTCTCCCGATTTCGTATGCGTCGCTGGTTGACCGATTGACGCCCGCCGCCGTTCTCCCTGGCCGGGATCGGGTCGAGGACTTCCTCGATCGGTTGTGGCGGGAACATGTATTCCTTACCGACCTGACACCGGCGCCCGCCGCTTCCGACCCGCTCGGACACGTCATCCATAAATTGCAGCCAATCCCAGAAGCCAGGACGGTGTGCCTCCGACTGTCGGCGTTACAGGGAGCCATTGAACGCTGCGAAGCTGCGCCACCCGACAAGGCGATTGAACTCCACCGGTACGCCGCCGCTCAGGCGAAGCTTATTGTAAACGTCGGGCCGGATCCGCCCTTGCAGACCGATTGCTCGGTGTCCCTCGTCGGCAAACAAATTCGACGCGAGGTGTCGCACCATGTGGCTAGAGCCGCCGAAGTGTTGTTGCGCCTCGGTGGATCGCCGTACGGCCCGCCCCGCGTCGTGCAGTACCGGCAAGCATTTCTCGCGCGGTATGGCCGTTATCGCGAAGTCGCACTGTACGAACTGATTAGCCCGGACTGGGGCCTCGGTCCGCTGAGCGCGACCACGCCGACCCATGGAGGCCCGACCGCGGAGGGGCAGGCAAGGCGCGCGCGAGCCGTCCAAGAGCTGGCCATGGACGCCGTTCGCGACCGGAAGCTCCGAGTCGTCATCGATGAGGCCATGTTCGCGCGATTAGAGCATAAAGTTTTTGACCCCCAGCGGGCACCGCTTTCGATTGATTTGCACATATCGGTGATCGCGGACCAAGCGTCTTCAATCGACCGGGGCAGGTTCTCGATCGCCTTGGCGCCGACGCTCGGGGTTATTGGGGCGGGTCGTTACGCAAGTCGATTTGCCAACGTGCTGGGTTGCGAGCTTGATGGCCTGCGTCGCGCCTTGGCCGATCGGGAACAGGCCCTGTGTTCCGAGCGGCTCGTTGACTTGAGTTACTTGCCAACCGAGGCGCGAGCCGCCAATGTCGGAATGTCTCCCATCGTTCGCAGCCATCATAGCGTTTTCGGGGCTTTTTCAGATGTCGTGGACGCGGCGCCCATCGATCTCGACGAGATCATGGTGTCCGTCCATGACGACTGTTTCAAGTTGAGATGGTCGCGCGGGAAATGCTTCGTCCGCTTCTGCGCGGGCCATGTCATGAACATCAACCGGGCACCCCAGGTCGTTCAATTTCTGTTGGAGGCCAGCCAGGACGGCGTCGCGCAACTTGCGCCCTTTGACTGGGGCGCCTGTGCGACCTACCCGCTTCTTCCTCGCCTCGAATATCAAAGAATCATTCTCTGCCCCGCCCGCTGGCGCGTGGATGCGCCTGCTCACCTGCGAAATCCTGGGCAAGACGAAGTTCGACATTACATCTCGTCATGGCGGGCGCACTGGGACGTCCCAAGACGCGTCTATCTCTCCGCAGGGGACAACCGTCTCCTGCTTGACCTCGATGATCCCGAGCATCTGCGCGAATTCGCTTTGGAGGTCGGAAAGTTGAAACCGAACGGAGCGTGCTACGTAGAGGAGGCACTCCCTGGCGTCGATCATGCCTGGGTGCAGTCGCGCGACGGCTCGTTCATCACCGAGATCGTTGTGCCGTTGATCAAAAGAAGCTCCGGGGCTGCAAAGGCGATCGATTGCGCCCGGGAGCCTGGAGCTTTGCGCCGTGAACAGCGATTGAAGGCGCCCGGCGGGGACTGGATCTACCTGAAGCTCTACGTTCCGCGTGGCCTGCAGGACGACGTCCTTCGCGGGCCTGTCCTCGATCTCTGCGAAGCCGTCGCGCAGGACGGCGAAATCGACAAGTGGTTCTTCGTCAGATACGCCGACCCCGACCCCCATCTGCGGTTGCGGTTTCACGGAACGAAAGAGCACCTCGATCAGGAATGGCGCTCGGCGTTACTGGACTGGGCAAACCGGCTTCTCGAGCGCGGCGTCTGCGACCGCTATGGCGTTGACACATACGAGCGGGAGATCGAGCGCTACGGCGGGCTTTCATCGACTGAGATCGCGGAGAGCCTGTTTCACCTGGACAGCCTGTCGGTGCTTCAGTTGCTCGAGCATGTAGCTTCCACGGGTCGGGGCCTGGACATGGCTGCGCTGGCCGTTGCGACGCTTGACGATTTTTATGACGCGCTGGCTCCGGACCCCGCGACGGCCGCGTTGTGGCTGTCGAAAGCTGCAGGACAAGCGCGCAAAACCAGCGGCGAGGCGTATCGTGAGAAGAAGCCGGCCCTTCTTGCTTTCGTCGGCGAGAGATGCGCGGCGCGGCCGCGTCTCAAGGGAATTCTTCAAAACCGGCGTCGCGAGCTCGGTCGAGTCGTTAGGAAGCTTCGGGCGCTCGATGAGTCCGCCGGACTCTGCGTCTCCATGGAGGATCTCTGCCGGAGCCTGGCGCACATGCACTTAAACCGCCTCTTTCCGATCGGACAATACGACGAGGAGCGGCTCATTGGGTTGCTGGCCCGGACGCGCCAATCCTTGGCGCATTCCGGATCGATCGCAAGCGCCGGCACGACGGTCCACGCATGCTGAGCTCGTCCGACAGGACGGCGTCGCTGCGTTTCCCGGAGGTGTGGCGCAAACCACCTCGAGGAGGACGGTCGTGACAAGCTCGGCCACGAAAGCGGCAAATCTGGCGCTGCTTTTCGGACAATCCGGAGCGGAGGAGTTCCTCGCGCGGCACTGGCCCGACCACCCCTATCTCGCGCACGGCCCGATAGAGCGTCTGAACGGCATTTTTCCGTCTGGCGTCGACGAGCTCCTTCAGGTGCCGTGTTCCGGAATGATGGCATTTTCCTCGTCGAAGGACGGGTCGACCGAGAACCTCGTCGTGAATCACGATCAGGCACTGCCGCTCTATCGCTCGGGTTTGACGCTCTACTGCCATGATATGCGATCGCCTGACTTTGGCGCTTTGGCGTCCGCCATCAACGAGCAGCTGGGCCTTTGCGGCGGCCGCACGCGCATCAGCGCATTTGCGTCTTCTCGCGGAATGGGCGTCGCAACGCACTACGACGTCAACGATAATATCGTCGTTCAGGTCAGAGGAACGAAGCGATGGCGGCTCGCAACCGAGCCTAGCGCCCTGAACCCGACCGTCGGCTATCGCGTCGACCGCCCCGCCGGCGTCGTCCAGAGTCTCGAAGCCGGGGGACAGTTGCCCGCCCGGCTGCCTGACAACCACACGGTCTTCGATTTGCGACCCGGTTCTGCGGCTTTCGTTCCGCGCGGGTTCCTGCACCGATGCGAGACCGTGGACGAGGAATCGCTTCACTTCAACGTCCAGACCGCGATGCTCACCATGGGCGATCTGATCGCGTATGCATTTTTGCGTAAGCTAAAGCCCAGCGCACCCGAGCTTCGCGCGCGGCTAACCCATGCCTTTGAACGGGGCGCTTTGAAGCCAGACTTTCGAGAGAGGCTTCTGGCGGAATATCGGTGCCTCGGAGATCGATTGAGCCCGGCCGCTCTCGATATCGACGAAGAGTCCATTCGGGGTTTTCTGCAATTCGCGGACCCGCGCTCGATGTTCGGGAACGATTAGCCTGGAAGGTGAGGATTCGTCCTGGTGCAGGGAAACCGCTTCTAAGCCGGTGGCCCGCCCTTTCGCGCAGGTAAGAACGAGGGTTGCTGGGGCGGACCGAGCCGAGCTCAAGCACGCAGGGCGCTCATCGAGGCTGCCTGGACCTATCGAAAAGGGCTGCCCAATCCCGTGGGCGATATCGCCTGGAAGGCGCAAGTCTGTCTGTGCGCCCGTTATCGCCACCTCAGCGCCACGGGCAAGAAGCCGCTTGTCATCGTGGCGGCGATCGCCCGCGAGATGGTCGCTTTCTTGTGGGCGATCGGACGGAAGGTCGCGCCCACGTAAGGAGGCTCTCTCCCCGCTACGCAGACCCGGGAGCGGAGCACGAAGGTGGGGAACTCCCGTCGCTAGTTATGTGGCCGGGCTTCGCCCGACGCCCGTCCTCTAGACCGAGGAAAGCCCCGAGACGAAAAAACGGAAGGCGGTAACCAGCCCGCGGATACGGGACTAATCAACCGTCGTCTCAAGCTCCGCTCCCACCTCTGCGCAGCTCCGGCCATTCTTGCCGACGGCTATCCCGCCGCACGGTCGCTCGACCGCGTCCGGGTCCTTGACCACGAACATAAGAGCTAGTTGCGATCACCTTCCGTTGACCAAATTTGCACTCCAGACGCCGGACGTGCCGTTATCGAAGACGAGACAGTTCGAACTCATTCGCCAGTAGCGCGTACGAACGCTTCCGCGCCTTCGGATCGCTCACGGTCGTGAGAACCGCGATCTCATCGACATGATGCGCCGATCCGAGACTACGCAGGAGCGCGCCGACATCCTCCGGCGCGCCGTAAAGCAAGTGGTCTCCCAGTCGCGCAATCTGCGATCTTTCAAGGTCGCTGACGACTTCCACGGCCAGCGCCCAGACGCAAAGGGTGGCGTACGGCGAAGGATGGCGCTCGCTCGGTTGGTACGTCTCGCGGTACGCGACCAGCGCCTCTTCGACCCCTCGTCCGCCGGATATGAAATGGGCGAAGCAGAACGGCAGTCCGAAGGCAGCGGCGGCCCTCGCCCCTTTATCCGTGCTACCCAGCAGCCATATTTCCGGCGCTGAAGGCCCACGCGGCTGAGCAATGATTCCGTGGTGCGGGTGGCCCTCGGGCATTTCCCGCCCGGACACCCAGGCGATCAGGTCGGTGGCCTGTTCCTGAAAGGAATTGAGCGCGGCTTCGGCTTGAGGGTTCAGCGCTATCGCCGTCGTCTTGTCGCACCCATGGGCGCGACCGATACCGAGGTCGATCCGACCAGGCGCAATCGCCTCAAGCACGCGAAACTGCTCGGCGACTTTCAGCGGCGAATGGTTCGGCAGCATGACGCCCGCGCTGCCGACTCGGATTCGCTCGGTGGTCGCTGCAATCGCCGCAATCAGGATTTCTGGCGCCGTCCCCGCGACCGCCTCGGAATTGTGGTGCTCGGACAGCCAGTAGCGGCTATAACCCAACATCTCGCAAAGGCGCGCAAGCTCAAGAGTATCACGTATCGAGGCTCCCGGCGAACGCCCCTCCTCGACAACCGACTGGTCCAAAACCGACAGCCTCATCTCTCGCTCCGGCGAACGTGGCAACTTCGCAGGCCATGGTTCCAAAACGGTTTTGCGCCGCAGAGGGACAGCTAACCCGGCGTGAGCGAGCAACACCCAACATGCTCATGCTCTTTCGCCAACCAACTCGCACCGATTGCGCAATAGGAGTCGCGCTAGTCTCGATCGCCTGCTCTGAGCCGGTGGCGAAGCGGCGCAATCCCCTGCCGGACGCCTCCATCATAACCCTGGCGGAGAGGGAAATGATCGTTCAGAACATTTCCCGGCGTTGCTCGAAACCATAGTGTACCGTTTCTTGGATATTGCGTGCAACGGAAGAGAAGCGTGCAACAGCGTCCGCTCGTCATCAGAGAACAGTGTTGCGGCCTTCGTCCAGGGGAACAACCCGGCGCAATGTGCGACATCGTGGGCACCGACACGATGTACAGCGAGGACGTTTTCGAATTGCTGACCCAAAGCCTCGGAGGGTTCACGCATATCGTGTCGAGCCGCGAGGGACTGTTCGGTCTGAGCCTCGCCGGAGTCATGAAGATTGCCGAGGGTCGGTTTTTCGGACTCACGGTCTACGATCAAGCGATATACTGCTTTGAAGCTCTTGGTCCTATTTCAACTTTTTGGCCGCATCGCGGCCGAATTGTCCGGCTCCAGGTGAACTATGGACGAATAGTCTCTGCAGAAGTGGTCGTGAAAGGCTTACCCAACGGCTGTCACCAAATCGATTTTATTGGAAAGAATTTATTTATCTGCGATACCTATAATAGCCGCCTCTTTATTATTGCAGAAGATTTCTTATCATATTCGAGCTTTCTGCCGTGGGGAGAAATCGGATTCCAGGACTTCGTTTCCGGATATCCGCACGTAAATTCTGTTGTCGGGTTCGAGGGTGGAACGTATCTGATGCTTCATCGGTGCTCGCAGCGGACCGGTCTGAAGAGCCAACTCGTCCGATGGTTTCGGGAAAGCGGGCATGTGGCCGTGGCGAAAACGATAGACGGTTACAGCTGCCACAACATCGTATTTACCGAGGGTGGGTCGTTGCTTACTTGCGACTCGGACAGAGGGGCGCTTTCCGATGGTGTTAGATGTATTGTAACAATTGGAAAGATGTATACGCGAGGATTGTCTGTCGATTCTGAATTCGTCGTCGTTGGGTGCTCCTTGTTTTCTCGGAGAGATTCTCGTTCGACAACAGTTGGAAATGTTTGTTTCTTGGATCGAGAATATCGCGAGGTGACCAGGTTCGTATTACCTGCCGCCACTACGGACATCCGAAAAATCGATGGCCGCGATCTGTCCCTGACGAATTCTCGCCTCCGAAAGCCATGAACCCACGACGGCAGTATTCATTGCATCTCTGCCGATAAACGAGGGACCAGATGTCCGCGCTGGAGGAGCGCGAGGGCCGGGAGTGGACCCGCGCAGCGGACCGCGTGATCTCGGTTCTTATGTTACCCCACATCCTTGTCCGTCGCGCTCAAGACCCCGCCCTGCGCATCGTCAGTGATGACCTCTGGTCGAGCGTAAAGGCCGACAGGTGCGCATTCCGCTGATGCTGAGCGCTTGTTCCGCGCGAAGCTGAGCAGCCATTCCACGGGATCCTGAGCACGGATTCCGCGCGATCGTGAGCGGCGGGGGCGTCGTCGACGGCGACATTGGTTCAGGGGACGGCGGCGCCGTCAAGCGATTGCTTCCGGGCGGCGAGTTTTCGCATGCTTTCTCCAGTCATCGTGAGCCTGTGGGCGTTGTGGACGAGACGATCCAGGATGGCGTCGGCGAGGGTCGGGTTGCCGATGGCGTCGCACCACTGCTCGACGGGGAGCTGGCTGGTGACGATCGTCGAGGCGCGCTGGTGGCGATCTTCGAGG
>Ga0335074_10010678_pt1 | contig 12849 bp, 11 predicted proteins | sample Lox_Sample_23_FD_206715 | JGI IMG/M metagenome (GOLD analysis project Ga0335074, IMG submission 206715) | Soil microbial communities from Loxahatchee National Wildlife Refuge, Florida, United States - Lox_Sample_2.3 | ecosystem: Environmental > Terrestrial > Soil > Wetlands | place: USA...
CGATGACGTCGCCGGCGTCATCGCGGCGACGATCGAGGCACATGGGCGCATCGACGTGCTGCACAACAATGTGGGCACGACGATCATGGGCGGCCCGGTGGAGCTGACTGAAGAGCAATGGGATATCGTGCTCGACGTGAACCTGCGCGGCGCGTTTCTCTCCTGCAAGCACGTGCTGCCGGTCATGCTGCGGCAAGGCAAGGGCGCGATCGTGAACATCTCCTCGGTCGCCGCCATCCGCTACACCGGCTATCCCTATGCGGCCTACTACGCGGCGAAAGCCGGGGTGAATCAGTTCACCGTCGGCATTGCGCTGCAATATGCGCGGCATGGCATCCGCGCCAACGCGATCATGCCGGGGCTGATGAACACCCCGTTGATCCATCAGCAGATCGGGGGCCAATACGCGAACGACGCGGCGATGGGGAAGGCGCGCGACGAGGCCTGCCCGATGGGGCATATGGGCACCGCCTGGGACGTGGCGGCTGCCGCGGTGTTTCTGGCCTCGGATGAGGCCCGATACGTGACCGGCGTCTGTCTGCCCGTGGATGGCGGCCTGACCTGCCGGGCCGCCTGAGATGCAACGGCCGGCATCCTCGCCAGCGACCGGCGATCTCGTGCGCCGCAATTTCACGGCCCGCTATCTCGTCGAGAGCTACCTGCCGCTGGAGCAGGTCGCCGAAGTGATCGCGGGCGAACAGTCGAGCGGCACCTTCGTCGCGGTGCCGGGCGAGACGCAGGAGCTGAAGGCGCGGTCGCGGGCCGAGGTCATCTCCGTCCAGGCGCTCGACGACGTCGCGACCCCGAGCTTAGAGAGTGCCTTCGCGCGCCGGAAGCGGATCGACGGACCCTATCACCGTGGGCAGATCGAGATCGGTTTCCCGATCAGCAATGTCGGAGCGAACCTGCCGAACCTGCTGGCCACCATCGCCGGCAATCTGTTCGAGCTCGGCGAGATCACCGGCCTGCGCGTGCTCGACATCGACATGCCGGCCGATTACGCGGCGTCGTTCCCCGGACCGGCCTTCGGCATCGACGGCACGCGGCGCGTCGCTTGCGTGCACGGGCGCCCGCTGATCGGCACGATCATCAAGCCGAGCATCGGGCTGACACCGCAGCAGACCGCGGAGCTCGTTGATGCGCTCTGCGCGGCCGATATCGACTTCATCAAGGATGATGAGGTCATGGGCGACCCGCCTTATGCGCCGCTTGCCGAGCGCGTGCGCGCCGTGATGGCGGTGGTCAACCGCCACGCCGACCGCACCGGGCGCAAAGTCATGGTCGCGTTCAACATTTCCGATGACACCGAAGCCATGCTCCGGCACCACGACATGGTGGTCCGCGAAGGCGGCACGGCGGTGATGGTGAGCGTCAATTGGACCGGGCCGGCGGCGGTCACGCGCCTGCGCCGCCACGCTTCGGTTCCGATCCACGGGCATCGCAACGGGTTCGGCATGTTCAACCGGGCGCCGATGCTGGGTTTCGACTACGTCGTCTACCAGAAGCTCTGGCGCCTGGCCGGGGTCGATCAACTGCATGTCAACGGCCTGCGCAGCAAGTTCTGGGAGTCGGATGCGAGCGTCGTGGCCGCGGCGCGGTCCTGCCTCGCTCCCTTCGCGACCGTGCCGCCGATCGTGCCGGTGTTCTCCTCCGGCCAATCGGCCGAGCAGGCGCCCGACACCTGGGCGGCGCTGGGCAGCGTCGACCTGCTGTATCTCGCAGGGGGCGGAATCATCGCGCACCCGAACGGTCCGGCCGAAGGCGTGCGCAGCCTGCGCGAGGCGTGGGAGGCGGCGGTGGCGGGCGTCCCGCTTGACCGCTACGCCGAGGAACGACCCGCGCTCCGCGCAGCGCTGCGGCAGTTCGCCAGGCCGGTGGCAGAGGCGTGATGACGGTGCCGCCGCGCCTTGCCTTCTACGGGGACGACTTTACCGGCTCGACGGATGCGATGGAGTGCCTGGCCGCATCGGGCCTGCGCACCCTGCTGTTCACCGACATTCCATCACCTGAAACGCTGGCAGCCTGCGGCGCGCTCGACGCGGTCGGCCTGGCGGGCAACAGCCGCACCTTCAGCCCGGCCGAGATGGACGCGGCGATGCCTGCCGTGCTGAGGACGCTGGCCGGCTTCGGCGCGCCGATCCTGCACTACAAGGTCTGCTCGACGTTCGACTCTGCGCCCGGCACCGGCAGCATCGGCCGGGTGATGGAGCTGGCACGCGACGTTCTCGGCGCGCGGCCGATCCCGGTGGTCGCCGGTGCGCCGAAGCTCGGCCGCCACAGCGCGTTCGGAACGCTGTTCGCGCGCCACAACGTCGACGGCGTGGTGCATCGGCTCGACCGCCACCCGACGATGAGCGTGCATCCGGTGACGCCGATGCACGAGGCGGATCTGCGCCGGCATCTGGCCGCGCAGACGGATCAGCGGATCGCCCTGCTGGCCGCGGTGCAGCTTGCCGGCGCGCCGGCGACGGCGCGGCAGGCGCTCGATGCGGTGCTCGCCGGCGCGCCGGACGCGCTTCTGATCGACCTGTTCGACGAAGGCGACGAGGCGACCGTCGGCACGTTGCTGGAAGCGATGGCGCAGGCGAGCGGGCAGTTGTTCGTCGTCGGCTCCTCGGGCGTCGAATACGCGCTGACGGCAGCCTGGCGGCAGATGCGCACGCTGCCGGCCGAGCCGCCGGCCCTGTCGGCCGACGCGGTCGATCGCCTCCTCGTCGTCTCCGGCAGCTGCTCGCCGGCAACGGCGGCACAGATCGCGACGGCGCTCGAGGCCGGCTTCGCCGGCATCGCGGTGGATCCGACGACGCTGATCCGCGAGGCGCCGAATGGGCCGCACGCCACTGAGCTTATCGGCGCCGTCGCTGCCGCCGCCGCAACGGGGCGCAGCGTCGTCGTGCACAGTTCAACCGGTCCAGGCGACCCGCGCGAGGGCCGCCTGATCGAGCATTTCCTCCGCCCAGGGTCGTCCGCCGCGGAGGCGCGGCTGCAGGGCGGCCGCGCACTCACCGAACGGCTCGCCGTCCTCCTGGCGCAGGTACTGGACCGCGTGCCCTTCGCGCGCTTCGTCATTGCCGGCGGCGATACCTCGAGTGCCGCCATTCGCGGGCTCGGGATCGATGCGTTGGCGATGGTGGCGCCGCTCGCGCCGGGCGCGCCGATCTGCCGGGCCCTGGCACCCGGCCGCGCCCTGCACGGCCAGGAAATGGTGCTGAAGGGCGGGCAGATCGGCACCCCGGCGTTTTTCCTGCAGGCCTGCGACGGCCGGCCGTGATTGCCGTCAATCGATCGAAGGAGGTCAGATGATGAAGCTCCAGGACCGGGTCGCCCTCGTGACCGGGTCGGCCCGCGGCATCGGCCGGGCGATCGCGGAGCGTCTGGCCGCCGAAGGAGCGCGCGTGGTCGTCAGCGACCGCGACGCCGCCGCCGCCACGGCGACCGCGCATGCCATCGGCCCGTCCGCGGTCGCGATCGCCTGCGACGTGTCCGCGCCGACCGAGATCGAGGCGCTGTTCGCCGCGATCGCCGATCGACTCGGTCGGCTCGATGTCCTGGTCAACAATGCCGGGATCGGCGCGGTCCGCCTGCTCGTGGACACGACGCTGGAGGAATGGGAGCGGATCATCCGCATCAATCTCACCGGCGCGTTCCTGTGCAGCCAGCAGGCGGCGCGGCTGATGATGCACCAAAGGTACGGGCGCATCGTCAACATCGTCTCGCTCTCCGGCCAGAAAGGCGGCGTCGGCCGCGCCGCTTACGGCGCCTCGAAGGCCGGGCTCGAGGTGCTGACCAAGATCATGGCGGTCGAATTGGCTGAATTCGGCATAACCGCCAATGCCATCGCACCCGGCCCGATCATGACGGAAACCGGCAAGGGCATGCACACGCAGGAAACCGTCGACGCCTATCATCGGCTGATTCCGGAGCGGCGCTACGGCGAGCCGGCGGAGATTGCGGCAGCGGCGGCGTTCCTCGCCTCGGACGACGCGAGGTACATCACCGGTCACACGCTCAACGTCGATGGCGGCTTCCTCGCCGCCGGGCTGATGTTTCCCTTCGATCCAAACCGGAACAGGCCGATCGCGGAGGCTGCCTCCCGGGCGTGACTCGCGCTCAAAACCCGGCCCGCCCGACCTGTCTCCGGCGACATCGCCGAATGGCTGATCGCCCATGGCCGCGCGGAGAAGCACGCGGCCGGCTGGATCGGGCGCCCGACCGGCACAGCGGCGACGCCATCCGACGCACCGACCTGCGCATCGCCGCCCGCGACGCCCTCGGGCGGCCGGACGAGGCCCAGCAGTTGCGGTGGGACGCCTTCCATCGCTGGTTGAGCGCCCGGCATCTGCGGCCCTACCTGAGGTGAGGGGCCTGCCGGATTATGCCGATGGCGAGGCGGAAGACCGGGCGATCGCCCACGCGCTGACGCATCCCGATCGCAATCTGGCGCTGAGCTTTCTGATCGAGTGCCGGGCCTGGGGGCGGCGCACCGTGAGCCGTTGGACGGACGCGATTACGGCCGGCTGCGGAAGCCCTGGCCGAACGGTATCCGGCGGCAGCCACCTTGCTTCACCGTGTCCTGACGGAGGATGTGTTGCGGCGCGCGGCCCCACGGCAGTACCAATATGCCGCCCGCGATCTGCGGTCCTGCATCAGCCTGGCACCGCCGCTGCCGGATGAGGCGGGGTTCGAGAGCCACGACGCGTTCATGGTGCGGCTCCGCTGCGAGCATCCGCGCAAGATCGGTTTCTGGTCCTTGCTGGCGGGCTGCGAGTGGCCGTCTCGCTGATGAGCACAGGTGGCTGCCGTTTCCATTCTATAGTTTGAATGACTTCCGATTCGCAGGAGCGTCCAATGTCAGATAACCCCGCCTCTTCCGATCCCGGGCGCCTTTCAAAGCTCGCCGGCGGGATCGTGGCGGCCTACGTCGCACACAACAAGACGACGGCCGAGGCGCTGCCGGCTTTGATCACGCAGGTCTACCAGGCGTTGTCGACGGTCGGGCCGGCGTCTGCCGAACCGGCCGAGAAGCCGCAGCCTGCCGTGCCGGTGCGGAAATCCGTGACGCCGGACTTCATCATTTGCCTCGAGGACGGCAAGAAGCTGAAGACGCTGAAGCGGCATCTGCAGACCGCCTACCACATGACGCCGCAGCAGTATCGCGACAGGTGGGGCTTGCCGTCGGACTACCCGATGGTGGCGCCGAACTACGCCACCCGCCGGTCCGAGATGGCCAGGCAGATCGGGCTCGGGCGCAAACCGAAGCAAGCGACGCCGGTCACCAAGCTGCCGGCACGACGGGCGCGCGGCGCCAAGCGATGAGACGGCAAGACCGGTTGCCACCCCAGCGATTGGCATCACTCCTCGGCGTGCACCAGGCATTCCACGCTCAACCCTGTCGCATCGCCGCGACGACCAGGAGCTGAAACCGCCGACCACCTCACCCGAACAGCCGCATCATCGCGAGCAGCCACCCGATCGCGGCGCAGCTGCACACGAGGGCGCAGGCGCCGGCGACCCAGGCCGCCCGGTTGGCCCAGTTCGCGGCCCTGGCGGCACGCTGCCCCTCGGCCTCGATCCGGCCCACCGCCTCCTGCGCGGCGCGCTCGGCGGCCTCGTGCATCTGCCTAGTCAGCCAGCCGGCGGCTTCGGTGATCAGCGCCTCGGCATCGCGCCGCGCACTCATCTGCGCCTGCACCTGCGCCGCGGTGATCTGCTCGGCGCCCGCGTGCATCGCCGCCTCGATTTGGCGGGCGGCTTGGGCCATCACCTTCTCGCCGAGCAGAACGGTGACCAGCACCGGGTCGTCTTTGGCCAGCCGGATGTCGTGCTCGCGCCGGATCTCGGTGATCAGCGCCTCGACATTCATCGCAGTGCCGCCTCGACCTGCTCCCAGAGCTGACGCCGGACCTGCGCTATCCGCTGGCGGTCCATGACGTAGAGCTCGCCCGACTGCGCCGCCTCGCTGAAGGTCAGGCCGCGTGCCTGCATCGCGGCGATGCTCTTGGCGAAGTGCCGATCGAAACGCGGCAGATCGATAATGCCGGAGATCCGGGCCGCGTGCTTGCGGAACACCGGCGTGTCGCGGAACGAGGCGCCGTCGCTGCCGGTGATAGAGCCGTGGTGCGGATTGACCCAGAGCACAATCGGGATCTCGTGCGGAAACTGCGAGGCGATGCTGTCGAAGCCGCGGACCGTCTGGGTGAGCTCGGGGCCGCCCGAGACCAGGGTGTGGACGACCAGCCGCTTGCCGGCCGCCTCGATCGCCTCCAGCACTGCGGGCGCGACCAGGTAGCGCGACAGCGGCACGAAGGACGCCGCGCCGTTATCGAGCACGACATGCGAATCGGCGCCGACGATCCGCTCGATCATGGCGTCCATCGCGTCGATGTCGGGCTCGTCGCTGCCGGGCAGGAACAGCCGCACCGGCTCGGCCCGGAGTGCGGTGATCTCGGTCAGGCTGGCATTGACCGGATCGGCGTCGAGGCTGAGCACCGGCTCGCCCGAGCTGGCGATCACCTGAGCGAGCAATGAGGCGACGAAGGTCTTGCCGATGCCGCCCTTGCCGGCGAGCACGGCATGGACACGGCGGACCGGATCAGGGGCGGCGCTTGAGGAAGCCTGGCCCGAGGAGGTCCTCGGCCTCGCCGGGGCGCGTGACGGGGTCGTGGTGGAATCCGCCGGGAGGGGAGGGTGGGTGTCCGGCATCCTGGATCCTTGCAGTGGTGGGTGAGGCGGGAGGCGCTGCGGGCGAGGAGCCCGCCCTGCGCCGCATGGCGGAATGCAGCGGAGAGGCGGCAGCGAGTTCGGCGCGTAGGGCCGCCGCGGCGTAGCGGGTGAACTGGGCATAGGACATGCCGAGCCGGGCCTGGTGGCGGCGGTAGATCGCCTTCAGGGGGAAGCCGTCGGCAAGGTCCTGGCGGATGGCGGGGAGACTGGCGAGGAAGCGGACGCGGCCCATGCCTTTCATGCGGCTGTCGTCGGCAGGCAGTGGAGTGTTCTCCGCAATCGAATGCAACGGAACGCGCCGCAAAGGCGCGGGAGGGAGATTAACCGCGATCCCATGCGCCTGTCTGATCGCGAATGCGCGAGCGCGTTTGGGAGCGATGAATTGCCTGCGTTTGCATGGAGATTGAGGGCAGGATAGGCATTGCTACGTAGCAATGCGGTGGCCTTACGCGCCTTCGGCTCGACGGAAGAATGTTGAAGAAACGCCATGGAAAGCCGGTCTCGGCCACCGCGCACGCCACGATCGGGGACGGGATCGCTGCGACCGCCGCGGCTGAGCCCGGGTTGACGGGCTGATGCGGGCGCAGGCGCGGGAGCGGATCAACCACCTGCAGGTGGTGGTGAGCGCGGCGGAGCGGCAGCGGATCAAGCAGCGGGCGCAGGCGGCCGGGCTCTCGGTCTCGGCGTATCTGCGAACTGCCGGGCTCGGCCAGCCGATCCGCTCGGGGCTGGATCATGCAGCGGTGCTGGAGCTAGCCAAGGTCAACGCCGATCTCGGGCGGCTGGGCGGATTGCTGAAGCTCTGGCTCGTCGACCGGCCGGGGCAGGGGGCGCCGGAGATCGAGGTTCGCCGGCTGCTGGACCGGATCGGCGACACCCAGGGCCGGCTCGCGGAGGTGGCCGGGCGTGTCTGAGCCGCGCCCGGCCGCGGGCGCGGCGCTGAGGGCGACCGGCGTTACCCCGGATCGCAGGGCCCGCGATCGGGCGCGCCGTCCCGTGCCGCCGGCGTGATCGCCAAGCGCATCCCGGCGCCGAAGGGCGGCGCGGGGTTCGAGGCGCTGGCCCGCTACGTGGTCAATGCCCGGGCCGGGGTCGACCCGGCGAGCTGGGAGCGGCTCAGCGCTTATGTGCTGGACGCCAACGGCCAGGGCGAGAAGGTCGCCTGGTCGCGGGTGAGCAACTGCCACAACACCGATCCCGGCTGGGCCGTGAAGGAGATCCTGGCCACGCAGGGGCGGAACACGCGCAGCAAATCGGATAAGGGCTACCACCTGGTGGTCAGCTTCCCGGAAGGCGAGCGGCCACGCCGGGCACAGATCGAGGACATCGAGGATTGCCTGGTGGCGGCGATCGGCTTCGCCGACCATCAGCGGGTCTCCGCGGTGCATCAGAACACCGACAACTGGCATCTGCACGTCGCGATCAACAAGGTGCATCCGGAGAGCCTGCGCAACGTGGCGCCGTTCCAGGATCATTTCCGACTGCAGCAAGCCTGCGCCGAGCTGGAGATCCGGCACGGGCTGACGCGCGAGGCGCACACCACCTCGCTGGAGCAGGCGCGCCGCCAAAAGGCGCGCGGACGGGCCGCGGATTTCGCCGCCCGGCACGGCGCACCGAGTTTCCTCGCCTGGATGCAGGAGCACGCGGCGCCGGCGCTGCTGGCCGCGCGTGACGCCGGGCGGGGCTGGACGGAGGTTCACCGCGTTGCCGCCGCGCACGGGCTGGTCGTCAAGCCGCGCGGCGCGGGGTTGGTGATCGGCCATGCCAGCGACAGCCGCCTGCACGTGAAAGCGTCCGAGGTTGACCGCGGCCTGTCCTTCCGCGCGATGACCGAGGCTTGCGGACCGTACGGGCCGCCCGGTGGGGACAGGACGGAACCACCTCGCGCCGCCTATGCCCGGCCGCAGGGATCGGGACCGCTCTGGGATGCATTTCGCCGGCAGCGCGCCACTGCGCTCGCCGAACGCGACGCCGCGACCCGGGCGCTCCGCGGGCGCCACGTGGCCTACGCGCAAGAGCTGCACGCGTATTACCAGGCGAGAGTGGCGCGGGAACGCCAGCTCGGCTTGCGCGGCGCGCTTCGTCGCGATGCGTTCCGGCATATTGCCGAGCAACGCCATATGGACGACACGGCGCGTCGCGCACGCGAGGCGGCGGAGCGGCGAGAGCTGCGGGCGTGTCATCCGATCCCGCACTGGCAGGGTTGGCTGGAGCACCAGGCGGGGCAGGGCAATGCGGCGGCGCTAGCGACATTGCGCAGCCGGCAGACGCGGGCGCAACGGATCGAAGCGGAGTTGCTGACGGCGGCAAATGCTGACGATGCGCGTCATGTCGTGCACCGGCATTTGCGCCCGGCGATCCGACGCGATGGGCGTGTGATCTATCGCGTCGCCGATGGCGGATTGGTTTCTGACGAGGCGCGGCAGGTGCGGGTGCCGCAGCCCTCCGCCGCTGCGAGCTACCTGGCGCTCGCGCTTGCGGTCGAGCGGTTCGGAGACCGGCCGCTCGTCGTTCGCGGGAGCGAGGCGTTCCGGTGGCAGGTGGCCGAGCTTGCCGGCGTCAAGGGGATGGCGGTGCGGTTCGCCGATCCCGCCCTGGAGCGAACCAGCCGCGGCGCTCGGGATGGAGGTGGGCGATCGGACGGGGTTGAGCGATGAGTGCTCGGAGGCGGATCGGCGGGAAGGTTGGAACGTGCCGCTTGGATCTACGCGTCTCCTCAGCGAGCAATGGGAGTGCTATGCACCGGCTGATAGGATTCCAAGACAGTCACCGGCGTCATTCTGGCACGGGTGACGACAGACGGGCATGACAGTTATCCACGCGCAATCCGCACGCAGCTTGGTTCGCACGTCCAGCACTGGACCAGCCAACATCTCAACAACCCGAATGAGCAGGACTATCGAGGGATCAAGAGCCGACATGGCCCATGCGCGGCTTCGGCTCAGTGAGCTCCGCCGACCACTTTTGCCGCTGTTGCGATGAAGTGTGGCTTCATTATGAGGGAATACTGACAAAACGGATCCCGCCTCTCGGCCGGGATGCGAACTGACGCACCCGCGCTGCCCGCGGGACGACGGGCATCATTTCAGCCCCATTTCAGATGGATCGGCGCAGCCGGTCCGCCGCCGGCCGGGTGGCTGACCTATCGAGGCGCCGGCTCGCCCGCCGCCGGGCGCTCGTCGTGCCGGGTGATCCTCCGGAGGCCCCAGTCCCGCCGACGTCGATGACCAAGGTAGCTGTCGAGCAACACGACCGCCAGCAGGACAGCACCCGTAACGATCGACAGGATGAACGTTGACACGCCGCTGATCGAGAAGACGTTCGCGACAATGGCCAGGAGCAGGACACCGAGCGTGCTTCGAAGGACCGAACCCTCAGCACCGAGAAGGCTCGTGCCACCGACGACGACCCCGGCAATTACGGTGAACGCCGTGCTGTCGCCGAAATACGGTGATCCGGTGAACAGGCCGAGACTCAGGAGACTGCCCGCCAGGGCTGCCGCAAAGCCGCTTATCAGGAAGGCGGCAACCAGATAGCGGTCGGTGGAGATGCCCGAGAGGCGGCCGCGATCCTCGCTTCCACCGATGACGTAGAACGTCCGTCCATAGACAGTCTGCCAAAGGATGATTTGAAAAGCCGTCACCACGACGATCGCTACGATACTCGTGGGCGACAGGACGGACAGAACCGGCGATTGTACCGCCAGACTTGCCTGGAGATCGGTTCCGCTGACATTCTGGCCGTTCGCCACGCTGAGCGCGATCCCCTTGACGACAATCATCGTTCCGATGGTGACGAGGATCGAGCTGATGCGCAGGCGACTCACCAGCAGCCCGTTCACCAGGCCGATGCCCATCCCGGCGGCAAGGGCGGCCAGGACGGCCACCGCCACCCCGAGCGGCTCCAGCACCATCGCGATCATGCCGGTCAGCGCGAGCGTGGAACCGACCGAGAGGTCGATCTCACCCGCAATCATCACGACGGTGAGGCCCGCTGCGACGAGAACATTCGTCGAGGCGACATTGAGCAGACCGCGGATGTTGCCGGTCGTCAGCAGGTGCGGGGAGATGGAGCCTGCCGCCAGGAGCACGACTCCCAGCAGAATGAAGATCCTGAACCGCTCGATGCCCCGGACAATCGCTGCCGTGGCCGGCCTTCGTCGCCGCGCTCCGCCGGCCAAGATCACGCCCCGCCTCGTCTTGTCAGCCAGACGTCGAGGGCGACCGCCCCGAGAATGGCAGCACCGGTGACGATGACCTGTGCGTTGAGCGGCAGGCCGAGCAGCACCACGACGTCATCCAGGATGCCAATGATGAGTATTCCGGCCACCGTCCTGACGACGGAGCCGCTCCCGCCGAACAGACTTGTTCCTCCGACCGCCACGGCAGCGATCGAGTTGAACGTGTCGTTCGCGCCGCTGTCGTAGTTGATTTGTGCCAGGAGAGCGGCCAGGAGAATCCCTGCCAGGGCCGCCGTTGCCGCGGCCAGCACGAACGCCGCCTGGACCACGCGCTGCACCCGGATCCCCGACGCGCGGGCCGCCTCATACCCTCCCCCGGTCGCGTAGATGCTTCTCCCGAAGGCTGTCCCCGCCAGGATGAGGTGGGCCAGGACGACGACGACGAGCAACGCAATGACGATGTTCGGGATGCCTGCGGTGGATTGCGTCCCAAACGAACTGAATGTCGCCGAACGGCCGAAGATCGTATTGCCGTTGGTGTACCAGAGTGCGAACCCCGAGGCCACGACGCCTGTGGCGATGGTCGTAACGACTGGATTGGTGCGGAATCTTCCCACCAGGACACCGTTGGTAAATCCGAGGGCCAGGCCGGTCACGAGAGCGACCACAATGGCTGGCGCCACCCCGAGCGACGGTTGCATACCGAGGGCGAGGACGCCGCTGAGACCAACGACTGACCCCACCGACAGGTCGGCGAGCCCGCCCGCGATCGCGACGAATGTCTGGCCGGCGGCGATGATCCCGACGATCGCAACGGTCCGCATGATGTCGGTGATGTTCTCGGCGGACGCGAAAGCCGGCACGAACAGCGCGGCGCCCGCCGCCAGGGTGATGAGGGCGAGGTAGATTCCGCCGGTACGAATCCGCCGCAGGTTTGGCCATAGGGTCGCGGCTGGTCGGCCGTACGGGCTGGAAATGCGAGGGTTCACGGCTCGGTGGTGCTTGCGCCTGGGCCGCGGGCCGCCTGCGGTGTGGGATGATCGGTCGTCGCCAAGGCAGGTGCCGTTCCGGCGTTGACGCCGGTGGCAAGCGACAGCAGTGCTTCCTCCGTGGCATTCTCGCGATCGATAGCGCCGACGATGCTGCCGTCGCGCATGACCAGGATTCGATGGGACGCGGCGAGGAGTTCCGCAAGTTCCGAGCTGATCACGACGACCGCCCGGCCTTCTGAGACGAGCTCACGGATGATGGCGTAGATCTCGGCCTTCGCTCCCACGTCGATGCCACGGGTCGGCTCGTCGAGCAGGAGAACCTGGGGTTTCGTGGCCAGCCATTTGGCAAGGACCACCTTTTGCTGGTTCCCGCCGCTCAGGGAGCGCGTTGCAGCCATCGGATCTGGCGGGCGGATGTCAAGCCGGCCGATCAACGTCCCGGCGAGTGCTCGGGCGCGTGCGCGACGCCAGACACCGTGCCATCCGACCCGATCGAGGGAGGCCAGGCAGATATTCTCCTCCATGGGCAGCCCCAGGACGAGGCCGACGCCCTTCCGGTCCTCGGACGCGTATACCAGTCCCGCGCGCATCGCCGCCCATGGCGCGTTTGCAGGGATGACGGTCCCGCCGACCCGGACTTCTCCGCGCTCACGCGGATCGAGCCCGAAGATCGCCCTGGCGACTTCGGTTCGTCCGGCCCCGATGAGGCCGTATATCCCAACGATTTCTCCGGGCATGACCGAGAACGAGACATCCATGAACACGCCTGCGGTCGACAGGTGGCGCACTTCGAGCGCTGGGTTGGATGCTATCGGCGCTGCCGTAGGGGCCACGCCGGGCGCGAAATCGCGACCGATCATGAAGCGAACGATCTCCGCCGGCGACGTCTCGGCGGCTTCCACCGAGGCGACCTGACGTCCGTCGCGCAGAACAGTAATCCGATCGGCGATCCCG
>Ga0335074_10010679_pt1 | contig 12849 bp, 15 predicted proteins | sample Lox_Sample_23_FD_206715 | JGI IMG/M metagenome (GOLD analysis project Ga0335074, IMG submission 206715) | Soil microbial communities from Loxahatchee National Wildlife Refuge, Florida, United States - Lox_Sample_2.3 | ecosystem: Environmental > Terrestrial > Soil > Wetlands | place: USA...
CTGCTGGACCGGCGCGGCCCCAGCGACTGGGTGCATACCGACCCGTGGCGGGTGCTGCGGATCCAGGCCGAGTTCGTCGAGGGTTTCGGGCTGCTGTCCGAGCTCGGCCCGGCCGTGACGGTGTTCGGGTCGGCGCGGACGACAGCCAGCGATGTCGACTACGACCGCGCGCAGCAGATCGGTGCTGGCCTGGCCACGGCAGGCTATGCCGTTATCACTGGCGGCGGCCCTGGGATCATGGAGGCGGCCAACAAGGGCGCCGTCAGCGTCGGCGGGGTGTCAGTCGGCCTCGGCATCGAGCTTGCCACCGAACAGGGGCTGAACGACTTCGTCGAGATCGGCCTGGAGTTCCGGTACTTCTTCGTCCGCAAAACCGTGTTCGTCAAGTACTCGCAGGCGTTCGTGGTGCTGCCGGGTGGGTTCGGGACGCTGGACGAACTGTTCGAGGCGCTCACACTGGTGCAGACCGGCAAGATCACGAAGTTCCCGATCGTGCTGGTCGGCAGCCGCTACTGGTCCGGCCTGCTCTCCTGGATCGAAGGGACGCTGGAGCTCGAGGGCAAGATCTCACCGGCCGATCAGACGCTGCTGCACGTCGCCGACGATCCGGCCGAGGTCGTTCAGATCATTTATGAGGCTCACCACCCGGATCCGGCGGACCGGGCGGCCGGCCCAGTGGCCTGAGCCCGCGCGCATACGGGGTCAGGCCAGCCCGCGCACGGCGCGGGCCGGCGGCCTCAGGCCGCGGATCGACGCTGTCATATCCAGCGCGCGCCTGACCGGGCCGGGGTGACGCGTGCGGACAGCCGCCGCACTCAGCCACGAAGCGATCGCGGCGATCGCAAGGGCGCCGCTGTCGGCGTCGTCGCTGATTCCGCTGGCGTCGCCCTGGCCGCCACGGCCGCGCGCCTGCGCGACGGCCTCGTCCGCGTCCACGACGGCAGCCCACCCCTCCCGGCAGGCCTGCGGTACCAGGGCCAGCGGGACCTCGACGAGCAGCCTGGCTGCCTCCAGACCGCTGGCCCGGGCGGCCACGATCCCCGGGCAGACCGCGATCGCGCCGGCTGCCCGTGCCGCAGCCACGTCCGCGGTGCAGACACCGACGTCCGGGTGACGTTCGCGGACCGCGATGATCTGCTGCCGGGTCGCGGCGGCGAGGTCCACAAGATCGGCGCCGGCGCGCACAGCAACATCGGCCTCAGCCTCGCTGCTCACGACGGCCAGGAGCGCGGTTGCCCGCCGGCTGGCGGCCAGGCCGGGCCGGCCGGGTTGCCTAGTGCCGGTCCAGGCGAGGGCACTATCACTGTCTGGGCGTGGCACGATTCTTATTGTGCTCGTGATTCTGCTCATCGTTGCGGCCGCCATCATCGTCGGGGTGGCCGCGGTTGCCATCGGCGCCGGCGGGGAACTTGCCCGGTTCGGTCCCGACACCCCGCCGGTTGAAGCCGACATCGAGACCGCCGCGGATGTGGCGCTGCTGCGCCCTCCGGCGGCTCTGTGGGGATACGACAAGCGCTCTACCGACCAAGCGCTGAACGCGGTCGCGCGGAGCGTCACCGACCGCGACGTCGAGATCGCTTCGCTGCGGCAGCAGATAGCGGAGATGCGCAGCGGTGGGGCGGCCGGGACGTCTGGAGGGCTGAGCCAGGACGTGCCACCCCGTTCAGCCGGCTGGTCGGCATGGAGACGTCCTGTCACGCCAGAGCCCCAGGATCGGGGCGAGGCCGAGGAGGATGACTGAAATGGCTCACCTGGGGCAGTTCAGGCCAATAACACTTCCCGCCCGTGAATCTGCACGTGCAAAACTAGATACCAGAACGTAGGATCGGCGCCACGCCACAGCTGGCAACGGAGGCCTGAGCTGGCATGAGCAATACCGAGGATGTCCCCGCCGACTCTGGCGACACCCCGCCAGGCGTGGACCCGGCCAAGCCCAGCCCCTCCCGGATGTATGACTACTTCCTCGGCGGCACGGACAATTTCGCCGCTGACCGCGAAACCGCCGAGAAGATGAAGGCAGGCGCGCCTGACCTGGTCGACTCCATGTGGGCGAACCGCGGTTTCCATGGCCGGGCGGCAGTGTGGATGGCCCACCGCGGGATCAAGCAGTTCATTGACCTGGGGTGGGGCCTGCCAGCGCAGAACAACACTCACCAGGCGGTGCGCAAGGTCATCCGGGGCGCCCGGGTCGTGTATGTGGACAGCGACCCCATGGCAGCCGCGCACGGGGGGACGCTGCTGGCCGGCGACAAGGCGACGGGTGTGATAAAGGTCGACCCGCGGGATCCGGACCAGGTCCTCAGCCACACGGTAATGCGTCGGCTGATTGACTTCGGCGAGCCCACCGGGGTGCTGATGACCACGATGATGCACTTCGTGGCCGATGGCTCGGATCCATGGGGTCTGGTGCGGCGGTACATGACGGCCGTGGCGCCTGGCAGCTACCTGGCGCTGTCCCAGGGCACCTACGAGGGATTCGACCCACGGCGGATCCAGGCGGGCGTGGAGGGCTACGCCGCCTCAACCGAGCACATCCACCTGCGCAGCCGGGCTGAGACGGAGCGGTTCTTCGAAGGGCTGGAGCTGGTGGAGCCGTACGACGGCGCAAAGCCCGAAGTGACCTACGCGGGCCTGTGGGGGGCCGAGGACACCGAGGCAGCCGACAGCAACGGGTCGCGTGGCCTCTACGTCGGCGTGGCCCTGCGACCCGATGAGTACCCCCCCTGCGAAGGCGCTGCTGGAGCCTGACGGCCGGCCATACCATTGGCTCAATCCTGGAAATTACAGACCGCAGCGCAGCGGAGGCTGACATGACCGAGATCGACAGCAGTTGCCAGCGCACTGACGGGTTCGGGCGGTCCTGATGAGCGGCAAGCCGACTGTGGCTGAACTTGGCATCGACGTCGCCACCCAGCAGTGGCAGCGCTCTGGCGAGGGCGACGGCGCGGTGGAGGTCGCGTTTGTCGGCGGGCAGGGTGCCGACACCCAGTGGATCCTGATGCGGGTAGCCGGTGACCCGGAGGGCCGGGTTCTGGTCTATGACCGAAACGAGTGGGAGTGCTTCCTCGACGGCGTTCGGGCCGGCGAGTTCGATGACGCTCGCTGACGGGGCACAGGCGCCGTTTTCGGCCATTTCTGACATCTGACGCGGGCTGCGCAGCCGATGTTAAAACCGTGTGCAGCGACGCTGAGCCGATGACCCTAAAACTTGTGATTCACAACTTAAGTCGACCTATACTGAAACGGACGTCGTGTCAAGGAGGCAGCCGAGTATGAGCGACGATGCCTATGGGGCGACCGTTGCCAAGCGGCGGCTGGCTCGCCGTCTCAGCGATCTGAGGCGAGCCTCGGGATACACCGCTAACAACGTCTGCGACCTTCTCGACTGGGGCCGGGGCAAGGTGGGCCGGTTCGAGGCCAACCACTGGAAACGGCCCGAGATGAGCGACATCAGGGACCTGCTACGCGTCTACGGCGTCGACAGAGACGTGCACGAGGAGATCGAGGACCTCGCCATGCGCGCCCGGGCCAGGCCATGGTGGCGCGACTACTCGGACGTGTATGAGAACGAGTTCCCCGGGTTCGAGAACGATGCGACCCGGATCCGGGTCTGCATGCCGCTGATCCTGCCCGGCCTGCTGCAGACCCGTGATTACACCGAGGCGGTGACGAGGGTCGCGTCCATACCTCCAGCCCTTCGTGACAAGACCATCGAGGCCCGTGTGCGGCGTCAGCAGATCCTGGACCGCACTGACGGCACAGCGCCCAGGCTGACCGCGGTGATCACCGAGGCCTCGCTGATGTACCGGTGGGGCACCAGGGACGAGCGGCGCGAGCAGATCGAGCACCTGGTGGAGATGAGCACCTACCCGAACGTTCAGCTGCACATCCAGCGCTTCGCCGACGGCCCGCACCGCGGGATGTGGTCCATGATCAACATCTTCGACTTCTCGGACGACGAGCCGACCGTGGTCTATCTCGAAACAGACACGGCGATCCAGGAGGTGAGCAACCCCGAAGAGGTCAAGGTCTACGTCGAGGGCTTCAGCCGGTCTCGCGACTCGGCTCTAGACCCTGCAGATACCACGCACTACCTCAAGTACCTAGCCGAACAACTGGAGTAAGCATGTCCGACCTGTCTCGAGCCATATGGCGCAAGGCCAGCCGCAGCACTGCCAATGGGGGCTGCGTTGAGATCGCCGCCAACCTGCCAGCCGTAGTCGCCATCAGGGACAGCAAGCGTCCTGAGGGCGGCGCGCACGTTGTCGGCAGGACGGCGTTCGCCGCGTTCCTCGCCGACGCCAGGGTCGGCCGGTACGACATCGGCACCCGCGCCTAGAACTGAACCATCCGCACAAGGAAGAATCCCCCGGGCTGCCCCCCGGGGGATTCTTCTCGGTCTGAGCCTGTCTCGAGGCCCGGCGGCCCGGCCGGTTCACGGCCGTACCACCGGGAAGCGACGTTACCGGGACTACAGCCACATGGCCATGCCCTGGCATGCGTTCGATCTAACCTCAAGGTAAGGCTTCCGTCACTCTTGGGAGCTACTAGCGCCACGCTAGCGGCGAGACCGCGACCAGGGCCATTACATCCGATTTTTCTCTACTTAGCATTGCGTATGGTCCTGTCCGACTCATAATGTGTGTTTCACAGATATCTGAGTTCGAAAGGCACAGGAGCATGCCACCGTCGCGCGCCGACAGCGGGCCAGACCGCCGAGGCGCCGGCCGTTCGGCTGGCGACACGGGTGGCTTCATGGCGGCCCCTTTGGCTGAGGCGTTCGACATGCCGGGCACCCTGGCAGAGGCGAGCGTCCGAGCTGGAGGCTGCTTCGCCCGAGCCCTGCCACTCGATGCTACCTGTGCGGGCACAGCCAGAAGCTTGTTCCGTGAGGCGGTCGCGGGCCTCGGGCTGCCCGGTGACCTGGTGCATGACGGTGTCACCATGGCCAGCGAACTGGCCGCGAACACGCTGCACGCCCACGGCAACGTGGAGTACAGCGGCGGCAGCCAGAGACCGGTCAGCGGGTTCCCTGAGCTATGGCTCTACCTGCGTGGTGCCGGTTCCCGCTGCGAGATCGTGTGCAAGGTCTTCGACTCCCAGCCGGGCTGGGCGACGGGCGGCCTTCCCGATGTCAAGGTGCGGACCGAGGAAGGCGTCAACGGCCGCGGACTGCAGGTTGTTGACGGGCTGTCGGTCGGGGAGTGGGGGGCTCATCTCACCCGCGGGCGCCTTGGCAGCTGGAAGGTGTCCGGCAAGGCCGTCTGGTTCGCGCTCCGGGTGCCGCCCTCGTCCGACGTAGCCCGCTTCGGCCGGCCTGAGCTCAGCCCGTGGCAAGCGGTTGACGAGCTTGAGGCGATGCTCGGCAGCCGTGGCCTGGGTGCCCGCCTGGTCCGGGCGGACGAACGCGACACCGCCATGTCAGTGCTCTCGGTCAGCCGGGACCTGACCGTCTGGTGCCGGTCAGGCACCGCCTCGTGGCGGGATATCGACGGTAGCTACCGGCGGGTGCCGTTGTCCGACCTTGTCGACGCGGCCGAGCAGATCGTCTGGTCGCACGAGGACCTGCGCTCAGCCGAGATGTATCCCGACTACTCGGGGATCTAGAGGGTACTAGTTCTGCGCCTCCGGGCTGTGTTTGCTTTGCGCCTCCGGGGCGCTGTATCCGTTGTCCTTCCCTCGGTCGCTCGGAGCCTTCGGCTTCTCGCTCCTCAGTACAGGACAACGGCGCGCCCCTTTGGCGCGGGGGGGCGGGCCGGCACGCCACACGAATGCTGATCGTTAGCACGGCGGCCGGAACTGAAGGATAATAGTGATACTGATCGACAAGGTTGTGGCTGGCTGGTCCCGCCAGGCACCGGACAAGGCGCCGTAGGCCTCGGCGAGGTAACTGCGGCCCCGGCAGGGAAAGGGGATGCCGGATGGCGGCGATGAAGCCGCGGACAGGCGACGGTCCGCTCGAAGTCACCAGGGAGGGCCGCGGCATCGTCATGCGCGTCCCGCTGGAGGGTGGCGGGCGGCTGGTGGTGGAGCTGTCGCCGGACGAGGCTGTGGCGCTGGGTGAAGCGCTCAAGTCGGCCGTCGGCTGAGCCTTGCCGATCGCCGGGCCTACGCGCTACACCGGCCGCTTGACCGCTGCGAGCAGTCCGTCCGCCACCGGCAGCAGCAGCGGCACGAGGCGTTCATCCACCCTGACCTGCTCGCACAGCTCCCTGACAGCGGCTGTCTCGGGGTCGGTGTACGCGGGGTTGGCGACGCGGCCCCGCGATAGCGCATTATCGAAAACCACCACGCCGCCTTGGCGCAGCAGCCGGAACGCTGCGGTCAGGTACTCGGGGTACTCGCGCAAGTCGGCGTCACAGAACACGAGGTCATAGGCACCGTCGGCGAGGCGTGGCAGGACCTCAAGCGCCCGGCCGCTGATCAGCCGGTAACGCCCGGACGGGAAGCCAGCCCCAACGAAAGCGGCCCGAGCCAGCCGCTGGTACTCCGGTTCGACATCAACACTGGTCAGGACGGCCGCCGGGCGCATGCCCCGGAGCAGCCACAGTCCTGATGTCCCGCACCCGGTGCCGATCTCCACCACTGACCTGGCACCGATGGCTGAGGCGAGAAAACGCAGCGCAGCGCCAGTTACCGGCGCGACCGGAGTAGGCCCCCCGACCTCGGCGGCACTCCTCCTGGCCGCGAGCAGTTGCTCGTCCTCGGCGAGGAAGTCATCCACATAGGCCAGGCTGACCTCCGCGCTCACGATGTCTGCCTCCCTGGCGGTCGGGCCTGGCGGGTGGGCCTGGCGGCCTGGCCGCGACTAGCAGCCAGGTACTGACCGGCAGCATAGCGTGACCTGCGCCGTGAAGACTGGGGAGACGACCCGCGGAGCCCCCCGCTGTGCTGGAACTGGCCAGGCCGTCTCGGCCGTTGATGTTACGCCGGGGTCAGGCAGCTTGCGTGGCGGTGACCTCAGGCGGGCAGGAAACTGAGAGCGTCCGGTCAGGGCAGCGGGAAGTCCGGGCGGTTCGATTGCGTTGCACCGGTTAGAAGCGGCGGAAGGAGACCGGAGTGGACGACAGCCAGCCGGCGGACGACGTCGCCGAGTGGACGCCGCCGAGCTGGGACGAGGTGGTCCGGGGGTACTCAGCCCGGGTCTACCGCCTTGCCTACCGGCTCACCGGCAACAGCCACGATGCTGAGGACCTCACTCAAGAGGTCTTTGTCCGGGTTTTCCGCTCATTGTCTGGCTACACTCCAGGAACCTTCGAGGGATGGCTGCACCGCATCACGACCAACCTGTTCCTGGACATGGCGCGCCGCAGGCAGCGCATCCGCTTCGAAGGTCTCGGCGACGAGACAGCCGCCCGCCTGGGCGACACCGGACCCTCGCCTGCCGAGGCCTTTGATGACCGGCACCTGGACAGCGATATCCAGGCCGCGCTGAAGGCGCTGGCGCCCGAGTACCGGGCCGCCGTCATCCTCTGCGACATCGAGGGCCTGTCTTACGAAGAGATCGCCGACACGCTGGGGATCAAGCTGGGCACTGTCCGCAGCCGGATCCACCGCGGCCGGGCGCAGCTGCGTGCCGCTCTCGAGCACCGGCGCCCCCGGCATCTCGGCGAGGCGCCGGTCCCGCAAACGCCTGCTGCCGTCGGTGCTGAGCTTGCATCGGGGAGGCAGCAATGATGAGCCACCTGGGGCATCGTCTCTCCGCCCTGATCGACGGAGAACTAGATGATGCAGAACGCGATCGTGTCCTTGTGCACCTGGCCCGATGTGAGCCGTGCCGGGGAGAGGCCGTCGCGCTGCGGACGTTGAAGCGGCGCATGAACGCGCTGGGCGAAGCCGCTGCCGACGCGGCGCTGACTCGCCGTCTGATGGGTCTGGCCGGGGTCGCGGGTGCCGACTCGCCGGGGCAGTCGGCGTCGCCGACCCAGCCCGGCCTGGGCGGAGGCCGCTCGTCAGCGCGTGAGCTCAAGCCTTCGTGGTACGTGACCGCCGGTGCGGTCGCGGCCGTCCTCGTAGGGGTCGGCGCAGCAGCCTTCGTGGCTGGCGGCGGCGGGAGCCAGCCAGAGCCACGCGTCACACCAGCGGTCGACACGTACGTGCTGCAGCACGACCTCATGACCGGCGTGGTCCCCGTGGGTTCCGGCGCTGACAAACTGCAGCCGCGCCCAAGCAAGGGCCTCCCGTCGCCCGTGCCGTGAGCCGCCGGAAAGCACCCGGCTGGCGTGTAGCCAGCGTCGCCGCGCTGCTCGGACTCATCGGGTCAGGCATCGCGGCCCTGATGCTGGCCGACGGCGGGGGCGGGTCCACCCTCAGGGCCAGCCCAAACGCCGCGGGCCCGGCACCACGGCCGTCCGGCGTGCTCTCGCCTGCCGCCGCCAGCGCCGGTCTTCAGCTGCTGCAGCAGGCAGCAGCTGCCTGCCAGGACACCTCCTACCGGGGGGTCCAGGTCGTGGCCTGGTGGGGACAGGGCCCCACCACAGCGTCGGTGGTCGATGTCTGGCACGAGCCTGGCCAGGTGACAGTGGTCCAGGCGGCGGCCGGCCCGGCTTCAGGGACGGGCGTCAGCTCGCCCCCGGTGGCTGTTGGCTATCAGGATCCGGACGGGATCCTCGGCGTCTCCCAGCAGCTTCTGAACTTGATGCAATCCAACTACGAGGTGATCTACGCCGGCCGCGGAACGATAGCGGGCCGGCCGGCACTCGTGGTCGAGGTCCGGCACCCGGACGGCAGCCTCGCCGCTCTGTTCTGGCTGGACGCGGCGACCAAGCTGCCGCTGCGACGGGAGATATTCGCCAGCGGTTCGCACATGATCAGCGAGGATGCGTTCACCGATCTCCAGCTCGGAACCCGCCAGGTAGGTGCGTCTCCCGCGCTGGCAGCCGCGCCGTGGACCACGCAGGTTGACGCGGCCACGCTGACGTCGATGCGCTCCAGAGGGTGGCCGCTGCCTGCCCGGCTGCCGGCCAACCTCATGCTGTTCTCCGCGACGCAGACGTCGACCCGATCCGGCCAGGTCGTCGGGCTTTCCTACTCCGATGGCCTGGACGTCGTTTCGCTGTTCGTGCAGCGCGGGGTGGTGGCGGGCCCGATGCCTGGCTGGCGCCAGGTGTCGGTGGACGGGCGGACCGTGTACGTGGCCGATCAGAGTGAGAGGAGTCTTGCCTGGTCGTCGGATGGTTACGTGTACACGCTGATCGCCGACGCGCCGGTAACGACGGCCGATCAGGTGGTCGCGGCCCTGCCGGACAGCAAACCGCCGGGCTTCTGGCAGCGCATTGGCCACGGGCTGCACCGGTTCGCTTCCTGGGCCAACCCCCTGCGCAACTAACACGGCGCATGCTCGGGCTTCATGGCAGGTGCCGTAACGGTCTACATTGGGAACTGCCACCCTGTGGGTCATCGATGAAGCTGGAGCGGCGCCGTGTTCGACCTGTCCATTACCAAGCTGATGGTTCTGGGCGTCCTCGCGCTGATCATCTTCGGCCCTGACCAGCTGCCCAGGATTGCCGGTCAGGCCGGGCGGGCGCTTCGGGACCTGCGCCGCATCGCCGAGAACGCCAAAGCCGACCTGCAGGAGGGGCTTGGCCCCGAGTTCCAGGACTTCGACTTCAACGACCTGAACCCGCGTACGTTCGTGCGCAAGCACCTGTGGGACGAGTTCGACGCCACCGGCAACGGCGCCTCCTCCGTACCCGCGCAGACCGGAGTCGCCTCGGCGGTCATGGCCGAGCCCGGTCTGGGGCAGGCTCCAGCGGCACAGGCACCCGTGACGCCGGCCGACAGCGCGTCCCCGCTGCTACCGCCGGGCGAGAGGCCCCCCTACGACGCCGAAGCCACCTGACCACTGCGCCAGCAGGCGAGCGTTCTAGACCGGGCTTAGGCCAAGCGGGCGCCCAGCGAGGCTGCGCGGCTGGCCACCGAGCGCCTCGGCGATCTTGATCAGCTGCTGCGCCGCCGGTGAGCCGGGATCGGACAGCACCAGCGGCATGCCCTCATCGCCGGCCTCGCGCAGCCGGACATCGATGGGCACCTGGCCGAGCAGCGGAACGCGTGCGCCCATCATCCTGGTCAGCGTGTCCGCCACTGCCTCGCCGCCACCGTTCCCGAACACGTCGACCCGCTCGCCGCAGTGCGGGCAGGGCAGGAACGACATGTTCTCGATGACGCCGGTCACCCGCTGGTGCAGCTGGGAGGCCAGCGAGCCGGCCCGCTCGGCCACCTCGGCCGCCGCGATCTGCGGGGTGGTGACCACGATCAGCTCCGAGCCCGGGACCAGGTGCGCGGCTGAGATCGCGACGTCGCCGGTGCCCGGCGGCAGGTCCAGCAGCAGGACGTCCAGGTCGCCCCACCAAACGTCGGCGAGGAACTGCTCAAGCAGCCGGTGCAGGATCGGCCCGCGGACGGGCAGCGGCTCGTTGCCGCGCTTCATCATGCCCGCCGATATCGCGCGCACGCCGTGCGCGGACGGCGGCATGATCATGTTCTCGACCTGGGTTGGGTGCCCGGACACGCCGAGCATCCGCGGCACCGAGTGGCCGTAGACGTCCGCGTCCAGGAGGCCGACCTTCTTGCCCGCGGCTGCCATCGCCACGGCAAGGTTCACGGTCACCGACGACTTGCCCACGCCGCCCTTGCCGCTGGCAACCCCGTACACCTTGGTCAGCGAATCGGGCTTGGCGAACGGGATCACGCGCTCTGGCTTGCCGCCACGGAGCTGGGTCTGCAGCGAGCGCCGCTGCTCCTCGCTCATCACGTCAAGCCCGACCCGTACCGCCGACACGCCGGGGAGCTTGCTGACGGCCGCGGTCACGTCGCGGGTGATGGTGTCACGCAGCGGGCAGCCGGCCACGGTCAGATACACATCGACGCGCACGGCCCCGTCAGCCCCTACGTCAACGTTCTTGACCATGCCCAGCTCAGTGATCGGGCGGTGGATCTCCGGGTCGCTGACACCTGAGAGCGCCTCGGTGACCTGCTCGATCGTTGGCGGCGACGACACCGCGGGCGGAGTAGCCATGAACCAACTCTATTGAGTCGCACTCGGCCAGGCGAAACGAACCACCTATGCTCTGACCGCAGGTCAGCAACTAGCAGGAGGCACGACATGGCGCGGCAAACCAGGTCCAGGCGGTCGTGTCTCGCCGTTCCGGGCAGCAGCCCGCGGTTCCTGGACAAGGCCAGGGGTTTGAACGCTGACCATGTCCTGCTCGACCTGGAAGACTCTGTCGCCCCGGGTGCGAAGAACGATGCCCGCGCGCTCGTCGCTGCGGCGCTGACCGCGGGCGGCTGGGATGGCAAGGTCACAGCGGTACGCATCAACGACGCCACGACCCGCTGGGCCTACCAGGACGTCACCCACGTGGTCGAGCAGGCCGGCCGGTGCCTGGACGCGATAGTTCTGCCTAAGGTCACCGGGCCTGCTGAGGTGGCCTGGCTGGACGTGCTGCTGGGCCAGGTCGAGCAGGCAGCGGGCCTTGAGCCAGGCCGGGTTGGGATCGAGGCCCAGATAGAGGACGCACGAGGGCTGGAGTCGGCCGGGGAGATCGCCGCTGCCTCGCCCCGGCTGGAGACGCTGATCTTCGGCCCCGCCGATTTCATGGCCAGCGTGGGCATGCGGTCGCTGGAGATCGGCGCGCAGCCGCAGGGTTACCCGGCCGACGCGTTCCACTACCCGCTGCTGCGGATCCTGGTGGCCGCGCGGGCGCACGGGCTGCAGGCGATCGACGGCCCGTATGCGGCCGTTGGCGACCTCGACGGTCTGCGCCGGTCGGCCACGTCGGCCGCGGCGCTCGGCTACGACGGCAAATGGGTGATCCACCCCGGCCAGATCGACATCGTGAACGCCGCGTTCTCGCCGGACCAGGCGTCCTACGACCGCGCCGAGCTGATCCTGGACGCCTACGAGTACCACACCTCCGTCGAAGGCCGCGGCGCCGCCATGCTCGACGGCGAGATGATCGACGAGGCCTCCCGCAAGCTAGCCCTGGTCGCCGCTGCCCGCGGCCGTGCCGCCGGCCTGACCCGCACCAGTCACTTCACCCCGCCCGCCTAGAGGCGGCGGGCAGGCACGGGCAGATGGGACGCGCGCGGGGCCTGGCAGCGGGCACGCCGAACCCCCCGCTTGCGCGCGGCCCCCGCTTGCGCGCGGCCCCCGCTTGCGCGCGGCCCCCGCTTGCGCGCGCCAGGCCCCGCCTGCATCAAGTTGGTTGATCGGAGGCCTATTTAGCCATCGATCAACCACTTTATGATTTAGGTCACGTTTCAAGCACTCTAGAGGCGTTTCGGCAGCAGACTTTCTGGTATCTCGCTTTCCGGTACTCGGTGGGTTGACCGAATCCTGGTAGTTGCGGACAGGAGAGGGATTAGCGGAACATCTGGTTGCCGTTTCCGGAGATCCGAAACAAGCGACGGCGCCGACCGGGCCGATCTCGCCACCGATCGGGCCAGCGTTCCGGCCCAGAGCGCTTCACCAGGCCGGCGTGCGGCCGAAATCCGGGGGTGAAGGAGTACGAGCTAGCACGGCGCGGCTCAGGCCGGGGTGGCGTTCCAGGCGGCCAGGTAGTCGGCTAGGCCGTCGGTGAGGGGGAGAGCGGGCAGGTCGGCTGCGGTGACCCAGCGGGCGTCGTCGGCGTCGTCACCGGCGGTTAGCTCACCCCCGGTGACGACGGCCAGGTAGTCGTTGACGACGATCACGCTGCTGCCGGGTCCGGGGAGTTCCGCCGTGCCGAGCAGGCGGCCGCACTCCACGCGCAGGCCCGTCTCCTCGAGCACTTCCCTGACCACAGCTTGCTGGTCGGTCTCGCCGGGCTCGATCCGGCCGCCCGGCAGCGACCAGAGCCCCGCGCCGGG
>Ga0335074_10010680_pt1 | contig 12848 bp, 12 predicted proteins | sample Lox_Sample_23_FD_206715 | JGI IMG/M metagenome (GOLD analysis project Ga0335074, IMG submission 206715) | Soil microbial communities from Loxahatchee National Wildlife Refuge, Florida, United States - Lox_Sample_2.3 | ecosystem: Environmental > Terrestrial > Soil > Wetlands | place: USA...
CCGTCCAACGCCGAACGCTCCGGCCAGTCCCGGATACGTCGGGCAGCTAGCCATCGCCCGCCCCGGCGCCAGCACACGGCCGAGCAGCCACAGCGCCTCCTGCGCACCGGCCGTCACGACGATCTGCTCGGCCGTCGTGGGCAACTGCTGAAACGACGCCAGGTGATCAGCGATCGCCGACCGCAGCGCCGGCAGTCCCGCGGGGTCCAGCCCGTCGCCGTCCAGCGACGCCCAGCCGGCGTCAAGCGACACCCCGGGCAAATGCCGCAGGTCAGCGGGGTAAGAAACGGACAGGTCGACATCGGACGCGACCTGCCGCAGCAGCGGTCCGCCCTGACGTCCGCTGGCCCGTCCGCTGGCCCGTCCGCTGGCCCGTCCGCTGGCTCGCCCGCTTGGCCCGCGGCCGGCCGCCCAGGATGGCCGCCCGACCACGAACGTCCCGGAGCCCACCTGCCGCCGTAGCACCCCCACCGAGACCAGCTGATCGAAGCACGCCACCACGGTCCCGCGGGATACACCGACGGCCGGCCCGAGTACTCGCTCGGCCGGCACGCGGGTTCCCGCGGGCAGCACCCCTGCCGTCACGCAGTCCAGCAGGCAGTCGGCCAGCCGCTGGTAGCGCGGCCCGGTATGCTCTCGCCAACCGTTGAACACCACCGAGACCCACCAGGCCAAATCCTGGTCCATTCCCTAATATTGGCTCTGTTAGCCGAGGTGCCGCAACTGGCAGAGTCAACCCCATGGAGCCCACACCGACCCTCGCCCGCCGGTTCTGGCACGCGATCGAGCCGATCCACGCCGCCTCGTACTTCGCACCCAACGTCGACCAGGCACTGCGGAAAACGGGCCTGCGCGGCTACTGGATGGGCTACTTCGCTGGCCGGGTCGCACCGCTCGGCCCGGTGCCGCCCGCTGCGGCGACCGCGGTGTGCTTCGGGTTCGCGCCGAAGATGGTCGAGCGCGCCATTCCCGACGCGTGGACGTTCGCCGACCCGAATTCGGTGCTCGAAGCCCGCATGGAAGCCGCCGCGGACGTCCTCCGCTCTCAGCCGATACCCGCCAGCCTGCCCGAACTACTCTGGCAGGCGATCGAGGCCTGCCGGTTCGACGGCCGCCCGCTGGCCGCCGCGTGGGCATGCCTGCCCCGCCCGGAGGACCCGGTCGCGGCTACCTGGCTGGCCACCACGGTCCTGCGCGAGCACCGTGGCGACGGCCAGAATGGCAGGCTCACCAAGACCGGCGGTGCACTCCGCCGCGACATCGAAGAACTGACCGACCGGCTCGCCGCGGCTCCGGTCGAGCGCCTCGGTGAGACAGGCGTCATGGAGGTCATCGAACTGGCCGTCCCGGTGAGCCGCCATCTCATCGATACCGGCGCCTTCCCCGTGCCGAATCCAGTCGGCGCTCCCCGGCCGTGAAAGATGGGGACCATGATCATCCGGCAGATCAGCGACGGCGACCTGCTGGCGCTGACCGACATGTTCTCGCGCTGTACGCGGCAGACCATTTACCGTCGCTTCCACGGATTTCTCCATGCTTTTCCGGAGCCCTACTTCACCGACGCGCTAAAGGGTGATCCACACCATTTCGCGCTGGTCGCCGAAACGGCGGGAAAGGTTGTCGCGCTGGCCAGTTGCGTCACGCTCGAGGACGGGACCTGCGAGATAGGTATCCTCGTCGAGGACGATTACCAGCGCCAGCGCGTCGGCACCCGTCTGCTGGAAGGGCTGCTGGCGCACGCCGGATCCCGAACGGTCCTCGCGACGATACAGCGTGATCAGGGCTGGATTATCCCGGTGTTGTTCAGATATGAAAATATTAGAATTAACTGACGGTGGTGCTTCCTATGCTGACAACTGCGCACATCGCCGACGGCTGCCTGCGGGCGGGTATCCCGGTCCGCTGTGCCCCGGCGGGTGTCCAGGCCGTGTTCCCCGGTGCCCGCGTGCGCGGCCGCGCGCTCCCGGTCAGCCACGCGGGCAGCGTGGATGTCTTCCTTGAGGCGGTGGAGTCCGCCGCGCCCGGTGACATCCTCGTCGTCGACAACGGGGGCCGCATGGACGAGGCCTGCGTCGGTGACCTGGTCGCGCTCGAGGCTCAGGCCGCCGGGCTTGGCGGCATCGTGATCTGGGGCCTGCACCGCGACACGGCCGACCTGGTGGCGATCGGCCTGCCTGTGTTCAGCCTGGGCTCGCTGCCGGCCGGACCGCTGACCGTCCGCGCCCGCCCGGTGGTGGACTTGCCGGTTAGCGCCGCCGACATCGTCGTCGGCGACGAGGACGGCGTGCTGTTCCTGCCCGCCGCGAGCGCCGAGGAGGTCTTCGCCGCCGCCGAGACGATCCGCGACACCGAACGCCGCCAGGCAGACCGGATCCGGGCCGGCCGCACGCTCCGTGCCCAGGTGAAGTTCGACGTTTACCTGGCCGGCCGGGCAGAGAACCCGTCACTGACGTTTCGTGAGCACCTGCGTGCCGTGGGCGGCGAAGTAGAGGTCTAGTGACCTGGAGCGTTTTGCGGCAAGCTCTGTGCCATGGCCGACGAGCTAGCTCCGGTGGACCGCCGGGTGTTCATCGTCGCGACCGCCGTCTTCGCGCTGCTCATGGCCTTCTCCGCGCGGTACGGCTTTCATCGTGACGAGCTGTACTTCATCGTCTGCGGGCAGCATCTGCAGCTGAGCTATGTTGACCAGCCGGTATTCGTGCCGCTGGTGGCCCGGCTGTCGGTTGAGCTGTTCGGCGTGTCAGTGGTGGGGCTGCGGCTGTGGCCGGCGCTGGCGGCGTTCGGCACCGTTGTCCTCGGCGGGCTGATCGCCAGGGAGTTCGGCGGCGGCCGGCTGGCACAGCTGCTGGGCGCGATCGGGGTGGCCAGCGCGCCGGCGCTGCTCGGCGCCGATCACATCCTCGACACGACGCCCTTCGACCTGCTGTCCTGGACGGCGCTGGCCTTCTTCGTCATCCGGATCGGCCGCACCGGCGACAACCGGTGGTGGATACCGGCCGGGGCGGTGCTCGGCATCGGGCTGGCCAACAAGCACTCGATCGGATTCTTCGCGCTGGCGCTGGTTATCGGCACGCTGGCTAGCGGCGGCTGGCGGCTGCTGGCCAACCGGTACTGTCTGTGCGGCCTGGCGATCGCGCTCGCGTGCACGGTGCCCGACCTCATCTGGCAGGCGCAGCATGGCTGGGCCACGATCGCGATGACCCGTGTGCTGGCCAAGGAGAACGGGGGGCTCGGCAACGCGATCAGCTTCCTGTTCAGCCAGCTCCTCATGGCGGCACCGCCGCTGATCCCGGTCTGGATCTTCGGACTGCGCTTCCTGTGGGGCTCGGAGCGTCCGCTCTGGCGCGCGCTTGCCTGGTCCTGGGGGCTACTGGTGGTGTTCTTCGCGGCGACCTCCGGTGCCAAGCCGTACTATGTCGCCGCCACGTATTTCTTCCTGATCGCCGCCGGCGCGGTGCGCACGGAGCAGCGGTGGGCGGAGATAAAGAGGCTGTACCTCGTGGGAGTGCCGATAGCTTTCCTGGTCACGCTGCCGATCGTGCTGCCCGTCCTGCCCCAAGGCTGGATTGGCTGGACCAAGGCCGTCAACCCGGTGCTGACCGAGACCGTCGGCTGGCCGCAGCTGGTCGGCTCGGTCACCCACGTCTGGGACGGGCTCTCGCCCGCGCAGCGCGCGAACGCCGTCATCTTCGCGTCCAACTACGGTGAGGCCGGCTCGATCGACGAGCTTGGCCACGGCTTGCCTCCGGCGGTCAGCGGCCACAACACGTTCTGGTGGTGGGGCCCGGGCAAGCCGGACGCCGGCACGGTGGTCGCCGTCCTGCCCGGCCCGAAGGACGACCCCAGTGCCTTGCTGGCGCGGCTTCGATCCGACTTCGTCTCCGTCACCCAGGCCGCCACGATCACCAACCCATGGCACCTGTCCAACCAGGAGTACGACGGCCACGTCTACATCTGCCGCACTCCCCGCCGCCCCTGGTCCGCCATCTGGCCCGCGTTCCGCACCTACTCCTGACCCGCCCTGTGGTCCGATCCGCCGGGCTCGATGGTGTTATCTTCGGCTACCCTATGGCCGAGCATGAGGGGGAGTGATGGCAGCGGTAACCGACGACTGGGTGGCCCGCACGGCCGCGGATGTGGTCGCCCTCGCGCAGGAGCGGTATCCGGGCATACCGCCGACCTGCGCGAGCGGGATCAGCCCGTCCGGCAACGTGCACCTGGGTAACTTGCGCGAGCTGATGACCCCGCACCTGGTTGCCGACGAGATCAGGCGGATGGGCGGGCCCTGCCGGCACATCTTGTCCTGGGATGACTATGACCGGTTCCGCCGGGTCCCGGAAGGCCTCGGCCTGCCGGACGAATTCAAGGAGAACGTCGGCCGACCGCTCACGTCGGTTCCCGACCCGGTCGGCGACTGCCATCCGAACTGGGCCGAGCACTTCAAGGCACCGCTCAAGGAAGCTCTGCACAGGCTGGGTGTCGAGGTCACCGAGATCAGCCAGACGCAGATGTACACCTCGGGTGCCTACACCGAGCAGATCATCGCCGCGATGCGCGACCGGGCCGAGATCGGCGCGGTGATCCGCCGCTACCAGACCAGGAGGACCGAGGTAGACGACGAAGAACGGCAGTCCGAGTACTTCCCGTTCAAGCCGTACTGCGAGACCTGCGGTCGCGACGACACGACGGTTACCGCATTCAACGACGACACCGCCGAGATCAGCTACACCTGTGCCTGCGACGATAACGGCAAGGCACACGGGCCGGTCCCGATAAGCGCGGTACACGGGAAGCTGGTGTGGAAGGTCGACTGGCCGATGCGCTGGGCGTACGAGCGTGTCACGTTCGAGCCGGCCGGCGTCGACCACTCTTCGCCCGGCTCAAGCTACTCGGTCGGCGAGCATCTGGTCGAGGAGATCTTCGGCGGCAAGATGCCGCTGCACTTCCAGTACTCGTTCGTGGGCACGTCGGGCCGGGCGAAGATGAGCAGTTCGGCTGGCGGGGCACCGACACCGCTGGACGCGCTGGAGATCTTCGAGGCGCCGCTGCTGCGCTGGCTCTATGCCAGGAAGCGGCCCAGCGAGTCGATCACGCTGGCGTTCGGCGACGAGGTCGGCCGCATCTATGACGAGTGGGACGCGCTCACCCGTAAGGTCGCCGACGGCACCGCGCCGCCGGCCCAGGCCGCCGTCTATGCGCGTTCGGCCTGCACTGCCGACGGTAAGCTGCCGCAGACCGAGCGCCCGCTGCCGTTCCGTACCCTCGCTTCGATTTCGGATATTACAGCTGGCCACGAGGAGCAGGAGCTCCGCATCCTGCGGGACCTGACGCCCGAAGCGCCGATTACGTCGCTCGACCTGGTCAGGCCGAGGCTGGACTGCGCTCAGGCATGGGTGACTGAGTACGTCAGGCCACAGGACCGGACGCAGGTCCGGGAGGAGCCGGACACCGAGCTGCTCGGTTCCCTCACCGGACAGGACCGGCAGGCAGTGGAGCTGCTCACCAGCGAGATGGGCAAGAGCTGGTCGCTAGACGGGCTGACCACCCTGGTCTACGGGATACCGAAGCTGATCCGCGGCCTGCCCATATCCGCGCCGCCCACGGCTGAACTGAAGCAAGCGCAGCGGACCTGGTTCATCCTGCTGTACCAGCTGCTGATCAGCAGGGACACCGGCCCGCGACTGCCGACGCTGCTGCTGGCTCTGGGCCAGGAAAAGGTCCGGTCCCTGATTTCCCCCTAGGCCGCCGCCTCGCAGAGCCGCAAGAACGCGTCGACGACCCGCACCCCGGACTCCAGCGCGGATACCGGGATGCGCTCGTCCACGCCGTGAAACATCGCATAGAAGTCGTATCCCGCTGGGAGCACGAGCGGGGTGAACCCGTAGCAGGCCATGCCGAGCCGGGCGAACTGCTTCGCGTCGGTGCCCCCGGCCATACAGTAAGGCACCACGTGCGCACCAGGGTCCTCGGCGAGCAGTGCCCGCTTCATGGCGGTCACTATGGGCGCTTCCAGCGGCGCTTCCAGCGGTATCTCCCGGTGCGCGTACTCCCACGTCACATCAGGCCCGGTCAGCTCGTCCATTGTCTGCTCGAACTCGTCGGTATAGCCGGGCAGCACCCGCCCGTCCACGTAGGCGACCGCCTCGCCTGGAATCACGTTCACCTTGTACCCCGCGCTGAGCATGGTCGGGTTCGCGCTGTTCCTTACCGTCCCCGCCACCAGTGGGTTGCCGAGGTCTTCCGGCGCGTCCAGGGCCTGGGCGATGGCGTCGATGGCGGCGCGGACGGTCGGGATGAGCCGCAGTGGCCACTGGTGCTCGCCGATCCTGGTGATCGCTCTGGCGAGCTTGGTCACCGCGTTGTCGGCGTTCGGTTTGGCGCCGTGGCCGGCCTTGCCTCGCGCGGTCAGCTTGAGCCACGCGGTGCCGCGTTCGGCCGATGCGATCGGGTACAGCCGCCGGCCGTTCGCGTGGAACGTGAATGCCCCCGACTCGCCGACCGCCTCGGTGCAGTCCGCGAACAGGTTCGCGTGATTGTCCACCAGCCATTGTGCCCCGGCCTCGGCCGTGTCCTCCTCGTCCGCGGTGAACGCGAGCACTACGTCCCGTGCGGGCCGCCAGCCGGTTCTGGCCCAGTCCCGTACGACCGCAAGGAGGACCGCGTCGGCGTTCTTCATGTCGACGGCGCCGCGTCCCCACAGCACGCCGTCGCGCACCTCGCCGGAGAACGGCGGCACCGACCAGCCGGCAGGCTCAGCCGGCACTACATCGAGGTGCCCGTGCAGCAATAGCGCTTTCGCGGCTGGGTCGGTCCCCTCGATGCGCGCGACCACGTTGGCCCGCCCTGGCGCCGACTCCAGCAGTTCCGGCTGGTAACCCGCCTCCGCCAGCCGCTCAGCGACGTACTCCGCGGCCGGCCGCTCCGCGCATTCACCGCTGCCCCGGTTGGAGGTGTCGATTCTGATTAGCTCCGCCGCGAACCTGACGACTTCCGCATCCATGAACAACACTTTTATCAGAGGAAAGGCACCGTCATGCGTCCTAGCGGGTGGGAAGGCCGGCGGCGCGGTAGGCCGCGTCGATCACCCGCATGGTCGCGACGGCGTTCCCGGCCGACGTCTCGACCTCGGACCCGGTGCGGATCGCCTCGGCGAATGCGCGCAGCTGCCAGACGTAGCTGGTCCATGTGCCGGGCTCTTCCGCCTCGGCCGCCATCCCCGAGCCGTCTCCGCCCGGTTCCAGGTGTCCGGCGTGCGGGCGAATGAAGTTGTCCATATGCACCGTGCCCCCGTCGCACGTCACGTGCAGGTCCGCGCGGAACTCCCCGGACCTCGTGAACGCGGACTCGAACCAGCCCGTCGCCCCGTCACCGAAACTCAGCCGCGCCGCCAGCGCCCGGTCGACGAGCCGGTCCGATCCGGTGTCGGCGAGCGCGCCGCCCACCTCGGCTTCGCCAGCCAGCATCCGCATGCAGTCGATGGCGTAGCAGCCGCCGTCCATCAGCGCCCCGCCGCCGAGCGCGTAGTCATAGCGGATATCGCCGGGATCGGCGATGACGAAGCTGGTCCAGCACTGCATGCTCCGCACCGGGCCAAGCTTCGTGACGACCTCGTTCAGCCGCCGGATGAGCGGGTGATACCGGTAGTGCATGGCCTCCATCACGACGAGGCTTGAGGACCGCGCCGCCTCGGCCACGAGGGTTGCTTCGGCGGCGTTCGAGGCGAACGGCTTCTCGCATAGCACGTGCTTGCCGGCGGTGATGGCCTGCAGCGTCCACGGACCGTGCAGCGAGTTCGGCAGCGGGTTGTAGATCGCGTCGATGGCGGAGTCGGCGAGCAGTTCGTCGTAGGAGCCGTACGCCACCGCGATCCCGTGCTCAAGCGCGTACGCCTGTGCGCGCGGCAAGTCCCGCGCTGCCACTGCGGCCACCGCCACGCCGGGAACCTGCCTCGCCGCCTCGATAAGCGCCGCCTTTGTGATCCGCGCTGTGCCGAGCACCCCGATCCGCACCATGTCCATGTCAGGAGCCTACGGGAAATGCCGCTCGCGCTGCGTGTAAGCTCTGATGCTCTGTGTAATCTACGATTCGGATGTGACAATGCGTACGCGAGGGACGGGCGTGTATTGAACGACTACATCGCCGCACGGATCGCGGCCTGGCAGCAGCGCAGGGCTAGCTGGGGCGGCGCGCTCTTCCATGGCAGGGCGAGGCCCAGGCCGGGCGACATCGTGCTGATGAACAACGACTATCTCATGCTCGGCCGCCAGTGGGCCGTGGTCAGCGCGCAGGTGTCCGCGCTGCTTGAGCACGGCAACGGACTGCTCATGTCCGGGGTGCTGGTCGGTGAGACGGATCCGATCAGGGATTTCGAGCGGCGCATGGCGGCATTTGTCCGCGCGCCCGCGGCCATGCTGTGCCAATCCGGCTGGTCCGCGAACGTCGGCCTGATCCAGGCGATCGCGCCCGCGGGCGGGCCGGTCTACGTGGACGCCGCGGCGCACGCGTCGCTGCGCGCCGGCATCGCGGCGGCCGACGCGGTGGCGGTGCCGTTCGCGCACAACGACTGCGCGCACCTAGAGCGGCTGATCGCCAGGCGGGGACCGGGCCCGGTCGCGTTCGACACCCTGTACAGCGTGACCGGCGACCTGTGCCCGCTGGCTGACCTGGCCGAGGTCGCGGCGAGGACCGGCTGCGCGCTGATCGCGGACGAGTCGCACACGCTGGGCTTGCTCGGGCCGGATGGCGCGGGCCTGGTAGTGGCGCTCGGTTTGGCCGACCGGGTCGCGTACCGCACGGCCAGCCTGGCCAAGGCGTTCGCGGGCCGGGCCGGGCTGATCGCTTGCTCCGGGCAGGTAGCCGACTTCCTGCCGTTCCACTCGCTCGGCGCCATCTTCAGCTCGACGCTGCTGCCGCACGACGTGGCCGGTCTATCCGCCGCCCTCGACCTGATCCTGGACGGCGAGGACCGCCGGCACCGGCTGGCCCGTAACGCGGCCGTGCTGCGAGCCGGACTGACCGAAACCGGCTACAACATCTCGCCGAGCCAGAGCCAGATCATCCCGCTGCGGCCGGGGAGCGAGGAGATGCTCTGCCGCCTGCAGACGGCGCTGGACGCGCGCGGAGTCTTCGGCGCTGCGTTCGCCTATCCGGCGGTCAGCCGCAACAGTACCGCGCTGCGGCTGTCGGTCCACAGCGAGCTGACCGACGACGACCTCGGCCGGATCCTGGAAGCCTGCACGGCTATCCGCGACGAGGTCGGCCTCTCCGGGTGGAAATCCACCCGGAGTCCGCTCATTGCATGTTAGAGGCCCGCCGTCGGCTGGCGGCCAAGAAAGGACAGCTTATGCAGATCAACGACGAAGAGACGGCCAGGATCATCAAGGTCATCGCGGCCCAGCTGGAAATCGACTCCAGCGAGATCGGCGAGACTGACCGCCTGGTCGAGGACTTGGGCGCCGACTCGCTGACGCTGGTCAGCGTGCTGGCCGCGCTTGAGCAGGAGTTCCGGGTCGGCATCGAGACCGAGCAGATCCCGAGGATGACCGATATCGGCCGCATCCGCGCGGTCATCGCCGAGGCGCCCAGCTGGTGAGGCGACGTGTAGTCATCACTGGTCTGGGCGTGTTCTCCAGCATCGGGACCGGCGCGGCGGAGTTCGCCGCCGCGCTGCGGGCGGGGGTCAGCGGGCGTGCACCGCTGACCGCGTTCGATACCACCGGGTACGCGCACTCCTACGGCTGCCCGGTGCGTTCCTTCGATCCTGCCCGCTGGCTGCGCCGTGTGCGGCCCAGCGAGCTCGGCCGGGCCGCTGCCATGTCCGCGTCGGCTGCTCGTATGGCCACGGACGACGCCGGGCTGATCGCTGCGGATCTGCGTGCGGTCCGCTGTCATGTCTGCGTCGGCACAACCGAGGGCGGGGCCTTCGAGCTGGACCAGCTGACGTCGTCATGGCTTGAGGACGGCCCGGAACGGATGGACCCGGCACTGGCCCGTCGGGTGCCGGCGCAGTCACTATCGGTCGCGGTGGCCCGCGAGCTGGACCTGACCGATGCCGAGATCAGCACGATCGGCACCGCCTGCTCGGCGGGCAACTATGCCATAGGCGACGGTTTCGACGCGATCGCGACCGGAGAGGCTGAGTTTGCCCTGTGCGGCGGCGCCGACGCGATCGCCAGGAAGACCTTCACCATCTTCTACCGGCTTGGCCTTATCGCGCCCGACCACTGCAGGCCGTTCGATTCCGGGCGGCAAGGCATCCTCACCGGCGAGGGCGCCGGCATTGTGCTGCTGGAAAGCCTGGACTCGGCGCTGGCCCGTGGCGCGCGGGTGTACGCGGAGCTGCTCGGCTACGGGCTGAACTGCGACGCTTACCATCCCACCGCGCCCAACCGGGAAGGCATCGCCAGGTGCATGGAACTGGCCATGCGCGATGCGGGGGTAAAGCCGGAAGAGATCGACCTCATCGCCGCGCACGGCACCGGCACGAGGGTGAACGACATCACGGAGGCACAGGCGATTCGCGACGTCTACGGGTCGCGGGTTCCTCCGGTGGTCGGGCTGAAGTCGATGCTCGGGCATGCCATGGGCGCGGCCAGTGCCCTAGGCGTCATCGCGTGCGCGCTGGCCATCACCGGCCGGTTCATACCGCCGACCATCAACCACCGGCAGACCGATCCGGAGTGCGCGATCGACTGCGTGCCGAACGCCGCCGTCGACGCGGACCTGCGTGTCGTGCAGAACAACGGTTTCGCGTTCGCCGGCAACAACTCGGTCGTCCTCCTCGGCAGGTCTTGATGGATATCACCGCGTGGTCCGCCGTTTCACCGTACGGGCTGGACCGGTCGTGCTTCGCTGACGGCATACGGTCTGGTCGTGCGGCGATGGTATGGGCCGATCCGGCAGGCCCCGCGTCTGCCCGTGCGTGCCTGGTGCCGGGCTTCGACCAGCGGGAAGCGCTCGGCCGTAAAGGCACCAAGGGCATGGACCGGCTGACCGGGTTCGCGGTGCACGCAGTCGCCAAGGCAGGCGCTCACCGGGGACCGGATACGGCGGTCGTGCTCGGCACCACGACGGGCAGCGTCAAGTCGGTGGCCGACTTCACCCGCGCTTCGATGACCGGCGAGCGGCCGTTTGACGTGGACCCAGTGCGGATCCCCAGCGTGGTGATGAACACTCCGGCCGGGCACAGCGCGATATGGCACGGCATCACCGGCCCGAACGCGACGATCGCGAGCGGCCGCGCCTCGGGCCTGCTCGGCCTGTCCTACGCACGGCGTCTGCTGCGGACCGGCCGTGCGCGCAGGGTGCTGTGTGGTGCCGCCGAGGAGTACTCCACGGCCAGATCCTGGCTTTCGCATGGCGCACTGCTCGGAGAGGGCGCCGCCGTGCTTCGGCTGGAGGCCGAGGGCGCGCGGGGCGCGCTGGCCACTGTGCTCGGCCTGGGCTTCGGGCTGGACTCGGTGCCGGCCGTCGCCCGGTCCGCATTGCGGCAAGCCGGGATCGTGGCTGAGGACGTGTGGGCGGTCGTGCCGGGAACGCGGGCAGAGCGGGACGAACTGGCCGGGATGTTCGGTGCTTGCGTGCTCGACCGGGTATCGCCGGTCGATGAGCTGATCGGCGACACCGGTGCCGTGTCGGCGGTCTTCCAGATTGCCGCCGCGCTCGTGGTGAGCGTTAACCAGCCAGCCTCGCGCGTCGCCTTGGTTACCACCGCCGACCCGATGGGTACGACCGCAGCCGCGGTGCTTGTGCTGCATGGAACGGGGGAGCCCTGATGGGCGGGATTGTGCTGGTCAGCGGCGGTTCGCGCGGTATCGGCGCGGAAACGGTGCGGCGGCTCGCAGCGGGCGGGTGGGATATCGGGTTCTGCTATCAGTCGGATGAGCAGGCAGCGCGGGAGGTGGAGAAGGCGGCCGGCGAACTCGGCGTCCGTGTACGCGCCACTGAGGCGGATTTCACCGACGCGGTCGCGGTGAGCGCCTGGGTGGGTGCGGTGGAGGACGATCTAGGCCCGGTGACCGCGGCGGTCAGCTGCGCGGGCGTGACCAGGGACAAGCCGCTGGCGCTGATGGAGGACGCGGACTGGCGCGCGGTCGTCGACACGAGCCTGAACGGCGTCTTCAACCTATGCCAGGCCACGGTGCCAGCGATGATGAAACGCCAGCACGGTCGGATTGTCGCGATCTCGTCGGTGTCGGGGGTCTACGGCAGCACCGGGCAGGCCAGCCAAGCCGGTGTCACCGGCTTCATCACGACACTGGCCAAGAAGACAGGTGGGTTCGGCATCCGCGCGAATGTCGTCGCGCCGGGCGTGACCGACACCGACATCACCGCGATCCTGCCGGACAAGGCCCGGACCAGGGTGACCGAGACGATAGCGCTACGGCGGTTCGGCACGGCGCGTGAAGTCGCCGAACTGGTCGCGTTCCTGCTGTCCGACCAGGCGTCCGACATCACCGGCAGCGTCCTGGAGGTACCCGGCGCGATCACATTGTGACGCGCTAACCCTCAAGCTGGGCGGGGTCCATGTTGGCGCCGGAGATGACGACGGCGACGTGCTCTCCCGGCGCGGGCTTGTACGCGCCGGTCAGCAGGGCCGCGATGCCGACAGATGCGGCCGGCTCGGCGGCTATGCGCGCGGCCTGCCAGAGCGTCCGCTGTGCCTGGCGGATCGCGTCGTCGTCCACGAGCACGACGTCCTCGACATACTCCTGGGTGATCACGAACACGAGCTCGCCGGTTCGGCGTGCGCCGAGCGCGTCCGCGGCGATGCCGTCGACAGGCACGTCCACGAGTTCGCCGGCGGCTCGCGCCATGGATAGCGTCGGAGCGGTCCGCGGCTCCACGCC
>Ga0335074_10010681_pt1 | contig 12847 bp, 11 predicted proteins | sample Lox_Sample_23_FD_206715 | JGI IMG/M metagenome (GOLD analysis project Ga0335074, IMG submission 206715) | Soil microbial communities from Loxahatchee National Wildlife Refuge, Florida, United States - Lox_Sample_2.3 | ecosystem: Environmental > Terrestrial > Soil > Wetlands | place: USA...
GTGATCGGCTTGTTGAGCGGGTTGCCGAGCGCCGGCAAGTTCTGCTCGATCTGCGCCGCCATCGGATAAGGCGGCACCGGCTGTGCCGTCAAAGCGCCGCCCGCTCGGGCTCCCGCCGTCGGCGCCGCGAGACCGAACACGACCGCGACGGCCGCGGCGAGCATGCGGCATCTAGACATGATGGATGACCTCGACCTGATGGTGCAGCGGATCGACCTCGACGGTCGCCCGCGCGCCCGCTTCGGCGCCAAGCGCCTCGAAGACCTGATAGGCCGGCACCGACTTGAGCCGGATCGCGATATCGAGCGGCTGCGCGTTTACCGGCGCCGTCCGATAGAAGGTGTAGCCGACGCTCGCCGCGAGCTTGGCGACGCCTAGATCCAGCGACCCGCGCCACGCGAACGACACGACGCGCTGCAGATCCGCGGGCATAACGGGCTGCACCACCCTTACCGCCGACGGCGACAGCTGCCCGAGTTCGGCCATCTCGCCGTCGACGTGCTGCATGCTCCGCTGTAGCGCCTCTTGCGGGTTCGGCATGCCGGGTGTTGCGACATCGGTCGGAACCGGATTGATGGCGCAGCCCGCCACCAGCAGCATGGAAGCGAGGAGCGGGGCGGCTCGAAGGCGTATCACGCGGACCTCAATTCCGCGTCGTGCCGGTTCTCGGATCCCAGCCACGCGGCGCCGCGCTGCAAACGGCGCAGCCGCGGTCTGACCGGCCTTAAACCCCGCATCGTCCATGACGATCCCCTCCATTGCGGAGGAAGGCTATCGTCGCGCTTTGCGAACGGAACGTAGATTGGCCCGTGCGCCATGCCGTGGGGCGCGGCCACGAATCTCAGACGAGCGAGCCGATGCTGGACAATCGCGCAGATTCAGCGATGGACATCCGCGTGTTCGGCAGGGGTTCGCAATACTCCGTCGCTATGGTGAATCGCAGCGACGACAAGAGCCTACCGGCTGTCCCTCACCGCACATCACGGTCGAGAAATTCTCGTCCACCATCCACTACGCCGACCAGGCGGCTCGATTCTGCAGACCGGTCTGCAGTTCCCGAGCATCAGCGGCTGGGCTCAGGCGCCGAACCGATTGCGTGAGGATCGGCCGATGACGGGATGAAGCATCTTCACCCACACTTCGCTTCGCCAGCCTTGGGCTGCAGAGCGCCGACTCCGGCCGTTCGCGGGGCCACTATCGAGCCGCCGGAGTCGACCCGAAGCGATCGCTCGACTCGACTGGATTTTTAACCTGAAGGTTGCCATTTTCCGGTGGAACTAGCACCCGCGGGTCCGATGAACATAGAAGAAATTGACGCTTTACAAGCGGAGGCAGATCGGCTGCAGCAGCAAGCCAAGCTGATATTGCCGCAGCTCGCTGAAGCCCGTCGGCGCTATGCCGTGACAAAAACTGACTCTGATCGGACCCGATTTGAATCGATCCGGGACGAGTCATCGGCGCTAAGGGCTAAACTTGGCGCAATTGTCGACGTCATGATCGCGGCCACCGGCTTGCCCCCTCAACTTTTCCAAATAATTGACAGGCTAGATGCCGAAGCCGACTACAGCCAAATTCCCCGCCGGAACCTGACACAAGATCAAATTGCCACCACGGCTGATCTCGATAGCCTTCTACCGCAAGCCTTGGACGCGCTTCGACACCTTTTGCCCTCCGGTTGGGTCGAGGAAGAGTCTCCGGAACTGTCGCGCTTGGATCATCTTTCCAAACCCGAAAGCATCCTTTCTCTAACCAAGGCTCTGCGGCCCACAGTGAACTTCCCTCGATACATCGGTTCCGGCAAGCGATCAATGTTAGCCATGACTATTTGTCCGGGCATCTTGCTTACGACCATTTTGCGGGTGCAACCCTTGTCCCATCGCTGGTCCAACTTGGCTCGCAATTGAATCAACTGGGTCAGGTCGGAGGAAATGTCCAAGGTCGCCTACAACGTCTGTGGTCTGGCGATAGCGGAAACGTCGACGCTAGCCTCATGGAGCTGGTTACAGCCGCTAGATGTGCCGGCCTCGGACGAAAGGTGGAGTTCATACCCGAAACTGGACAAAAGTCGCCAGATCTGCGCTGCCATGACCCGTTTCCTCTCGTGATTGAATGCAAGCGTCAGCGGGCGCTCTCCGACTACGAGCTCGCCGAGGAAAAGATCATGCGCGATCTTTTCTTGCGCCTACGCGAGGCGGCCCGCCGGCGCGGTTTATGTGGTCGGTTCAGCTTAAGACTGGACGTTGAGGCCTCAACCATAAATCCGGATGACGTGGTGGTCCGACTGATCAGTCAGAGGTTAGCGCCACATCCAGAGCGAGAGCTTAGCTATCCGTGGGGACAGTTAGCTTTTATTGAGCTTCCGAGGCGGCTGGAGCTCCGAAACACTACTAGACTGTATAGTCCCGAGATGCTTAGACAGGCATTCGGATGGCAATCAGACCTACCAGAATGGGACGGTTTTTGCTGCTCTATTGGCAACTCGCAGGCGCTAACCATCGGCGATGTGCATGAACCGCTTGGTTTAATCTGGAACAACACCTCCGAAGCGGCAATGCGTAAGAGAACTTGGGCGCCGACAAACCTGTTCGGTGGGCGATGGATCAGATACCTCCAGGAGAATTTGGTATAATATATGTTGCTTACTGTGAGGGCGCACGGGAAGAAGTCGCAGATCTCCGGGTGAACGCATTCATGGAACGAATTCGGACGTGGGAGCATGCAGGCAATATCCGCATCCCCATTTCTTTCCTTTGTCGGCTTTATCCGAGACCGCTCGGCGATGGCAATCCCGATCTGATCGAAAGCACTATCCAACTTCGCAGCGGGCTCAACGAGGCTGTGCTCTTCAAGGAATTTCCCACCACAATTTTTTCGCAGCCCGATAGACGCTACTCAGCCTAGAGGCACATTAGTTAATCCTGCGCCATTGTTCTATTTTGTAGACTTGGGCGCTTCGGTCTAGTCTAGCTCCCAACTCTGGGCGGCCGGAAGGTCTGGAGCGGCTTGGCCCCTTCGGGCGGGCGAAGGTCGGCTCACCACCCTCCTGAGACCTTCGGGCAGGCAGCAGCGAGTGACAGCTGTGGGGCACGACCGCTCGGTCGTCTCCAGGCGAGTCGACCGCGTACTTGGATTGAGGTCGCCGCTAATCCGAGTCGCAGCTGAAGGTTGAAGGGCAGCTTCGAACGCACCTTTCACATTACTCGGCAGCGTTCCCAAGGTCCGCGCCGGCAGTTTGCTCATGCGGCCGCAGCACGAGCCCAAGGCCGTGCCCCTCGATCAGTTCGTGTGCCAGCTCGTCGACCACCCCGGCCTCGACGCGGTCGATTGCATCGCCCGACCGCAACCGCGCCTTGGTGCGCCGCTCGATCTCGTCCATCGCCGACCCGTTCGGGAACACCTTCGACAGCCGGCGCAGGCCTTCGCTGAAGCCGACCCGCTCATAGAGCCGGTTCCTGAGGCTCGTATCGCCCGGCGTCGTCGACAAAGCCCAGAGCTCGACCGGGCCCAAGGAGTTCACGAGAAACTGCTCGTAATGCGCCTCGCCAGCGCGGAAGAGGGCCAGGAACGGCGCGCCGTCGCGGCGCGGCCCGGTTAGCCGATGGCGCAGGATCCGAGCGCTCGCCTCGGTCAGCCCGAAGCGCTCGATGATGATGTCGCGCTCGCGCTGGTCGTCGGCGCCGAGCACGAAGCGCCCGGTCGACTGCGCGATGATACCCTCGCCGATGTCCGACAGTCGCTGCGACGCGAAGCCGAGCTGGACATTGTGCTTGCGGCCCTCGCGCACATCGAGCTCGGCCTGGGCGCGCACCAGCGTGCTGCCCTGCGTCCGGTGCCACTCGTCGTAGTCGACCCGTTTCGTCGTCTCATAGACCTCGGTGAAGCGCCGCCGGTGATACTCCCGCACCGGCTCCGGCACGAAGGCGAGGTATTCCGGGTGCAGGAAGAAGTTGCGGGCCAGGATGTGCCGGGCGAGCAGATACATCATCTCGGTCTGCCGGTTGGCCGCCGCCGAGCCGGTCGGCGCCACGTATTGCAGGTCGAGCACGATGATCCGCGCCGGTCCGAAATCGAGCCGCGTCGGCGCGTTCAGGGTCGGGAAGCGGCGGATCAGGTCGGCGATGTAGCGCTCGAAGATTTGCGACGCCCGCTCGCTGGTCTCGGCGAGCTTCAGGCTGTCGAACATGTCGCGGACCTGGTCGGTGCGCACCGCGCCGATCAGGTCTTCGAGGATCGGCACGGCATGCCGTTGCGCGCGCTCCGCGAGCCGGTATTCGCCCTTTGCGCAGAGCCCATCGACCACATCGCGCCAGTACGGCAGTTCGTCGTGCAGTTGGATGCCGTGGCGCGCAACGACTTGGTCCACCTCCGGCTCGGCGCCGACGCGGTAATGCTTGGCGCTGCCGCCGACCTCGGTGCACAGCCGGTAGGCCTCGTCGATGACCAGCGAGATGAGCTGCGCCATGCCCTCGAACGGCGTCGACTGGTCCGGCGGCAATGTCGCGAGAGCCAGAAAATTCTGCAGGAACGCCCGCTCCAGCGGCAGCGGATATTCGCAGCCGACCTGCAGGTCGAAGATGTTGAACTCGTGGCCCGAGGCGAACTGCAGCGACGTGAAGATCGCCTCGTGCCGGCGCCGCGGCCCCAGCGCCTCCTGGATCAGCCGCACGAAGCCTTCGGCGCTTTTCCCGATATCGGCCTTGCCGATCAGCGGCAGTTTCGCGCCGTGGGTCCCCAGCACAGCCGACGAGAGGCAGAGCCCGATGTTGATCGTGTTGGCGAGCACCGACTTGCCGGCGCCCGGCGGCGCCACGAAGATATCGACGACGAGCGGGCGCTTGCGGCCGCCGGCCGGGTCGTAGGGCCAGATGCCGCCGTCCGGCCGGCGGAACAGCACGCTGCCGTTCTCCCAGGGCGAAGCGGTGCGGCTCCACGGCAGCATCAGCAGCGCATCGCCGAGGAGGGCGAGCGCCGGGTTGCCGGTCGAAGCCAGAGCCAATCCCGGCGCCGTGCTCATCACGCCTTCGAGCGGGTCGCCCGTGACAGCCGTTGCCTTGGCATTGCCCCAACCTTCGATCCGCTGCGCCAGGGTCGACATGCGGCGGCGCAGCTTCGCCGGCTCCTCGACCGGCGACCAGGTCGCAAAGCTCGCCCGCAGCTTGACGGCAATGTGGTTGTGCTGCTCGCGGGCCTCGCGCAGAAAGCGGAAGGCGCGCCGCAGATCGGCATTGCCGGGGAACATCGCGAGAAAACTGGCGCCGAGATCCTTGATCTGCATCGCCGTCTGGCCGCAGCCCTCGACAACGATCGCCGCCCGCCACGGCACCCGGTCGAGACCGAGGCCCGCCGCAAGCTCGACAAAGGGACGCGGATCTTCCGGCCCGAGATACATGTCGATCGAGCTGTAGGCGTTGTCGCCGAACTCGACGCGCTGGCCGCCGCGCGTCACCGCATCGCAGAAAAACAGTTGGTCGCGGATTGGCGGCCATAACAGACAATCGGCCTTGGGTTTTGCGACGTCGTCCTCGGGACAGCGAGCCATCACCTTGTCGCCCGGCAGGGCCGGGCGCCATTCGGAACCCGACAGCTCGCGATACATTGCCTCGCGCGCCACCCTGAGCGCCTCGTGCGGCTCGATGACGGCGGCGGCGACTTCGTGGGCGCGCAAGGCCAACAAGACCCCCGCCGTAAAGGCGGCGTGACGTGCGGACATGACCTCGCTCAGGAGATAGAACCGCTGCGTCTCGCCGATCGTCCCGGTCTCGCGGGCGTTCGCCGCATATTCGGCCTTGAGCTGCTTCTTCTCTTCCTTGGTCAGGACATTCGTCCCGGTCCAGGTGATGAAATACGCCGCCTCCCAGCGCATCAGCCAGGGCCAGAGGCGGGCCCGCTCCTCGATGATGTCGTGGAGATCGAGGCCGACTTCGCGCGCGACGGCGCGGCAGGAATCCAGGTTCAAGCGCTCGATCTCGACGCGGGCGGCGTCGGGATCGGAGATGTACCAGCCGACGATCGCGTGGCCCCGGGTCTCGAGGGCGCCCGACAGGTCGAGACGCATCGCCTCGATGATCGCGGCGAAATCCTTGCGCTCGGCCATGCGCTGCATGCCGTCGACGCGGATCCACGAGAGATAGTCGCCGCGCCGGGTGACGAGGGCGTCGCCATGCGCCGTCTCGAGCTCGCAGAACGCGGTGAGCGGCTGCTTCAAGGCCAATGACAGGCCGGCAAATGCGCGGGCGAGAAACGACACTTGTCGTTAGCCTGGGGCAAGCGGGGCAGGGCGGCCGGGAGGGAGAGACGGCGGCGGCTTCGAAGCCCCACGCCAGAAATCGACGATCTCGGGATAGACGTCGACGCCGCGGTCGTAGAAATGCCCGCGCGGCAAGAGCCGCATGCCGGCCAGCAGCTTCGTCCGGTTGGCATAGGCAGCGGGCGACAGGCGATAGAAGGCTGCGGCGAGTTCGCTCGGCCGGTCGGTGCCAAGCCGGGCGACGGCGGGGGCGCCGCGCGCGCCGAGCGTGGCGCGGGCGTGATCGAGGTGCGCACGCCCGGGTGCGTTGCTGCGCCGCTGGTCGGCATCATCGAGGTCTTCGCCGAGCGCTCGCAATTCGATGTGGATCGCGCGCATCGTGACGTTGAGCGCCGCTTGGCTCATCTCCGGGAGCCAAATCAACAGAGCTTCGCTGTCGATGCTCGCCCGCTCGAGATGAAGGCACAGAAAACACAGCGGGCAGGCCGCAACCAGCCGCTGCCCATCATCGGGCGACCGGACGGAACTCTGCCAACGGCCGGAATGGACGCCGCAAAAGGCGCAAGGCTGGGTGGCGACCTCCGCCGATCCGCTGGCGCCGGGATCGCCGCCGGCCTCGAGATCTCCGGACAGGATCAGCGGCAGCAGTCTCGGGACCGCGGGCTCACGGCGATAAGATTGCGGATCAATCACAGGAAAGCTTGTCGAAGCTGCCGCCGTCTCGTGCGGTTGCCGAACCCGATCCGGCGGCAGGGCCACGAGGATCAGCCGCCGGCGTTGCCGCCGCCGGCGCCACCGCCGAACTGCACCATCGCCGGATTGTCGTTGATCGTGGCGTTGCCGCCCGAGGCGCTGATCGCGGCCTTGTTGATCCACACCCCGGCGGTCGCGAGCAGTCCGCACAGCACGAGGCCGGCGAGACCGCGGCCGACATGGCCGCTCTCGCGGTTCTGCGGTTGGCGGCTCTGCCAGAGGGCCCAGGCACCGGCGATGAAGCACACTGCCGCGGCAACGTAGCAGGCCATGCCGAAGCCGGTGCCGCCGGCGTTGATCGCCTCCGACGACATCGTGTTGAGCTGGGCACCGATGCCGCCGGCCGGCGAGGCCGCCTGGGCCAGCGCCTCTCCGGCATAGGCAAAACCGAGACCGAGGCCGCCGGCGACCGCCGCGACGATTCGTCCTCGGCGCCGCCGCAACTTCCGAGCGATCGGGATGTCGATGGTCGAGAGCTGCACGCTTCTCACTCCTCATTTTGGCGAGGGATCAGCCCCTCGGGCCGGAGGCTCGCCAGGGACGATGCGAACGGCGCGCCAAAACTGCGGATTCGCAATACCCTCAACCGCCGGTCTCGAAGAAGGACACGACACCGGTCGCGACCGTGACGATGTTGATGCACAGGACGCCGAAGACGAGCTGCACGCCGCAGGAGGACGGCCGCCCATCGATCTGGCCGTTGACGATCGCCCGCCAGCGCAGGATCGCCCAGAACACGCAGGCGGCCCCGAAGGCCTGGAAGAAATGCTGGAACAAGGTGACGACGTTAATCACCGTCGCCCCCGGCGTGGCGCCCAGTACATTGTCGGCATTGGGCGGGGTCGTCGGCGCGTAGGTCGTCAGCGAGACGGCGAGATTGGTACCCGCACTGACATTGGCCATCGTCAGAAACTGCGGGAAGGTCGCCAGGACGCCGCACAGGACCAGCGACACCCACGGGACCCACGGGCGGTGCCAATGGTGGTGATGGTGGCGGTGCGGCGACGAAAGGGTCCACAGGGACCAGACGAAAAACAGGAAAGAGGCGCAGGCAGCGAGATAACAGAACGCCGGCAGCAGGACATCGATACCGTCTCCGATCGCCGTCGCGAAATCGACGAGACCTTGCATGGTCGAAGCTCTTGCAGCTGGCAGAACTCAGCGGCGATCGCTCTTCACTGAATGTCACCATGCTCGGTCGCAACGACCCAGGCCGTGCCGCGCTGACCAATCGACAGCACCTTGCCGTAACCGGGAATGCGATCGCCGACCAGCACCTCGAATTGCGCTCCCTCGCCGCCGCCGCGGTCGACCTCGGCCAGCATTGCCAAACCCGGCGAGGCGGCTTGCACCCGATAGCGCAACGGGGCAGCACCAGGCCTCGGCGTGCCGGCCCGTACCGCCTCCTGCCCATCCATGCGCTCCGGGCGCCCCTGCGGCGCCGCTTCGGCGCTGGCGAGCGTCGGCGCCATCACCCCAGCTGCGCTCTCGCTTGCAGACGCGGCCGATGAATTGGCGGCGGCCACCGGTGCACTGCGGGCCGCGGCGACGGCGTTGCCGGCTTCCAGGAGCGCGAGGCGTCGCTCGAAATCGTCGAGCCGTGCCGCCGTCTCTTTCCTGCCGGCGGCGAAAGCGACGCGCAGCTGCGCGTCCTGCGCCCGCAGATCCCGCACCACGGTGGCAATCTGCGTCACCAGCTCGAGGACCTGCACCTCGTCATGCGGCGCCATCGGCGCGGCCCGCAGCGCGGCGGCCTGGTCAACCGCATCGGGTGCCGGCGTTGTCGGCGGCGCCGGCGTTGTCGCCGGTTTCGGTGGCTTCGACAGAGCAGCTTCGACGGCCGGCGTAACGTTATGCGCTCGCGGTCCCGGCGCCACGGCGCCGGCTCCCCTGGTCGCGGCTTGCGCCTCGCCCGCGCTCGAACCCACGACCGCGGGAGCCTGCGCGCCGGGCTCGTGCGGCACATAGCCGGGCGGTGCCTCATGCGCGGTTGCGGCAGCCGCCTTCGCTGCGCCAGGCGCCGCCGACGGCGAGGCGGCGCCGGAGCCCTGGACTGCACCAGACGAGGCTTTCGCGGCATCGGAATGCAACGCCAGCAGCTCCTGCAGTTGCCGCGACTTCTGCTCGGACCGATACCGCTCGCGGATCAACGGGGTCGCCGCCGGCGTCGGCACGCCCGCCAGCGACGCCGAGGGCGCCAGCGGCCCGCCGGGCTCCGTCCTGTTGCCCGCTGCCCGCTGCTGCACCGTTGACGCCATGTGCCTCGCCGAGACGAGGTCGTTCCCTGGCAAGACCAGCCAGACGCCGGCCGCCGCCAACGCAACCGCTGGCAGTCCGAGAATCAACGCCAGCCGTCGCCGCGAGCGCGGCACCCAGCTTTTCCAGCCGGAGGCCGGAAGGGTGACTCCCAGATCCGGTTCGGCCAGCCAGCCGCCGGTTTCAAGCGCGGCGACCTCTGCCCCGTCCCGGGCCTCCTCTGCCGCCGGAAGGTCGTCCGCCTCGCCCGGCAGCAACACCTTTCCCAGGCAGCTGTTGTCTTCCGTCACGCCTGCCGCCGACGGCTCCTCCCGTTCTACGGGATGCACCTCATCGCGGATTTCGGTCTCGTCGAGCGCGGCAACCGGGGCGGCGCTTTCCATATCCATGGCAACCTCGTGCAGAAAAAAGGGGCGATGCCGCAACATCGCCGGCCCTGCTGCGAATGGCGCCCGGCGCTCACGATGGCCGGTGCATCGTGACGTTCGACAGAAACATGACGCCGACCGCGACATTGGCGTCGAGCGAGACGGTCGGGCCCTTCGGCGCCGCCGCGTTCAACGTCGCGCCAACCTGGGCGGCTGCCACGCCGGCCGCGACCCCGGTCTGCTGCTTCAGGTTGAGTTGCGTCGCATAGGAGGCGCCGCCGAACGGGCTCAATACCGTCGCGGTGTTCGAGGTCGTGGCGATAGCCTGCCCGAGACCCTCTAGGAAAGCCGCGGCGGCCGGCAGCACGAAGCGCGACAGATAGTGCTGATCGACACCGGAAGCGACACCCGCCTCCATCGTGTCGGGAGCCACCACAAGGCCGTCGACGGAGAGGCTCTGCCCCTGATGGATCACGGTGTTGATGTGGATCACGAGACGGTCGTTCTGTCTGGCGAAGGTGCCGATCATCCGGTCGCCGGCGATCGGACCCGAATCGGCTTGCAGGACGACCGGACTGCTCTGGTCGGAATTCACCGCCAGGACCGGATGCGCGAAGACGCCGCGGCCCGCCGGCACCAGGATCTCGCTCGCCGACGCCGCCGACGCCGCCGGCGCCGTGCCGGCGAGCGGCGGATTCGCTGGTGCATCGGTCGTACCTCCCTGGGACGGAGCGTCCTTCCCGTTGCGGGGCGGCAACACGACATCGGTGCGCGGCGCCCGCCCGCCCCATTGCGAGAACAGGTCGCCGATTTCCTGCGAATAGGCTTGGTCGGCCTTTGGATCACCGGCGGCGGCGACCCGGATCGGCGCCGGCTGGCTTTCCGCGTCGGGCGGGTCCGCCATCAGCGCCGCCGGGAAGACCGGACGCGCCACAGCCGGGTGCCATTGCGGGCGGCCGGCGAAGACCGGGTGGGGATGGACGACAGGCTGGGGTATCGCCTGCTCGACCTCGGGCGGCGACGCCAGGACCCGCACGCTCGCCGCCAGCGGCGGCGTAAACGAGCCGCCGGCACCAAGTGCCGCCTGCGCGCGCGCATCGCCCGCCTGGTAGTCGAGTGCCTCTTCTTCCGGGGTCGCATGCAACCCGCCCGGCAGCGGATCGACCGGCTTCATGTGTGCGTCGCGCGAGACGCCGGCGAGATGCCGCCCCGTCGTCGCCACGACGACCACCAGCGCCAGCACGGCCAGCCCTGCAATAGCAAGAAACATCAGTCGGCGCGGGCCGGCATTGCCCGCGGCGTTGAAGACCGCCAAGCGCCCGAGCACCGGCTTCATGACCGCGGATCCTCGAGCCGGGCCGACAGCGTGCGGCCGTCGACCGACAGTAGCACCACGGGGGTCTGCGGCAATGCGTAGATCGTCACCCCGCCCTCCGCCTCGGACGCCGTCCACTCCGGCGACAACAGCGTGTAGCGGGTGCGCAGATAAACATGCCCGCCGAGGCGCCAGGCGCGCAGATCGTCGGGCGAGACGCCCTCGACCGACAACGGCACGGCATCGGCCGGCGGCACGCCTTGCAGCATTCCGGTCAGAAACGGCGCCCCGGTGTCGGGCACGTCGGGCTCGGTCATGATCGCCATCCTGGCGTGCGGCCCGCGGTTGGCGACATGCACGCTGAGATCGGCGTCGTAGCGGCCGCCGCCCGAAAGCAAGAGAAAGGCGAGCGGTTTCGGGGCGTCCTCGAGCGAGACCACGAGACCGCCGCGCGGGGAGAGCGACACCGGCGTGATCTCGATGACGTTGCTGCCCTTCGTCGGCGTACAGACATAAAAGCCGACCGCCGCCACCGCCGGTCCGCCGCCCTTGCCTCCCGTCGCATCGCAATTGCGGCCGCCCGCCACCGCAGCTGGGTTGCTGTTGGTGTCCCAGGCGATCGGCCAAGGCTGCCCGGTCGAATCGAAGAACGACAGCGCCGTCGGGTAGCCCTTGACGGTGTTGATGATGCTGGTCGCGGCCCCCGGCGCGAAGCTGACGTTGATCTGGCGGTCGAGCGGTGCCGCGAGCGGCGTCATCGGCTCCTCCTTCGCGCGCTCGATTGCGTTGAAGCGGCGGCCGAGCTCCTCGATCATCGCCGGCGTCAGCGGGATCGCATTCTCGGTCGCCTTTTGTGCGGCGGCAGGGTTGCCGTTCGCAAAATTCTGTGCCTCCGGCGCTTCCGCCGTTTGCGCGTGGAGTGCAGGCGTGCCAATGAGCCCGATCAAGGCCGCCACGAGCCACATTTCCGGGGTGTGGTGGCGGCAAAGGCCGCGACTGCGGCTTCGAACAGGTTCCATCCCAACTCCCTTCGGGCCGGATTCAGTGCGGTGCGGCGACCAGCTGGTCGATCGCGAGGCCTTCGGGATGGTCGTCGCTGTTGGTGCGAACGACGACGGCCGTGATCATCAGGTCGTTCGTCGAGCTCTGGTTGACGTTCTCGCAGGTCTGGACAATCGGCACCTGCACCTCGTAGGCGAGGGCGCCATGCTCGTAGCTCGTCCGGTGAATGACCGCCGCGCGCTGCGACTGGGCGTGGCAGAGGAGCCGCGCCCGCTTCAACTCGGCGAAATTGCCCTCGGCGATATAGCTCCTGGCAAAGGTGTTCCAGCCCTTCGCCGTGAAGCGGCGGCTCGCGGCATTGAGCTCGACCGGATAGTTCCAATAGTCGACGTTATAGGGGGCAAGGATCGCCTTGACGGTCCATTCCAGGAGTTCGGTATCGTCGACGATCGGGCTGTCGAGTGCCCGCACCGGGCGAGGCGGATCCTTGCCGTTGACAAAAAAATATCGCGGCTCGACCGGGTTCATCCAGACATAGGCGTCATGGATCAGCGAAACCGCCAGTAGTGCGCCCATGCCCAAGGTCAGCCACAGGCAGCGGCTGACCAGCATGCCCTGGAAATCCGGATCGGACAGACGGCGCGTCACGGCGGCGTGCCGGTTCTTCATGCCAGGTTCCTCGGTCGACGCGTTTCTCAGCCATGATCGCCTGGTGCTGTGCGAACGCGGGCGTTCTGCCCCGCTCGGCGTCGAGATCGGCACGCGTCACGATCTCGATCACCTCGCTCTGATAGGGATCGAGGTTGCCGACCGCGCGCCGTCGCACGCGGCTGCGTTTGACCGTCGCCCGGTCGCTCTTGCGGCGCCAGAAATACTCCGTCACCTCCTTGTCCGTTTTCGTGAAGA
>Ga0335074_10010682_pt1 | contig 12844 bp, 9 predicted proteins | sample Lox_Sample_23_FD_206715 | JGI IMG/M metagenome (GOLD analysis project Ga0335074, IMG submission 206715) | Soil microbial communities from Loxahatchee National Wildlife Refuge, Florida, United States - Lox_Sample_2.3 | ecosystem: Environmental > Terrestrial > Soil > Wetlands | place: USA: Florida...
CATCTCGGCCCGGCGAGCGCGGCGGCTGCGACGCGTGGCCCGACGGCTGGCAGCGTCTACCCGGCCTGCCCGCGGCGGCCGCTGGCGCCCAGGGATGGTTACCGGCCGAAGCGCCGACGCCGACCACGACAGCTACCGCCGGGAGCGCGGTGCGCAGCATGGCCGCCAGCGCCGCACTGATCAGGCGCGGCGCGCGGGCTGGCGAACCGGCCGGGACATGCGCGACACGAACCGAGCCCGCGACGGCCGGACCACTCGCGAGAATCGGGCCGCCCCCGAGAACTACCGTCGGCACGTTCGCCGAGAAGGCCGGGAACGGTCGGCACCCGCGGCGCGCACTGACGGACGACGGCACTGACGGCCGACGGCACTGACGGACGACTCCGACGTGTTACTGGTTGTGCGCGAGCAAAATAGTACAAATTGGGGCCACCAGCCGTCATAACCAGTAACATGTCGCGGCTGCGATCCTGAGCCCCGGTCCGGCGCGTGCCGCGGTGGCTAAGTTCGGGCGTCGCGGTCCTGGGCGGTGGCCGGGGGCGTGTTGCCGGGCTGCGGCCGCGTCGCGCTGGGCAGGGCGGCGGTCGGCGCGGGCTGGCGCAGGATGCGGTCGCGGGGCTGGTGTCGGGTGGCGAGGTCCCGGGCCGTGGTTGGTGGCGCGCGTGCAACCACGTCGTCGTGGGTCAGACGGCGGCCTTCTCCGCCGCTGGGATCAGGTCGAAGCCCTCGTAACCGGCGGCCGCCACCTGGTCGCACTTTTCCCGGAAGGTGCCGACGCCGCCGACGTAGGGGAGGAACACCCGCGGCTTGCCGGGCACGTTCGCGCCCATGTACCAGGAGTTCGCGCGGGGGAACAGGGTCACGGACCCGACATCAGCGACGTGCTGAACCCACTCGTCCTGCGCGGCGGTAGTTGCCTCGATGGCGGAGTAGCCGTTCGCGCGCAAGTAGGCGATGCAGTCGGTGATCCACTCCACGTGCTGCTCGATCGACACGACCATGTTGCTCAGGACCGACGGCGAGAGCGGCCCGGTGACCGTGAAGAGGTTCGGGAAACCGGCCATGGCGACGCCCAGGTAATTCCGCGGCCCGGCGGTCCACTGCGAGGTGAGGGATACCTCGTTTCTTCCCTTGATGTCGATCGCGGCAAGCGCGCCCGTCATCGCGTCGAAGCCAGTGGCGAGCACGATCGCGTCGAACTCGTACTCCCGCTCTGACGTTCGCAGGCCGCGCTCGGTGAACTCGGCGAGCGGCGTCGTGCGCAGGTCGACCAGGTGCACGTTCGGCCGGTTGAACGTCTCGTAGTACCCGCTGTCCAGGCACGGGCGCTTGGTGCCGTACGGGAAGGAGCGCGGCGACAGCGTCTCGGCGACGACGGGGTCGTCGACCACGGCGCGGATCTTGGTGCGGATGAACTCGGCCGCAGTCTCGTTGGCAGCCGGGTCGACGAGCAGGTCCACGAACGTCGCGCCGAGTGACGTGAGCTCGCCCTTGTCCCAGCCTTCCTGGAACCGGCGGTTCCGTTCGTCTTCGGGAGTGGCGACCGCGAAGTCAGTCGGGTCCGGCCCCGGGATCCCGGCCCGCGAGGTGCGCTGCCGGTGGCGCCAGGCGCGGTAGTTCGCCTTCATCTCGGCGACCTCGGCCGCCGCGAGCGGACGATTCCCGGCCGGGATGGAAAAGTTCGGCGTGCGCTGGAACACCGTCAGGTCGGCTGCCTGCTCCGCGATGATCGGGATCGACTGGATGCCGGACGATCCGGTGCCGATCACGCCGGTGCGCAGTCCGTCAAAGCGCACCTCGCCTGGCCCCCAGCGCGCTGTGTGGTGGATGCGGCCCCGGTAGCGCTCAAGACCGGGGATCTCCGGCAGCTTCGACGCGGACAGGCAGCCAGTAGCCATGATCACGAACTGCGACTCCAGCGTGCTGCCGGTGTCGGTAACCAGTCGCCAGCGGGCGGCGGCCTCGTCGTAGTGCGCGCTGCGGACCCGGGTGCCGAACGTGATGTCGCGGCGCAGGTCGAAGCGGTCCGCGACGTGCTCGACGTAGCGCAGGATCTCCGGCTGCGTCGGGTACTTCTCGCTCCACGTCCACTCTTGCTCGAGCTCAGGGGAGAACGAGTACGAGTACGACAGGCTCTGCACATCACAGCGGGCGCCGGGGTAGCGGTTCCAGTACCAGGTGCCGCCTGGTCCGTCGGCGGCCTCGATCACGCGGACGCTCAGGCCGAGCTCCCGCAGCCGGTACAGCTGGTACAGGCCAGCCAGCCCTGCACCGACGATGACGGCGTCGTAGGCGGCTTGCTCCGCGATGGCGCGATCAGGCATCGGGTCACGCTCCCAGCTGGCGGCCGAGTTGCTCGCTCACGTAGTCGATCGCGTCGGCGCTGCCGGGCAGCAGTCCGACCAACGTGAAGAAGCCGTGCATCTGCCCGTCGAACTGGCGGAACTCGACCGGCACGCCAGCCGCGCGTAGCCGCTCGGCGTAGACCTCGCCCTCCTCGCGCAGCGGATCGTGCTCTGCGGTCAGGACGATGGCCGGCGCGAGCCCGGTCAGGTCCGCGGTGCGGTTGGGCGAGGCGTCCGGGTTCAGCCGGCTGGCAGGGTCAGGCGCGTAGTGGCCCCAGAACCAGACCATCGAGTCGCGGCTGAGCAGCAGCTGGTTCTCTGGGTCGGTGTAGGTGGCGTTGTCCAGGTCGGCGTCGGTCACCGGGTAGACGAGCACCTGCGCGGCGAGCTCCGGACCGCCCGCGTCCCGTGCTTTCTGCGCGACCACGGCGGACAGGTTGCCCCCGGCGCTGTCACCCATCACGACCAGGGGAACGTGGTTACCCGCGATCTCGGCCATCTGCTCGTTCGCCCACACCAGGGCAGTCCAGGCGTCGTCGGCGGCCGCCGGGTAGGGATGCTCGGGCGCAAGGCGATAATCCACGTTGACCACTGCGGCGTGCAGCCGGTTCGCCAGGACTCGCGCGAGGTGGTCGGAGTCGTCGGTGTTGCCGATGACCCAGCCGCCGCCGTGGTAGTAAACGAGCAGCGCGCTGATCTCGCCTTCGGGCACCAGCACGCGCACGGTGAACTCGCCGCCGTCGGCCGCAGGCAGGGTAACGTCGCGGGAGCTGGCGATCTGCGGCCCGGGACCCATGACGTCGCGCAGCGCGGCGTTGAATCCGCGGGCCTCATCCGGCGTCATCTCGTGCAGCGGCTTTCTGCCGCTCTCCGCGAGTTGCGTGAGGAGTCCCGCTGTCGCCGCGTCAATTGCCATGTGCTGCCTCCGCTGCTCGTCAGTGACCGCCGTCGGGCACACGCTTCGCGGAACGCAGTCTGAGGCACGCAGGACCAGGTGCGGCCGGAGCGCCCTGCGCTGCGGCAACAGTGCGTCCCGTAACAGCCTGCCCGTCCCGGACGCTACTCTGCGGTCGCATCTGCGGCAATAGCCCACGAAACGCCAAGATCGTTGTTGAGTTTGCGGGGTTCTGGCCCCTCAAACTCAACAACGATCTTGGCTACGGTGGGACTCGTGGAGTTCAGCAAGGAGCTGCGGCCGGCCGTCATCGCCGGTGACATCACCCTTTCGGTCCGGCTGTGGCAGCGGGCGCGGGTGCGAGTCGGCGGGCGCTACCAGGTCGGGCCAGCGATCATCGAAGTCGACTCGGTCGAGCTGGTGCCGTTCAGCGCGCTGACCGAGCAGGACATCCGGCGCAGCGGTGAGCCCGACCGCGAGACGCTTCGCCAGCGGGCCGCGCATTCCGGGCCGATCGGCGACGAGACGCTCGTGTACCGGATCGAGTTCCACCTTGATGGCTGACGAGCCCGGCTGAGGGCGGATCGTCGCATGCCCCCAGCGTCAGTTGCTGTCGGCGAGGCTCACCGCGACGTTGTTCGCCGTCGCGGAGATGTGCGAGGTGCCGGTCAGGATGCGTGCAGGCTGGCAGATGTTCATTGCCAGGCCGTTGCCGATCTGGCCGAACTGGCTGGCGCCCCAGGCATAGACGTCGCCCGTCGTGGAGATCGCATAGGACGTCGCGGAGCCGGTGGCGAGGCTGCGGAACCGCACCCCCGGCGGCGGCCTGACCGGCACCGGCCTGTCCCGGTAGCCGTAGCCGCTGACGCCGAGCTGGCAGGCATAGTTGTCGCCCCAGGCCCAGACGGAGCCGTCGGACAATTGCACGAGCGTCTGGCCGTTGCCCCAGATGGAGCCGCCCTGAGCGACCTGCTTGACCGGGTCACGGAGGTGCACCCGCACCGGGACATCGGACGGACGGCCCGCCGTGCCGTTACCGAGCTGACCGTCGGCGTTGTAGCCCCAGTCGAAGTACTCGCCGTCGGCGAGCAATGCGCCGGAGTTCGCGAACGACGCGACTAGCTGGGTGACGGCCGAGCCGTCCAGCCCGGAGACGCGGACGGGCCGGTCGCTGCCGTGGTAACTGCCGTCACCGAGGGACCCGGCCGTGTTCTGGCCGCAGGCGTAGACCGTTCCGCTTGCGTCGTACAGCGCGTGGTTGCTAGCCCCGGCGACGGCCGTGACCGGGCCGACGGGAACCAGGACCGGCGACAGGTAGGCGCGGCGCTTGCCGGTGCATAGCTCACCGCCGCCATTCTGGCCCCAGCCCCACACGTTGCCATTCGTGTCTACTGCCAGGCCGGTGTCATACGGCATGACGTCCGTCGGGATCCAGGCGATCTTGACACCGGGCGGGAAGCGCACCTGCGCGGCGTGCGTGAACGAATTCACCTTGCGGCCGTCGCCGAGCTGACCGCGGCTGCCCATGCCCCAGGCGTACAGGCGCCCGTCGGTCAGCAGCGCGTACTGCGTCGAGTTCGACGTACCGATCTCCGCGATCGTGCCGGGCACGGTCACCGTAGCCGGCGAGGCGAGAAGGTCGTGCTCGCCGGGCTCGCCGCCAAAGAACGCGCCCCAGTGCGCCACTTTGCTCGGCGTCGCCGTGCCGGCCGCGCTGCCCGGCCCTGCGGTTGGCAGCGGCTGAGACGGACTCGGCGTCGGCCCGACTGCGGGTGCTGTCCAGTCCGCAGCCGGCGAGCGTAGCGCGGCGGGCGGGCTGACCGGCACCGGGCCGGAGCAGCCGCAGATCAGGCCGGCCGCCAGGACCACTGAGGTTGCGGCCGTCAGCAGAGCCAGCGGTTTGCGGAGTGCCGCGCACGGCAGCAGAGTCATCGGCACCATCTGGGGGAGGCATGGCGGCACGGCTGCGGGCCTGCACCGTATCGCCACCTATCGTCGCACACCCGGACACCGGTTCGCCCGCGACCGGTCCGAGCGGGTCTGCGGAAATCAGCGTCCGGCGGGTCCGGGCTGGTCCGAGCGGGTCCGCGGAATCAGTGTCCGACCGTCTGTGTCCGGGCGCCCGGCTTCAGGCCGGCGCTGGAGGGTGCCGGGCCTGCCCGCACCGGGCGCGCTGGTCACTGCTCGGACAGGATTGCCTCCAGTTCCGCCAGCGGGTCGCGCACTACCGGGCCAGTCGTCGCGACCGTTGCCGACCGGATCACTCCGGGGAACGCGAACGGCGCCACGTAGCCCGGCCCGACAGCTGGTCCCCACTCGTATCCGCAGGTCAGGCCCACTCCGGTGCCGGTAAACCCGGACGGGGTGAAGCGCGGGATCACGCCGTGCCCGATCTGCTCACCGTCGCAGCGCAGTTCGCCGCTGCCGCCGAGGCCCGCGCCGGTGGTGAAGACGTACTCAAGCAGATGATCGCCCGGCAGCACGGCCACATCCGACTCGATGACGTGCTGCTGGGTGCCGTACAGGTTGTGCACGTAGCGCAGGCGGCCGGCGAGGATGTGCAGGGACCAGCCCCCAAGTGCCGAGCCCAGCGCAAGCAGTACCCCGTCGGCGGCGGTCTGTTCGCGGGCCACTGCGGCCGGGATGGTGAGGTCGACCGCGATGGCGTGCGAGCGGTTGCGCACGTTGACCGCTACCGCCTCCGGGACCGGCGCACCGCCCTGGAGGTAGCAGTACTCGTCTCGCGGCGCACGATGGTCGGGCTTCGGGTGCACCAGCGCCCACAGCACCCGGTTGTCAAGCGGCAGGACCTGGTTACGCCGCGCCTCGTCCCACCACAAGGCGACCAGCTCCGCCAGCAGCTCAGGGTGCTCGGCCGCCACGTCCCGCGACTCCGAGAGATCCTCCGCGACGTGATACAGCTCCCAGACGTCCTCCTCAAACGGCGCGTTCGGATTCTGGTCGTCGTACAGCGGCCCGATCGGGTGGAACGCCACGGCCTTCCAGCCCCGGTGGTACATGGCCCGCGAGCCGAACATCTCGAAGTACTGAGTGTCGCGCCGTTCGGCCGCGGTGGCCGCGCCCGGTCGCACAAGCGGGGCGAAGCTGATGCCGTCGAGTTCAGTCTGCCGGACACTTTCGATCTTCTCCGGCAGCGGGACGCCGGCCAGCTCGGCGAGCGTCGGCAGAACGTCGACCGCGTGGACGAACTGGTGCCGGATCGCGCCGGCCTCGAGCGCGCCCAGCTCTCGCTCGCCACGCGGCCAGGACAGGATGCAGGGATCGGCGACGCCGCCTTCGTGCACCTCGCGCTTCCAGCGGCGGAACGGCGTGTTGCCGGCCATGGTCCAGCCCCACGGATAGTTGTTGTGCGACAGCGGCCCGCCGATCTGGTCAATCCGCGCGAACAGCTCGGCGGGCTGGGCCGGGTCGATGTTGACCATCCGGACGTCGTTGATCGACCCGTCGGCGCCGCCCTCGGCGCTGGCCCCGTTGTCCGAGACCACGCAGATGAGGGTGTTGTCGAGGTCACCTCGTTTCCTGAGAAAGTCGAGGATCCGGCCGATCTGCTCGTCTGCGTGCGAGAGGAACCCGGCGAAGCATTCCATAAACCGCGCCGCGACAGCGCGCTCGCGCTCGCCGAGTGAGTCCCAGGCCGGGACCCAGGGCGGCCGCGGAGTCAGCGCAGTGCCCGGCGGCAGCAGGCCGGTCGCGAGCTGACGGGCGAAGATCCGCTCCCGCCAGGAGTCCCAGCCGAGGTCGAACCGGCCGCGGTAGTGCTGGAGCCACCGGGACGGCGGCTGATGCGGCGAGTGACACGCACCGGTCGCGAAGTACAGGAAGAACGGCTGGTCAGCGTCTACTGCGCGCAGGTCACCGAGGAACTCGATCGCTCGGTCGGCCAGGTCCTCGGTCAGGTGGTAGCCGTCCTCGATCGAGCGGGGCGGCCGCACCGCGTGGCTGTCGTGATAGAGCGCCGGCACGAACTGGTGTGTCTCGCCGCCGTGGAACCCGTACCAGCGGTCGAAGCCGCGTGACAGCGGCCAGGTGGCCCGCGATGCCGCCACGTGAGTTTCGTCTTCCGGTGTCAGGTGCCATTTGCCGACGGCATAGCTGGCGTATCCGGCGGCGCGGAGGATCTCCGGTAGGTAGCCGTTCTCGCGAGGCGGCGTGCCCCAGTAACCCGGGTAGCCGATGGCCAGGTCGGCGACGCGGCCCATGCCGCTGCGGTGGTGGTTGCGGCCGGTCAGCAGGCACGCGCGAGTGGGGGAGCACAGCGCAGTCGTGTGAAAGTTCGCCAGCCGGACGCCAGCGGCCGCGAGGTCGTCGAGGACCGGGGTCTCGATGTCGGAGCCGTAGCAGCCGAGCTGTGCGTAGCCGACGTCGTCCAGGACGACCAGCATGATGTTCGGCGCGTCTGGCGGCGGAGCTGGCCTGTCTGGCCACCACGGCCGGGAGTCGCGCCACGTGGTGCCGATGCGGCCGCCGGCCGAGTTCCGCCCGGCGTCGTCGCCGGAGTCCCGCCCGGCTTCGCCGTCCGAGTGCGCCGTCACTGCGCCCTGCCTCTCGCCGTCCGTGCTTGCGCACATGCTGCCAGAGGCACGCCAACCCGGGGTTTTCTCGGCGGCATGCGCTGAGAAAACCCCGGGTTGCGTGAATCACTGAAAAATCCCCGAGCTCATCAGCCCGGGCGGCTCGAAGATCAGCAGCCGTCGTATGGTGCCCAGTTCGACTCGCCGCCGGCGGCGAGTGCATTCGCGAACACCTGGTTCTGCTCGGCGACCGTGGCATCCCCGAACTCCGCGGGGTCGCCGCCGTACTCCATCCAGGTGGACTCGCTGAACTGATACAGGCCGTAGTGCCCGCTGGCGTTCATGACCTGGGCGTTGCCACCGGACTCGGCGGCGACCACGCAGGCGCCGAACGCTCCGCCGGGCACTCCGCCGGAGTAGCTCGTGTCGTCTGGTGCGGCCTGCGCAGGTGCCGCGGATGCAGCCGGTGCGGCGACCGGCTGCGGTGCGGGCTTGAGCGCGGACGGTGCCTTCGGCGTCCGCTTCGGCCGGGCCGGGACGCGGAGCACCTCACCCGTGTAGATGTCGTCCGCCCAGCGGATCTCATGGTGGTTCCGCCAGTACAGGACCGTCCAGGCGGCCCGGTCGTGGTACAGGTGACCCGCGATCGACGTCAGGGTGTCGCCCGGACGCACGGTGTAGGTCGACGGACGGGCAGACGCGGTGCTGCGCCGCCTGGGCGACGCGGTACGCCGGAATGCCGCCGGGACGGCCCGCTGCGGCGATGCGGTGGCAGCGGCGCCCGACGACGCCGAGGCCGTCGGGACAATCTGCTGGTCGGCGTCCAATACCGCGGAGTGCGACGGCGTCGCAGCGCTAGCGGCGGCTGTAGTCGCGGCCTGCACGGCGGGAGCGGTCTGGGGGGACAAACAAAGAGCCGCGGCGCCTACGCCTGCGAGCGTAGGTCCTGCGGCAGCGGTGGCTCCTTGCGGAAGCCGGATGCGAGACGGTTTACTGTGGCGGCCCAACGGGGTCCTTTCCGCGCAGTTCGCGCTTCCGGGAACTCGCGCGAGCTGCCTCGCGCGCTGACTGCCGTTCCCTTCGAAGCGCCTGACCAGAGCAGGTTAGGAATGGTTTCTCACTGCTTTGACCAGAACTAGCGAAATGAGGGCACAACTGCCATCGAGGTGTTACAGTCCGGCGTTCCCGCACCTTGGGGGTACGCCGCCGGCGGAGCCGTGCTGCCTCGGTAACGTTGTCCCGTGGCGGTCATCCCGGCAACGGTCAGCGAGCCGCCAGACCAGGGAGCAGCCGGGAAGCGCCGACGGGGTGAGCTTGCCCGCTGTGCGGATCCGCCAGGTGCTCGGCGAGGTGCCGGGGCGGATCGGGGAAGGGGCTAGCCGCAGTGCGTGCCTGGCTCGCGACCGTGCCCGCCTGGCCCGGCGGCGTCAACGAGGACTTCGCCGCCATCTCGCCGTCAGCCGCTGTTCTGCTGGACGGCGCCGGGATCCCGCATGGCGTCGAGTCTGGCTGCGTGCACGGCGTGGCATGGTTCGCCCGGACGCTGGGGACAGTGCTGCTGGCCGAGATCGAGGATGCGTCCGCACGACCGCTGGCTGACTGCCTGGCGGCCGCGATCAGCCGGGTGCGGCTGATGCACGAGGGTGCCTGTGATCTCGCTCACCCTGGTAGCCCGACGGCAACGGTGCTGGCCATCCGGGTCGCGGGAGGGCAGCTGGACTACCTGGTGCTTGCCGATTCGTCGATTGTGCTGACCGGTGCGGACGGCGGCAGCGAGGTGATCACGGACCGGCGGCTTGACGAGGTGCTGAGCAGCACACGAGCCACGGTCAAGAGCATCTCGCTCACCGATCCCGGCTACCCGGACGCCTTCCGGCGGCACATCCTCGAAGTGCAGCGGCTGCGCAACAGTCCGGGCGGATTCTGGGTGGCGTCGCCAGATCCCGCTGCCGCACGGAACGCGATGACCGGATCTCGTCCGCTGGCCAGCCTTCGCTCGGTGCTGCTGCTGAGCGACGGTGCGAGCCGGCCGGCCGACCTGTTCGGGCTGGAGACCTTCGCGGGCCTTGCTGAGCGCGCCCGGACTCAGGGCCCGCGTGACCTGGTCCGGCTGGTCCGGGAGGCGGAGGCGAGCGATCCGGACGGGCGCCGCTGGCGGCGCAGCAAGGCGCACGACGACGTCACCGCGGTCTACTGCGACGAACTGGGCAGCTGATCGTCGCCGGTGTCCTCGAAGCTGAATCCGCGTCAACGACGGGCGGATGTACCTCAGTGATGGGCGGCTTCCTTAGCGATCGGCGCGCAGGCGGGCCGCGGCCGCTGGCCGGTCGGTCACGATTACGTCGACGAGAGTGCTGGCGAGCAGCCGCCGCAGGTCGTCGTCCGCATTGACGGTCCAGACCATCGTCGCCAGCCCGCGCTCGCGGCACTGGGCCAGGGTGCGGCTGCTCGCAGCCTTGATGTGCAGGACCGCCCAGGTTGCACCTGCGGCCGTCACGTCGTCCAGTCGCGTGCGCAGCCGGCCGGCAGCGCGCCGCACTGTATAGCGCGCGAACTCCCCGACGTCGCCGCCGATCGTCCGGCCAGCCGCAACATCGGGGAACCGGCGCCGGAGATACCTCAGCACGTACTGATCGCGGGTCGTGACGATAATGGCGGCCGGATCAAGGACGCTGAGGGCCTGCGCGACGACCTGGTCGGTGGCCGCGGGATCCTTGAGGTCGACGTGCGCGCCGGCGCCCGCCGCGGCGATGAGCCCGAGCACGTCGGCGGTGCGCGGCACGCGGTAGCCAGCCAGATCGCACAGTTCGGGGTAACTCAAGTCGGCAACCGCGCGCGAACTCCCGGTCAGCCTTCGCTGCGGCTCGCCGGGACCCGGACCAGCCCCGTTCAGGGCCCCTGCGGTTATGGTGCGGGCTGGTGGGCGCGAGCCAGGCGTTCTCAGCCGGGCGGCATGGAGAGCCACGAGCGTGCCGTCAGCGAGGCGTCGGACGTCAAACTCGGCGTAGTCGGCTCCGGCCGCGAGGGAACTGCGGTACGCCGCCGTGGTCCCGGCGGGAGCGGTCTCACTGCCCCCGCGATGCGCTGAGATGGCCGGGCCGCGCCGGCCGGGATCACGGTGATTCCCGGTCGCTGGCATGCTGCGAGTGTCTCGCCCCGGCCGAATCCGTCCCGACCCGCCCCGTCCCGGCCTGCCCGGTCCCCGCCCAGCCCTGTCCGGCCCAGCCCTCCCTGGCCCAGCCCTCCCTGGCCCAGCCGCTCTGGCCCGCGCTCGCCACGGCCAGAACGGGCGCCCGGATGAGCTCCGGCCGCAGGTGCCCGTATTTGCCGACGAGGAACCGGCCCAGCGCCGGAGTGGCGGCAATCCCGTAGGCCAGCAGCAAGATCACTGGCGCAGTGATGACGTCGAGCAGATAGTGGTTCGCCGTGGACATCACGTCCAGCGTGGTTGCAACCGGATAGAGCCAGATCGCCGCCTGGGCAGCAGGATGGCGCAGCATCCCGGTGCAGGACACGGCGACCCACAACGCCCAGGCGACGTGCAGCGATGGCAGCGAGGCGAACTGGTCCGCTCCCTTGGACTCGACCACGTTCGCAAACAGCGGTACGGCGGTCCTGATGATGTCGTGATAGCCGGCCAGCATGCGCGGCGGCGCGACTGGATAGAACCAGAACGCGGCGAGGCCAATGCCGGTGACGATAATCAGCGCGTTGCGATGCAGCGAGAAGTGCGGAGCGCGCCGCCAGATCAGCACAACGCCCACGATCCCGGTGATGGCCCCCTGAAACAGGATGTAATACCAGGTCGCGGCCAGCGCCGCCGAGTAGTGGGTCGCGAGCCAGTCGTTCATCTCGCGGCCGATTCCGCCGCCAAGATCGATGCTGATCGAATTAACGGCCACGGCATTATGCAGGCCCACGCGCGCCGCGCCGTCCCGGAAGCTGGCCGCGTACGACAGCAGCCAGAGGACGAGCGCAATCGGAGCTATCTGGACGTACCGCAAGGCCGGGTGGCGGGCCAGCGCTGCTCGCCAGGTAACGAGGGCGCGCCAGACAGGCATCGGCAGGTGCAGTGGCGGCAGCCAGCGGAAGCGCCTCGTCAGCTGCCCGGTCATCGAGGCGCTGTGCACCGCGGTCGGCTGATCTCGCTCCGGGCCCTGCCCCGGATCCTGAGCCTGTGCCTGGTCCCGCGTCTGTGCCCGTGCCGCCCGCGACGCGTGGGCCCACACCTGTGTCCGCACCCGAGTCACCTCTTTGATGGCGCCAGATGAGCATCAAGCGCCGCCGCAATCCCCCTCATGCGGCGGGACTACCAGCCCAGACCTTTACCCGGAGGTTGGTCGTCGTTAATCCGGAGGTTGGTCTCCAGTTAACTCTACGCCCGGCTGCAGCTACAGCACGGTGGCCGGCCCGGCGCCGCAACCGCGCTCTCGGGCAAGCCTCGCCATCGCGCTGGTTATCTGCGCGGTTGACGGCGCCTCCGGCAGCGGTTCGCCACCCGAATACTGGAAGCCGTCCAGGATCAGCGCGACGAACCGGCGCCAGGCGTCAGGCGCGTCGACGCGGGTGACGTGGGCAACTGCCGCGTTGGCCACCATCATCAGCAGCAGGTCCTCGGAGGTAAAGTCCGAGCGCAGCCGCCGAGCCGCCTTGGCCCGGCAAATGAGCTCGGTGACGTGCGCATGAGCCTGCTCGCGGATCTGCTCGACATCCTGGCTAGCCGGGAGCGTCATGGAGAGCAGGTCGCTGAGGCCGCGGTCGCCTGCCTGGAGTTCGCAGATCCGGCGGACCAGCCCGGCGAAGCCCTCCCACGGATCCGGGTCCGCCAGCGCCTCGCTGGCGGCCTCGGCGTACTGGCTGACCTTCTCGATGAGGGCAGCCGCGACCAGCCGCTCACGAGTCGGGAACCGCCGGTACAGCGTGGCGATCCCGACGTCAGCGCGCCGGGCGATCTCCTCCAGCGGCGCCCGGAGCCCGAACTCGGCGAATACCTCGCGGGCGGCCGAGAGGATAGCGACCCGGTTCCGCGTGGCGTCAGCCCGCAATCCCCGCCCGGCCGGCAGGCACGGCTC
>Ga0335074_10010683_pt1 | contig 12843 bp, 13 predicted proteins | sample Lox_Sample_23_FD_206715 | JGI IMG/M metagenome (GOLD analysis project Ga0335074, IMG submission 206715) | Soil microbial communities from Loxahatchee National Wildlife Refuge, Florida, United States - Lox_Sample_2.3 | ecosystem: Environmental > Terrestrial > Soil > Wetlands | place: USA...
TGGCCGGTCAGAATCGTCCCCGCTCTAGCCTTTTCGTGTGGAGACGAGTTCCGCGGCGGGCATGTGGCACATCCGTTGTGAATGGTAGGCCCGTGCGGGCTCGAACCGCAGACCTCCACCGTGTCAAGGTGGCGCTCTAGCCAACTGAGCTACGGGCCTATTGACCGGACGCCATTCTAGCATATGGCGACATCGAGAATGGTTTGCGCGGCCCTACCATTCGATATCCGAAGAACCACGGATGATGCTGTATTCCCCGCAATTGCAGGCGACTGTTAACGTTGCTGCGCCCGTCCAGCCCTGAATCGAGCCCTATCCTCATGACTGAACTTGGCACGCGCTGGTTTCTCGCTTTGCTCTTGTTGGTCGTCTGTTTCGCTATCACGCCGCTCGCAAACGCCCAAGCGCAAGTAGCCTCCGACGGCGCGTCGAAAAGCCAGAGCGACAGCCAGGATCGGCAGGCGCCGCCCACATCCGGCGAGCAGCAGAGCCAGACGAACAAGCCCTCGCTCATGACGCCACTCAAGCAGCAGATCGCAAGCGAGCCCTACCGGCCGATCACCGGGCGTCAGCGTCTCCGGTGGTTGATGACGAACACGCTTGGTCCCGAGCACCTTGCCGGCGGGGTAATAACTTCGGCGTTTGGCACCGCGCTCGATCGCCCGCAAGAAGACGGGACGCACTGGGGCGGATTCGCGGAGCGATTCGGAGTGCGACTGACCGGCGTTGCGACGAGCAACGTGATGGAAGCCGGCCTTGGCGCGGCTTGGGGTGAAGACCCACGGTACTTCCGCGAGCCGGACGAACCCTTTCGAGCGCGCATCAGGAGCGTGATCAAACAAGCCTTCACGGCGCGGAGGCGCGACGGAAGTTTTGGGCCCGCCTACGCGCGCTTCGCGGCGACCGCGGGCAGCAACTTTCTTTCAAACACGTGGCGTCCTGACAGTGAAGCCAACAATCACGACGCGGTGCTGCGGACAGCGGAGGGATTTGCGGGGCGGACACTCAGCAACGCCTGGGCTGAGTTCTGGCCCGACGTGAAGGCCCGCGTGTCTCACCGGGGTCACTGACATTTCGCATCCGCGCGAGTGCCTGCGGGCCTAGGCCACGAACCGGTAGCCTACGCCTCGCACGGTGAGCAAATGCCGCGGCTTTGAAGGGTCTTTCTCGAGGTAGCGCCGGAGCCGGACGATAAAATTGTCGATGGCGCGCGTATCGGTGTCCTCGCGCACTCCCCACACATCCTCGAGGAGTGATTTTCGAGAGACGGTTTTTCCGCTGTTGCGAATAAGATGCCGCAGGAGTTTCGCTTCCATCAGGGTCAACTGGATCGTGGCGCCGTCGCCGCGCAGCTCCAGCGTGCCAAAATCAATGGTGCGCCCGTTAAATGAGAAAGCCTCTTCCTCGGATGCGTCCGCTGCCTGCTCTTGGCTTCCGGGCCCGGATGCCTCCTGGGGAGTTCCGCTCCTCGCGTGCCACGCGCTCCGTCGCAGCAATCCCTGAAGGCGCGCGAGAAAGATCGGCAGTTCGAAGGGTTTCGGCAAATAATCGTCGGCGCCGGCGGCGAATCCTTCGAGTACGTCTTCGGCGCGGCCGCGAGCGGTGAGGATGAGAACCGGCACGTAGTTTTTCGCCTTGCGCAGCGCGGACACCACGGCGAAGCCGTCGATGCCCGGCAGCATCACATCGAGCACGACCGCGTCGAATTTCTCGCCGCGCTCGATTAAGCGCTCGATAGCCGCCTCGCCGTCGCCTGCGACCGCGACCGAGTGTTTTTCAGCTTCGAGATTGAACCGCAGCCCTTCGGCGAGATGGGCTTCGTCTTCGACCACCAATATCCGGCTCAAGCGGCGCTCCTTGGCAGCTCCAATGTGACGGTTGTGCCGCCCGCCGCGCCTCCGCTTTCGGCAAACACCCTGCCGCCGTGTCCTTTCGCGATCGACCGGACGATGAACAGGCCGAGCCCGGTACCTTTCACCTGCGACGCCGATCGTCCGGGCACGCGGTAAAACCGCTTGAAGATCCGTCCTAACTCTTCGGGAGGAATGCCGATCCCGCGATCGCGCACGCGGAGCACGACCCGGTTCTCGTCCGGCGCTTCGACCGACACCGAGACGTCCACGTGCCCGCCGGAATATTTGATGGCATTGTCGAGAATATTGGATACAGCCGTGCGAAGCTCGCCCGCGTCGCCTTGCACAATCACATGCGTGCCGTTGGTCGGGCCTTCCCATTGCAAACCGCTGGGCTGCAGGTGATGCCGCGTGCGCGCGAGTTCGACGCATTCACGGACCAGGCCCCCGAAATCGATTTCGGCAGCCTGGTGCTTGCCTCGCTTGTAGCCGACCTCGCCCGCCTTCAGCACCTGCTCTACGGTTCCGAGCAGGCGGTCCGAATCGTCGAGCATCAGTCTGTAGAACTGCTGCCGCTGGGCCTGGTCCACTTCGCGCCGCTGCAAGGTTTCAAGGTAGAGGCGGATCGACGTGATAGGCGTCTTCAGTTCGTGCGTCACGGCGTTGATGAAGCTGTCGTGGCGCTCGTTGCGCCGGATTTCGCGCACCAGGAAAATCGTGTTGAGGATCAAGCCGGTGATGATGGCGAGGAAGAAGACCAGGCCGAAGAAAAGCAGGACGCGCTCGCGCCAGTTAAGGATGATCCAGCTGCCCGTAAGCGCCACGGCGGCGACTACCAGGCAGATGCCCAGGATCAGGAAGAACGCGATCGTCTTTCGACGGCTCGTAATTCGCATCATCGCACTTTACGTAGATTGTACAGCGGCTGGCGGGAGAAAGATTCGGGAGATGCCGTCGCGATCGCTAGGGCACCTCCCAGAGAATCCGTAAAGGAGGGAACTGAATTTCGCCTGATGAACTTCGCCGAACGAACTACGCCGAAACCAAGTCGCTCTCGGGTTCGCCGACCAGGGCCGAGGCTGGAATAGCGGCAGGCGCGGGAGCTGCCTCGTTTCCATGAGTCTTTTCGGGCAGTGCGATTGTGTAGACCTTCTTCGCCAGTCCCAGCTTCTTTAGAAGCCAGATGCCGTACCAGTTGAAGTCGACTTCATACCATGCCAGGCCGTGGCGCGCCGAGACCGGATGTGCGTGATGATTGTTGTGCCAGCCCTCGCCAAACGAGAAAAGCGCCACCCACCAGCTGTTGGTCGAAAGGTCGCGCGTTTGAAAACGCCGCGTGCCAATCATGTGCGTCGCCGAGTTGACGAGCCAAGTCGCGTGCAGCCCAAAAACCGTGCGGAAGAAAATGCCCCACAGCACAAGAGGAACGCCGCCAATTGCGAGCAGCGCCAAGCCGAGCACGATCATAGGCACGTAGTGAAACTTGGTGATCCAGACGTGAAACCTGTCCTTGGCAAGATCGGGAACGTAGTGCGAGAGGGTTGTCGTGTCATGATGCATCGACTTGCCCATCAGGATCCATCCCATGTGGGCCCACCAGGTGCCGTCGACCGGAGAGTGCGGGTCGCCGTCCTTGTCGGAGTATTGGTGGTGGATGCGATGCGTCGCGACCCAGAAAATCGGCCCGCCTTCGAGGGCCAGCGTCGCGCAAACCGTCAGGACGTATTCGAGCCACTTGGGAGTTTTGTATCCGCGGTGCGTCAACAGGCGATGGTAGCCCATGCCGATCCCGAGGCTCCCCGAAACCCAGTACAGAAACACCGCGACCGCTACCATCTTCCAGCTGAAGAAAAACAGCGCTGCGATCGCGCCGGCGTGAAACAGAAACATGGCCGTCGCGGTTACCCAATTGATTTCGTCGGCCGTGTTCGGAGTCTTCCCAAGGTCGCTGAGTGTCATGGGGTCCCTTGTATTTGCTTGGTGTTTTCTTTCTTCCTGCGGTGCGAGACCAGAATAGCAGTCCGAGGCCGAGTGTTTTGTAATAGTTATGTAATACCGGGAATTTGCGTTGTAACAGTTAATTGCACGCGAAGCCCTGTACGGAAGTACAGGTTCAGCGGCAGACCACGGCGGATTTGTGCCCTGTAGCTTGTTAATCCTGGAACTTTCGCTGATAATTGACTCTCTCCGGTTCCGATCGGCACTCCGGCGCTATGGTGCAACGGTTAGCACGCGGCCCTTTCAAGGCTGAAATACGGGTTCGATTCCCGTTAGCGCTACCATAATTTCGCTGCGCGAATCGGGCTTTAGGGCAAGCTGACAAGGCGCTACCCTCTCTCCTGCATACGCTCCCCGGCATAGAAGGCGATCTGCTCCATCCGAAGGTCGAATTGGACAGCTCCGCAAATGCTTGCTAACCTTAATCAGAAATCATAGTTCACCCCATAAGGCCTATGAACTCGAAGGCAGCCAGCGGGCATTGGAAATACAGTCCTCTGCGGTTTCCGGCGGCAAATCCTGGATCGATTGGGGCTGCCGGCAGAATCCCATCTTCGATTGCTCCAAAAGGAGCCCTGCGGGCCAAAAAGCGATTCGGCGGAGTCCGTCCCTATGGGGCAGCCTTTGTGTTCGTGGCGCTCGCGTTCGGACTCACATTCGTTTTGCGCTACTTTTTCCCGTATCCGGTGCTCTTTCTTTTCTTCGCAGCCGTGATGTTGAGTGCGTGGCTCGGCGGCACGGGCCCGGGACTATTCGCCGTTCTGCTTTCGACTCTGTTCACGGACTACTTCTTCGTTCCGCCGTTTAATTCTTTTGTGATCGACGCGAGGAATATTTCCTATTTTGGCGCTTTTGTGATTTGTGCGTTCGTGGCGAGCTGGGTAAGTTCGGCCAAGAAGAAAAGCGAAGAGGCCCTGAAGGAAGCGCGCGCCCAATTGGAAATTCGCGTGACGGAACGCACCGAAGAGCTTCAGAAGTCGAACGCGGAATTGCGATGGACGATTCAGGAGCACGACAAAGCCCAGCAAGCACTCCGCGAGACGCAGGGAGAACTCGCGCATCTCTCTCGCGTCTTCAGCATGGGCGAACTGACCGCTTCGATCGCGCACGAAATCAGCCAGCCGCTCACCGCCGTCGTCACGAACGGCCACGCCTGCCTCGAATGGCTGTCCGCCGCACCTCCCAACGTGGACAAGGCCCGCAGGAGCGCCGCGAGCATCATTCAGGATGGGACGCGCGCCGGAGCGGTCTTGGGGCGCATTCGCTCGCTCTTCAAAAAGGGCGCTCCCGCCCAGGATTGGCTCGACATGAACGAGGTGATCGAAGAGCTCACCGTGTTTCTGCGCGATGAGGCGATCCGGCGCGGAATTTCCATACAGACTCAACTGGCGCGCGATTTGCCCCGTGTGAAGGGTGACCGCGTGCAATTGCAGCAGGTCGTCCTGAACCTCCTGATGAACGGCATGGACGCCCTGAGCGAAACAGCGGGGAGTGCGAAGAAACTGCTGGTCAGTTCGCGCGAGCGCGACTCGCGCGAAATTCTCGTTTCGGTCGAGGACTCCGGCGCCGGTCTCCTGCCCGAGATCGCGGGGAGAATCTTCGAGCCGTTTTTCACCACCAAGCCGCAAGGAATCGGCATGGGCCTCTCGATCAGCCGCTCGATCGTCGAGTCTCACCGCGGTCATCTATGGGCCGAGGCGGGACGGTCCGGCGGAGCGCTCTTTCAGTTCACGATCCCGGTCGATTCGGAGAGCTTCGATGACTGAAACCGCTCATGCCATTTTCGTCGTTGACGACGACGCCTCCGTCCGCGACGCCATCAGCAATCTCCTCGAGTCCGTCGGCTTGCACGGCGAGACATTCGCATCCGCCGACGAATTTCTGAATGCGCCGCGTCCCGAAGCGCCGAGCTGCCTGATCCTTGACGTCAGACTTCCGGGCCGCAACGGCCTGGAGGTTCAAGAGGAACTGGCGACGATCGGTGTCCGCATGCCCATCGTATTCATCACCGCGCATGGCGACGTCCCGATGACCTCGCGCGCCATGAAAGCCGGCGCCGTCGATTTCCTGACGAAGCCATTCCAAAAGAAGGATCTTCTGGACGCCGTGAATCAGGCTCTCGAGCGCGACCGCGTGCAGCGCGAGGAGCAGGCGGACCTGGCGATCCTTCTTGGCCGCCTCGATACTCTTACGATTCGGGAGCGCGAGGTGATGGACCTCGTTGTAACCGGCCTCATGAATAAAGAAGTTGCCGCCCGGCTCGGCCTCAGGGAAATTACGGTCAAGGTGCATCGCGGCCGCGTGATGCAAAAAATGGAAGCTGACTCGCTGGCGGAACTGGTCATCATGGCGGAGAAACTGAAGGCGCGGCCCCGTCGATAAGGCCGTTTTCCGCCTCGATATGCGCCCTTATACCAACGCATAATTGATCGGTTGACTGCATGCTGCTACGTTTTTGCGTCTATGGACACGTCGTGGTCTACCCACTCGTCCAATAGACGGCTCGTTCCTGCGGACCCTGCCAGCACGGACCGCGCCGAGAGCCGCGTCCCCGAAGCATCCGACATCGCGCTTCTGAGCAAGATCGCGAGCCGCATTTCGTCAGCCTCGGCGCTGCCTGAGGTTCTTGAGGACGTTCTCGCGTTCGTCACCGCCGTGGTGAAATGCGGCTCCTGCATGATCTACGTCCTGGAAGACGAAGAGCTCGTTCTGCGCGCGTCCAAGAATCCCCATCCGGAGGTGGTCGGCCGGCTGAAAATTAAAGTGGGTCAGGGCATCACCGGCTGGGTTGCCGAGCACCGCGAGCCGGTCGTGATCGCCGAAGATGCGTATCAGGATCCCCGGTTCAAGCTGTTCAACGAACTCCCCGAAGATCGCTACGAGGCTTTCCTGTCGGTTCCAGTGGCAAGCGGCGGACGCCTGGTAGGCGTGATCAACGTCCAGAATCGAGCGCCCCACTTTTACGGGAAGCGTGAAGTCGGCTTGATCGCTACGCTCGGCTTCCTCGTGGGCGCCGAAATCGAGCGAGCTCGGCTGGCCAGCGAAAACTCGACTCTTTCGGAGCGGCTGGAAACTCGCAAGATGGTCGAGCGGGCCAAGGGCATTCTACAGCGCGACTTGAAGCTGAGTGAGGAAGAGTCGTACCTCACTTTGCAGCGCGAAAGCCGCCAGCGCCGCCGCTCGATGAAGGAAATCTCCGAAGCGATCATCCTCAGTGAAGAATTGAAGCGCGGCCGCTGATTTCCTGATCGGTTTCGAAACATATTAGGAATTACAATTGCGGCCATCAGAAGTTTGAGTTGGACACTCGCACGCAGTCGTTGCAAACTCTGCCCTCAGTTCAGCCGGAAATCGGCGGCTCTTTCTCATCTCCTTTCCGCGTCGATCGGAGAGCCTGCAGCACGTTCCTGCCAGGTAAGTTCCTCGGGACACAGTGTCGTGTCCTCTCAATAAGCACATCGCGTTCGTTCAGGTAGTCCGCGGCTTATCGCGCTCACGGGTGTCGTTTTTTTTAGGACTCTTCCCCGTGGCGAGGGTCGCGAAGGGCGAATTGCTTTAGGAGGTGATCGCATGAGTCGGGACACGATTTTGGTCGAGCTGATTTTGGCCGGATTTTTCGCCGTTGCTTGCATTCGGACTATGGTGCCGGCCGCGCCTGACGACAAGCTTGGATTCGGCAGCCTGATGCGCCTTCCGGGGCGCATTGAAAGGTTGCGGCGTTCGCGATGGCAGTGGTTCTCCATGGTCGCGCTGCTGCTCGTGATTCGGTTGCAGAAGGGCATGCCGTTAGTGCTGGAATTCACGGTCGCTTTGCAGTTCATCGCCTTCATGGCGCTGCCGACGCGGATCGAAGCGAAAGAGGAACTCGCGCGCAAGTGAAGGGTGTGCTCGATGTCGCCGATTTTCTCCGCAAGCTGCGGGTACAGATGCGGTTTGGAAAGCTGTCGCGGGCGCCTCTGCAGCTTCTGCGCTTGCAGGTATGCCGCCAGGCGGCGGAATGCGACTGGATGGCGCGCCCGTCGGATGCGTGGGACACGGCGCTGCCGCGCGGCGAACACGACCGCCGCGCATCGTTTCAGGCCCTGCAGGACGCGATTGCGATTCGCGCAATGCTTTTCGCCGTCCTGCCCGGCGTGCAGTCCGCTGAATTGAGGTCCTTTCGGCAAACGGAGCGCGACGCGCACGAGCTGATCATTTTCGGCGCCGTCACCCGCGAGGGCGTCGCGGTGCACAAGATCACTTCCCCCGTGATGCGGGCGAAGCTGTACGGCTTTCGCTTTTTCCTGGATGAAGGTGTCTTGAAGCGAATGGAAGTCGGGGACGGCAATTTGCAATTGATCAGCGCGTGACCCTCACGGGTCGAGGAGGCAGTGTCTATGGCAGCAAATAAGTCGCAGGGAAGTTATTACACCTTATTCCTGGTGGGAGCGACTGTGCTCTGCGCCGGCATCTTCGAGTTTTCCAGCGGCCTCGGAAAGCTCTTGCTGCTGGTCGGCGCAGTCGTCCTCGTCGGGAGCCTGTTCGGAATGCTGGGCGTGAAGTCGCAGGAAGGCAAGACGGCGATGCCGGTATCGGCCATGTCCATGAAGCTGCTCGGCGCCGCTGCGGCAGCGTTGGGGTGGGTCATCACTCTCTTCGGCATGCACATCACTCCGAGCACCGGCGGGCGCATCGTTCTCGCACTGGTCGGCATTGCGGTCAGCTTGTTCGGGATCATCGTGATTTTACCGGCAGCTTTCAATAAGAACGCGATCTGGAAGACCTAATGGCGCAGGCTTCACGGCCGCAGCCAACACCACTTATGGAGAACACACAACTATGAAATCGATCCGAGGTAGCTGTATCTGTCTTTGCCTCCTCGCCTTCGCTTTGGCGATGGGCACGGCAGTTCGAGCGCAGGCTCCGGCCGCCGCCACACCAGCGGCATCGCCGACCACCGCGGAACTTGCCGCGGACGCCGCCAAGGCGCCCACGACGGCCGATTTGGCCAAGGGCGATCCCGGCGGCACCATCACCGGAACGATCAACGACGTTCCGGTTGCCGACTCCAAAGCCGGCCTGACTCTCGGCGACGTCGCCAATCAGGCTGGACAAAACAAAATCGCGGCCAACTTCATCTGGACCCTGGTCACCGGCTTCCTGGTCATGTTCATGCAGGCCGGTTTCGCCATGGTTGAATCCGGACTGTGCCGCGTGAAGAACGCTAACCACACGTACATGATGAACTTCATGGTGTACGCGTGCGGCTTGTTCTCCTACTGGTTGATAGGTTTCGCCATACAAATGGGAGGCGCGGCTGGCAACGGTAACCTCGGCGGCCTCAACTCCCTCACCGGCGAACACAGCCTGACGCTGTTCGGGAAAACGTGGGGCCTCTTCGGAGGAGCCGGATTGTTCTTGTCCGGCCACACCTACGACGTGGGTGTCATGGTGATCTTCCTGTTTGAAATGGTGTTCATGGACACCGCCCTCACGATCGTCACCGGCGCATGCGCCGAACGCTGGAAGTTCCTCGCGTTCTGCGTTTCGTCCTCGATCATGGGCGCGCTCACCTATCCGATCTACGGCAACTGGGCCTGGGGCGGCGGCTGGCTTTCGCAGCTCGGCGTCAACAACCAGCTCGGCAAAGGCTATTGCGACTTTGCGGGGTCGGGCGTGGTGCACGCGGTAGGGGGAATTACCGCTCTCGCCGTTACGCTGATTATTGGTCCTCGCATCGGCAAGTTCAACCGCGACGGATCGAGCAACCCGATCATTGGCCACGACATTTCGGCCGTCCTGATCGGCTGCTTCATCCTTGCCTTCGGCTGGTTCGGGTTCAACCCGGGCAGCACGCTCGGCGCCTCCGCGGCAGGCAACCTCCGCATCGGCACGATCGCCGTTGACACCATGCTCGCCGGCTGCACGGGCACCTTCGGGGCGATGCTGTTCATGTGGATCAAGAACGGCAAGGTCGACGCCTCGATGAGCGGCAACGGCCTTTTGGCGGGACTGGTCGCGATCACCGCGCCCAGCGGCTTCGTCAGCTCCGTTGGCGCCTGCATCATCGGCTTGGTCGCCGGAGTCCTCGTTGTCCTGAGCTGCTCCTTTATCGAGAACGTCATGAAGGTCGACGATCCAGTCGGCGCAGTCTCCGTTCACGGCACCTGCGGCTTGTGGGGCGTCCTGTCGGTTGGGCTTCTCGCAGACGGTACCAGCAATTACGGCGGTGCGTGGAACGGCGTGACGGGTTCGGTCACCGGCTTGTTCTACGGCGACGCGACCCAGCTCGCCGCACAGCTCGTCGGCATCTCCACCTTAATCGGCTTCGTCTTCACGTTCAGCTTCCTGATCAACCTCGCTCTCGAATTTTTCGTCGGGCAGCGCGTGTCGATCGAAACCGAAGTAGCTGGGCTCGACCTTCCGGAAATGGGCCAGCTCGGTTACCCCGAGTTTGTCTTCAAGCCGGAGCCGGACGTCCTTCTCAGAGCCGAGAAGGCCGCCTACGCAGTTGCTTGATTTGAGTTAGCCGTACACACCTGGACGGCAGGGCGCGCTCGGCCCGCGTCCTGCCTCTCGGGTTGTGCAGGTTGACAACGCTTCGTATCAGCTGCCGAACGAGCCGAGCCCAATGTGAAGGACACACGACATGAGTGATAACGCAATCGTACGCATCGATCGTGACGCCAACCAATCTTTGGACGCCTCATCGTCCTCGCTGCCGCTGGCAGTTGTCCCCGTCGCGGCCCAGGAACAGCTTTTGCGGATGTTCGCGGATCCCAACGTGCTCTCCAAGGAAGATCGCGCGAGTCTCGTCAGGCAATTGAAGGATTGTGTGGTGCGCTATCCCGACATTTCGGAGTTGCGCGTCGTCTACGGGATGGCCCTGTGCGTGAACCTTCAGGTGCAGGAGGCCATGGAAGAGTTGGCCGAGGCGGTAAGCTTGGCTCCCGACAGTTTCATCGCGCACCTCAAGATGGGCGAGCTTTGGATGCGCCTGCGCGTTTGCACCAAGGCGCAGGACCACACCAACTATGCTGTACAGCTCGCAGGAAATCTCGCGCAGGCGGAAATGGCGCGCCGCCAGGCGGCCACGCTTCGCACCATGATGCGCGAAGGCATCGAGCGCGGCGGCTATGCCACGCGGTGGCTCTCGCTGGGCCGTCTCAAGCGGCTTTGGAATCGCAATCGCGGTGAAGCGGAGACCGAGGCTCTGGCTGCGGTGGACGCCGGCTAAATCATGCAACCGGCCCTTCAGCTGGCGCTGCTTCTGGCCATCCTGCTCCCGGCCACGAAATTCGCGGCTTCGCTGTGCGCGCGCTACAACATTCCGCCGATTATCGGGGAACTGATGGTCGGCGTCCTCTTTGGTCCCGGTGCGATCAACCTGATGCACATGCGTCTCTTCAGCGGCGGGCAAGCCACCGGCGCGCTGATGTTGCTCGCGCAGGTAGGAGCTATGGTGCTCATGTTCATCGCGGGCGTCGAAACCGATATCGACCGCATGCGCGAAGCGAGCGTCACGGCCTTTCTCGTGGCGCTCTCGGGTGTCATCTGGCCATTTCTGCTGGGCGCAGGCGTCGCGCACATGTTTGGGCTCTCCTGGCGCACCGCGTGCTTCCTCGGCGGCGCCCTCACGGCCACCAGTGTCTCGATCTCCGCGCGCACTTTGATGGACGCGGGCCGCATGGCCTCGAAGGAGGCCACCGTGATTCTCGGCGCAGCCGTGATTGACGACGTGATGGGCTTGTTCGTTTTGGCGTTCCTGGCCGCCTCGATCACCACGGAAAAGGGCGCCGCCTTCGGCGTCGCTTCGCAGACCAGCGCATGGCTCCAACAGGCATTACCGGCAGCCGCGCGTCACCCGCTCATCGTGCAGATGACCATGATAAGCATCTGCGTCGCCGTCTTTTTCGTGGTGGGCTACGCCCTCGCGAAAAAATATCTCGATCCGCTCGTCCATCAGCTGCGCAAGCTCACCGCCACCGAAGCCGTCCCGAGTTGCGTGCTGGCGCTCGTTCTGGTCTACGCCGTCTCCGCCGAATGGTTTGGCAGCGTCGCCGCCATCACGGGCGCGTATCTGATCGGCTACGTCTTTGCCGGCTCGCAGTTCAAGGCCGATATCGAGCGCAGCTTCTACGCGATCGGCCACGGCCTGCTGATCCCGCTCTTCTTCGTCTCGATCGGGCTCACCAGCGACTATCGCGCGCTGGGCGGCCACTGGATGCTGCTCACGCTGATCCTCTTCGTCGCGGTGATCGGCAAGCTCTTGGGCTGCGGTCTCGCCGCGCTGGGCTCGGGCATGGATCGAGTGCGCAGCTTTCGCGTCGGCTGCGGGATGATTTCGCGCGGTGAAGTCGGATTGATCGTCACGGCGATGGCGGCGAGCACTGGCATTTTCGCGCAATCGGAAATAGCTGTGATGGTCGCGGTGGTGCTTCTCACCACCTTGCTCACGCCGCTCGCGCTACGCGCCGCGTTTCAGCTTCGCTCTCAGCAGGATTTCGCAGAGGGTCTGCTGGAGCCGGATCCGATCGTGGCCGCGGTCACCGAGCCTGTCCCCTTTCCGGGCTCGGAAGGGCGCTCCGCCGGTGCTCCGCCTGGCGACGCCAGTTTTAGCATGCTCACCTCGAGCAACACCGGCCTGATGGGCTTCGGAGACGACAGCGCCCGTGAAATCAAGTAGGAGCGACGATTAATCCTGGCGAACAACTCGATCACTACCGCATCGACAGCGTCGTTTCCAGCGGCGATGTCGATACCGTGTACCGCGCCACCGACGTGCGTACCGGCAAGACTGTCGCTCTCAAAGTCCCGCACCCGCAAATGGACGCGGACCTCACCTTCGTCGAGCGCTTCCAGCGCGCCGGCGAAATCGGCCGCCACCTCGATCATCCCGACATCTTGAAAGTCTTCCCCGAGGATCATCCGAGCCAGAACTATATGGTGATGGAGTGGGTCGATGGCAAGCTGCTCCGCCAGATTCTCGACGAACAAAAGAAGCTCCCGCAGG